>Ga0137427_10000687_pt1 | contig 16598 bp, 23 predicted proteins | sample EasRivERMZT700_2_FD_102309 | JGI IMG/M metagenome (GOLD analysis project Ga0137427, IMG submission 102309) | Soil microbial communities from meander-bound floodplain in the East River, Colorado, USA - East River MetaG ERMZT700_2 | ecosystem: Environmental > Terrestrial > Soil > Floodplain ...
ACATGCTGCTCAAGCGCGGGCAGTTTGAGAAGGCGCAGGCCGATCTGGAGGAGCTGTACTACAAGCGCGGTGTTCCGCGCGAGCAGGCAGCGGAGAAGGCGGCAAACGAGATCGCGTTGCAGCGGCAGGAAATTAACGCCGGGAAGGCGCCGCCGCACGTCATGTACAACGACAAGATCGCACAATGGGATCAGGAGAGCCGCACCTACAAGATCGTCGAGCCGACCAAGCTTCCCAGCGCCGACGACCGTCCCGATGTCAAGCTGACCGATACGCAAGCCAAGACGTTCGACAACTTGCAGAAGGCGGAAATCGGCTTCGAGCAGTTCGGGCGCATTCGCGAGGCGGACAAGGTGCTGTCGCAGGGACTGCAGGACGAACTGGCGGGCAAGGTGCCGTTCTTCAACAACGCGCTGCTGTCGAGCCGCTACCGCCGCGCGCGCAACGCCGCGCTCAACATCGTCACCGCGCATCTGCGCGAAACCAGCGGCGCCGTCATCGCGCCGTCGGAAGAAGCCAGCCACATCGCAAACCTGTTCCCGAGGTATGGCGACGATGCCGCCGTCATCAAGCAGAAGAAGCAGGTGCTCGAGGGCGTCGTCGGTGGCATGCGGCTCAAGCTCGGGCGCGCCGGAGAGCTGGCCGACTACGCCACTAGGAAGCGTTCGGAGGCGGACGCGAAAGAGCAAGCAAAGATCAGTGAGGAGATGAAGGGCGTCGGCGCGCCGGTGGTCGGCAAGATTTACGAGGACAAGGACAAGAACGGCAAAGTCGTCGGCCGTCGCTACTGGACCGGCTCGCGCTGGGAGGACGATTGATGGCATGGGAAGCGACTGACGAGGTTGTCGGTGTAGGTGGCGGTGGCCCGAGTGGCTGGACCGAAGAACAGCCCACGTCATGGTGGGACCGCGCCAAGGGCGTCGGGCAGACGGTCGATGACGCCGTGCGCGCGACGGCCAACGCCGTGACGTTCGGCATGGCAGACCGTCTAGCGGGGCTGACCGGCGGCGGCACCGACGCGCAGGTGAAGCTGTCGGAAGATGCGCGCAAGCGCAGCCCCTACGCCTCGATTGGCGGCGACATTGCCGGCGCCGTGGCGCTGCCCGGCGCGGGCGGAGCACGGCTGGCGACAAATCTGGGCGGCAAGGCGCTGGGACGCGCCTTCGGCTACGGCGCCGAGGGCGCAGGCATCGGCGCGCTGCAAGGCGCAGGCAACACCTACAGCGGCAAGGCGCAGGATTATGTCGATAACGCCGTCAAGGGCGGCGTAATGGGTGGTATCTTCGGCGGGCTGGGCGGCGCCGCCTTCGGCCCGCGGCCGATGGTGTCGAGCGCCAAGACATCACTTGACGACGTCGCGGACGCCAAGGACATCGCCTACAAGACGCTGGAGCGCAATCGTGCCGGGTACGACCGCGACTTCCTTGCCGGAACAGCCAACACGCTCGACGCCGGACCGCTCTACAAATTCTACAACAAGACCGACATCCCGACGACGCAGGCGGCGCTAGAGCGCATGCGCAACCTGCCACGACAGTTCGTATCCCCCGACGAGGTCGAGAGCATTCGCAAGGGGATCAACACAATTCCGGGTGAACGGACGACCGACATCGCCGCCGGGCGCCACGTCAAGGAAGCGCTCGATCGTTTCTACGCCAACCCACCCAAGGGCGCCGTGCGTCCCGGCACCGAGGCCGAGGCCGCGCTGGCCGGGCATCAGGCTGGCACGGCGCGCGATCTGGCCGCAGCGCAGTTCCGCATGCAGAAAATGGCCGACATCCGCGAGGCGGCCGAGCAGCAGGCCGCTCGCGGCTGGTCGGGCCTCAATGTCGAAAACAGCATTCGCCAGCAGGTGTCCCAGTTCATCAACCCGAAAACCGGCGGTCGCTCGCGGCTGGCCGGATACACGCCCGAGGAACAGGCCGCGCTGCGCGAAGTCGTGTTTCGCGGCGGGGCGGCCAACGTCGGACGCTGGGCCGGCAACATCGCGGCGGGCGGCGGCGGCGTCGCCGTGCCGGTGGCGATGATGGCGGGCAATGAGTTCGTCAAGCAGAACCCTGAGCTGTCGGCCGCCGTGCCCGCGGCGGGCCTTGCCCTGCGCGCGCTATCCAATCGCGCGGCGCGCAAGTCGATCGGCCGCGCCGAGGACCTGATCAGTCAGCGCAATCCGCTCTACACGCAGCGCGCAGCGACCGCGCCGATGGTGCGCGGCGGCGGCCTGTCGGCGGGCAGCACGCAGGCGATGCGTGACGCGATGACACTCGAATTGCTGCGACAGCAGGGCGTGCCGCGTATCACGGTCACACCGAGAGACCCGAGAGAGGAATAGTCCATGCCGCGCGACGGATCAGGCATCTACACCACGCCCGCCGGCACCACGGCGGTGCCCGACACGACGATCGAGAGCACGAAATACAACAACAACGTCGCCGACGTCGCCGCGGACCTGAACGCGCCGCGCCCGATCATCGCGGGCGGCACGGGCGCCAACAACGCCGTCGATGCCGCCAACAATCTCGGCGTGGTCACCGGCAAGGGAGCACAGACCTTCACCGAAGCCGAGAAGGCCGTCGCGCGCAACAACATCGCCGCAGCGCCGCTCGACGCGTTGGCCTATAACGGGATGCAGGTCAACGGATCGATGGATGTGAGCCAAGAATTGGGGTTTGCCAATTCACGCACCACAAGCGGCTACGTCTGCGACGGTTGGACGCAATTCATCAACGGTACCATGGTTGTAGCCTCTCAGGTGAACGGAGCCGCTGTTTTTGCATTCTCTAATTTTCTCAACGTGAGCGTGACTACGGCGCAGACAACGATTGGTGCGTCCAACTATATGTTTGTGATGAACGTGATCGAGGGCTATCGAACTGCCAGACTGGGATGGGGAACGGCCAGCGCACAACCTGTGACTATTGGGTTTTGGACGGCTCATGCGCGTCCCGGCACGTACAGCGTTTCGATCCGCAACGGCGCCGCCAATCGATCATACTGCACAACGTACACGCAAAATGTTGCCAACGCCGCAGAATATAAAACTGTAACCATTCCCGGTGATGTCACGGGCACCTGGGAAAAAACAAACGGGACTGGTTTTTACGTTGCATTTGCCATGGCATATGGGTCTGGCGGTATTACCCCCACGAATAATGCTTGGGTTACAGGGAGCTTTACCGCAGCGATCGGACAGATCAACGGTGTCGCCGCAACGTCCGATGTGTTTCGCCTGACTGGCGTCGTCGTCCTCCCCGGCACGCAAGCTCCGACCGCAGCGCAGTCGCCGCTGATCATGCGGCCGTATGATCAGGAGTTGGTGACGTGTCAGAGATATTTCCGGCACTCTTATCCGGCTGGCGTTGCTATCGGGGCGGCGAGCCAGAATGCAACCGCAATTCAAGACCGCCGTTATCTGACGTCGAATGACGGATATCCAACTGTGTCTCCGGTATACTTCGACCCTATAATGCGAGCGTCCCCGACAATAACTTTGTACTCACCCAATTCTGGAAACGCCGGGCGAATTTCGTGCGTTGGTCCATCATCCTCTGATATTACGGCAAATCCAGTAAATGTCACCGAGAAATCGTTTACAGCGCAAGGCGACGGCGCTACCGTTGTAAACGCGGGCGCAAATTCGTTTTATCTGCATTACAAAGCTGATGCGAGGCTGTGATGGCAGACTATCAACTCACCGCCACCGATGTCGTGATCCGCACCGAGGATGGTGCGAGCATCCCGAACGATCCGGCCAACCGCGACCGCGCCGAATATGAGGAGTGGCTCTACGAGGGCGGCGTGCCCGACCCCTACGTGGAGCCGCCTGCGGTCAAACCTGCGCCCGCGCCCGAGACGACCGTGCTGTATGACCATGAGAACCGGCTGCGCGCGATCGAGGGCGCACCGCCGCTGAGTTTGAGCGACTTCCTGACCAAGCTGCCGCCATGATCCGCGCAGCCCTGATGGCCTTGCTGCTGTCGGGCTGCGCATCCGTGAGCGGCGGGTGGTTCGGGCGTGGCGAGGAGGTCATCACGCGCCCGCCACCCTACTACGACCGGGCGGAAATCGACGCGATCAACGCGGAGGCGGAGTGCCGCCGTCTGGCGCGGACGATGGTGCAGGCACAACGCTGCGGCGTGCGGCGATAGGAGGCGACAATGATAGGCGCGCTGATCTCTGCCATCCTGCTGCTGATCGTGCTCGGGGTGATCCTCTGGGCCGTGCAGACGCTGCTGCCGATGATCCCGCTCCCGGCGCCGTTCGCCACCGTGATCCAAGTGCTGATCACGGTGGTGTGCGTGCTGGTGGTGGTCTACGTGATCGCGTCGCTGTTCGGCGTGGTGGCGCCGCTCGGCCGCTTCTAGGCGCCGCTGCACCAGTCGCAGTCGGGATCGGTGCAGTCGCTCAGGCCGTGCTGCATGCGCGACAGCAGGTCGGCGTAGTCGGGCTTCCACGGCTGGTAGACACCGCACACCAGCTCGTGGACGCCGCCCTCATCCCACGTCTTGCGCTTCGGCGCCTCGACGCGGCACTCATGCGAGTGGTGATCCTTGGTGTCCTCCACCCGCGCGCCGAGCTGGCGCGCGAGCTTGCGGACGTCGCGCAGCGTAACGGTCATGACACCACCGCGCGTTTCGCCATCTGCGCGATGACGTCCTCCCAGCTGTCGCCCTGCGCCTTGACGTGGAAGAACACGCCCGAGACCCCGACCGTGATGCGGTAGCGGCTGGTCGCCGCCACCGCCGCCTGCCGACCGTCGCGCGCCAGCTGGAAGGCCGCGGCCAGCGCCTGATACTCGGGGTCCGCCGCCAGTAGCGCAGCGCGCCGGGCGTCCATTGCCGCCTCGACCTGCTGCTCGGCCGCGCGCAGTCCCGGCAGCTGCCGCTGGACCGCTGCGCGCGTCTCGGCGTCCGGCGCGTCGCGGTCGACGCGATAGCCGAGGCGCTTGCCGAGCAGCTTGCCCAGCTTCTTGATCGCGACTGCGCGTTCCATCGACTATACCTCCGTAATCTTGATCACGTCGCCGACAGCGAGAACCCACGTATGGCTGACCAGCGTGGTCAACGCTTCCGCAAGCGCGGCCTCGACGTCTGAGCCCTCCGGCAGACGAAGGATGCGGGTGTCAAGCGCGCCGTCGTTGCTGTTGCAGAGCTGGATATTGATAGTCATCGGTCATCTCCGTCGTTGATGCCGCTAGGCTAGGCCAGCTTGTCCTATCCTGTCAATGGCTATTTTCCCATCAATCGTCATTTTCTTCCGGCCGCCCGCGGATCGTCGAAATGATGCACAGGTTGACGACGCAGGCGAGGGTGGCAAACGACAGGCCCCAAGCGATGGCGGCGAGAGTGGTCATGGCATAACTCCCATTGGTATTAGCACGCCGATGGGATAGCGTCCATTCACTAACACGGAGTTAACGCATGCGCGCACGATTGAAGCCCGAAGTCTGGGACGTCTGGCAGTACCGGAGCAACGAGGGCGTGCGCCCGCTCTGGGTGCTCAACGACACCAAGCTGGTCGACGGCATGTTATACCTGTGGCCGGGCGCGCACGGTGTCGCGCTGGAGATCGGCGAGTGGCTGGTGCGCACCGGGAGCGGGATCGAACGCGAAAGCGACGAAGCGTTCAAACGCGATTACGAGGTGATGGAATGAAGCTGACCGACCGGCAGCGCGAGCTGCTCGACCATCTGATCGACGGCGCGCCGAACAAGCGCATCGCGCGCGCCATGAACGTCACCGAGGGCACCATCAAGATGATGCTGCATCTGCTCTATGCCCGCTTCGACGTGCCCAATCGCACCGCGCTCGCCGGGCTGTACACAAGCAGCGGCCATGAAAATCAAAATCCATCCTGACGTCAGGAAACTGATCGACGAGATCAACGATTACCGTGCGCGCCACGGCATCGACCAGACCCGCTTCGGGCTGCTGGCGGCGAACGACGGCCACCTGCTGCCGCGGCTGCAATCCGGGCGCCTGCCGCGGCTGACCACGATCGACCGGGTGCGCGCCTTCATGCACGACGGAAGGAAACCATGACCCACTATGTTGCCGTCGGCGAAATTGACTGGACCGAGACGCGAATGGCACGGCTGCGCGCGCTGCACGCGCTGTCCGCCGACGAGAGGCTGTCGTTCGACGCGATCGCCGCGCAGCTGACACAGGAGTTCGGCATGACGGTCTCGAAGAACGCCTGCATCGGGAAGGCCCGCCGCATGAAACTGGTACGGCGGGCATACGGCCCGATCCCGCAGCGCAAGCGCAAGCGCGCGACGGCCGCGCCGGCACCGACACCGGCACCGGCATATATCGCGCCCGAGGCGGTGCCGTGCGTGCGGCCGCGCTGGAAGGCGATGGAAGTGCCGCGCCCGGCGCCGGGCGGCCGCATCACGCTGTTCCAGCTCAACGGCAACACCTGCCGCTGGCCGCACGGCGACCGCACGCCCTACCTGTTCTGCGGCGCGACCACGGCGGGCAAGACCTACTGCGCCTATCACACCGGGATCAGCTGCGGGCGACTGCTGCAACACGACCGGGAGCAGGTATGAAACCGACGGCCGACGCCGACCTCGTCAACCGCATGGTCGACGACCTCTACCGCCAGATCGAGCCGATCCTGCGCGACAAGGCCAAGGCGGTGGTGCTGCTCACGCTGATCCGCGCGATCGCCACCATGCTGGCGCGCTCCGACGATCGCACGCGCGACGCGATCATCGGCGCGATCCCGATCACGCTGCGGGGCACGCTGGCGCTGCACGACCGGGAGCATCCGCGTGCCAACGGCGCAGCCACGCCTCGAACGCCTCCTGCGCGCTCATCTTGAGGTGGACGCGGTCGAGCTTCAGCTCGTCGACCGTGTCGGTCGCCACGCACACGCGCACCACCACCGGCCGCGTCTGGCCCGGGCGCGCGAGGCGCGCAATGGTCTGCTCCCAGAACTCGGGCGACCACGTCGGGCTAATCCACGCCATATCCGCGCCGCCGTGTTGTAAGTTTAATCCGTGTCCGCCGCTCGCCGGGTGCAGGCCCATGAAGCGCAGCTTCCCGGCGTTCCAGTCCGCGATGTTGGCGGCGGCCTGCTTGTCGGAAACGCCGGCGCCGAGATAGCGGAACGCCTGCTTGGTCGCCAGCACCACCTCGTGCTCCAGCATGCGCCAGTCCTCCTGATACTCGTAAACGATCAAGGTCGGCGCGGTCGCCTCCTCGATCAGGTCGCGCAGCCAGTCGCGCTTGGCGTCGTGCACGGCGTGCGTCGCGCTGCCCTCGTCGTAGATGAAGCCGTTGGCGAGCTGCGCCAGCTTGCCGGTGGCGATCGCCATCGAGCCCGCGATCACCGTCTCGTCCTCGGCCTGCGCCATCAGCCGCGCCTGCATGTCGCGATACTGCTTGCGCGCCGCGGGCGGCAGCGCGACCTTGTCGAGCACGATCGTCGGCGTCACCGTCGGCATCTCGCCTTCCGCCACCGTCACCGTGAGCGGCGCCAGCGCGGCGTTGAGTTGTTCTTCTGCGCCGGGCAGCGGCATCCAGTTGTAGCCCATGTAGTCGGTCGGATAGAAATGCGCCTTGCGCCATTGCCAGAACGACCGCCCCCACAGCTTGCCGCGCGTCACCACCCGCGCCGGCATGAACAGGTCGAGCGCCGAGCTGGGTCGCAGCGTTCCGCTCAGGCCCCAGATCATGCGCCAGTGGTGTGCATATTTGGCCAGCGCCTTGGCGCGCTCGCCGCTCGGGTTGCGCAGGCGGCTCGCCTCGTCGAGCACCAGCAGGTCATAGAGCGCGTGATCGGTGTGGAAGCCGGTGAGCGCTTCGGTGAGCCACTGCACGATGTCGAGCCCGACGATCGTCAAGTGGTAGTCGATGGAGTTTTTCAGCCCGGCTAATCGCGCATTAGGCGGGCCGTCGAGCACCTGCCAGCGCAGCCCGGCGGTGTGCGCCCATTCGGCGATCTCATCCGGCCAGACCACGCGCGCGACGCGCTTGGGCGCGATCACCAGCGCGTGGCGGATCACGCCTTGGTCGAGCAGGTCGGCGATCGCGGTCAGCGCGGCGATGGTCTTGCCGCCGCCCATTCGGAGCACGCACAAAGCCTCATCGTGCTCATATAAAAAAGTAGCTATTCTCTGCTGATATTCTCTGAGATCAGACGGCCCCCGCACGATACGCCTCCAGATCATTGTGATGATCCATCGGCAGCGTCGCAGCCGAGCGTATCGCCAGTTCGCGACTGCCAAGCATCTTTGCGCGATAGCTCAACGCCTGATGACTGACGCCTAGCTCGCGCGCCCACGCCTTCCAACTTAACCTGATGCCGTCCACCTCGACCCAGATCATCACGGTGCGGCTGTTTACCTGCTGCTCGTAGCACGAGGCCCAACGCACGTTACCGGGCTCATATCCGCGGTCGTTGTCTATGCGATCAATCTGCGCACCAAGGAACGGCGGATGACCAACATCGTCAATAAAATTGGCGAACGTATCCCAACGCTCGCACACCGTGATGCCGCGTCCGCCGTAGCGGGCCCAGTCTTTGCAATTAGGGTTATTGCAGCGTTCTCTCATACTGCTCCAGCGGCGATAACCCGGCGGCTTCTTGTGTGATCGCCTCATAGCCCGTGGCTCCCCTCGTGCTTGGAATAATAGTAGCCGAGCGTCTCCTCGCTCATCAGCGGCAGGCCTTCGCTCCACGCGAAGCCGCGCTGCATCGTCGCGCGCAACAACCGTTCCGTTTCCGCGGCGTGATGCGCAGGCGTCTCCAGCAGCACTTCGTCGTGCGTGTGCAGGCGCACGCTGTGGCCGGCCTCCTCCAGCCGCCGCAGCGTGCCGCGCAGGACATCGGCGGCGACCGCCTGCACGACGTTCTCGCACAGCATGCCGCGCCACAGCTTGACGCGGCCGTGGCCGCGCGAGAAGCGCAGCTGGCGCGAGGTGCGCTTCTGGCCGTCGTCGCCTTCCTCCGCGACCGGCTCCCAGTGCAGCGCGCGGTAGGTGAGGAAGCGCCCCGAGGGCAGCTCGCACAGCAGCGAGCCGCCGAGATAGTCGCGCGCGAAGCAATACTTGAGCCGGCCAACCGGCTGCTCCAGCCCCGGCAGGCGCATCGCGCGCTCGACCGCGTCATCCAGCGCAACCCAGAATTTGACGCACCACGGATTGGCCGCGCGCCAGTCGTCGACGGTCTGGCGCGCCTCGGCGTCCTCCAGGTGCAGGCCGTAGCCGGCCGCCATGCTCTGCAGCGCGCCGACCCCGCCGCCGAAGCCGAGAGCCAGCTCGGCGACCTTGCCGCGCTGGCGCACCGGCTTGGTCACCTGCTCGATCGGCAGATGCGACAAGACGGCCGCGGTGCGCGTGTACAGATCGGGAACGGTCGGGTCGGCGTCGACCTCGCGGAAAATCTGCAGCCGGGCCAGCGCGCCGGGGTCGTCGCCGGCCAGCCACGGCAGCACGCGCGCCTCGATCTGGCTCCAGTCGCTCCAGACGAACACGTTGTCGCCGGCCGGGACGAAGGCGGGGCGGATCAGCAGCGAGAGCTGGCGCGACACCGGGTCGGACGACGAGGCCGCCATGCCGTTGTAGGTCCAGCCGTTGCGCACGGCATCGATCGCGTCGAGCTCGTTCGGCAGCACGTCGCGCGCCAGATTGTGCACCTGCACGCCGCGGCTCGACGCCCGCCCGGTCTGGGCGGCGCCGTTGAACACGTACTGGCCGTAGAGCACGCCGTCGACGTGGCTGGCGAGCATCTTGGCGAACTTGGCCGGGGTCTTGGAGCCGCCGTAGAGCCTGATCAGCAGCAGGCGCAAGGTGGACGTTAATTCGGGCGAATTAACGTCCTTGACATAGGCGATCAGGCGCTCGACGCGGCGCCGCGTCAGGGCGAACTCGGCCGGCTGCTCGATCACGCCGTCCTCGCCGACCTCCTCGGCGCGGGCGGTGATGATCGCGCGGCCCTCTTCGGGCAGCCGATCGAGCAGCCACGCGGTCAGCCGCTTGACCATGTCGACGGTCATCTTGGGATCGCCGGTGATGGCGCGCAGCTCGTCGTTGGCGCGGATTTTATCTTCGGCCGCCAGCCGGGACGCCGCCTCGACCATCGGCAGGTCGATCGCCGCGCCGCGGTCGTTGACCGCCTCCATCGCCCAGTATTCGCGCCACTCGGCCAGCGCCAGCTGGCGGGTGCCGAGGAAGGTCGAGCGCATGGCGTCGATGTCGCGGTCGGCGTAGTCGAGGAAGGCGGACCACTCGGCCGGGTGGCTCTGCGGCGTTCCAGTGCTGTCGGGCAGGCAGAACAGCCGGATCAGCTCGCGGCCGCTGGCCAGCTTCCTGATCGACTGGGCCGCAACCGCCGCGGCGGACAGGTCGGGCGGCAGGCCGGAGGCAACCGCCTGCGCCATCACGTCGATGATGTGGTGCGGCTTCATCTCGGGGAAGCCGGTGCAGGCGTAGTTCCAGATGGCACGGTCGAAGGAAGCGTTCCACGCCGCCCAGACGCCGCCACCGGTCATCACCTTGGCGTGAAACGCGAGGAAATCGGTCGGCAGATCAATCAGGTCGAGCGTGGCCGGAAAGCGCGGCACCGCGATGCGGCGCACCGGCCCCACGCCGATCGCGTAGGACAGCACGACCGCGTCGGCCTCGGTGGCGTAACGGTAGGCGCCGGCGGAGATGTCGACCCGGCCGCGCGTCTCGAAGTCGATCCAGCCGATGCGGGCGGGGTCGAAGGTCGGCCCCCATGCACGTTCGTCCGCATGTGCGAAACGCATTTTCGTGCGAGCGTTCATGTCACGTTGCCAGCCGGTAGACGAAGCGGTGCTTCGACACGCGGGCGACGCGTTTGATCGTTACGCCTGCCGGAACGTGGCCGCGGCGGCTGTAGAGCTTGCCTGTGACGGCGTCGGCGTAATCGGCGCGAGGCGTCTTGCGCTCGTCGTCGGTGCGGCCGTCCGGCGTCCAGTTCGCAGCCCGGTATATGACCCCGGCGTGCCCCGCCGACGGGTCAGCGTAGGACACGAGCACCTTAACGGCGGGGTGGTTCAAGCGGATGTAGCGAACGGCGCGCGCGATAAGCCACGTCTCGGCGTTCTGCGGAACCGCGTCGTCGAGCCATAGCCGCGCAAGCTCCCACGTCTCGCCGCCGTAGCGTCGCGACGTCTCGCGCGGCGGCAGCGCGAACACGGCCGTGCCGAGCACATCCGGCCCGCGCTTCATAGCCAGAATAAGCACGCACACGCCGGGCCACTTGCCGATGTAGTGACGCCTGATCATGCCGGACACATCGGCGCGCCCGGCGCGAACGACCACGCAGGCGTCGCGCCACGCCTTGTCGAAGGTGGGGCAGTCAGGTTTCACGGCGGTTAACTTGCTGTTCCGCGGTGTGCGTCGCGCCGCTTCCTCCCGTCGTGCCAACCCACGACGTACCCGCGCGCCAGCAGCATCTTCGCGCGGCGCTGATCGTCGCTCGCGTAGCTCCAGCCGCGCAGCTCCTCACCGGCGAGCGTGACGGTGATCACGCCTTGGTCGTTGTCGGTGACACGGGGCTGGTCCTTCTTCGGCATCGGAAACATTCTGGTGACGAGGGTCATAGGTTCCTCCCGTTCCGCGGGTTCCGCGTGGTCCGCACGATCCGCATTGCGGATCGTGCGGATCGGCTCAGAGAAGGCTCAGGCTGCGTTCGGGCGGCGGCGCTGCCCGACGTGGGTCTGCGCCGTCGCAACGGGCTCCACGGGCTGCGCTGGGGCGGCAGGAGCCGTCCCAAGCGGCGCCTTGCGCTTGCGCGCCGGTTCCGCCGCCGGGCGGGTCGGCTCGGCGAGCGGCAGGGAGGGCTGCTCGTCGCCCTGCAGGTTGCCGTTCATGTCGGCCCAGCCCGTCACGGTGAAGATCGGGACGAATATCTGGCCCCACTTCTTGTGCGGGTAGCTGGTGCTGGTGAAAGTCAGCACCGGGCAGGGATAAGCCGGCGCGCGCGCCAGCTGGGCGTGGATGGCGTCGAGCAGCTCGGCCACGGCGCGGATGCCGCCGACCGAGTTGATCTTGTAGATCACCTCGGTGCCGGCGTCGGCCCCGTCGATGCACTTCATCTCGAAGCTGCGCTGGTCCTTGTAGGCGGTGTCGCCGATCGGGTCGGGGCGCTGCGGCAGCGGGTTGGTCATCGCGGTCATGACCTCGCCGGCCAGCGCATTGGCTTGGTTCGCTCCGCCGTCGACCCAGCAGCTCCACCCATGCGACATCGTCATGATGTTGACCGCCCAGCGCGAGCCCTCCTGCATCTCTTCGTTGCTCTGGCCGAAGATGAAGTTGCCGCCGCGCGAGAGGCGGAAGAACGGCTTGCCGCCGGCGACGATGGTCTGGGCGCGGCTCTCCGCGATCCCGGACATCAGGCGGCTGATGTAGTCGGCGGGCAGCTGCTCGCCACGTTTCACGATGTCAGACATAATTCGCAGTCCTCTTTTCGTGGCCGGCAGTCACTTGCCGGCCTGCTGTTGCTGCAACAGCCGCAGTGACGCGGCAAAGCGTTCGACCAGCGCGGTCGGCTCGACCACCGGCGCCGGGTCGTCGGTGGTTGCGAGCGTGGTGCCGCTCGGTGGCGGGGCGACGCGCAGCGCGTCGGGGATGGCGACACCGAGGCGCTTGGCGGTCGCCTCGGCCTGCTGGAAGGTGACCAGCTCGGGCGCGCGGAATATCTCGTCACTGGAGAAACCCAGCTCGATCAGCTCGCCGTAGACGGTATCGGCGTCGACCCACGCGCGCCGGGTGGCCTTGTCCTTCAGGCGCCAGCCGGGGATGGCGCCGCCGTTTTCGAGGTAGGCGTGCATCTGGCTGTCCAGCTCGGTCTTGAACTGGACGACGGTGTCGACCAGCGCCTTGGCGCGGGCGAGGTACTCGCCGTAGGGCGTCGGTCCCTTCACGGCCGCCGTGCGCTCGACCGGCTTTAACGCGGTCAGATCGAGCACGGCGCCGGTCCACAGCGGGCAGTCGATCTTGCAGGGCGCGAAGCGGCAGTGCTCGCCCTTGCGCAGCGGCGGGTTGCGGTCGACCGCGGCGAGCACAGCGTCGTGCACGTCTTCCACGAAATTCTTGATTTCGCGGCGGGTGATCTCGGTGAAGGTGAGCGGCTCGAGCGAGCGCGGCTGGACGATGGCGACGACGATGCGGCGGCGGGCGAACAGGCCGGGCTTGGTCTTGAGCGCGGCTGCCGCGTAATACATCAGCTGCGGATTGACGATCGCGCCCTGCCCGTCGCTGTAGACGGTCTTGACGCCGATGCCCTGCCCGAATTTCCAGTCGACCAAGATGGTGAAGCGCTCATTCTGCAGGATCAGGTCGACGGTGCCGAAGGCGCCGGGGATGCCGGGGAAGGTGACGCGCTGTTCGACGCCCGCGACGTGGAACGGGAAGTCGGCGGCGTATTCTTCCTCCAGCGTCTGGAGGTGCTCCAGCGCCGGGTAGATCATGCTGTCGAGATGGTCGTGGGTCAGCGCGCGGTCGTGGAACGTCTGGCCGACGTAGCCGGCCGGCTCGACCGCGTCGACGCCACCGACGCGGAAGCGCATCAGCAGGTCCATCACCGCGTGCATCGCGGTGCCCTCGTCGGCGTACTCGCTCGGGGCGTCGGCGGAGGGCGGCAGGGCGCGGGTGCGCGCGAGGCTGGCGGGGCAGGCGAGCAGGCGGCCCGCGGTCGATCCGCCAACGATGGCGCTGTGCTTGCTCATGCTAAATTCACCTTGCCAGTTTTAAGTCGCGATGGTCTGGTGCCAGCATGAATGGACGGACGGCCATTGTCAAGGAAGTCACGGTCGAGCGCGAGCTGGTGGCGCGCGTGGAGGCGCTCGGCGGCGTCTGCGAGAAGGTGATGTGCGTCGGCAAGCGCGGATTTTTCGACCGGCTGATAATACTGCCGGGGCCGAGAATTATATTCGCGGAAATCAAGCGACCGCGATTCTCCCGCATCGCGCCACACCAGCAGCAGTATTACGATCGGTTCAAGGCACTAGGTGTTGAAGTTTACTTCGTGCGCAATTCGGCGGATATTGATCGCCTGCTCGCCGCGCCGTGATGAGCGGTGGGTGGGCCGAGGCGCTTGGAGGGCGCCCCGGCCCGATCTGAACCCTTTGGCACAAGGAGCCAGACCAATGTCTGGATTTGATGACACCCTATCCATCGAAAATCAACCCGACCTGACCTGCCCGCGCTGCGGCGAGCAGTGGCTGCACCATGGCGAAGTTCGCGTATACAGCCGCCCGATCGAAGATGGGCAGGAACAAGAAACACGGATCAGCCACTACGGCAGGGTGTTCGTCGATCCGTACAACAAGCGCGACAATCCCAGCGCACGGCGCGACGGCCTCACGATCGATTTCTGGTGCGAAAGCTGCAGAGAAGGGTCGACGCTGACGATCGCACAGCACAAGGGCATGACTGCCATCGGGTGGATCAAAGAGACGCCAAAATCACCGCCGCACCCCGACGTCGCCGTCCGCGAAGAGGAACAGGTGTCATGAGCGGGCTGAAACCCAAGCGGATCACGCTCTATCGCCCGGTGTGGCACAAGATCAAGGCGAACGGCTTCGACGTCATACCCCTGCGGGAGGGCAAGGAACACCCGTTCGCCGGCTGGCAGAAGATGCCGAACGAGGCGGCCGACATCGAGCGGTGGAACGGGCGCGCCGCGGCCATCCGCATGTACGGCAGCGGGCTGGTGGTGATCGACATCGACGTGCGCATCGCGGCGGTGGTCGACGAGATCGTGGCGATGCTCACGGCGCGCTGGCCGGACTTCATGGCGCGCTGCCTGCGGCGCCACTCGGGCGCCGCCAAGCTGGCGCTGATCGGGCGCGCCGAGACCGAGCGGCATTACCTGAACACGCGGCGCTGGGTGGCCCCCGGAACGGTGCCCAAGACGCCGGAGGCCAAGGGCCACCGCGTCGAGGTGTTCACCACGCTGTCGCGGCGCTACGTCGGCGTGCACGGCCTGCACAGCATCACGGACGGGGTCGAGCGCCACTACGGGTATCACGGCGCGACGATCCTCGACGCGCAGGCGGCCGGGCTGCCGACCTTTCCCGGCGCGGACCTGAGCCCGCTGATGGACGCCTGCGACGCCATCATGGAGGCGCACGGGCTGGTCGCGGTGAAGCCGATCCACGACGGCGCGAGCGGGCCGGTGGTGTACGACATCGACGACGCGACGCGGTTCGACGTGCACAACGGGCCGGACCAGATCGACTACGACGCGCTGTGCGACATGGCCGCGGGCGGCGAGATAAGGGTGTCGGGGTCGTTCATCGACGGCAGCCACGACCGGACCAAGGGCCGGGTCGGGGACTGCTACGTGGCGCGCTGCGTCGGCGTGTTCGACAACGAGGAGGCGACGTGGCACTGCCCGAAGAGCGCGGCGCCGACGCACGTGCCGGAAGGGTTTGCGGAGCGGCTGGCGGCGGTCGCCGAGCTGCACCACGTCGAGGTCGCGCCGGATATTCCCAACTGGCGCGAGCGCACGGCCGGAGGCGGGCCGCGGGCGTCGCTGCACAACGCGCGGCTGGCGATCGGCGCGCTCGGGTTTACCTGCTCGCTCGATGTTTTCCACAGCAGGATGCTGCTCGGCTCGACGCGGTCGCGCCTGCCGCCGTGCTGCGGCGAGGTGACGGATCGGGCGGTGATGGGACTGCGGGTGGCGCTGTCGGACGCCTACGGGCTGGACTTCACCGAGAAGCACGTGCGCGACGCCGTGGTCGCGCTGGCGGGCGAGAACACGTTCAACCCGGTGACCGACATGCTGGCGGAGGCGGAGGCGAACTGGGACGGTGTCGCGCGCCTCGACCGCATGGCGGTCGAGCACTTCAACGCGGCGGATACTCGCCTTAATGCGCAGTGCGTGGCCAAGACGCTGATCGCGGCGGTGGCGCGCGCGCGGCGGCCGGGCTGCAAGTTCGACAACATCACGGTTCTGGAGGCGCCGGAGGGGTGGAACAAGTCGTCGGCGTGGCTGGTGCTCGCCGGGGCGGAGAACTTCTCGGACGAGAGCATCATCGGCAAGGCGTCGCGCGAGGTGCAGGAGCAACTGGCCGGGATCTGGATACACGAGAACGCCGAGCTGGCCGGGATGCGCAAGGCGGAGGTGGAGACGGTCAAGGCGTTCGCGTCCCGGCAGGTCGACCGGGCGCGGCCGGCCTATGGGCACTTCGTGGTCGAGCAGCCACGCCACTCGATCGAAGTCGGCACCACGAACGGAACGGAATATCTCCAATCGCAGACCGGCAACCGGCGGTTCTGGCCGATCCGGGTCGAGGCGCCGATCGACCTGTCGCGGCTGCGCGCGGTGCGGCTGCAGCTGTGGGGCGAGGCGGCGGCGCGGCAGTCGTCCGGCGAGGGCCTGACGCTTGACCCCGACCTGTGGGCGGCGGCCGGCGCCGAGCAGGACGAGCGGCGCGTGCGCGATGCGTGGGAGGACCTGCTCGAAGCGGGGCTGAAGGTGGTGACCGCGAATGCGGGGCCGCTGGCGGGCGTGGCGCGCGTGGTCGGCATCGTGCAGGTGGTCGAGGGCGAGATGCGGGTATCGGTCAGGGCGATCTTCGACACGATCATCGGCCTCCCGGCGCACCTGCTGGACGA
>Ga0137427_10000690_pt1 | contig 16587 bp, 15 predicted proteins | sample EasRivERMZT700_2_FD_102309 | JGI IMG/M metagenome (GOLD analysis project Ga0137427, IMG submission 102309) | Soil microbial communities from meander-bound floodplain in the East River, Colorado, USA - East River MetaG ERMZT700_2 | ecosystem: Environmental > Terrestrial > Soil > Floodplain ...
ATACAACAAGTGCCAGACCCCGAATTCGGGGTCTGGCACTTGTTGTATCAGCATTACGTGCCTGACCCCGAATTCGCTTTTGCGCCACTTGTGCTTCTTGTGGTTACCTTCGTCCGGTGACGAGCACACTTCCTGGCGAAAGCATCGGACGAACGATTCGGATCCGAGTGAACCCTGCCTCCCGGAGCCAGCGCGAGTACTCCTTGCCGCTGTAGCACAGCGCAGTCGAGGTTAAGCGAAAGTAAAGGGCGGCGCCGTCGCCTTCGTTAGGCCTGGACTCGGGGTCAGGTGTCTCGAGTTCCCAAATTGCTGCGGTTCCGTCGCTGGTGAGCGAGGCATAAATTCGTTTCAACAACTCGATGTTCTGATCCGGCATGAAGTGATGAACGATGTTGGCAAGCAACGCCACATCATTGTCCGAGCCAAGTTCTGAGACCATGATGTCGCCAGCGCGATGATCGACAACGTCCGTGATTCCCGCGGACTCTGCCAGGGCCCTGGCATGCTGGATGGCCTTCGGCAAATCGATCACCAGGGAACGCATTGGAGGATGTTTTCGACAGATCGCAGCACCAAGCACTCCGTGAGATCCCGCAACGTCCAGCAGCTTTCGGGCACCACGCTTTACCGGAACAGCTTTGGCCAGAACGGGCGCATCGAATCGAGCAACATCCATCATCCCTTTCTGATACCAGGCCCACTCGTCCGGATCCGTCATCGTCTTGTGAAAATCCACCCCATGGCCGGTCTTGAGCAGATTTTCAATCTGTTCGACCATTCGCCATTGCACGTAGTTCCACTGGACGAAGCCCGTCAAATCCATTTCGGCGCCGCGAATCATCGTCTTTCGGCTCAGGCTTGAAAGCGAAAACTGATCACCGCGCAATTCGAGGTATCCGGCCCACACCATACTTCTCATGAGAAGTCTCAAACTCGTCGCGTCGAGCCCGAGATCTTTCGCAAGCTCGTCTGCAGACCTCGGCCCACGGCTAAGACCTTCGAACACGCCGAGGCTGTTGGCCGCCATCAGGCCGCGCGCTTTCATGATGGTGAACAGACTATCCATCAATGGCACGGGCACCTTGCCTGCAAGCAATGCAATGCGCTCCAGCAGGTTTGTGGGAATGGCGCCGTACTGCATGGAAGAATGTCAGCCGGTTTCCGGGTTATTTCTGCGGATTCGAGCACCGGAGGTTGGATCGAGTATGAACTCGCCCAGCGTGATGGTCTTCATCAGGTGTTCCCAAACCGGCTCGAATTGATCAATGTCGTCCTGCCAGAATTCAAACGTAACCAGCGCGCAGATGCCAGAGCCGCGAGCGACACAGAAACGCGATCGCGCGTCGTGCTTCAATTGGGAATCGTTGAACTGGAATTCTACCCACGCCAGTTCCATCGAATGTTTCCGTTGGTGAACCACTTCCATCGTGCGATGAAGGCCTCTCAGATCGTCGTGAGCAAGGGCTGTAAGCAGTTCGTCGAGTGGAACACGGTTGGCGATCTCAAGTCGCCGCTGATTGGATACTGCGAGTCGGCAATTGTCGGCAGGAGGGTTGCAATCGTAGAACTTGACGGAATCCTCTTCAGGGATACAGATCCAGTCCCGGGGGAATTCGAAGCGGATAGCACCACGGTCGATCGCGGCGATGCGGAAACCGGGACTGGCAGTCCAACCGTGATCCTTTTTGAGCGACAGTTCGATTTTGCTGAACTTACGATCCATGCGGAGTGCGAGCATATACCGGAGACCATGACCGAATGTATCGGAATTCATCGGCGCAGTAGATCACGAATCTCCTGAAGGACAGTCACGTGCTTCGTCGACCATCCGGCCATCTCGGAGTGGTCGTCGCCAAGTCCAGCCGACCTCGACACTTGGAGCCGGCTAAGTATCAATTGCCGAACCTCTGTGGCGTTCGAGATACCGGCGATCTCACCACTGTGCAAATTCTCTCCACCGCCTTTGCCCTGCGAAGGCGCCGCTCGTTGCCCTCCTCCAGCGGTTTCCACAATGACATTACCAATGCCAAAGAAACGCTCGATTGGGCCCGATTCAACTGTCACGTTCTGAATATTCTCGAAAGTGATTGTCGCCTCATTGATGACCCAAATCCCGCTTCGAATGCGCAAGCTTCGCTGGCTCAGCACATACCACGTCGTATCGTAGCGAAGATGGATTGCCAGATAAGCGACGACATCGGGCACGACAGCGACCGCAAGTGCTACGGGCAGCAACCAAACTCCGGCAATTGGCATCGCTGCTGTAAGGACGAACCAGAGGAACAGGATCACGGCGTCAAAGAAGAAGAGCCAGATCCAGAACTGAAGCTTCAAGTAACGGAGAAATCCGTCGGATGGACGAAACGACTGAACGGACTCTCCGGAGCCGATCGGAAGCGTCGGCGGCTGATCCGGGACGCGAAACCATTTGGTCAGAACGCCCCAGAGGCCTCGATACATCCAGGTAGCTGCACGTTCCACCTGACGGTTCATTCGGCCTTCTTCCGCAATAGATCCCGGATTTCCTGAAGCAGAATGAGCGCCTGATCCTGGGGAAGCTTCTCTGCCTCGTGGTGTTCACGAGCGCCTCGCATCTTGGTATAAAGATAGTCTCGAAGGGCGTCAGCTTCGAGGATTCCTTCGACACTCATCTCGGGTGTGGAACTGCCGGATGCAGTTTGGATGGAAACTGTTGCGAGTCCCAACCATCGCTGAATGATGTTACGCGTGAGATGAATGTCCTGAATTCGACGGTAAGTCAGATAGATTTCGCGACGGAAAAGGATTCCCCAACTCATCGACATACCGTCGTCGTCAAAACGGTACTTCAGTGTTTCGTATTTGAAGAAGAGAGGCAGCGCCAGGACCAGGAATCCGGGACCGGTGAGCAACGCGGTGATCATGTAGTACTTCAGCAGCGATGGATCGGGGCGCTCGATGTTGTGCGGGTTAAAGTTGCTCAAGGTTAATTCCGTACCTGCCAGGAACCATTCTCCAGCACTGCCTTGATTCCAGGATATGCGGTCAACTGGTAGTCTTCGGGGTCTCCATCCCAGCGAAACACGATCTCTGCAGAATCCAAATTGGGCGGCAACCACATCGCGTCGCCCTTCGCGAAACTCAGTTCATATGCAAGCGCACTTACGTTCTCACGGCAGATTCTTCTTAACGTGGTTGCGATAGCGGCAGGAGTCGGGTTATCAGAGAGGATCGTGCGGATCAGGCCATCGGTAAACGATCGCAGCAATCTGGTCCGCTGTTGAGCGATGGCATATCGTGATGACTCCTGAATATCCAAGGGAGTCGTCACATCAACGATGCGCCACATGCCGTTTGTTCGTGCAACGCCAAACCGCGGGTAATCGTAGAGACCATGCACCAAGGGATCGGCGCTCCAGGAAAGAATCAGGGTGCCCGCGTCTTCCTGAGCCGGTGTTTTCGGTCGCTCCAAAACCTGCACTACGGTTTTGCCGCCCTCGATTCTCAGGATCTCCTGAATTGATCGAAATCGCTGAGCTTCGACCTTTTGACGGGAGGCAATAAGGCCCCGCAGTCGCGGTGTTTCGAACAGAAGCGCGCGAACTGCTTCGCGATCCTGAAGCCAGGTTGGACCATCGACTCGAAATTCGTCCGGCGAGAACAAGGCTTCAAGAGAATCCGCTTGACCGGCATGAATAAGCCGAACGATCTGGTTACCGAGCGTTGCCAACTCGCGAGTTGCGATGAACGTCGCTTTTGGCATCGCGTCTTTCATTGGGGACACTGGCGCGACTAGGACAGTTTCCTTGGTCGCCTCGACGGGCATCCGAGTCTCGAAGAGAAACGCCTTACTGGTGGACTCTTCAGTTCCGACCATGCGCTGAGTCAGTTTCCAGTCCGGCACACGCCATAGCCGGACCGTGTTGTCGCCGGCGCCTGTTACCAGTTCTGTGCCGGCATCGTTGAAACCAACAGCGTAAACGGGACGGGGATGGGAAATCGTTCCGACCGGCTTTCCTTCGGCACTCCACACGCGGGCGGTCTTGTCGAGCCCGCCTGTCGCGATGAGTTCTCCATTGGGAGAAAATGCAACACTACGCACGGACGCCGTGTGCCCATTCAGCACCATCACGGCTTCACCCGATTCGATTTTCCAGAGACGGGCGGTTTTATCGTCGCTTGCCGTAATGACCGTTTGGCCATCCGACGCGAAAGCGATGCCGCGAATCCAGCTTTCATGTCCCTTGATGGTGCGCAGCAATGTCCAGTCGGATGTTTTTAACAAGACGAGGTCGCGCGGTGTTCCTAATGCAAGGATGTCGCCGCTCGGGGAGAATGCAATGGAGGTCACTTCTGTGACCTCGGGCAGCGCGATCCCTCGAATGAGCACACCGCTTTCGGAGTCCCAAAGTTTTATCGGCGGGTTATCGGCCGCGGCGCTGACCACCAACTTGCCGTCGGGAGAAAACGTCACAGCATTGGCGCGAAGGCCATGGTGAGCTTTGTTACGCCCTGTCGAAGCGGAAAGTTGCCTGTCGACGTAGCTTGCTTTGAACCGCAGCGGCATCGCCCAGGCATTCATCTCCCCTTCGGCGGAAAGGCCGACAATCGAAGAACCATCGGGAGAAAACGCGGCTGCTTGAAACGGTGAGGCGTACAAACCAACAAGCGAGACTAAAGACGAACCGCTGATTCCGTCCCAAACACGCAGGACGTCGCTTGCGGCAGCGAATACGCCGTCCTGCGCTACGGCTAGTCCGTACACCGGAGTGTGCCGGGTGATCCGGAGCAACAGTTCCTCACGAGTCTCCGGCATGACCTCGCGTATGAATGTGTCTTGCGCCTCAACGTCGACGGTAAGGAGTAAACCCAAAAGCCAGATTTGAAGAGCGAACCGGCCATGCATGCCGCAGAGTTTAACCAACTACTTGCTTCCACTCCAGTTAGAAGGAGCGCAAGGCAGTCCCAGCCGCGTTAGCGACAGTAGTCTTGGGAAATTCCGGGGTCAGACGTATCTGGCACCTGAATTCGGAACCCGAATTCAGGTGCCAGATACGTCTGACCCCCGAATTTCCCTGGTTACTTTTCCTTCATTCACATCAAGCAATACTTCGTCTCCAACCATCAAACGCCGGCACATCATGCGTTTTGGCGCGGAACCTCACTACCTCTTAATTGGGCGACCCGCCAGAGTGCCGTTAAATTTGCCGTCGTCGACAACCACCTTTCCATTAACCACCACATACCTCATTCCGACGGCAAGCAGGTCCGGCTGCTCATATGTTGAGCGATCCGAGATCGTCGCGGGATCGAAGACGATGACATCCGCAAAGTAGCCAGCGGTAAGCCGGCCGCGATCCGGAATTCGAAATGTCTCAGCCGTAAGCGACGAGCTGGCGCGTATCGCAAACGGCATTGAAATGATCTTACGATTGAGAACGTATTCACGGATCTTTCGCGGAAATGTTCCGAACTTCCGAGGATGACCGCCGGAACCGTCGGATCCCGTCATCACCCAATCCTGCCTCATGAAGTTATCAATGTCCTTCTCGTTCATGTTGAAGGAGGCGACACTCGCATCGCCGTTCTTGATGATGTCGAGTGCGGCTTCAATCGGCGGTTTATTGGCCTCCCTCGCGATGGCATCCAAACGCTTGCCGACCAACTGCCGATTGCGCCCACCGATAATCAACAGCGAGTTCGCACCGCCTCGCCGTTTCATGTTTGTTTCCATTTCGCTGACAAGTCTTGGTCGAACGGCGGGGTCCTCAATTCGTTTCAAGAGTTCAGCGTTGCCTCCCGCTTCTGCCCATCTCGGCAGAAGCGATGAGCCGACGCTGGTGCCGGACGCGAGGTATGGGTATTGATCGGCTGTGACATCGATTCCGGCTGCGCGTGCCCGTTGGATCAGTTGGATAGCATCGGCGCTTTTCCCCCAGACATCCGTGCCCAGCGCTTTGATGTGCGAGATATGAACCGGGATGTTGGCTTCACGACCGATGCGGATGGTTTCCTGAATCGAACCCAGCAGTCCGATGCTGTAGGAACTTTCGTCGCGCATGTGGCTATCGTATATACCGCCTTTTGATGCTGCGACTTTCGCAAGTTCGATCACTTCCTCAGTGGTCGAAAAGTTGCCGGGCGCATAATACAAGCCGGTCGACATGCCGACGGCGCCGCCATCCATCGCTTCGCCGACAATTCCCTTCATCCGCTCGATCTGTTCCTTGGTCGCCGGAGCCGCGGACATACTCATCACCTGCCGGCGCACGCTTCCTTGTCCGACGAGTAATGCAGCATTGGTGCCGATGCCTTGCTTCTGCCAGGTCTCAAACGTGGTAGCAATCGACACGGGACCTCCTCCGTCGTTGCCTGTAACGACGGTCGTAACGCCCTGCATCAAGAAAGCAATGTTCGACTTCCGGTCCGGATTGCTCAAGTCGTCGAGAGTGTGCGTGTGCGGATCGATGAAGCCTGGAGCCACGATAGCGCCCGCAGCGTTAATAATCCGCGGTGCTGAAACGCCTGCGGCGCGCGAATCACCGATGAATTGAATGCGATCGCCGCGAATGCCGATATCCGCTGTAACAGGTTCCGAGCCGGTTCCATCGATTACAGTCCCGCCTTGAATGAGCAGATCGAGGCCTGGCGTTTGCGGAAACAATAAGACCGCGCCAAGCAGGCAGCCGACGATCAGCATCACCTTCTTCATGCAATACCCCCTACACAACGCTTGCGAACTACGGTCCGTTCGTGGATGCTCTCCTGTACCCGGGAACAAGTCAAGATCGGAGGTCTGTCATATGAGAAAGACGTCGCTGATGATTGCGATGGTGGCGCTGCTGCTTTCGGCCACGGCCGGCGCGCAGGAAAGTGTCGATCCCGCGATGATCGCGCGTATTCGTGCCGAGGGGCTCGAGCGGTCCGGAGTCATGGAGACATTCGACTACCTCGTGAATGTTATCGGTCCGAGATTGACTGCGTCGCCCGCATACCAGGCGTCCGTCAAATGGACTCGCGACAAGATGGCAGGTATTGGTCTCGACAACGTTCATCTCGAGCCCTGGGAATTCGGACGCGGCTGGCAGCTCGATCGATTGACTGTCGAGATGCTAGAACCTCGTTATATGCCGATGATCGGTTACGCCAGCGGTTGGTCTCCTTCGACCAACGGCAAACTGATGGGCACGCCGGTTTGGTTGGGCAACCTCGCGGAATCTCCTGAAAAGTACACCGGCAAGATCGCCGGATCGATTGTTCTGACTCGTCCGATTCAAGAGGATTTTGTGCGATCGGACCGAGCCCCCGCGGGCGGCGATTTTCGACGGCAATCGCTTCTGCCTGCGGCCACGAGCGAAGCTTCGAATCAGCGCAATCGGGAAGTAACGGCCCTGTTGCAGAAAGAACGCCCGGGCGTAACGCTGGCCCCGAACCTTGGGGAACATGGTACCGTTTTCGTCCTCGGTCGCGATGGAGGCGCCAACGCGGTTCCTTCAATAGTGCTCGCGTCGGAACACTACAACATGATTGCGAGGCTTATGGCGTCGAATGTCCCGGTGAAACTCGCCGTCGACATACAGTCACGCTATTTCGAGCAGGACAAGAATGCGTACAACGTCATTGCTGAAATCCGCGGCACAGACCCGCAGGTCGGTGACGAGATCGTCATGGCCGGCGCCCATTTGGATTCCTGGCATACCGGAACCGGCGCCACAGACAACGCAGACGGTTGTGCGGTCGCAATCGAAGCCTTGCGCATTCTGAAGGCGGTTGGCGTAAAACCTCGCCGCACGATTCGGATTGCACTATGGGGTGGCGAAGAGCAGGGTCTGCTCGGTTCGAGGGAATACGTCAGACGTCACCTCACTGGAGATCCCGGCAAGGCTGCACGCGATAAGTTTTCGGTGTACTTCAACCTGGATAATGGCACTCCGCCGATCACGGGCTTTTACCTGGAAGGAAACGAGGAGATGAAGCCGATCATGGAAGCCTGGCTGAAACCGTTGAACGATATTGGCGCGACAATATCAACACTTGGCCGGATTGGTTCCACGGACCATCTGTCTTTCATCGCCGTCGGGTTGCCGGGATTCCAGGCGGTGCAGGATTACGCCAATTACGACGTCCGCACGCATCACACGAACGTGGATACGTACGAACGCGTGAGCGCGCAGGCTTTGAAGCAGGCTTCCGTCGTGATGGCGACTGTTCTCTACAATGCCGCTATGCGCGCCGCGAAGATTCCCAGATCGCCAAGATAGATGCTCGCGGGGACATTTGACACGTGACATGTGACGCGTGTCAAATGTCCCCGTCCCAGCCTTATCTCAACAACACATACTGCACCATGTCGATGGCTTTCCCGTTCTTCATCGCCGCCTTTCGCAGGACGCACTCCTGCACGTAACCAGCTTTTTCCAGCACTCGCATCGACGCGGCATTCCATTCGAATACCTGCGCGCACAGTCGTAGGGTTTGCGGATATTGATCGATCACGTACGCGGTGATACCGTGAAGTGCGTCCGTCGCAATGCCACGGCCCCAGAATTCCTCACCGAGCCAATAACCGACCTCCACCGAACGGCCCGCCGGCTTCTCTTTCAGGACAAACCCCACACCGCCGACGGCACGGTCATCGATTTCGATCGCAAAATCCATTTCAGGAAAGCGGCTCAGGGCGTGTGTGAGCCAACGGCGAGCAGCGCGCATTGTATATGGCGATGGAAATCCGTCGTGAAGATTGCGCCAGATATTTCGATTGTTGGCATGATGCTGAAGGGACTCGGCATCGTCCCACTTCCACGACCGAATGACACAACGGGATAGCGCGATTCGAACGGATTCCGCAGATGCTTTGTCTGCGTCGAGAATGGAATTGCCCTTTAAGATCAGCGCCGGCATATCTCGGACTATGGCGAAACCTTCTCCACTGAGGTCGCCGGCCGTTTTGCCCCAAATGGTGTCGTTGGATGCGAGAAAAAGCAAAACCGGTTTGCCATACCGTTTCGCGAGTTGAATTTCTGCATGTGTTCCCGGACCTCCCGGCAGGGCAACGACGAGGTCCGCCGAGAGAACATTAATGTGGTTTCGACTGCGTTCGCCTTCGGGATCCTCACCGGGGAGGTGTGTGAAAACCGCCAACTCGACCGCGTAGTTTGGATATCCCGATCCTTTGGTCCGGTAGTCGAGGCGTCCTGAGTGCGCCGACGTTGAACCGGGAATGATACCCAGTGCAAGGCCTTCCCTTCCGACCGACTCAACAAAGGCCTCGGTCACCGCGGTCATGACTCCGCCGCCGCCACCGGTCAAGAGGTGATGCCCGCTCTGTGCGATCCACTCGCCAACCAAAGCACTCTTGTCCCGATTCGGATTCGCGCCATCACCGACGACAGCGACAACCTTTCGTCTGAGATTCATCGCCGGCGACGCTGCGTCGCGGCCTTCTCCACCAACCTGCGGAGTTCCTTGATGGGCTCCGGATTGTCGTCAACTTGAAGCCGTAACACGACGTCGTTATTCAACCAAACCCCGGCGCCTTTTTTCACGACAATCATAGCGGCCGACTGCATACCACGCGTATCACCACCTGCGGCCTGACCTGCTTCCAGGGCGGCCTGCAAACGCAGAGAGATATGTCCCGTGGTGCTTTCGAACGCCTTCACCATGCCGGTCACAACTCCTTCGCCGGCGAGAATATTCCCCTGCGCCGTGCAGTACTTTCCCTGTCTGTCGCCGGCCCAATTTGTGGCTTTGCCTCCGGTGAACGCGGCAACTTCGCCCTTCGCGTTAATGACAGCGAACTGACGGCCCTGCTTGGTCCAACCCTGCGGTTGCGGATCCGGATCGGACTCCCAAATCTTTTTAATGATGTCTCGAGGTGACATCCCCTTTTTCAGGAGTTCGATCCCTTGTGGCCCGTAACTGACGTCGACAATCGCCTGGGTTGCCACAGCGCCGACGCCCGCTTCAGCCCACAGCACACCATTTCCAACCGAAAACACTCGCGACTGAACTGCGCCACCAACTTCACCGGTTTCCGGATCGAAGCCGAGTATGGAGAACGTAGCCACCGGATCCCACTGCTGGCGAGCTAGCAGCCCAAACGGGATGGCAAGTACCAATACAGCGAACAAGACACGCGTCCATTTGTGCATAAGCCCCAATCCTCTAATCGAGTATTTGCGGGCAATTGTAGCGTGTTTTGTGCTGCTCTGGAATGGCGCCCATCATTCCTTTCGGATCCTGCGATCGGTCAGATACAGATGTGGCGTCATCTCGAAAGTGTGCTTGAAGAGCCGGTGGAAGTGATATGGGGAGATGCAGGCTTCACGCGAGATCTGGTTGAGCGTCAATGGAGAGCCATAGGCATCGCCCATGAACTCGCGGGCACGGCAGAGGCGCATCGTTGATCATCATAGCCTAAGCCATTAATAGCGGCTACTGACACGGTGCTGGGGTAACGCGTTCAGAACCGGGAGCGGTAGCGACCGGGTCTCCAGCACCGATCCATATGTTAGTATTGAAGTCTTATCGCTTATGACGAATCCTGATTTGGAGACCACGTCCGGTCTCGATTTCATTCGAACACGCATCTCGGAAGACGTGAAGGCCGGCAAGAACGATGGACGCGTCCACACGCGATTTCCTCCTGAGCCGAACGGCTATCTTCATGTCGGTCATGCCAAGTCGATCTGCCTGAATTTCGGTCTCGCCAATGAGTTCAACGGTTTGTGCAATCTTCGATTCGACGATACCAATCCCAGCAAAGAAACTGTCGAGTTCGAGGAATCCATCAAGCGAGACATCCGTTGGCTTGGATGCGACTGGGGTGACCGGTTGTACTATGCCTCGGACTACTTCGAGCAGCTTTATCACTACGGCGTCCAACTTATTCAAAACGACAAGGCCTATGTGGACAGTCTCACCGCCGATGAGATTCGCGAACATCGAGGAACTCTTACAGAGCCCGGCAAAGCGAGTCCCTACCGCTCGCGAACAGTTGCCGAGAGTCTGAGCCTGTTCGAACGAATGCGTGCGGGTGAGTTTCCCGAAGGCGCCCATGTCTTGCGCGCCAAAATCGACATGCAATCCGGCAATGTGAATTTGCGCGATCCGGTCTTGTTTCGGATCAAATACGTCTCGCATTACCGGCTCGGTACCAAATGGTGCATCTTTCCGATGTACGACTTTGCTCACGCTTTGTCGGATTCCATGGAAGGGATAACGCACTCCATATGCACTCTGGAGTTTGAGGATCATCGACCTTTGTACGATTGGTTTCTCGAAAACCTTCCGGTTCCCAGCAGGCCCCAGCAAATCGAGTTCGCGCGAGGAGAGATCAGTTACACCGTCATGAGCAAGCGCCATCTATTGAAGCTCGTCGGCGATAAGCATGTGAACGGATGGGACGATCCTCGAATGTGGACGATTAGCGGGCTCCGCCGGCGTGGTTACACAGCGGAGTCGATTCGATCGTTCTGGGAAGGGATCGGGGTCGCAAAGCGAAAAACCATGATTGATATGGCGCAGCTCGAAGCTGCCGTGCGCGACGATTTGAATCGCCGGGCCTCGCGGGTGATGGCGGTGTTGCGCCCCCTGCGTGTGGTCATCGAGAACTATCCGGAAGGACAGGTCGAAGAGCTTGACGCCGTGAACAATCCCGAAGATCCGAGCAAGGGGAAACGGAAAGTTCCGTTCTCCCGCATCCTTTATATAGAGCGCGACGATTTTCGCGAGAACCCGCCGAAACAGTTCTTCCGGCTGTCACCCGGACGCGAAGTTCGACTTCGCTACGGCTATTTCATTACGTGCTCGAGCGTTGTGAAGGACGAACGTGGTGAAATCGAGGAACTGCGTTGCACATACGATCCCGCCACTCGCGGCGGGGATTCGCCGGACGGCCGGTCGCCAAAGGCCACGATGCACTGGGTGTCGGCCGCGCACGCCGTGCCCGCCGAAATCCGGCTCTACGATCGCTTGTTCACGCGGGAAGATCCGACCGACAGCGAGGATGGAGACTTCACAAAATTCATCAATCCGAATTCGCTCGAGGTTCTGAGTTCCTGCAGATTGGAACCAAGTCTCGCCAATGCTCAACCCGGTGACCGATTCCAGTTCGAGCGAATGGGTTACTTCTGTGTGGATACGGATAGCCGACCCGGCGCACTTGTTTTCAACCGGACCGTCACGTTGCGCGATTCGTGGGCCAAAATCGAGAAGGGTCTCAAGAAGGGATAGTTGGCAAACTGCCAACAAACACCTCGCGATCCCATGGGTCCGGAATTACACGAGCGCCTGCAAATCCCGACTCGCGCAGGCACTGCAACCAGGCATCTCGCGAAAACAAGCCCTCAATATGCTCATCATGGACGACGCGCACAGGTGAATTCCCCTCGCGTAACAGATAGACGAAATCCACGGTGTAAGTGGAATCGGCCGGATCCGGATCAAAGGTCCATTCGAAATATCGCAGCGACCGGCCAACGCCATCATGCCCACCGTGATGAACACCCGGCCGAAAGGTCTCTCGAACGCAGTCCGGCATGACCAGCACAATTCCGTTCGGACGACAATGTTCAGCGGCGGTTTGCAGCGCTGCACGCAAATCGTCGAGGTTCGTCATGTAACAGATGGCGTCATGGATAAAAACGGCATCGAACGTCCTTCCAAGTCGCAACGTTCGCATGTCTCCGACAGCGTGTTCGCATTCCGGATTGATCCTGCGGCTGTTTTCGAGCATGTCGTTCGAAACGTCCGTCAGCGTCATCTGGAAGTTCTTTTTCATGTGAAACGCGTTGTTGCCACCGCCGGCGCCCAGTTCCAGTACCTCGGCTGCAGGGGACAACAGGCTCGTCGCGAACTCCGCTTCCTCCACGTAATCCTCTGGGCGGGTCAGCAAATGGAACCAGGAAGAGAGTTCACCGTAAAGTTTAGGGATGTCATACATGCACGACGTGTCCGAACGAAACCAAGGCATGGACGGCAACGTCGAGTTGCGCGTCCTTAACCAGTACGTAGTCGGTGTCATAGGTCGCAAGCGGAAAAATGGAAACCCCGGCGTCGGCCAACGGATCAGCGATGGAAGCCATGATCCCGGTCAAAGCAAAATCCAGAGGACCCTCGCACTTCAGTACGCGCCACCCGGTTTCTCGGCGAGCGCCTTCGGGCGACACGCTCTCTTCGCAGACAACGGAAAGCTCATCCGCGGTGCGAATCGCAGACCAGAAATCGCTTGCGGCGGGGACGGCGATCAGAGAGCCCGCTTCCATGCGGCAGATCGCGTAGTTCTTCGGCAAGACGGACAAAGTTAGTAAGGCTCGGGGCATTGCTTAGTCCTGTTCAAGTCTGGTCTCGATCGATCCACTTTTCGGTGTGAGCCGGCTTGTATGAAAGCATGCTATCCAGAAGCTTATCGGGGTCATCAGCTTCGAGCACGAGTCGGCGATTCTCATTATTCAGAAAACCCTCTTCGACCGCCCTGTCGAATAATGCCAATAATGGATCGTAGTAGTGTTCGACATTGAGGATTCCGCAAGGCTTCTGGTGCAAGCCTAGCTGAGCCCAGGTAATCATCTCGCAAAATTCCTCGAAGGTTCCGAAACCACCTGGAAGCGCAATGAAAGCGTCGGAAAGATCCGCCATCGTCGCCTTGCGCTCGTGCATGGATTGCACGACCCGGAGTTCGGTTATCGTCAGGTGAGCCAATTCGCGTGCTACTAACATCTGAGGGATCGCGCCAATCACCTCACCGCCGGCCTTCATCACCGTATCCGCAAGTTCTCCCATCAAACCCACGCACCCGCCACCATAAATCAAACCGATTCCTCGCCGAGCCAACGTGTTTCCCATCGCTCTCGCTGCATCGACATAGGCCGGCCGCGTCCCGCGATTGGATCCACAAAACACGCCAACGCGCTTCATGACGGATGGGAATGCTTCCTGACGAGCGCCGCCGCAGCGACCAGCGCCCAGGTTCCCTCGAGAACGACAAACGGTACGAAGTGAATCAACCAAGATGCATAGCATGAGAGGCCCGCTCCCACCAAGTTCATAAACGCGTATCGCCTGCTGTCAGCAGGCAGGAAGCGGAACAGGTTCAAGAAAAAGGCCAGCAGGAGCAGCGCGACACCGAGAGAACCGATGATCTCAGAGTGATTCATGGCTTGCTGAGTCTATCGCACCGCAAGGAAAGGAATAACTACAAGTGGCGCAAGAAGCGCAAACCGGAATTCGGGTCTGGCACTTGCTTACCAGCTAACGTGCCTGACCCCGAAATTCCTCTTTTGTGCCTCTTGTGCTTCTTGTGTTTACTTCCCTTTCCGCCGGTGGGGATCCTCATTGCGTATGTAAACGATGGGCGGCGTATGCTTTTTGAAGTGGGTTCGCATTGCAGGACTGAGCTTGCGAAAGGCCGCGACGGACAGCGATATGCCGGTCGAATCCAGTGTCGCCGCGATATTGACTGCCCGGCCGATCACGTCGAATCGTTTTGCGCCCGCGGCTCCGAACGAACCGGCGATAACCGGACCGAAATTGACCTTGATGTGCAGTCGCGAATCCCAGCCGCTCGAGGTCATGAAGCGATCCACGTCGTGCTTGAGATCAAGAAGCATACGCACTCCCTGATCGACTTTGTCCTCGGTGAAAACGATCAGTGCGGCATCGCCGATGAATTTCACGAGCGTGCCTCCAGCGCTCGCCACGGCTGAGCCGACGTGCTCGTAGAAGGCGTCCAGAGTTCGGGCGATTTCGGCATCGTCGGTGCGCTGGCATATTGCTAGAAATCGGGTGAGATCGGCGAAAGCAATCAGAAGGGAAACTTCAGAACGAGCTTCGGTCATTGGGTCCTCCAGTTGAAAGTGTTTGACGTCGGCCCAAAGTCCGACAGCGATTGGAGTGAACGCAGGCCCGAAGTCCTGCAGCGGCTTGATAGAATCCCTAACCTGAAAAGCGGTGGTTCATGCTCGAAAACGATCTTTTTTTCAAAACGATAGATCTTCAGAAGCACTCGGACGACATCTGTGTCAGCTTCCGTCACGACTCGTTTATCTGGTCGACAACATCTTCTGAAAATGAGTAACTGATGTTCCTGTTTTCACGGCCCTCTCCTTCAGAGATCGACTCGTTCATATCGATTCAACGTGAAAAGGAATTCTCATATGCCGAGGTTGGCGCTACTCGAGGAAGCATTCCGCCGGATTACGTTGTGGACCATAACCGCGAGCGACTCGGCCATGGAGGCAACGTTTTCGCTCGGGGCTGTCAGGCTCTGACCGAATGGCAGATGTTCAAGCTCGGCTGGGTCGAATTGTTTCGTGCGGATTCGAAGATCGAGGTAGGAACGACCGTTGCGATTCTGGTTCGCCATTTCGGGTTCTGGTCATTGAACGCAAGCCGGATAGTCTACGTAATCAAGGAAACCCGGCTTTTTGGGTTCGCCTACGGCACGCTTACGGTTCATGCGGAACAAGGAGAGGAGCGATTCTCGATCGAGTGGTCTCCGGACGATGACTCCGTTATTTACGACATCCTGGCTTTTTCCCGACCTCGACAGGCGCGGATGGCTCAACCGGTTAGCCGCATGCTTCAAAAACAATTCGCACGGGATTCGAAGAACGCGATGAGACACGCAGTGTCACCGGTCGACAACTGTCACTTGTAGCCTGCGGGCTTCAGCCCGCGGGGACGTCAAATCGGGAGATATGGTCCGGAAACTAAAGATCCTTCTTTTGCTACTCGCCAAGATGCTTCGGCAGAAGTTCGGTGCCTGCGCCTCAAGATCCGTAAGCCTGGAAGCCGGCGCCGCTGCGGCCCAGACCCGGTGGTCGCAGCGCTTCCGTGGCCGTAGCCGAACCCGACGAAGACTGATCACTTCTCGCGATTGAGGCCCAGTGACCGTATCCGCTTGTGAAGGTTGGTCCGCTCGATACCGAGAATTCGGGCCGCTCCCGATACATTCCAGTTCGTGTCTTCCAGTGCCCTGAGAATACGTTCGCGCTCGGCGGTATCCCTTGTCTGTTGAAGCGAAGACGGGGCATCGGCTTCAGGTTGAAGCCGGATCTCCAGCGGAATGGACGACGGCGGAATCAGGTCATTCTGGGCAAGTATGGCCATGCGTTCGATCGTGTTACGAAGTTCTCGTGCATTACCCGGCCATGGATAGGCTTGAAGTATCGGAAACGCCTCATCATCGATCCGCTTCGGCTTGAAATTATTCCGGGCGCAGAAATCCCCGAGAAAGTACTCCGCTAGGGCGCGAACATCGTCCGGCCGTTCGCGTAAAGGCGGAACGCGGATCGGCACAACGCTCAACCGGTAATACAGATCCTCTCGAAATCTGTTTTGGGCCACCCGCTCCGAAAGATCGCGATTGGTGGCGGATATCACACGCACCGAGACTTTGACGGTCTGCTCTCCGCCGACTCTCTGAAACTCGCCTTCCTGGAGCACTCTCAAAAGCTTCGCCTGCGAAGATTCGTGCAGATCGCCCACTTCATCCAGAAAAATCGTTCCTGTATGAGCGAGCTCAAAGCGGCCTTTCCGATCCTGCGTCGCACCCGTGAAGGCGCCTTTGACGTGACCAAAAAGTTCGCTTTCGAGAAGGTCAGC
>Ga0137427_10000691_pt1 | contig 16563 bp, 21 predicted proteins | sample EasRivERMZT700_2_FD_102309 | JGI IMG/M metagenome (GOLD analysis project Ga0137427, IMG submission 102309) | Soil microbial communities from meander-bound floodplain in the East River, Colorado, USA - East River MetaG ERMZT700_2 | ecosystem: Environmental > Terrestrial > Soil > Floodplain ...
GAACCGCCAACTGATGGGCATCGACGGGCGCGTCGGCATCGTCATCGGGCCGCAATGTGTCGAACTCGACGCCGACTTCTGCGAGGTGCTTCGCGACCCCAACGGCGGCATTCTGAAGACCAAGAACTCCGACAATCCGTACTTCATGCGGACGCACGCTAGTGACGCTGTCGGATACGCTGTAGCCTACGAGAACCCCGTTCCGGTGTTCACCTCGGTCGATCGCCGGACGGTGCGCTCGATCCCACAACCCGGCTACCTCCAACGCGGGGGCCGGAACTCCCCCGGGTTCGCCGGCGCCCCGCCGGCTGACTACAACCCCGACGGCCGCATGCGCTTCACCGGCGGTGGGGGTATCGTGGCGCCTCGGCGGCCCTAACCTCGGACTATCTACAGACTGTCATGGCTCGCGCTGCCGCTCACCTCATCACGAAGTCCCGTCAGGAACTCGCGGACATCTGCACGCGGGTCGACGGTCACAACTACACCCGCTCGTGGCAGTCGCGCTGGAACCGCCGCGCGAAGAACATCGCCAACTGGAACGCGTACCATTCCCGCATGGACTGGTCGCACAAGTTGCCCTGGCAGACCACGCAGACGATCGCGGAGTTCGGGATCTCGATCGAGCAATCCGTCGGAACGCTCGAACGGGGGCTTACCGACACATCGGACTGGCTCACCTGTGAAGGCATCGGCATCGGCGAGCCGGCGATGGACCCGGATACCGTCTCGCTGTTGCTGCGCTACTATCTCGAACGACTGTGGCTCCCGGGTAACCTCGCCGAGACGTCGTACAACCTCGCGAACCTGATCTCTGACGGCATTAAGCGGGCACTGCTGGAGTCCATCATCACCGCGAAAATCTACGGCGTGATGGATACGAAGTACCAGTACCGGCTGCTGGAGTCGAAGGTCATCAAGGGGAAGTTCGGCAACCGCGACAGCATTCCCCTCTACTCGCAAGTCCCCGTCGGCCCGCAACAGGTCGTCGCCGACATCGTCAAGAACTTTCGCCTCTGCGTCGAGGTCATCCCGTGGGAAGACTACTTCCCCGATCCGTCGCCGCTGAACAAGTGGGTCATGCACGAGGCGACGGTTCACATCTCGGAACTCGGCGCCAACCCCGACTTCGATCCCGACGTCGTCAGCGCGATTCGCGGGACTGCCGACGCGACCTACGCGGACATGTACAAGCGCGTCGAGCAAGACGCCGTGTTCATTCAGCACGAGCCCGACGAAGTCCGCGTCCGTGAAACCTGGGGCGATCTCGTCGACTACGACACCGGGGAAATCCTCGCGACGAACGTCTTCTGGACAACCTGCAACGGGCAGCTTCTGCGGCCGCCGACGCCGAACCCCTTCTGGCACCAGCGCCGGCCGTTCGTCTCTGCGCCGCTGTTTCGTACACCGAACTCGACGATCCACAAGGCGCTCGCCGACGACGCGGTCGACGCGTGGCAGTTCCTCAACGAACTCATCTCGCTGATGTTCGACGGCGCACTCGGATCAGTCTGGGGCAAGCACCAGATGCGGTTGGACTTCGTCGAGAACTCCGACGACTTCCAGCAGGGCGTCCCGCAGAACCCGACGTTCCTCCTGCGCCCGAACACCCCCGAAGGCTACAAGGCGCTCGAAAAGATCGACTCGGGCGAGGTGCCTAGCTATGCAATGGGGATGTTCGATCTGGCCATGCGGCAGTTCCAGACTGCGATGGCGACGAACGATCTCAAGCTTGGACAGCAGCCGGCGCAGGAAACCACTGCGACGTCGGTCGTCGAAGCGATGCAAGCCGCGGGAAGTCTCTTCGAGTCGATCGCGGCGCGCGTCGAGGACACCTTCTTGGAGCCGGTGTTTGAACTCTGTTGGATGACCATCTTGCAGTACGAGTTGCAAGACAAGCTGGTCGACCCGGCGCTCGTCCAGATCCTCGGCCCAGAGCGCGTGCTGCAGCTCACGCAGATGTCCAACCAAGAACGCTTCGTGCTGCTTGCGCAAGTGGCGAAGTTCAAGTGCCGGGGCTTGCGTGGTGTGACGGCGCGCAACCGCGTGATGACGAAGTTGGCGAACCTCGTGCAGCTCATGCAGACCACGCCGCAGTTGCAAGAGTTGTTTGGCCCCGATGGCAAGTACAGTTTCCAGCGGCTCGGCGAACAGCTCCTGCGCAACAGCGGTGTCGATCCGTCAACGCTGGAAAAGACGCAAGAAGAAAAAGAAGCCGCGATGGCGGACCAGATGGTGTCGCAGGCGCTCAACTCGGGCGGCGTCACGCTACCGAACGCGACCGGCGATCCTGCGGTCACCGGCCAACCGCCGCCGGCCGCCGGGGGTGCGCCCGGGGGCTCCCCGCCGGCGCTGCTCGACGCAGGCCAAGATCAGCAGGGGATGGGGGCCGCGATGGCGCCGAAAACCCCTGCGGGCATGGTCCCCGGAGCGCCGCAAGGCGTGTAGCCGTCCTGGACTATCTACCCCTTCGAGGAGACGTAGCATGGCGACGATGAAAAAGTGGAAGCCCGGTACACCCATGGGTCGCAAGAAGGGCAAGCATGGTCCGACCATGGGACCTGGGGCCGGGAAGCCTCCGGTTGCACCGCCCGCGCGCAAGCCTCCGTCGACCGCGCCCAAGGTGATCGACGATGGCGGCATGGCGCCCCGGACGGGATCGCGCGAACTGGGCGGCGCGACGCCAGTGACCGGCCGTTCGACGCTCGCGAAGAAGGGCGGCTTCGGGTCGACGAAGAAGTCCGCGGGCTCGGGGATGAAGCCCAAGAGCAACTTCGGCTACCTTCCCTGGAACCGCTAGGAGCAGTCCAATGGACATGAAGAGTGACCGCTACGGCTACCTGAAGAAGACGGGTGCTATCGGCGTCTGTGCCAAGGCCATCCCTGTGTCGGGATCCTCGCGCGGCAAGGGCGCCCTCGGCAGCGCATCCGAAGAGAAGAAGGGCCTCGCCAAGCGCGCGAACCTCGAAGGTAACGAGTCGGCGCACTACGAGAAGCTGGAGAAGCGGTCGCTGCGGTCGCTGAAAGAGGGCGGCTCGGAGAAGGAACTGCGCCGGGGCCATAACCTCTCGCTCGGCGACTTGAACCCCTTCGGCGGGGGCAGCGACGGGCCATCGGCCGCCGAGAAGAAGGTGCGGCGTCAGCGGCAGAACGTCCGCAAGGTCGCGAAGTCCGGCATTACCGTCGACGCCGCGAAGAACCCCGTGTTGGCGGCGAAGGTCGCGAAGAAGCGCGGCGTGGCCGAACCCGGCGCGATGAAAGCTGCTCGGGCTGCGCGGTCGAGTTTCTCGAAGGACGAGCGCAAGGAATCGAAGCAGTCCTACAAGACGACCGTCAGCGGTGCCAAGAACGTGCTGAAGAAGTCCAAGTCCGACGCACGCGCCAACATGACGACCGCCCGCGACGACGTGAAGGCGGCCCGTGGGGCGCTTCGCGACGCGATGCAGACGCGCAGGAAGTCGCGCAAGGGGCTCGGGGCGCTGGTGTAGCTATGCCGATCGACGAGGAACCCCAAACGTGGGCATCGATGAACCGGCGCCTGCGTGCCGCCGGCGCGAGCGGCAAGACATCCGACACTGATCTCTTCGGGGACGATCCGCTCGCCGCCAAGAAGTCCGGCGAGCCGCTCGACTACCTCGGGCATTTCGCCAAGGACGAGGTCGCCGAAGAGGGCCACAACTCGGGCTCGCCGCGGCAGCACGAGATCAAGCGGTCCTACGACGGCGACACTGCCACGCGCGGCTACAAGGTCATTCCCGGGAACGCGTCGCAGGGCTACGTCGAGCGCAAGACTCGTTCCGTCGTCGACGCCGTCGACTCGATGTTTGGCGGGACCGTACCGCATGGGCCTGTGGGAATGCCTACGAAAGCCCCACTGCGCCAGCGCGATCGGGCAGCGAAAGCCGCCGCCGGCCGCGGCGTCGGTCACGCGACCTTGCGCTCGAAGCACAAGTAGGCGTACAACCGACCGCATGCCAGGACAGCTCTGGACGCCTCGGGGCCGCGAAGCCCGTGACGGCGGCCATCAGTCGGCAGTGCAGGACGGGTTGCGCGCGCTGGAAAAGGCGTCGTTCCCGACCGCCATCGAGTGGAACGTCTGGTGGCGGCTGCACCGTCGCCGGATCGAAACCGGCGAGACGACCGGCTGGGAAAAGGCCCTCGCGCACGGCATCGGGCGCCTGATGGACACCCAAGTGACGCTCGCGCGCATCATCCGGTCAGAAGGAGACGCGAAGGACATGATTCGTTACAACAGCGACGGACACGTCTATGGCGAGGAGACCAAGCCCGCGGACGAGTTCACGCGGGAAGCGTTCATCTGGTGGTTGTCGCAGGCGCGGCCGACGCTCCTCAACGACGACGACTCTCCGAAGCCGGGGATCCCCGACTGGGCTGCGACGCTCGCCCAGGCTGTCGGCGGGTGCTACATCCAGCAGTGCCGGTTGGGGCTGGAAATCGCGGCCATCAAGAAGAAGGGCTACCTCACCGTGAACGCGAGCGCGTCGAAGGCATTGCCGACGGAGCAGGCGTTGCGGGACAAGGGGATGGCCGCGCTTGGGTCGTTCAGCGACCGGGATCGGGAGGAGTCCTGATGCCGGAGTGGGTTTCTGTTCTGACGGCGTTTTCGGCCGGCGTGTTGATCGCAACGACGATGTGCGACTGGCGGCAGCATTCGTATCGCTGCGGTCGCTGTAAGGAGCAACTCTGATGGACTCCCTCGACATGGCCGACGACGGCGCGCAGCCCATCTACTGCTGGTACGACTTTCACACCGACGCGCGCGAGATCATCCGCCAGATTCAAGAGTCCGGTGTGACGATCACCGGCATCATCGCGGTACCCAAGGGTGGGCTGGTGCTCGGGACCGTCCTCGCCCACGCCTTCTGCGTGCCGCTCTACGTCGGGTACGTCCCGGAGCCTTGGATGCCAACGACCGTCCTTGCCGTCGACGACAACACTGTCACCGGTGGATCTCTCGCCGCCTTTGCCTACGCTGGCATGCCGTCGGCTGTCCTCGTCAAGCACCCCAACGCGCCCGGGATTCATCCGTTCTTCTTCGCGCAAGAGTCCGACGAGATGTTCCTCTTCCCGTGGGAAGCTGAGGCCCTCCACGAGCCCCTTCCCGTCGAAACGATCGTCGCGGGCTGATGGCGTTCCCGCGCACTCCGTCCGAAGAGGGGCTGTATTCGCAGATGCAGCTCGGCGTGCAGGCTGCGGCCGCGCAGACCTTCTTCAAGCCCGCCCTCGACGCTCGCCGCAAGCACCTCACCGACGCGATCGTCCGCAAGGCCCGCTCGATCGATCCCGACCCGACGCGCAAACTGACTGACCGCGATTGCTTTGTGTTCGTCATGGCGCTGGCGTCGACGTACGATCTCGAAGACGATCTGCAGCGCATCATCACCGACGGCCAGAAGGCCGGCCAACACTTCACCAAGTAGGAGACTCCATGGCTCACGACCCGACCGACGGTAGTACAAAGCAGTGGGATAAGCTGCAGAAGATGCGGCGTGCCTCTGGGACGGCCCTCACGAACGCCGACGGCACCCCCAATCCCGACTCGGCCAATACCCCCGGGAACGAACAGCGCGCGACGCCCGAAGAGATCGCCGAGGAGCAGCGGCGGTTGCAGTCCGGCGAGCCGCTCGGGGGAGACGAAAGCACAGACGACGACGGGGACGACGACGACACCGACGGCGACGACGCTCCCCCCGACGAGACCGTCCCTGTCCAGGCCCACGAGCGCGCAAAGCCGAAGCCCAAGCCCGCCGACGATCCGGCGCCCGCTGGCACCGAGTGGGTCGAGATCGACGGCAACCGGGTCGCGGTCGACGCGTCCCTTGCGGCCGCCTTCCGCGACGCTGAGACTGCGCATGCGGCCGACACGCAACATGCCGACCGCCAACAGCTCGTCGACGACATCGTCACGCGCGTGACCGAGAAACTCCCGAAGGCGCCGACCCCCGCGGAAACCGCTGCGGCGCAAGCACTTCCTGCTGCCCCCGAGGAGCCGCTCAAGTACCCGATGCCCGACGGCAACCTTTCGGTCACCGACCCCGACGCGTTCGCTAAGCAGCTCCAGGCCCACATCGACGAGAAGGCCGCCCGCGCGGCGCAGAAGGCCGTCGCCGACAAGGAAGCCCGCGACAACCAGGCCCGCCAGACCAACCAACAGGAAGAGGCTCGCCGGCAGGAAGTCTGGGCGCGCGAGCAGCTCGGGATTCAGTTCTATCGGCAGTTCAAAGTCCTCGACGACCCCGACGTCAAGACTGTCGTCGATGTGCTGCTCAACAAGAAGTTCGACGAAGTCATCGCGTCGGGCATCCTCGCCAAGCCGCTGCCGCCCAAGGAAGCCGAGGCGATGAAGCTGAAAGCCTTCAACGACGTCGCCGCGGCCGCAACGCGCCAGATCGTCAAACTGCGTGGCAAGGCCAACGTCCAACCGTCGACCGCCCCCGAACCGCCGAAGGTCCTCACCGGGCAGTCGTCGCGTGGCCCGAAGGCGAAGTCGACGCCCCCGCCGGCGAAGCCCAAGGAAAAGTACCCGACGGGGTCGGTTTCTGCCATGTTGGCCGAGCACAAAGCCAAGAAGGAAGCCGCACCCCCGCGGCCCTAACGGACGCTCCCTCCCTCGCACCGAAGCCCTCGCCCTCCCGGCGGGGGTTTCGTCGTTTGGGCTTCCCGAAAAGCTGGACTATCTACCCCTTCGAGAAGGCGGGAACACACCCGCAGCAACACACCCTCGAAGGGAAGAAGGACACGACACCATGGCTACCGGGATGAGCTGGACGTTCGACGTACCTGCGGGCGTCGCCAAGAACCACGCGCTGTCCGAAGAGTACTTCAAGCAGGCCATCGCCAAGACGCGGTTTTTCGAGCACGTCTCGATCAAGCCCGCCTTCGGCAAGAAGATGGGCGAGTCGGTCACGATTCCCCTCGTACCTGCACTGACCGAACCGGCGAGTGCGCAGCTTTCGGAGAACAGCAACATCCCCGAACTGCCGTTCAGCTACAAGGTTCAGACCGTCATCGTGAAGGAGTTCGGCCAGGCCGTCCCGTACAGTGGACTCCTGGAGGAACTCGATCACTACAATCCGGAAGACTGGATCAGCCAGCGCCTCGTCGATCAGCAGAAGCTGGTGCTCGACGCGTCGGCCGCGACCGCCTTCAAGTCGGCGGCGACCGTATTCACGCCGACCGGCGCCGCGTCGCTCTCCGTCGCGACCAACGGGTCTCCTGGCGCCACCGCCACGGCGAACCTGAACTTCTTCCTCGTCGAGTCCGCGCGCGACTACCTCACCGGCACCCTCTTCGCCCCCGGGGTGAAGGACGAGACCGATTACGTCATGATCTCGAACACGTTCGGTCTGCGTGGTATCAAGCGGGATCCGCTGTTCGTCGGCTGGGCCGCGTACAAGAACCCCGAGCGTAAGTGGAACGGCGAGGTCGGCACCATCGAGGAGATGACCTTCATCGAGTCGAACCACACGACCGCGCTCACGTCTTCGTGGACCGTCGCCGGGGCCAACGTGCTCGGCGAGGCGGTGATCTTCGGCCGTGAGGCAGTGGCCTTCGCCGAGGCAGTCACCCCTGAGCTGCGGGCCGGCATTCCCACGGACCTCGGCCGGCAGCGCCTCATCGGCTGGTACGGTGTGTACGGGTTCCAGTTGCTCTGGACGTCGGCCCTCGCCGGCGAGGCCAAGGTCATTCACGTCGCGTCTGCGTAAGCGACGACGAACAACTCCGAGAAGGAAAAGAGGACACCACCATGGCCCGTCAGAACGGACAGTACACCTTCCAGACGCCAGTCGGCAGCGCATCGGTGCTGGGCGACAGCACGGCGTCGGCTGCGAAGATCCGCGTCTTCACCGCGATCGAGCGCATGACCATCGTCGAAGTCGGCGCCGTCGCCGGCGACTCGGCGAACGTCCCCAGCTCGGCCTTCAGCTATCGGGTGAACAAGCGCACCGGTGGTGTGGTCGCCAACGACTTCATCATCCCGGTGTGGACGGCGCCCTTCTCGGCGCAGGGCGGGGTCGCCGGCGATCCGTCGATTCAGAACTTCGACAACGCCAACGCCATCGCCAACGGTCTCATCACCAACACGGCGTCGCTGTTTACGGCGGGTAAGGCGCTGCGGGCCTATACCGAGGTCTCTCTCGACAAGGGCGATCAGCTCGTGTTCGAGGTGGTCGGGACGTCGGCTGGCGACACGGTCGTGTTCTACGCCAAGGCGTTCCTGGACGGTGCAGGGCTGGTTGAAGCCTGCGACGTCGACAGCAACTAAGGCGATGTCCAAGGATCTCTTGTAGGAGAACATCATGGCCGATCTCACTGCTTCCAACGTCAGCTTCGCCGAGACCACGGCGAAGCGGCGCCTTCAGGGGGGTCCGACCCCGCGCATGGTCGCTTTCGGTATCGTCTCCTTCGGGGACGGCGCCCTGACCTATCCGGCCGGCGGGATTCCGATCAACGCCCAGCGGCTTTCCATGCCGGTGCTTATCGAGGAAGTGCGCTTCCCCGACGCGACCGATGGCGGCTCCGGAACCCTCTGGCAGTACGACATCGTGAACCAGAAGATTCGCGGCTACTCGGCGCTCGGGACCGAGATCAGCGGCGCCGTTTCCGCTACGACCGTCAACGCCATCGTCATTGGCTTCTAAGGAGATCCCGACTATGAAGCGCCTCGCCATCGTTCTCGCTTTCCTCGCCGCAGTCATCGTGCCGTCCGTTGCCTTCGCAACGTGCGCCGCCGAGACGACTGCGTGCAACGCCGCATGTACGCCGAACACCACGCCGTGTTTCTCGTCGCAGGGGCTCTCCTTTAGCGGCGTGTGCATCGGCGGGGCCGACGACTACGACGAGACAACCTGCCCGGTCACTCGCTGCGGATCCAACGCACGCGTGTGCGGGGCTGTCGTCGCCAAGCCAGGGACGTCGAACGGGTGCTCTTCGGATGGTCAGTGTGGCTCGGGGTTCATCTGTGTGTCGAGTGCCGGTCCCGGGGCTTGCGGAACGGGGTTCTCTCAGTGTATCCCTTCGTGCAGCGACTCGACGACCACGACCACCACCACGACCACCACCACGACGACCACGACCACCACCACCTAATGGTCTCACTGGCGGCGCCTGCGTAGTCGAGTCGACTACAACCCAAAGGGAGACCACATGGCGGCACTCAGGCCCGTAGAGGAACGCGACGCGAAGGGGAACATCATTCGGGTGAACCCTTCGATCGTGTTCAAGCAAGACCAGCAGATTCGGAAGGTGCGCGGACGGCACGACTGGGATCTGATCGACAATCCGAGCTACCATCCGCCGATCACCGCCCAGGTTCAGAACGGGAAGATCGTCTTCTTCCTCGGCACTCCAGAGTCGACCAACTCGCGGGCCTTCGCGAAGGAGATCAGCCAGGCCGAGGTTGTGAAGATCGCGCCGTACATCATCGAGAACATCAAGCGCACTCCGATCAAGGTGCGTGAGTCCAAGCCGATGGTCTACGAAGTCCACATCGCCAATCTCGGCGGCGAGGAAGTCCCCGTCGCGCAGGAAGTCTTTACCGACGGCGCAGCCGCCATCACGATCACACCCACCGTGCCTGAGCGGTGGCAAGGCGAGAAGCAGACGAGCGGGGCACCTGTCGCCCTGAGCGAGTAGAGGAGTTTCGCGGTGGCGACCATCAACGGCAAGGGCAATCACGTTCAGCAAGGTACTTGGCGTACCATCTGGGCGGCGATGGGCAATGCGGATTCCGGCACGCCGGATCAAGTATCGCGCTACCCCATGAAGTCCGTGCAGTTCGGCGCAACCGACCCGCTCACTGGGGTCCCCGGCGCAACGTTCGGTGGCGCCACCGTGATTCTCGAAGGGTCCGACGACGGCGTGACGTACTTCACGCTGAAGGACCGGTACGGCAACAACGTCTCGGCGACCGTCACGGCGCGGTTCGATCTCGAAGACGTGCCGCAGCATGTGCGGCCGCGGACGTCGGCCGGATCCGGTACGGTCCTCACCGTCATCTTGACGGCGAAGTCGATGGGGTACTAGGATACCGCTATGAACGAGGACATCCGCAACGCGATCGAAGCCGCTCGGACCATCGGGCGGCAGTTTGCGTCCTTCGGCGTCATCGCCGAGACCGCCGACGCACTGTTGGCGCTCGTCAATCACGAAGATGAGTTGCGGACGCAGATCCGGCAGATGCAGGTCGAGCTAGCGACGCTCGAAACGTCCGTCTCGACGGCGCGTGCGGCCGAGGAGCAGCGAACGCGTGAGGCCAAGGCGACGGGCGACGCGACGATCGCTGAGTACACCAACAAGATCGGTGCAATCGACGCGGAGCTGCGTGCGGCCAAGGAGCACCGGAACGCGGCGTTGCAGGCGACGCAGTTCGAGGCCGACCGTGGCGTGCGGGCCATCACCGAGGAGCTGAACCGGGTGAAGGCGACCATCGCCGCCGAACGCACGCGCCTCCTTGCCGATCACGAAGCCTTCATCGACGAGACCAAGTCGCATCGGGCGCGCATCGAACAGAACACCAAGGTACTCGAAGACAAGCTGGATGCGCTTCGCGCGCAGGCTCGTGGCGCTCTTGCCGCCGTCGAGGACGAACAGGAGTAAGCCATGGCTGGGAAGATTTTCCGTTTGGGTCCGGTTGCGTTGTCGAACACGCTGACGACCAATATCCTCAACCCCGGGACGACCACGGGCGGTGTTGCGTCGACGTCGGCGCCCTACGACAAGCTTCGCATCGTGCTGCGGCACATCCGCATCGTGAACAAGACCGCCGGCGCGGTCACCTTTTCGTTGTATCTCGGCGCGACCGGTGCCAACGCCGCCGGCACCGAAGTCATCGGCACCGGATATTCGGTCGCAGCCAACAGCGCCTTCGACTGGTACGGTATGCTGCCATTCGATACGACGGACTTCCTTGTCGGAGGCGCGAGCGCCGCGACGTCATTGACGATCGAAGCCGAGGGTGAAATCGGCCTGGCTTGATAGCCAGCCAGGCCCACGGAGACTATCGTGGGCTTCGACAACACCCCGCTTCTCGAAGCGATCATCGATCACAACGCAGCCGGCGACAACATCATCGTTGCCGGGATCGCGGGAAAGACGATCGAGGTGTATTCGCTGACGTGCGTGTGGGGCGGCGACTCGATGACGACGATCCAGTCGGGGTCGACGGCGCTCACCGGCCCGATGGATATGCTGGAATCGGGCTCGATGGTGCTCGATTACAATCGGCGCCCTTGGTACACCTGTGCCGACGGTGACGACTTCATCATCAACCTCGCGCCAGGTGTGCAGATCAGCGGCCGTGCATACTACACGCAGAGCGCGACGGACACGCTGTAATGAGCTACATCCAAAATCCGTCGAGCGGCACCGGGCCGCCGGGTCCACAGGGGCCAACAGGCCCGATCGGGCCGCCGGGAGAACCGGGCGCCGAGGGTGATCCGGGACCGTTGGGACCTCCGGGACCTCCGGGGTCGCAAGGCACGCCGGGAACAGACGGCGCGCAGGGTCCATCGGGACCACCGGGCGCAGACGGCGCCGCGGGAGACGACGGCGAGCCTGGGCCGCCTGGCGTACCGGGGCCACAAGGTACACAGGGACCACAGGGCGATACCGGCACGCAGGGCGTACCAGGGCCGCCCGGGTTCGATGGGCAGGACGGCGAGCCAGGCGAGTCCGGACCACCTGGGATGCAGGGTGCTACTGGAACGACTGGCGCAACCGGTGCGACCGGAGCCCAAGGATCGATTGGCCCCCCTGGTCCTGAAGGCGAGCCGGGAGCCGATGGAGACACGGGACCACCGGGTTCGGCCGGCGCGACGGGGGCCACAGGAGCTGCTGGTGCCACAGGTGCGCAGGGTGTCATGGGTCCGCCAGGGCCGGAAGGCGAACCCGGCCCTGGCGGCGAAATGGGTCCACCAGGACCGACGGGGGCAACCGGCGCTACCGGATCAACGGGCGCGGCAGGTGCGACCGGCACGATGGGTCCGCCAGGAATAGACGGGCTCGACGGCGAGGACGGCTTCGGTATTCCGGGACCGCAAGGCGTAACGGGTCCGACCGGTGCGACAGGAACAACCGGCGCACAGGGTCCGATTGGTCCGCCCGGTATGGGCGACTTGCTCGAATGCGATCTTCCGTGGCCGTTGCTGCCAACGAATCTCACGCAACTTGGCGTGCGCCTCCACAACGATTTGCAGGGGCTCACGATTGGTGATCCGCATACGATGTATCTGCTGCTTGCAGGACGCATCGGCACGACAAACGATCCGCTGCTCTCGACGAACGGCGACGGCACGATCACGGGGTCTGCGGCGAGTGGCGGCGACCTCTACGCACTGTCGACCTCGCACCCGACGAAGGGCGCGTTGCGCTGGAACGACACGCAAGTCTGGTGGGAAGACATGCCAGACTTCACGGCTGGCGCCGGCCAGTCGCAGTATCTCGCGCGCTTCGATGCTACGTTCACGGCAGCGCCAGACGGCGGCTTCCAGCATATCTGGAACGGCTTGCGAATCGCGCCGACAGCAACGCTAGTGCCCGTGACGGTCATCGATTCCGTTATTTACCAAGTCATCAATCACGCTGCGACGGTTACGATGGGCTCAAACGTCGCGATTCGCTGCATCGTCGACCAAAGCACGTATATCAACACGGCTAGCGCCGGGTTCGGGAGCTTCATTCTGTTTCAAGCGTCCCAAACACTACAGTCGAACACTACGACGGTTGCGCCTTACGGCTTTGAGACGTTCGTTGACGGTGGGACTTCGGTCTACAACAGCACGAGCACTGCGACCGCGAGTGCGGGGTTAGGTGTCGCATACAACGATCGGCGCTCGTACACCAACAACAGCACAGGTACGTTCGCCGTTACGGACCATTCGAGTTTCCGTTCAGCGCCGCGCCTTATTGAGAACGCCGGCACGCTGACCCTCACCACGTTGCGGCGGTTCTACGCCGTTGCGTATAGCGTCACGGGATCGCCGGCTATCACAACCGACGTTGCAGTAGAAATTGACGATCTCTCGCAAGCAACGCTGACGACGGCAATTTCGCTGCGTTCCGCTGGGAGCGCGGTGCAGATGCGTCACACTGGCCCTGCGGTCTTCGGCGCCAATGCCGCGCCCAACAACGCGTCGACTGGTTTAGAGCTGTCTTCAACGACGCTTGCGTTCCTTCCATCGCGCATGACGCAGACGCAGCGTGACGCGCTTACGGGCGTTGACGGTATGCTTATCTACAACAGCACAACCGGACAGCACGATGCGCGGCAAGGGGCGCGGTGGAACGCGGTATCTGGTTGGCACGTCGTGATCGTCAAGAGCGCCGACCAGACGGTGACGAACAACGCAACATTGCAGGACGACACAGAACTACAATTCAGCGTGACGGCGAACGAAGTCTGGCATGTCGAGCTGCGTCTCGGCATGTCGGGTAACAACACGACAGGCGACGGCAAGGTGGGCCTGACTGCCGCCGCCGGCAGCTTCGTGACGACGCAGTCGAATTGGGAAGGCGTGTACTACGGTGGCACTGGTACGCTTACGGACACCGCACCGACGGCCTTCGCGTCGACGACTGAAGCAGTCACGGGAGGAACGACGTGCTTGAACGGCGACGGGACGCTGTGGCCGGTCGCGATGACGTTCCGCTTTCGCGCGTCTGCTACGACCACGATCAAAGTACAATTCGCGAACGTCGCAGCAGCCGGCGGACGCACGACTACGATGGAAGCCGGTTCGCTGTTGTTTGCACGGCGCGTCGCATAAAGGAAGGCAGTACTATGGCACTTACCAACGCTCAAAAGAACCGCTTGTTCGTCTACCTGATGCGTGCGTTCAATGACATTCCGCTGCAGACGATTATCGCGGCATTGTACGACGCGTTGTTCCTCACGAAACAGGGACAAGAAGACTTCCTGCGCACACGGTTGCTGCAAGCCCGGGCGCGGACACAGACCTTGCGCACTAACGTTGACGCCGAAGCCGTGACGACCAAAACCACCCTCGATGCAGAGCTAGCCGACATCGACACGATCAGCGTGGGACTGGACTTCTAACCCTCGCTTTCGTAGACTTCACCCTCATGACATACCAAGAACGCCGTACCGCGCTGCAACAGGACTTGGCGCAAGCCCTGACCCAAGTCGAAAACTGGAAAGCGAAAGCTGCCGCTATTTCAGGGAAGCTGGAATTGCTCGCCGAAATCGAAGCCGAAACGACCGCGAAGGCTGCGTCCGATCCCACGACGCCATAAGGAATCGCCCCCATGCCGTTCATCACGACCGACGATCTCAAGGTTCAAGCCCTCTGGATGGCTGGCGAGCCGACCGACGGGACGTCGGACTACGACGCTCAGGTGCTCGACTACCTCCAGTCGATCTATGACGTGCTCGTCACTGGCGGCACCTTCGGGACGCGGGACGTTGCGACGTCGGCGGGGTTGTACTCGCAGCTCGTGAACATCGCGAAGACTGACTGGATGTGGCTCCGCAAGAACCCACCGTTCGCCTTCAACACCGTTCCGGCGTGCATCGGATCGAGTTCGTCGGTACCGCTCAACCAGGGTACGCAAGCTGGCACGATGACGCTGACCTACGGGTCCAACGTCGCCAACTTCTCCGTCGCGCCGTCGTGGCTCATCGACAACGTCGCGACGAATGTCACCGGCGGGCGGATTGCCATCTTGACGCAGGCCAACGGCGTTCCCAACCCTCCGCGCACATCACCACGGATCGAGATCCATCCACTTGCGGGTATCGTCGCGGGCCTCGACGCCGCGTGGCCCCAGGAAACGCAGACGGTCTCCGACTGGGTCATCTGGAAGTCTGTCTACGATGTCCCCGACGACTTCGAGCGGTTCTGTGAAGCTTGGAAGGTCCAGGGCGGCTGGAATAGCAACGAGTCGGCGCTCAACGTCGGCAACCTCGAACAGATGACCGACGAGTATCCGATCTCGGATTCCTCACAAGGACCGCCGACCGCCTGTGCGCGCATCTCTCCCACCGAGATCCTGATGAATCGCTGGGACACCTTCTCGTATCGGGTCGAAGGCTCCTACATCTTCCGGCCGCCGACGTTGGAAATCGCCGCGACGCCGGATCTCCAAGAGCCGCTCGTCCCGGAACGGTTTCGTCAGGTGCTCGCACTCGGCGCGGCGATGATGCTCATGCAGGACAAGGTCGACTCGCGGTGTGAAGCCGTCGCGTCGCAGTTCCGGGAGATGGTCTCGACCATGTCCGGGGAATACCGGAAGGAGCAGAATAGCGGCTCGGAGTTGTCGGGACGGATGCTGTATCGCCGGCGGGGATCCTACGGCAATGCCTTTCTAAAGACGCGGAGCGGTCTGCCGTTCTGGCCATAAGCCATGCCGAAGCCGGACAACGAGCGCAAGGGGTACGTCGGAACCATCGCCGCGGTGAAGTGCGGCCTGGGCGGGTTGGCGTCCAACCTGAACCCCTCGGTCATCTCGCTGCGCAACGTCATCCAGGCGGAAGGCGCGGTGTTCCGGCAGGACCACTGGCGCAAGGAGCCCGGGTCGTTCCTTTTCGGGACGAACAACGCGGCCGTTGTCGATCCTGACGATGCGGTCATTGTGGCACTGCTCGATTGGCACCCGACCGAGACCGTCCAGCGGATCGTGCATCTTCGTGGTGACGGGAAGCTATACTTCACCGATCCCAACCCGGGCGTCACCGGCAACCCGGCGGCGTTCGTCTCGACAACGACGTCTGGTGTCGGGACGCGGTTCGGGTACTTCGTTCTCGGTGGTGCAGATGCTGCCGCGCCGACGACCCGCAAGGCGTTCGTGTTTCGGAGCAACTTCAACGTCACCGTTATCGAGGGCGACGTCACGAACGACACGGCCATTGCGCTGCCGGCGGCCGACTGGTCGAACGCGACCCCACCGATCGTCGGCCTCATCAACGGCCCGCGGCTGTGGGCGGCTGGTAACACGTCGTCGCCGCACTCGCTCTACGCGTCCAAGGACGGCGACCAGGAAGACTTCACGACGGCGAGCGGCAGCAGCACCGATCCGCAGACGCTCTCAATCTTCCCCGGCGTTGGTCAGCGCATCATGGCGCTCTGCAACTACCGCGGGTTCATCGTGGTGTTCAAGTACCCGCGGGGGATCATGCTCGTCGACGCACGCGACGCAGATCCGATCAACTGGGTGACGCAGATGGTCACCGACACCGTCGGCGTGGCGCCATCACCATATGCAGCCCTCCAACTCGAAAACGACGTCCTGTTCATCGGCGCCGATGGGCAGTTCTACCTCCTCTCGACGGTGATCTCCGCGGCCGCGGGCCAGAACAACATGGCCGTCGCGAACCTCGGCATGAACCTCGAAATCTACCAGTTCCTGCTCGAAGCCTACAATCGCAACCTCCTCGGTTCGGTGCAGTCGGTGTACCAGCCGTTCTGGCAGACGGCGACGTTCTCGGTGGCCGGCTTGGGATCCGAACAGAACAACACCCGGCTGATCTTCGACTTTACCGCCGTTGGACGCAAGGGCGGCGACCCGCGCTTCACGTACTCCTAC
>Ga0137427_10000693_pt1 | contig 16509 bp, 17 predicted proteins | sample EasRivERMZT700_2_FD_102309 | JGI IMG/M metagenome (GOLD analysis project Ga0137427, IMG submission 102309) | Soil microbial communities from meander-bound floodplain in the East River, Colorado, USA - East River MetaG ERMZT700_2 | ecosystem: Environmental > Terrestrial > Soil > Floodplain ...
GCCATAAGAAAAATGGGCCCGTTCCTTGAAGGCGCAGACGGGGCGGTGGCTAACGTCGCGAAGCCACCTTATAGATGATGCGCGTAGCGCCTCCTTTATCCAATCGGTGCGCTGCGCGATCATTGCAATGAGGCTTCGCGACGTTAGCCACCGCCCCGTCTGCGCCTTCAAGGAACGGGCCCATTTTTCTTATGGCGCAGCCACCCCGCCTGCAAGGCGGGGAATCCGCTTGCCCCTGGTGGTTTCCACTCCAACCCCGGTGTCCAGCCGCAGAGTTGTGGGTAATGATCAGCCTACTAGGAGGGGAGTTTGGTGCCGCAATACCGCTGCGATCAGTAGAATTCGTGAATGATCCGGGCTGGATGCAGGTGATGCGTTGATACGCGATGCTTCTTGAGAGATCTGTCGGAAGGCGGGAGCTGACTTTATCGCGCGTGTACTTAACGGGGTATAGACATTCCACCTAACGCGTATACGACCACCACAACTATCAAAACCACACCGAGGATTCCAACGCCTCCGCTTCTCCCCCATCTCGAATATCCGTAATAGCCACCGCCGCCGCCAAACAAGAGCAGTAAGAGAATAATCAGCAGTAACATCGATTTTTCCTCTCAGATTCTGAGTGAACTTGCCTTCGTCGAAACTATGCCGTTCAGCGCAAACAAACTGTTCCAGATTGCACAAGGGCATGTCACCTCAGTGCAATTCTGAACAGTTATGGTAAGGGCTTCTCGCCACAATCCTCATCAGGGCTACGTGCGTTGCCGATCGGCAACCCATCAAGAAAGGATTGAAAACGTGGCGTATCAACTTCCAGCTTTAGGTTACGCGTATGATGCGTTGGAGCCTTACATCGACGCCGAGACGATGCAGCTTCATCATGGCAAGCACCATCAGGGTTATGTGGACCTGCTCAATAGTGCGATCGCGAATTATCCCCAGTACGACAACACAACCATCGAAGATCTCCTGGAGCATTTGAATGACGTTCCGGAAGAGATTCGGGCCGCGGTTCGCAACAGCGGCGGTGGACATGCGAATCATCAGTTGCTCTGGACGGTCATTGGTCCGCCAAACGATGCAAAACCCATAGGTATGCTTGCCGATGCCATCAAGAAGGATTTCGGTACTTTGGAGAACCTTAAGGATGAGTTTACCGAAGCGGCTACCAAAGTCTTTGGCTCCGGATGGGCTTGTCTCGCGGCCAATCCCAAGACTCATCAGCTGGAGGTTATGAGCCTACCGAATCAAGACAGCCCGCTACTCAGCGGCAAGCGGGGATTGCTGGCTTGCGATGTCTGGGAACACAGCTACTATCTCCAGTACCAGAACCGGCGCCCCGACTATCTGAAAGCCTGGTGGAATGTCGTGCAGTGGAATACGGTGAATCGCCGACTTGAGCAATCGAACGCGGGGTCTTGAGATATTCCTTGTGCAATTCTGGACACTCTTCCCGGCTGCCATCTGACACAATCTAACGGCATATGTCCAATTCAGCAGTTTTCGGAATCTTCTCTGCGAAGCCGCAGGTGGAGATCGCGGTCGATGAAATGAAAGGCGAGGGTTTTCGCAATTCCGACATTTCGGTTCTCTTTCCGTATGACGAGGGCACTAAAGGCTTCGCTATTGAAAACGGCACCAAGAACCCAGATGACGTTGCCGCGACACCGGGCGTGGTCATCGGACCTTGCGAATTCGTCCGAATCGACCACTTTCGCCAAATACGCAGTGACACCACTGGCGCGCTCGGATGGCTTGCCGGCATCGGAGTGCTGGCAATTCCCGGGTTGGGACCGTTTGTTGCTGCAGGCCCCATCATGACCTTGCTTGGTGACTTAGAAGAAGGTGGTGCGGGGCGCAGCATGACTGGAGCTCTCATCGGTATGGGCATTCCCGAATGTGTAGCTACAGGTTATGAAGGTCGTATCAAAAGCGGCTGCATTCTTCTCTCCGTTCATACCGATGACGCTCGATCGATCCGTAGAGCCAAGAAGATTCTCGAGCAGGCGGGGGCAGACAACATCGCATCGGCTGGCGAAACCAACGGCGATGAGCGTTAGGCGATAGGTGTCTCTGAAGCCAACACGCAACTATTCATTCGCGAATGACCTATCTTGGTTGATACAGATTCATTCAGAAACTCCTCTCAAACAGATTCGGACTGCTCTTTGATCACAAACTAGCTTCAGCGCACAATTTGGATCAAAGTAAGATTCAAGCGAAACATCCGATGAATGTATATCAACAGACAGTCGACGCAGTGCAGGCTGCGCTGGGCGCAAATGCGGAGAGCGGCTTGAGCGCAGGTGAAGCGCGGGCCCGGCTCGACAAGTACGGCAGGAACGAGTTAACGGCGGAGAAGCCCATACCTCAATGGAAAAAACTCCTCGCCCAGTTCAAAGACGTACTCGTCATCCTGCTGCTTTTCGCGGCAGTGATTTCAGCTGCGTTGTGGCTGTATGAGCGCGAATCGGCATTGCCCTACGAAGCGATGGCGATCGTCGCAGTCGTGCTGCTCAACGCGATAATGGGCTACATTCAGGGCGCACGGGCCGAGGAAGCGGTGTCCGCGCTGCGCCAACTCTCGGCCGCGCGCGCCAACGTCATTCGAGACGGCGCACGGCAGGACATCAATGCGGATGAAGTCGTACCCGGCGACATCATCCTCATCGAAGAAGGGGACACCGTTCCTGCCGATGCCCGGCTGATTGAGTCCGTCGCGCTGCAAACGGCGGAAGCAGCGCTGACGGGCGAGAGCCTGCCCGTGTCGAAGGATAGCCATCCGATCGCGCAAGAGGCCGGACTCGGCGAACGCCACAATATGATCTTCAGCGGCACGGCGGCGACCTACGGCCGAGGGCGTGCGGTGGTCGTCGCGACCGGCATGCAGACCCAGATGGGACGCATTGCGGGAATGCTGAGTGAAACGACGGACGAAACCACGCCGCTGCAAAAGGAACTCGACCGCGTCGGCAAATTGCTGGGAATCATCGTCGTTGTCATCGCCGTCGTGATGATCTCAACAATCATCCTCATCCAGGATGTAAGCGGGCTCTCCGATATTTTCGACGTGCTCATTTTAGGAGTTGCGCTTGCGGTCGCGGCAGTGCCGGAAGGCTTGCCGGCAATAGTCACAGCCGTCCTCTCGCTCGGCGTGCAGCGCATGGCGAAGCGAAACGCAATCGTACGCCATCTCGCTGCGGTCGAGACGCTGGGTTCGGCAACCGTCATCGCGTCTGACAAGACCGGCACTCTCACGAAAAACGAGATGACCGTGCGTGTGGTCGTCACGGCGAGTGGGCGCGTCAGTATAGGCGGCACGGGTTATGCACCCGTCGGCGACGTGAGCCGAGACGGCGGTGGGGCGATTGACGGCCCACTTCGGATCGAGTTCGTCCGCGCGCTTGCCGCCGCCGACCGCGCCAACAACGCCGTTCTGCAAGAGCAAGACGGACGCTGGACAGTACAAGGTGACCCTACCGAAGGAGCGTTGATCGTGGCGCGGCGCAAAGCCGGGCTCCAGGATGAAGCGCTCGACGCACGCTTCGCGCGCGTTGGTGAAGTGCCATTTTCGTCCGAACGCAAACTGATGAGCACGATCCATAGCGACTCCGAGCAACTACACCGTCTGCTCGCCCTTACCAAAGGCGCCCCGGACGTGCTGGTTGCGCGCTGTTCGCAGGAACTTGTCGGAGGAGACATCAGGCAACTGACCGCGGAACGGCGCGCCGAGATATTGAAGGTTAATGAAGACCTGGCTGGCGAAGCCTTGAGAACGCTGGGCGTCGCCTTCCGGTCGCTGCCTAAGGATGCATTCAAGCACGAGGAAGTCGACGCGCGCGTCGAGCAAGAACTCGTCTTCCTGGGATTAATCGGCATGATTGACCCACCTCGCCAGGAGGCGAAGGATGCAGTGGCGCGGGCGATGGGCGCCGGCATCCGCCCCATAATGATTACCGGCGATCATCCTAAGACCGCCTCCGTCATTGCCGCTGAACTCGGAATCGCTACTGACGGGCGAGCGATCACGGGAACGGAGCTTGAGACGATGCCGGATGAGTCGCTGGACCGGTCGGTTCAGGAAGTATCGGTCTATGCGCGCGTCAACCCTGAGCACAAACTGCGGATCGTGAAGGCATTGCAGCGTGTAGGCGCGACCGTGGCGATGACGGGCGATGGCGTCAACGATGCTCCTGCTTTGAAGATGGCCGACATTGGTGTGGCCATGGGCATCACCGGAACTGACGTTTCCAAACAAGCCGCCGACATGGTGCTGACCGATGATAACTTTGCTTCGATCGTCGCGGCTGTCGAAGAAGGTCGCGCGATCTTCTCGAACATCCGTAAGTTCCTGCGCTACCTGCTCTCCTCAAACATCGGCGAAGTAATGACGATGTTCTTCGGCGTGCTGCTGGGGAACGCTATCGGGTTGACGCCGGAAAGTGGCGGTGGGGTGGTGTTGCCGTTGCTGGCGACGCAAATCCTGTGGATCAACCTCGTTTCGGACGGCGCGCCGGCGCTTGCGCTCGGAGTTGACCCCGCGGACCCGGACGTGATGTCGAAGGCGCCGCGACCTCGAAGTGAAGGGGTGATTACGGCCCGCATGTGGACGGGCATATTCTTCGTCGGTGCCATCATGGCGGCGGGCACTCTGTTCATACTCGATGCCAGCCTGCCAGGCGGCTGGATCACGGGCTCGGGCAACATGAGTTACGCGCAGACGATGGCTTTCACGACGCTGGTATTCTTTTCGCTCTTCACCGTTTTCAACGCGCGGTCGGATGAGCAGAGCGCCTTCATCGGGATGTTCTCTAATAAATGGTTGTGGGGAGCGATTCTGTTGTCGATCTTGTTACAGGTTGCGGTGATATACGTTCCGGTTCTGCAGAAGGCGTTTTCGACTGTGAGCTTGAGCTTCGGCGACTGGCTGCGCTGCGTAGTGGTCGCAAGTTCCGTGCTGTGGCTGCGTGAACTGGGCAAAGCCGTCACACGTACGATGAGAGGAGACTCCCGGACAAATACGGCCAACAAGCCTGCGCTTTCGGCTTGAATCAGACACGGCCATATCTCCGGGCGCCGGGTTCAGCACCTTTCCCAACCTTTCGGCCGATGTAGAGTAACGTCGGACTGAAAAAACCATGTTCATAGCCTTTGTTTCCCAGGATCGTTCGAAAAGCAACATTCAAGAACGGCTGCAGCCTGTGGCTCAGTTTCAATCCCATTTGCTTCAATTTCGACGGATCGGCAGTGAATAAATAAAAGCTGAACGTGCCATAGTAGTCGCAGAACGCAGCTTCCAGATCTTGCCTGTCGAAGAGCTTCCTGAAGGCTGCTTTACTCATGATCCCGATGTTGTGTCGCGGAATGGCGCCGTTGTCGAACAACCGCGCAAGCCCGTAGTTCACGCCGCGCAGGTTGGGGATGCTGACAATGAGGAGTCCTCCGGGCTTGAGGATCTCCATATGGCGATCGATGACGGCATCGACATCCGTGAAGTGCTCGATGAACCCTCTCGAGATAACCGCGTCAAACTCCTCTTTGCGCTGATCATGGAAATCAATTGAGAAGAAATCGGCGCAAATAACGTTATCGGGGTTGAATCCATTTTTTTCGAATGTCTGCCTATTCATCTCCACGCCGACTTCTGAATAGTCCAGGCCATAAGGAACGCATCCATACGTCTGCCCAAACCGGACGAGAAACTCTCCGGGGGCGCTGCCCACTTCGACCACCTTCGCGGCAAACAGGTCCGGGATATGCTGCGGAAAAATGACCTTCCACAAGAGGTAGTCGTCGTAGGCGCCCATCCGCTCGCGAAACGTTCTGCCGAGCAACCGCTTCAGCGCGTCGGCGGCCGTGTGATGGGAACGCGACAGACCCTCTTTCTCCCGAGTGTGAATGTCATTCCAATGTTTTTCCTGGCTTAGCTTCGACACGAATCTCCTTCACTTCATCAGTTCGAATCTTTTTGGCGCGTGGCTTTGACACCCTTCAGGATCGCGAGACCAAACAGTACGATTGCGCCGACGACGATCCAGTGCGTGGCGACATGCAAGATGCTGGCACCGTAGACCAATCCACCGATGAGGATACCGAAACCAACAAGGTACAATCCGAACGATATTCAATTCACTCCTGATCAAAAGCAGCGGCATCGCGCAACTTAGCAAAGCGTCATTGGGACTGTCTGTGCAAGAAAGCTCACCCGGCCGGTGCAATTGTGGACAGCCCTCTAGCGTGGTTATCGGCGAGATTGAATAGCGGCGCTGAACGTCGGTCCGCGGCGCATCCGTTTAAGGAAGAGAACATGAACATTAACGCGTTAATAGCATCTTCGCTGATCGTAGTTGCCTTGACAGCTGGAGAACTCGGTGCACAGGTGACCGACAGTTCGGCGCCTGACCACGTATTTGCTCAGTTTGCCGACGGCATGTTTTCAGATGGAACTTTCTATCGCTCCACGGTCATGGTGTCATCGGATAGCCTCAGTCCCATCACCTGCACATCGACTCTCTATGGTTTGACCGTTGCCGGATTCGGCACTGGATCCGTGCGGAGCTTTACGCTTGCGGCCGGCGGATGGAATATCTACAAAACTCCCGGCACTCAGTCATTCCGGAATGGTTACGTGACACTCAACTGCAATGCTGCAGTGACGGCTCAAGTTCTCTACACCTTTCACTCTTTCTCGGGAATCGTGCTTTCTGAAGCGACGGTGTTCTCTTCACCAGCCGCGACCATCGGCCAACTCTTGACCGACCAACGCAACGGAGCGCTACTCGGGATCGCCATCGCTAACAACGGTAGTGTGGCGAAAGACTTTGTCATCGTCGCGATCGATGTGACCGGAACTGAGATCGGCCGGACAATCGTGCGGCTTGACAGCTACTCCCAAATCGCCCGATTTCTGAACGAGCTGATCAGTCTTCCGGCTAATTACGTGGGGCAGGTACATATATCCACAGACTCGAGCGACACACTCGATGTCTACGCGATCGGTTTGAGATTCACCGGCAGCGTCTTTACGACGACGCCTGTGACTTTAAGAACACCTTGAACAAATGCGCGCGATAAGCGCGCAGCCATCAATAGAAAGAGGGAAACCATGGGCAGGAAGTCATTTCTTGTTATCGTGGCGCTTACGGCAGCACTAACGGCGACAGCAGCCGGCTTTACCGACTTGAAGGATTTGAAGCCGGGCTTCAATCTGTTCTCGACGCAGCAAGACATCGAACTCGGACGACAAGCGTCAGCCGAGGTCGCACGGCAGCAGCCGATCGTTCGTAATTCAGAAGTAAACAATTACATTACGAATTTGGTTCGGCGTCTCGCCCGCTCGCCGTATGCCGGTACAGAATTTCCATTTTCGGTTCAGGCGATTTCGGACAAGAACGTCAATGCTTTCGCACTGCCGGGCGGACCGCTGTTTGTGAACACGGGGCTGATCACCCTTGCGGATAACGAAGCGCAACTGGTCGGCGTGCTCGCACATGAGATGAGCCACGTCCGGTTGCGACATGGCACCAGCCAGGCATCGAAAGCGAATTTGTTTCAAATACCGCTGATGTTGGCAGGAGGGCTCGCCGGTGACGGGCTACTTGGGCAACTGACTCAAATAGGCATTGGTGTGGGCGCCGGGTCGGTGCTCCTTAAAATGTCCAGGACGGCTGAGACGCAAGCGGACTACAACGGCGCCCTGATTATGGCCGAGGCTGGCTATAATCCGATCCAGATGGCCCAGTTGTTTGAGAAGCTGGAGGCACAGGGAGGCCAGGAGCGAACGGCTCAGTTTCTGTCGGACCATCCGAATCCCGGCAACCGTATCAAAGCGGTGCAGGAAGAGATCCTTCAGATGCCCCGCCGATCCTACACCACCGACACTCGCCAGTTCGCACGGATCAAGGATGTTGTGGCACACTTGCCGCCGCCGGCCCAGTTGCGCGGCCAGTACGACGACGGTCATACGGCGCCGCCAGCCCCGAATGCCCGCCCGTCCAATCGGTCAAAGCAATTCCAGGGCCGGGCATTTACGTTCGAGTATCCGGACAATTGGCAAACCTTTGGAGATCCCCAGTCGGCCATGGTTACGATTGCTCCATCGGATGGCATAGTGCGAGACCGGACCGGAAAGGTGTCCATCGGTTACGGCGCAATCGTCAGTTACTATTTTCCACAGTCCGACGAGGTTCAAATGCGGCGGGACGCGGACAAGCTGCGTGTCGATACGAACGACTTCGTCCGCCAAACACAAGAGGCTAATCCGGGAATGCGAGTCGGTGAACAACGAAGTCTCACCGTGAATGGCTATTCTGCGCTGGTGACTACACTGAATACGAGTTCGCCTTTTCAGGGTGAAACCGAAATCGACCAATTGGTGACGGTGCTCCGTCCTGAAGGACTCTGGTATCTGGTATTCATTTCGCCGCAGAGCGAATCTCGTGACATCCAGCCCATATTCGATCAGATGTTGCGCTCTGTTCGCTTTTCGAAGTAACAAGCGCTTTCGCAGGCACGCCATCTCGCGCTGAATGGGTGCAAATGTGAACAGCCTTTGCTCTCTGGTTTGGACAGAATCAGATTAAATGGTCAACGACCCATCGCCAGGTCAAGACGACCATGAATCGAGGAGCGACTTCTCGTGAACGCGCTGAAATTAAACCAGACCGACGCATTGACAGAGCTAGTCAATATCGCGTTCGGACTCACAGCCGCAAAGCTTTCTGAAATTTCAGGCTGTCGAGTCCATCTCGCTGTGCCCGATATCGGTATCCATCCAAGAAACGATCTGTCCAGAGAGCTGTACCCGTTCTTAACGGGCCCGGTGGCCTCCGTACATCAGGTTTTCAGCGGGCCGATTTCAGGCGATGCCATTCTGTTAATGAATGATGACGGGGCGCTAAGACTCAGCAATCTTCTTGCTGGGAAAAACGTGCAATATCAGGGTTTGGACTCTTCCACCGGCGAGATTCTGACCGAGGTCGGTAACATGCTGCTGAGCGCATGCCTCGGTATGTTCGGCAATCTTCTCCAGGTCCGCGTAACGTTCTCCATGCCCCAACTGCATCTGGATTCGCTCGAACATCTCCTGACTTCAATCTCCAACGGCAACGTCGAACTGCGATGCGTTCTTGTAATCACGGCGTCGTTCAATATCCGCGAACAGGGAGTAGATGGACGGATCGTGATCCTTCTGGGTATTTCCTCGTTAGAACGATTGATTCAAGCTGTCGAAGAGTGGGAAGGCAGCCAAGGCATCGCTGTGTGAGTCACTTTGTCTTCTTTCTCTCTTAACTTCCGCCTGGCAAATCAAAAACGCAGGTCCGCTAAGGCGCCGCGTGCTGTTCTGAACAGCCGGGTCCTGATCAATGGGCGACACTCTTAAGACGAGGAGGTAACGTTAATATGGCCCAATTCCCAATCACGAGAGTCGCTCTTGCACTGGAAAAGAAAGGCTCCACAGTTCAAGAATTCGAGGAAAAGCTTATGGCCAGGATTGTGGGCCAGAACGAAGCGGTCTCGCAACTGGTGAACGTGTACCAGATGGTGTTGGCCGGCATGAATGCGCCGGAGCGTCCAATCGCCAATCTGCTGTTTTTGGGGCCCACCGGGTCGGGCAAAACCCGGATCGTTGAAGCCTGTGCGGAGATCCTGTTAGGCAACCCGGCAGCTCTGATCAAAGTTGATTGCGCAGAATTTCAACACAGCCACGAAATTGCGAAGCTTATTGGTTCGCCACCGGGATATCTTGGCCATCGCGACACTAAGCCGGTTCTGACTCAGGAGGCCCTTGATTGTTTCAAGAATCAGGATGTCAATTTGAGCTTCGTCCTTTTCGACGAAATCGAAAAAGCGAGCGACGCACTATGGCAACTGCTGCTGGGCATCCTGGATCGGGGAACCCTGACACTTGGCGACAACCAGAAAGTCTGCTTCTCTCGGACCGTTGTGTTTTTGACGTCCAATCTGGGTGCCGTGGAAATGGGTCGTCTGATCTCTGGGCCGATTGGCTTCGTTGCACGATCCAACGGCACTTCGGACGAGACGATCCATACGGAAATCCATCACGTTGCCGTCGAAGCGGCGAAACGGCGGTTTTCACCGGAATTCATGAATCGAATCGATCGGGTTATCGTCTTCCGGTCACTGACGGAGGATAGCCTTCGAAAGATCCTCGACATCGAACTCAGCCACGTGCAGCAGCGGATTCTGGCTTCTCAAGGCAGGAGCAGGTTCAGCCTGAGCTGCACGCAGGAAGCAAAGGATTTTCTGCTGAAAGAAGGAACGAACAGTCAGTACGGTGCTCGCCATTTGAGACGCGCGATCGAGCGGCAACTTGTAATTCCACTTTCAAGTCTGATCGCAAGCCGCCAGATCGCATCAGGCGACGACGTCGTTGTCGATTGTCCGGCGTACGCCCACGCACTCGCATTTTCAAAAACTTTTGCCGGCCTCGCGGCCGCCTCGGTCGCCTGACGCTGGCCCGGATTTAAATCCCCTCCTGGAATAGGAGGGGCAGCTGCGACCGCAGGGAGCAGCGGGGTGGTACTGAACGAATGCGGAGCGAAGCGACGCCTCCTTATTGCAAATAAAGGATGCGCTATCGCGCGGCTTATAAGGAGGCTCGCTTCGCTCGCGATTCTTAGTTTTGTGGCCGAGGAAAAGTCTCGTCGTGTGCAATTCTGCGCAGATCTAGCTCTGTCTTCTGGATCACTCTAGGCAGATTCTTAAGGAGGCCACATGGAAATGATCAGCGATCTAGCCATCGACTTGGGGCTATTCAAACTGGATAGCGAGCATGAAGGCGGAACTGACCGGCCAGGAAAGCCTCCGGTGCCTACTGGAACACGAGAAGGCGGCGCGATCACCGATTGAAGTTTCTGCGTCACGCGGCGTTTGCGCTTACGCCGGTCAACGTGGTGAGATCCTTCTTCCAGGTAGGAACTGGCACCTACACAAAAACACTAGAACACGCTCTCCGCCCCTCCGTTTCAGTAAGTGACTGGAGATTCACTCTCGTCATAATTCTCTTTTTTATGGTTGGTGGTTACTTTTTGATCGTCCGTGACCTCTTTTTCGTGTCCGTTCGATTCGAAATGATCAACGTGTCGAACTTTTTGATCATTGCGCACGACTAAGCGGACATCTCGCCTGGCTTTTTGATGAACGCGTTGCCCAATTTGGGCGTGGTCGCTTGCTTTTTGAACGTCGTGTTCGACTTTTTCGAAGCTGTGCCTTTCAACTTGACCGCCTGTTCTCTCTTTTTGATGAGCGAGGCAGCCGAACTGATGGCGTGCACCGACTGCGGAGCAACGTGTCGCGACTTTGGGATGTCGGGACTGTCGTACGAGGGTTCTGGTCCGCGTACGAAGACGTCACGAACTTCCCCGTGATCGCGCATCTGTTCTTCGAGACCATATCGTCCCCCTTTCATGCAGCAGGTAAAGGCAGTCGGGTGACCGCGTGCTGGAAAGTGCAGGGTGGCGTTTTCAGGAAGTTGTGGAGTTGAACGAGGAATTAGGGTTGCGATTCAGAACAAAAATGTTCGAGCGGAAATATTTTTGATCCGGTTAGGAGCGCTTCGCGGAGCCTCCTTATAGATGTCCGCGAAGCGCTCCTGATGGGATACGTGACACGTGACAATTGACGTGTGACATTTGACGGGGAGCTCAATCGTATTGGCGTTCTTGTAACAAAAACATGCGGGCTCCGTAACGCTTATCGACTGAAGGTTGATTCGTCCAACCGGATCTGGCGCAAATTGGCCTGGATACTGGCCCAGGCATCACTAACCTTCCGATCCTGGGAGGCCGATTCCATCCCGTTTTCGACGCGGCGCGCGCTGCGCAGCAGGATGCGGCCCAGATTATCGAAAGCGGTTTCGCCATTTATGCCGGCCTTGGAGGCTTGTTCATACCAGATGGCGGCCTTCACAAAGTCCTGGACCTGAAGCAGCAAGTCCAGGTCTGGTTCCGAAAGCTGGGGCTTCGATCGGATGTCGTCCACGCGCACACCAATCCTGGCTTCGTAAATGTTCAACAGCGAGGACGCCTTTCGACTGATGTCCATGGCGAGTTGCCGGCTCGCTGCGTCCGTGACGGAATGCGAGTCGGCGCCTACGCGCACGAGTCCCAGGCTGGCGGCTGTCGCTTCGTCCAGATCGCCCGTAGCGGGTTGGTTGCTGTCAATCTGGTAATGGGCTATCGCGCGGCGCGTGGCCTCATCGAGGCGCCCGTTTGATAACCCGTCATAATACTTTCGTTGCCGCAATGCCGTCTGCGCACCACGCACCAAGGCGACGGCCGTGTAAAGGGTCCGATCATTGGTTGCACCCAGACGAAGTGCCGCGTCGGCGTTGACGGTTGCCGAGCGCACCAGTTGCATGGCGACTTCGGATCCCGCCGGTACATCGGCTTCGGAGCCGCGCGACAACAGCGCGCCGAGCGCGCCGATGCCACCGCCCGTCAGCGCTCCAATGCCGGCTCCCTTACCGCCCCCCGTGATTGCACCGATCGCCGCTCCGACACCTGCACCAGCGCCGATGAAGATAATGTTCCGGGAAGTCGTTGACTTTCCTTTGATGCGGCTTTCCTCGTCGATGATCTGTTTGCGTTCATCCGCACGGAGGCTCGTCAATATGCCTTCGATGGAATAGGACCTGCCGTTGAAGGTGAGCTGATTGAATTCGACTCCGATCACACCTGACCGCGAGCTGCGTTCAGCCGGCTGTACCATGGTCACGCGACCGTCGATAATGCTCTTCTCCGGAACGGCCGCCCTGCCGTCGATCCAAACCGTTCTCAAGACGCTCGCCTTGAACGTGTCGTCCAACCGCGAGCTTTCGGAATTCAGCCCCGTGTCCATGCGCAATTCGATAACCGTGCCTTCGGGAATGGTCACCTGCTGTGCCGCGAATAGGGCTTCTGTTGAAAGCAGGGTCCAGGCCATGGCGACAACCTGTAGGAATCTTGTTGGTCTTTTCACGGTGAATCTCCTTTTTGATGAACGACGCTTAATGGGACCTTGATCTTGATGCCCGTGTAGAAAAGTTACTGTGCAATGTTGAACAGCTTAAGCATGTCCGACGTTCTCTTGCGAGACAGCAGAGACGCCACGAATTTGTCGGAGAACGTGCACTATTGAACAATCGGATAGACCTGACGAGAGTATCTTCTTCACTACCGGGTTGCGCAGTATTGACTTAAGAAGGCGCCTAAGGGGATCTGAACATGATAGATACACGATCTCTCACAAGCGACATGATTCCGGAAGTCCTGAAAAGGCCGACAGCAATACTGGTTGTCGATGATGATCCGGACATGCGTATGTTGTTGAAAACCGCCATCGAATGGCAGGGGCACACAGCCTTACTGGCTCAGAACGGCCTTGAGGGATTTACAATTTGCTCGATGGATTCGCCTGTTGACGTTATTGTGTGTGACATGGATATGCCCGTCATGGGTGGGTTGGCCTTCATTGAAAAAATCAACGCAATCAGGCCGGAGGCTCGCGTCATTGCGTCAACTGGAGGGGATCAGGAGAATCTGCGCCGCGCCAGGGCTTTCGGCGTGGTCCGAGCAACTCTTGCAAAACCGTATTCGATCGCAGCTTTCTGGGTGACGCTGGAACGCGTCCTTTTGAATGGAGATTCACATGTCCAGTCCCAGGCCTAAGACTAAACCGGAGCCACCGCAAATCGATTCCTATGTCACGACGCTTTTGCAAGGCATCGCCAAGGGTAAGAGCATTGTGAATTATCCTAAAGGTCAGAAGATCTTTTCTCAAGGTGACGAAGCGGATGCGATCTTCTTCGTCGAGACAGGGCACATAAAACTCACGGTTGTATCCACCGCGGGGCAGGAGGCCGTTCTGGCTTTGTTGGGTGTGCGGGATTTTCTGGGTGAAGGATGTATGGTGGGCCAAACGCGGCGTGCAAATTCCGCAACCGCTTTAAAACTGTCAACTTTGTTCCGAGTCGAGAAGTTAGCGATGCTCCGCGCGCTTCATGAGCAACCGGAGCTTTCCGAAAAGTTCATCTCGGCGCTGCTGACCCGAAACATCAATCTCGAAGAGGACCTCTGCGACCAACTGTTCAATCACAGCGAAAAGAGGCTGGCTCGCGTCCTCCTGAAGCTGGCGCGACTGCGGGAACATGAACTTGTCCCGGATGCGAAACTGCCCGTGCCGAGTCATGAAACCCTGGCGGCAATGGTGGGTACGACCAGGGCACGGATCACGCACTTCATGAACAAGTTCAGGAAACTCGGACTGATCGACTACAACGGAGAGCTTACGGTCAGGACAGAACTGCTCACCGATCTTGTACTCCACGATTGAAAATCCGATCAACCGCACTCGCCACTAGCTGTACCGTTGTGCACATCGTTGTCCGTCCCAAACGAGCTATCGTCAGGTAGACCACTCAGAAGTCGGCATCAGCTCAAAGATCTCTCTCGAAACACGCCAGGACATCACAGCTTCTGTTTGGCAATGGAGCTTGCGGTGTTTGTACTCAACAAAGGACAAGGCTCAGCCCTGACGCACTCATCGACATTGCCTATGCACTTACGGCTGCGAAGCTGACTGAGATTTCAGGCTGTCAGGTTTTTTTGGACGAGCCAATGGTGGATATCCATCCGACGGAAGATCTGTCGGGGGAACTCGAGTCTTTTGTCACCGGTGACGTCGCAACTGTGCATCAGGCGTTCACGGGACCGCTCTCCGGAAACGCGTCGTTATTGTTGAATCTGGACGGTGCGATACGGTTTAGCAATCTCCTCGTTGCAGATCACCTTCGAGTGGAGAATCTGGACTCTGCCTCGCGAGAGATTCTCACCGAGGCCGGGAACATGCTTCTGAGCTCCTGTCTTAGCCTTTTCGGTAATCTCCTCGAACTACGCGTCTCGTCCTCCAAAGCCCGTTTGCATCTTGAAAAGCTCGATCAGTTTCTAGTGGCAATCCCAATCGGCGGCGAAAAGCGTTATGCCGTTCTGGTAACAGCCTCTTTCCGTATCCGGGAGCAGAACGTAACGGGCCGGCTTGTCATGGTTTTGGCCCTTTCCTCCCTGGAGAGGTTGATTGCGGCTCTCGAGCGCTGGAACTTCTAGACCGGGATGACCTGAGGACGTCACTTCAGACCTTCGTCAGCCGTTTTCAATGCTGGAACGTCAATAGATAGTGCGGGACGAAAGGATGTGCACCGTGACTAATCAACGTACAGCGAATCGAATCCTGCTTGAGCCGGGTCGAATGAACGCCGAAGTCGAGAAGTTCGCGGCGGGCTTGCGCCAAAAGATCGTTGGTCAGGATGAAGCGGTTTCACAACTGGTCAACATTTACGAAATGGTTGTCGCCGGACTGACCAGCCCTGGCCGGCCGATAGCAAATCTATTGTTTCTGGGACCTACGGGTTCCGGCAAGACTCGAATCATCGAGGCCGCCGTCGAAATTCTGTTCGGGAACCCGAAAGCGTTCATCAAGGTGGATTGCGCGGAGTTCCAGCACAGTCATGAAATCTCGAAACTGATCGGGTCTCCTCCGGGCTACATCGGTCATCGGGAAACTCATGCTGTGCTGAATCAGGAGTCGATCGATCAGTTCCACACGGACTCGTTGAAGCTCACTTTCGTGCTCTTCGACGAAATCGAGAAGGCCAGTTCTGCGTTCTGGCAATTGCTTTTGGGCGTCTTGGACAAAGGGACATTGACGCTCGGCGACAATCAAAAAGTCGACTTGTCGCGCACGGTCCTGATCATGACTTCCAATCTTGGCGCCGACGTCATGAGTCGGTTGGCCACAGGGGGTATGGGTTTCGCTTCAGCGACACATCGTGAACCGGAGCGGCCACTGGACAGCCGCATGGGAAGCGTGGCGATCGCGGCCGCAAGGAAGCACTTCTCGCCGGAATTCATGAACCGCCTGGACAAGGTGATTGTGTTTAATACGTTGAGTCCGGTTCAACTTCGCCTGATTTTAGACATCGAACTCGCTTTGATCGCTGATCGGATTCATTCAATTCAATCGGAGAATGCTTTCGAGTTCCAGTGCACTGCGCAAGCAAAGGAGTTTTTGATCCGGGAAGGGACGGATCGGAAATACGGGGCGCGGCCCCTGAAGCGCGCCATCGAACATCATCTTGTTCTTCCTCTGTCGAGGCTCTTGTCGACAGGCCAGATTAGGGCCGGCGATGTGGTGATTGTGGATGTAGAATCCGGGATTGCCGAACTTGTCTTTACGAAAGAAGTATCGGCATCGGAGAGGCCTGAAGCTCGGCAGGAACACAAAGCAGTGTGGGAGTGTTATTCCGCTGAGTATCGCAAGCGCCCGCTTGTGTTACACAACTGAGTACCAAGCTGGTTCGGCTTTGCCCAACGAATCGGAACGGTCGGAAAAATTCGGGGTCAGACAGCCAATAATTCGGGGTCTGGCACTTGTTTTAACAGTTTTACGTGCCTGACCCCGAATTAATTGGTGTCAGACCCCACCGTTCCGATTCGTTGGGCAAAGCCA
>Ga0137427_10000694_pt1 | contig 16503 bp, 11 predicted proteins | sample EasRivERMZT700_2_FD_102309 | JGI IMG/M metagenome (GOLD analysis project Ga0137427, IMG submission 102309) | Soil microbial communities from meander-bound floodplain in the East River, Colorado, USA - East River MetaG ERMZT700_2 | ecosystem: Environmental > Terrestrial > Soil > Floodplain ...
ACGATGCGCTCGCCGACGGTGTACGCCTCGGCGCCGAGCGCTTGCGCGGATTGCGCCCCGAAGCTGTCCGTGTGTATGCGCACGCCGCCGAAATCGGTGTCGAAGCCCGCTTCCATCGACGCGCGGGTGGCTGAATCGAGCGGCGTTCCCGCAGACCTGAGCACGTCATCCACGCCCGCCGGCGCCGATTCCGCCTGCGTGCCGCGGCAGCGCGGACATCCACCGCCGCACGCGCAGCGCGAGGCCACGGGGGGCAGCTCGCTCCGCGTCGCACGCACAGGCCGCGGGCGCGACCTGGGCGCACCGGATTCGCTGACGGATGAATCGCGCATGAATGTCGTCATCGCCATCCTCACGGGTTGGGACAGAGATCGACCCGTTGGTCAGCTTCTGGAACTCCGGCAAACACCTGCACGAGGCGCGCGAAGCACTCAGCGTTCGTGAAACGACCGCTATGCCCAATGAAGCTCGCGAAATTGTGAGCGGTCTCGTGAATGATCCTGGCGGCCTGGTCCTCGGCCGCGTCGGTCCAAAAATCCGGACAAAAAGCCGTGAGGAATTCCCCCGAGCAGGTTGCGACCTCCGCGTCATGGCAAATGCCGGCGGCTTCCACGCAGGTGCCGAGACGCGTCATCCCCGTGCCCAGGCAGAAAAAGAAGAAGCTGCCGGATCCGATGACGCCTCGAATGAGGCGCAATCGCCGCAGCAACAACGGAACGGACCTTTGGCCGGTGCCGTCCGGCAGCGTCCAGATCGCTCGATTCCCGGGGTCGAGTCCCATCAGGCGGAGACCCTGCGCCAGCGCATCGGACGTCGTCGGCCATGCGGCAGGCTCGCCCGCAATGATTCGCCGCCGGGCGAAAGCGAGCTCGTCAATCACGTCGTCGATCATCTGGTTCGCGCGGTCTTCCGCGGCGGTAATCACGCCGACCGGGTCGGCGATGTCTACGGCCGCCGGGCCTGGGACATGCAGCGGCGTGGCGTTTGCGCAGCTGACCTTGTTCGCAGGCGTGCGCTGAACCTGCGTGCCATCGCCACCGCGTTGCTGGATGACGTGTGTCAGCTCATGGGCAATCAGTTGTCGTCCCGGGCGCGTGTCGGGCGCATATTGACCGGAACCGAAAACCACATCACGACCGACGGTGTAGGCGAGGGCATCCACGCTGTGCGCCAACTGCGCCGCCGTCGAGTCCGTGTGCACGCGCACGTCGCCAAGGTCCGAACCGAGACGGGGCTCAAAAAACGTGCGAACCGCAGAATCCAGCGGTCGACCGGGCCCAACCACCGCCTGCGCAATCCGATCGGCTTCCTGTTCGGAAGGATCGTGCGCGGGCACGATGTTGAAACCACGACCGGCGGATTCCGCGCGGCACTGTGGGCAGCCACCGCCGCACGCGCAGCGGGCGATCGCCGGCGTGTGCCAGGGCCGAGGTGTCGCCCGCGGCTTTGCAACCGTCGCCAGACGCGGAACCATCTCCGATCTGATGGCTGAACGCCCTTGGTGGGTGTGGCTCATGGCGTCGAGTGTCCCCCCGAAGCGGCGTCGACTCCGGCCGATCGGCCCGCCGCACGGCTATGATAGCGTCCGCGGCGGCTCACAGTATTCCTACCGGCTGGCGACTCAACAACGGGGCAGCACGTTCACGGCAGCCTCGCCGATCACTCGTGGTCGTGCGGCGACGCAGGCTGTCCGTGGCACCGCGACTGTCGGGCAGGTGTCGCCGCAGGGGCCGCCCAGGCCGCCGGACACGCCAGTTATCCCGAGCACGATCCGCCGCGGCTTCGACGCCGACGGCAATCCGTACTACGAGGTGACGCTCGTGGACGGCTCGATCAAACGAGTGCTGCGGAGCGGCACCGTCATCATCATCAAGCCGGACGGCACGGAACAAACATTTCCGCCCCAGTTTGCGATGTCGCAGGCGCCCACTCCTGATCCGCCCCTGCTGCCGACCGACCCAGCACGCGGGCGCGCTTGGGTCCAGCGCCACAACGAGAACCTGCTCGACGTCATTCGGACGCTCGTCAAGAACGATGTGGGTGAAATGCAGAAGTTCTCGGCCGGCGAGGCGAAAGACGCCGGGACGGACATCTTCAAGCAGATCGCGTATCGAACGAAGATTGCCGGATTCCTGATCGGTGCCCAATGAGGATCCGCACGCGGCCCTCAGAAAGACCCGGAAGTGCCGACCGTGATCGGAGCCGCGTCTTCGAATGGCAGCTCCTCTCATCGCGAATCATCTTCGTGGTCGTCCTGTTGCTGGTCGGCGCCGGGATGTACTTCGCCGCGGTCCAGTTTCGCGTCGCGATGATCAGGGCTCGCAGGGACGCGGTGAGCGACGCACCGGGCCAGGGCGGCGGCGCGACGGAGTCGCTCGCGACCAAGCTCGAGTTCTCGGCCAAGGGCGTGGTCGTCAACTCATCCGTGATGGGCGTCTTAATCTTGACGCTCTCACTGGCGTTCTTCTACCTGTACTTGTCGTACGTGTATCCGATCGAAAACGTGTTCTGAGAACGGCCAGCGCGAAAGGCATTCACCTCGAACTCACCGAACTCACCCCCCAGCCCATCCTCATCTTTGGCGCGTGCGTCGAGGACGGTCTTGAGGTTGCGCGCCTCTTCGATGAACCGCGCCGGCGTGACCGGAGACACGAGTCGCAACGCGGGTGGCGGGAGCGTCGTGACATAGCTCTCGTCGAACACGCGGTCCTGCGTCTGGTAATTGGTCGTCAAGACGACGGCCGTACCGCCGACGAACAGCACGGCCATGCTGTAGGCGACGAGTCGCCGCCGCGTGGGCACGATCCGTGCGAGATGCGCGACGATCATCGCGCACAGCACCGCGGTACCTGCTAAGCCGGCGATCCGGCTGAAGATCGGCCAGCCGATCGTGAACGCCAGCACAGGAAGAACGAACGCGAGCGCACTGGAGGCCAGCACGTAGCGCAGCGCGATGCGTGTGTGGGGCCAGAACTCGAATCGATGCCGGAAGATCTTCGACGCGATCGCCCACACCAGGCCCCACATCGCGAGGCCCGCAATGGGGCCCAGGAGCGTCGGGACGTAGTCGATGAGGCGGGCGCTCGGATCCGTGCTGATCCAGTGCGCTACCAGCGTCCAGACGGCAAACGTCGCGATCAGCAGCGGCAGGGGAATGTGGCCCGAAGACGGCAGATCGGGCAGCAACGCGCGCTCCGGGGCCAGCGCATCAGCGGACCGCCGCACTCGGAGTCGCGTCGCGCCCAGCACGATCGTCGTCGCCGGCACCACAGCAGCCGTCTCTCCAGATCGCAGCCGCTTGCCCGACACGTCCGCGCCGTTGATGCTCTCGCCGACCTGCAGCGACAGCACGCCATCGGTTTCCGAAATCGTGGCGTGTCTCGCCGCCACGTGCGCATCGTCCAGGACCACGTCACAGTCGACGGCGCGGCCAAGCGTGACCGGCCAGGCACTCACCGGCACGACGTGACGGGCCTGACCGTCGCGGTCGAGCACTTCGATGATCGCCAGCTTCATTGCGAGCCTGCTTTCCGCGGCTCGGTCTGCCCGAACGCCGAAAGATAGTGCTCGGCAAGTTTGAGTGCGTTGTCGAAGGTGACGCCGCGCGCGTCGAAGCGCCCCTGAAGGCCCATTCGCGCCGAATCCACCGTGGCGACCAGCACGCTGGCGTCGTAGAGGCCCGTCAGCTTCTTGTACGCCGTCATGCAAATCACGGCGCGAAGGGGCAGTCCGTCACGATCGACGTAGCGCTCGTGGCACTGCGGGCCGGTGCGCGTCCGGCTTCGGGTGCCGAACTGCTCATTCTGAAAACTCTGCGAGTAGCGGTGGGAGAAGCGAAGGATGCCCAGCTTACTGCCGTCATACGCTTCATGACGGACTTGCAGCACGCCGGTCGTGAGGTAGCCCGACACGAAGATGCGGGTCTCCATCGCGCACTCCGAGCGCTCGAACTCGAGGCCTTTGGTCTCCGCCGGACTTGTCGCACCCCAGCAGCGAAGAAACGCCTCCTGCGGCAGCGGAATGCGATAGCGCGGATGCCCGGCATTGCGCCAGGGCTGCGCGAGAAAGCGGCCGCTGAGCGCCGTCTGATGCGTGGTGAGCTGCCGCGTGAGCTCAGGATAGGCCGGCTCGGTGATCGGCGCGACGCTTCGTCCGCGCTCCAGCAAATCCTGCGCGAAGTCGGCGGGCACCAGGAAGCTGACCTGCTCGCCGTCTGTGCGAGCCGCGACATTGACGCCGATCACTTGACCCTGCTGATCGAGCGTCGGACCGCCGCTCACTCCAGGGTTGAGCGATCCCGCAAAGAAAATCGTGGGGTAGAAGCTGCGCTCGACGAGGCCGTTGTAGGTGCCTTCAATCACCGCGAAGCCGACATCGAGTGGATTGCCGAGTGAGAAGATGCGCTCGCCCTGCGCCAGCGGCGTCGCCTTGGGCCGGAAGCGCAGCGGCTCGTGCCCGGCCAGCGCGCCAGGCGTCGCGGGCTTGAGAATCGCCAGATCGTGAATCGCATCGAACGCGAGCAATTGCAGCGGACCCTCAGCACGGTCCGCGGTGCTGTACACGAGCCGATAGCGCTCGGGCTGCAATGCGGCCTGACTCACGACGTGATAGTTGGTGACGATGTGACCTTCGCGGCTGACCAGAAAGCCTGAGCCGACGCTCGCCTGGCTGTCCTGCCCCTTGAGCAACGTCCGCACCTGGAAGAGGCGCGGCCGCGCGTTGTCGTAGATGCGCTGCGCCGACGCGGACACCACGGCCGGCTCCTGTGGCGGCGCCAGTTGACCCGGCACCTGCAGGGCGAGGAGCGTGCTGACGCAAGAGAGAGCGGCGACGACGCGCATCGGCGACATTATGTCCCGGCCCGCCCAAACTCCCGTGCGTCGTGTCTAATGCTCACGAAGGCGGATCCATGACGAGAGCCCGATTCGACCCGACGGCGTTCCTCGCGGCGGTCCTCATCTCTGGGGCGGCCGCGACGTCCTCGGCCCAGCAGACACCGAATCCTTGCGCAGCCATCCAGCCCAATCCGGCCGATGTGACCGTGCAGCTGGCGTTCAAGAACGGCCAGACCACGGTGATCGCCTCCGTTCTCAAGTAGCGCGGTCTACTTCGACCGCGCGAGAAACGCTGTGAGGTGCTCCTTCTGCGCCGTCGTGGCATCCGGACGCACCTCGAGCGTCCACACTCTGGCGGGATCGGGCGGTAGGGCAGGGTCCGGCACTTTGAACCGGAGACCGAACCACTCGAGCATCTCGGTGTACTCGACCTCCTCCGTCGTCGCGACGAGCTTGCGCATCAACGGCTTGAGATCGAATCCCGCGGCGTCACTGGCGGTCTCGGCGAAGTCCGCCGCCGTGTAGCCGCGCGCGCCCGACCAGCGCTTGTATTCCAGGCGCATCACGTCGTCCATGCTCTTGCGACCGTTGGTGACCTTGCGAATGTGCGCGTCCAGCACCAGTCCGACGACCGGGCCTTTGACGTAGTAGTCCACCTTCTTGTCCGCAGGAAGGCGTTCGAACATCTGCGAGGACGACTGCTCGAGCGTCTGCACCAGGCGGCCGGGCTGTCGAACTTGCAGGTCCGAGATGTGTTTCGAGGTGAGCGCGAGGTAGTCCTCGCGCGATCCGAGACCCGACCGCGCGGCGAGCAGATCGCCGAAGTACGAGGTCAGTCCCTCCGCGACCCACAGGCCAGTGGTGACGGGTGAGTGCTCGTAGTCGAACGGGCCGAGTTCGACCGGGCGCAGTCGCTTCACGTTCATCGCGTGGAAGTACTCATGGCTGATGAACGCGGCGTTTCGGAAACGCGCCGCTTGCTCCACCGGTTCACGCCCGCTGCCGACAATCGCGACCGAATTCAGGTGTTCGACGCCGGATCCTCCGCCGCCGCCCGAGACGATGTTGAGGAACGCGTACTTCTTGAATGGCAGCGAGCCCCAGAAACGGATGTGTTCCTCGAGGAGCGGCGTCATCGCCGACGCGACCGTCGGGCCCGCCCACTCCGCTTTCCCGAGCCAGACCCAGTAGTGCTTGATGCCGCCGACCGTGAATTCGGTGCTCGACAGATCGACGCCCGCGAGAATCGGCGAGTCCGCGAGCACGTCGTAGTCCGGCGCGCTGTAGTGATTCGGTGTGCCGTTCTTCACCAGATCGAGCGACGTCATCGATCCCGTCCAGGTCGCCGGCAGCTCGAGCCGAACCTGAGCGGGCCGGCGGGACGGCTCGACGAGCGTGATGTACGTCGATGGACCGATGATCACCGCGGACGTCTCGGTCACGCCGTTCGACAGATTGCTGCCTCGCGGCGCGGCGAGCGTATACGACACCGTGATGGCGGGACGGCCGCCGGTGTTGACCGTCCATCGGCTCGGCGTCGGCTGAGTCACTTCGAGCGTCGCACCGTCCGACGCCTTGGCCGCGAAGGCACTGACCTGCCGGGTGTAGTTCTGCAGCCCGTAAAAGCCTGGCGACCAGATCGCCATCATCAGATCGACCGACGTGCGCTTCTCCGTCGGCACGGTCACGCTGACGTTGAACGTACGCGACGCCGGGTTCGGGAAGCTGATGGTGTAGACGAGTGGCTCGAGCTTCTGCGCACCGACGTGCAGAGCACTCGGCGCGAGCACGAAGCAGACGAAGAGCACGAGCAGGTGCGCGGTGCGAGGGTGCGCGGTGCGAGGGTGCGACATGGCGCGACTCTACATCACGCTCCACCGGTCAACTCATTAGCTCTTGAAACAAAGACGCCCACGGCCGCGTAATTTAGACTACAATGCAGGCAATGTCGGATCAGCCCGTATATCTGGGTGAATTCGAGCACCTGCTCCTGCTCGCCATCCTCCAGTGCGGCGATGACGCCTATACCGTGCCGGTGCGCGAGGTCCTCGAGGAACGGACGGGACGACGCATTGCGCGGGGCGCCTTGTACACGTCCCTCGAAAGGCTCGAAGGCAAGGAGCTGGTCGTGTCGCGCTTCGGCGACCCGCTCGCCGTCCGCGGCGGCCGGGCACGACGCTATTTCTCGGTGACGCCCACGGGGCTGACGGCACTGCGCGCCGCGCGGACGGCGCTCGCCAATCTCTCGCGGGATCTCGACTCCGTACTGAATCGAACATGAAAGCGCCTGACACGCGACATCCTCCGCGAATGGCAGAGCGTATCGCCGGCGCGGTTTCCGATCGATCGCGTTGGAGCGAGACGACGTTGGGCGATCTGAGCGAAGAGCACGCGGCGCTCTGCGCGCGTCGGGGTCGCCTGCTGGCCGACGCGTGGTACTGGCTCCAGACCATCTCGCTCGTCGGCACCGCCACAGCCGCGGGCGCGCGTCGCATCGGGCGCGTCACCGTGACGGCCTTCAGCACGGGAGATTCCCCAATGCGCACCCTCATCTCCGAACTCAAGTTCGCCGTACGGACGCTGGCACGCCAGCCGCTGATGGCCGCCGCCGTCGTCACGACCATGGCGCTCGGCCTGGGCGCCAGCGCGGCCGCATTCTCGATGCTGAACGCGCTCATCTTCCGGCCGTTTCCGTTCCCGGAAGTGGATCGCCTCACGGTGGTCCAGGAGTACTCGCCGCAGGCGCCCTTCTCGAGTGCCCGGGTATCCCCCGCGAACTACCTGGACTGGCGACAGCAGGCCGACCAGTTCGACAGCATGGCGGCCTTCGTCTGGTCCGACATCAACATGTCGGGAGGGCAAGAGGCCGAGCGTGTCCACGGCTTTCAGGTGTCCGGCGAGTTCTTCGACATGATTGGCGTGCGGCCCGCGGCCGGCCGGCTGGTTGAGCGGACGGACGATGCGATCGGCATGGGCAACGTCATCGTCCTCGGCGACGCACTGTGGAAGCGATCTTTCGGCGGCCGTCAGGACATCGTCGGGCAATCGGTCCGTGTTGATGGCGAGCCGTACACCGTCGTCGGCATTGCGCCGCGGGGCTTCGAATTCCCGCTGGGCGCCGAGTATTGGCGGCCGCTGGCCATGAACGCGGCAACGGCCGCTCTGCGAAATCAGCGGTTCGTCACGGTCATCGGACACCTGCGGCCCGGCAGCACGCTGGACGATGCGCGCGCGCAGATGGAAGTCATCGGCACGCGGTTGCGGCAACAGCATCCGGACGAGAACCGAGATTTCATACCACGCGTGCAGACGATGACACTCGGACTGATCGATCCCGGCATGCCGACGATCGTGGGCATGATTCAGGTTGGCGCGCTGGTCGTGCTGCTCGTTGGCGGTGCGAATATCGTGAATCTCCTGCTCGCGCGCGGGACCGATCGACAGCGCGAGATCGCCGTTCGTCTCGCGATCGGCGGTAGCCGCTTTCGCGTCATTCGACAGCTCCTGGTTGAGAGTCTTGTCCTCGGCGCGATTGCGGTGCCGCTTTCGCTGGCACTGGCCGAGGTCGCGCTTCGCGCCATCAAGGGCACGATGCCGCCGCAGGTCATCAAATTCGTGCCTGGGTGGACCAGCATCGGCGTCGACGCGACCGTCATGAGCGTCGCCCTGGCGACGGCACTCGGGACGTCATTGCTCCTCGGACTCGTGCCCGCGTTTCAGACATCACGACCCGACCTCGCGCGTGCGCTTCGTGACGGCGGCCGCACGCTGACCGGCAGCCTGTCCCGTCAGCGGCTGCGTCGTTTCGTGGTCGTGGCAGAACTGGCGCTCGCCCTACCGTTGCTGGTGGCCGCGGGACTCGCGGCTTCGGGTGGATATCGATTCGCAAGCGGACCGCAAGGCTACGAGCCACGTGGCGTCATGACCATGCAGACCACGTTGCCGGACGCGTACGAGCCGGAGGCACGACGCCAGTTCGCTGAGCGTCTGATCGACGAGGCCCGTCAGTTGCCAGGCGTGGACACCGCGGCGACGATCAACGTCACACCCACCGCCGACACGAATTCATCACGGGCGGTCATCATCGATGGAGCTCCGCCGGTCAATCCGAACGATCGGCCGGTGGTGACGTACCGCGTCGTGTCGTCGGGTTACTTCGACACGCTTTCGATTCCCGTGCTTCGAGGCCGCTCGTTTAGTGCTGAAGATCGCCCGCAGGGGCCACCGGTCGCCGTCGTCAGTCAATCGATGGCCAACAGGCTCTGGCCGAACGAGAGCGCCATCGGCCGGCGCATTCGCACGGCGGACGGTCCAGAGACGCTCTGGCTGACCGTCGTCGGCGTGACCGGCGACACCATCGACGACTGGTTCAGTCGCCGCAACGCGCCGACCCTGTACGTGCCGATGACGCAGCGGCCGTCGTACACCGTCACGCTCGTTGCGCATACGAACGGCGACGCGGCCACGCTCGCGTCCGGTGTGCGAGCGGCGCTGCGCACGGTCGATCCGAATCAGCCGCCGACGGTCATCAGAACGCTCAGCCAGTCCCTGCACGATCGCACCATCGGACTGCAGATGATCGGCACGATGATGGCGGTGCTGGGCGGCCTCGCGCTCGTGCTCGCGACGGTCGGCATCTACAGCCTGATGGCCTACGACGTGATTCAGCGCCGGCAGGAGATCGGCGTGCGCATGGCACTGGGCGCCACGCGCGGCGATGTCATGCGATTCACGATCGGCCGTGCGGGCCGGCTGGCCGGTGTCGGGCTCGGCGTCGGGCTGGGCCTCGCGGTCCTGGCTGGACGCGCGGTCGAGAGCGCGCTGTTCGGCGTCGTCTCGCTGGGGGCGCCGCTGCTGGTCGGCCTCACGCTCGTCCTGTCCGCGACCGCGCTTCTGGCGTGCGTCCTTCCCGCGCGTCAGGCGTCGAAGGTCGACCCCGCGACGTCGTTACACGCGCAGTAGGGCCCCTCAAGCTTGTCACGCTGACGCGCGCGCGCGTCGATTCACTTTGCGGTGTTCCAGCGGCGCGCGGACACGCGATATCCGCGCGGATCGCTGGTGATGTTCGTCACGAGGAGACTCAGGCCATCGTCGCTGAACCGAATCGTGTGGGCGTTCGACGGTGTTGACAGCCCGGTCACGACCGCGTCGCGCTGTGAATACGGACCGCTCGAGGGACGCAAGACGAGCGCCTGGCGCAGGAAGTCCGCGTGCCAGACGGTGACGGTGCCGGTCGCCGTCACCGTGGCCAGTCGTGAGTTATCGGGGCTGAACGCCAGCGCCGCGACGGGGCTGGCGTGCTCGGGCAACGTGGCGAGCACGGCGCCCGACCCAACGTTGAAGATTCGTATCTGCTGACCGACAACAACGCCCGCGAGGCGCGTGCCGTCCGGGCTGAATACGAACGGCTCGCCGACCTCCGCCAGTTCCAGCGTCTGTCGGCCGCTGGCGACGTCGTACACGCGCAGCCGAGCCTGGGCCGCCTTCCCGTTCGCCACAATCCCAAACGCCACCGCCAAGCGCCCGCCACTCGAATCGAACACGATCGTCTGCGGCATGATCGTGCTGCCGGCATCCTGGCCTGCGAGCGTGATCTCCGCGAGCGCGCGGCCGGTGGTCGTGTCCCACACGTCGATCTTGGGTGTGCCCAGTCCCGCCTTTCCCGCGACGATATCTTTCACGCTGGCGATCTGGTGAAGCCGGACGAGCGCCGCGCGCCGGCCGTCCCGGCTCAGCGTCAGATCCCTCGCCGTACTCGCGTCGATGTCGCCTTTCGGTTCGGGAGCCGTGGCGGGTTCCAGTTCTTTGCCGGCCGTCCCGGGCACGAGCAGCGTCGAGATCGCGCGACCGGATGACGTGTCGAACACGAGCACCTTGGGGCGCGTCGCCGCGCGCCCCTCACCGAGGTCGAGCAATTGCGTGGTCGCCACGGCGACGCGGCGTCCGTCCCCGTCGAAGGCCACCAATGGCGTCGGGGACTCGACGAAGTGTCCGCGCACGGCGAACAGCTCGCGACCGGTGTCGAGGCTCCTGACCTTCATGACGCCCATCGTTGGAGCGCCGCCGCCTCTCCCCGACCCGGCCACCACGACTGCCGACTGCTGATCCGGGCTGAGCCGTACGGTCGCCACCCGCGTCCCAGGTCCTTCGTTCATCTCGACCGCGACGGCCGCGGGTACCACATCCCAGGTACGGATCGTCTTGTCGACGCCGGCGGACACCAGCGTGTCGTTCCTCAGGAATGCGAGACCCCGAACGGCGGAGGTGTGTCCGGTGAGACGAGCCAGCTCACCGCCCGTCCCATAGTCGAGGACGCGCACCGATCGATCGCCGGCCACCACGGCGGCCAGTCGGCCGTCGGCGCTGAAGGTCACGCGACCGTCGGTCGCGAACGAGGGCGAGGGCCAAAGCTCCGCACCGTCCCTCACGTTCCACATCTTGAGCTGTTGCTGTGCGCCACCGGCGAGCACGGCGCCGTCAGGGCTGAAGGACAGCGCCATGACCATGACCGGAGACTTGATGGATGGTCCCGCCGCTCCAGTCGCGGTATCAATCACGCGGACTTCGGTAACGGTCCGGGAGAGCGTCGCCACGCCGAGCCGCGTGCCGTCACGGCTCACGGCGACTGCCGTCACGAGGCCGTCGAGCTCGCCTAAGCCGTCGACTTCGTTACCAGACTTCAGATCCCACGTGCGGATGCGTGATTTGCTGCCATCGGCCACGAAACCAAGGAGGCGCGATGTATCCGTGGTGAATGTCGCGGCCAGGTAGCGGCGTTGGATGAGCGAGCCGGGCGGCAACGTGAACGGCTCGCTGCCGTCGGAGGAGTTCCAGACCTTCAGCACGGTCGCGACTCGGCCCTGCTCCACGACAGTGGCGACCGCCGCGACAAACCGGAGATCGGGGCTGAACGCAAACGCGGCGTTGCTGCCAGCGCCGAGCCCGCGCAGTGTCGTGGCCGGCCCGAGCTGACGACGCGTCCGCGCGTCCCAGGTTTTTGCGACCAGATCCGTGCCGACCGTCATCAGCCGCGTTCCGTCGGCGGACACACCGAGACCGCTGATCGGCGCGGCATGCGTGCCGACGATCCCATCCTCCATGTGGCAGAGCTTTGTCAGAAACCGCCACTCCCAGCCGCGGAGCCGCGTGGCGCACGCCGCGAGCAGTTCCTCGACACGGCCGATGTTGCCCGCCTGCCATTCGCGATCGGCCAGATCGAGGTTGTTGAAGTACAGATTGGTTTCGGCCGCATCGCGCGCCTGCTCGGCGACGCCCTTCTGCTCGACCGCTTGCGCCCGCGCCGCGTCCGCGGCCTGGCGCTGCTCGGCTTCCTGTGCGCGCGCCACCTTCTCGGCCGCGGCGGCCTTTTCTGCCTCACCGAGCGCACGCGCCGTCTCCACCAGGCTGCTGACCGCCACGGCTTCCGCCGCGCTGGCTTTCCGCCATTGCCAGACGACGCCAGCCATGCCGAGGATCGTGACGAGTACGACAGACGCCGACAGCGCCGCGATGACGGGACGCCGCTTCGTCCACTTGATCACACGCTCGGTGTTGCCGATGGGCCGCGCGAGAATCGGCTCGTTCGCCAGCCAGCGCTCGAGATCCTCCGCAAGCGCTTCCGCCGATCCGTAACGCCGCGCCGGATCCTTCTCGAGGCACTTGAGCGCGATGGTCTCGAGGTCGCGATCGGCCGCCGGATTCGAGACACGCGGCCGCTCAGGCTCCTTGTTCAGTACGAGCATCAACGTGTCGAGCGGCGAATCGCCCTTGAACGGCGGCCGGCCCGTGAGCAGCTCGTACAGGATCGCGCCCAGGCTGTACACGTCCGACGCCGTCGTCACCGGCACTTTCGTCGTCGAGGCCTGCTCCGGGGCCATGTAGCTCGGTGTGCCGACGACGGTGCCGGTCTGCGTGAGCTGGCTGTCGCCCTCGACGCGTTTCGCGAGCCCGAAGTCGGTCACGTGCGGCTCGCCGCTTTGGTCGATCAGGATGTTCGCGGGCTTGAGATCGCGATGCAGGATGCCGCGCTGGTGCGCGTAGTGAATCGCGCGGCAGATTTTCGACAGCAGCCGCGCGCCCTCGCGCGGCTCTCGCGCCAGCCGCGGCACTTCCTTCGAGAGGCTGCTCCCTTCGACGAGCTTCATGCTGAAGAAGTGGTGGCCCTCGTGCTGCCCGACCTCGTAAATAGGAACGATGTGCGGATGGTCGAGACCGGCGGCCGCTTCGGCTTCGACGTGGAAGCGATCGACGTCCGCGCCGGAGGCGAGCTGGCCCGCGAGGATCATCTTCAAGGCGACGGGACGATTGAGGCTGACCTGCCGCGCCCTGTAGACCACGCCCATGCCGCCGCGTGCGATCTCGGAGTTGAGCTCGTAGTCGCCGAAGCTGCGCAGGACGGGCAGCGGCGGCCCCGGGATCGGCGGGTTCGAACTCGAGCGGCCCGGCCGCGACGCCCGCGACGGGCCGCCCGACATTGTCAGGTCGTCCGTGCTGACGATCTTCGTCTCGTCGTCGTTGGGCATGGGGACTGCGCAGACAGTATCGCAGTACCCCGTATGCGCCTCAGCCCTTGCCGCCGCCGCACACACTGACCGAGAGCTGGATGAGGAGATCGATCGTCTGCGTAGGCTCCTGAGGATCTAGCGCAGAATTCCCGACCGGAAGGCCTTCAGTGCCGCCTCCGACTTGGAGTGCACGTGCAGCTTTTCATAGATGTTGCGCACGTGGAAGCGCATCGTCTCGACACTGATGTGGAGGGCGTCCGCCGCGGTCTTGTACGTGTGCCCATCGACAATCGTCCGCAGCACCTGCAGCTCGCGCTCCGACAGATTGTGCTCTTCAGTGCGCGGCGGCGCGAGGGTCTGAAACATCTCGACGACCTTGCGCGCGATGTCTGACGACATCGGCGACCCACCCCCGTGCGCTTCTCGGATGGCCTCGATGAGCCGGGTCGGCGGGGTGTCTTTCAACAGGTATCCGCACGCGCCGGCGCAGATCGCATCGAAGATGTGTTCGTTGTCCGCATAAACGGTGAGCATCAGAATCTGAAGCGACGGATGTCGCCGCTTCAACGCCCGAACCCCTTCGATGCCCGACATGCCCGGCAGATGGATGTCGGCCAGCAGCACGTCGGGCACATCCCGTCCGAGCGCCGCAATGGCATCCTCCATCGTCCGCCAGGCGCCGGCAGTTCGATATCCGGGCATGCCATCAATCAAGGCCGCCAAGCCATCGCGCGTCTGTTTCAGATCTTCGACGATGCCGACCTTCAGGTCTGGAGGCATGCGGATTCACTACCTTAGTGCTTCGCTCGGGACCGAACAACTACCCGAATATGTGGGTCCGCGCTAATTGCGCAACGCGACTCGCACCTCAATCGTCGTGCCTCGCCCCGGTGCCGAGTCGATCGCGAGCAGGCCGCCCAACTCGTGTGTTCGCCGGGCGAGGCTCTCGAGGCCCTGGCCGCTCACGACGCCTCCCGGGTCGAAACCCACGCCGTCATCACGGATCCGCAGCGCGAGCTCGCGGCCCTCAAGCGTCAAGTCGATGTCGACGTGAACCGCGCGTGCGTGTGTGGCGACGTTGGTGACGGCTTCCTTGAGGATCAACAGCAGGTGTCGACGCCGGTTCGGCGCGAGGCCGATGCGATCGATGGCCGCCCCGGCCGGCGCATTGAACTCGACTCGGACGCCATCGCTGGCCAACGCATTGAGTGCCACCTGGCGCATCCGCCGGACGAGATCCGTGAAGCGGTCCTTGCGCGGGTCCACGGCCCAGACGATGTCGCTCATGGACTCTCGCATCGAGCGGGCCAGGCGGGCAATCTCGCCGAGCCGCGCGCTGTCGGGCGCCGAGGCATTGCGCTTGGCCACCTCGCTCAGGATGGCCACCTCCGCGAGGCCGGCACCGATGTCATCGTGCAAATCCGTCGCGATTTGTCGCCGGATGCGATCCATGGCGAGCAGCCGGCGCACCCGTACTCGGTGCAGCAGGAGCCCGCCCCCCGTCAGGCTGGCGGTGACGAGGGCGATGAACCACATGCGCCGCCAGAATGGCGGCACGATCTCGAAGCTCATGACAGCGGACTCGGAACCTGGGAGCCCATCTCGATTGACCGCGCGAACGGCGAACCGATACGAACCCGGCGAGAGTCGCGCGTAGTTGACAGAGCGCTGGTCTGTGGGAGCCCCCCAATCACGGTCCACGCCGTCGAGACGGTACTGGTATCGAACATCGCCCGTTGTGCCGAACCCGAGCGACACGTACTCGAGGATGAGATTGTTTTCGTGGGCCCAGAGCCGCAGCGGTGGGACTTCGTCAATGCCGGTTTCCGGCAGGCGCAGGTCCTCACCGTTGACCTGGACGCGGCTCAGCCACGTGCGGAGCGGCGCCGCGGCGACAGAGTCGTTCCGCGGATCGAGTCGGGATAGTCCGGCCGATGTCGCCACCCAGATGTTGCCCCGCCGGTCTTTGATGCACCTGGTGACGAGATCGCCAGCGAGCCCGTCCGCCGTCGTGAAGTGCCGGATCCGGCCGGTGACGGGATCGAGGCGATCGAGCCCGCGTCCCGTGCCGAAATACACGCGGCCGAGGTCGTCTTCGGTGATTGACCAGACCGTGTCGCTCGACAGCCCGTCGCGCGTCGTGTAGGTCACCCAACGAGGGTGCTCCGCTGCCGGATCGACAGTCATCGCGACGCCCGAGTGGCGCATGCCGACCCACAGACGGCCCTCACGATCGACGAGCATGCTGCGCGGCCGAATCTCAGGGAGCCCGCCTTGGCGGTCGAACAGCTCGACCCTCCCGTCGAACCACCGTCCCATCTCCTCGGCGGACATCAGCCAAATCGCGCCACGCCGGTCCGCAAACACCGGATTCAGGCCGCTGACCTTCCGGCTGAACGCGAGCGGCAGCCGCTCGAGATCCGGCGCGCCTGGCCGGAGTCGATACATGGCGTCTGCCGTGGCAAACCAGAGTCGCCCGGCCGGGTCCTGGTACATCTCGGGAATGTCCATCGAACTGGAGGCTGCGAGCACCGACCAAGGCAGGCTCAGCCGGTTGGTCAGGCACGTGACTGGTGCATCCAGTCGAAGGGGCGGTCCGCTGACGCGACAGACTCCGCCGGACCGAACCACCCACCAATGTCCCTGCGCGTCGACGAACGGCCGCCGCGGCCACCGTTCCGTTTGAAGGCGATCGCCCCCGGTGACGGGCGTGATCCCATCTTCGGTAATTTCGACGATGGTCGAGCCCAGCACGTGGGCATAGATGCGGCCGTCGGCGCCTTCGAAGACGCTGTCGACCGCCGGTGCCGGCAAACCGTCGGCCATGGTGTAGCTCACGAGCGAGTCGCCGGAGACTTGGTACACGCCCGATGCGCGGGAACCGACCCACATGTTACCGGCGCGGTCCTCCAGGAGCACGCGATTGAGATCGGTCAACCCATGTCGAATGCCGTACACCGTCGCACGGCCGTTGGACGATCGCATCAGCCCTTGCGTGGTCACGATCCACAGCGTGCCCTTCGAGTCACGAAGGGCCGACAGCGCTCGATCTCGGGGGGCGAGCACCAGCGGGATCGACCGCCACGATCCGTCAGCCGGCGCGCCGGCCGCATCGGCGTGTTCGAAGATGCCGTCGCGGTTTGCCAGCCAGACCTGGCCGGAGC
>Ga0137427_10000695_pt1 | contig 16480 bp, 16 predicted proteins | sample EasRivERMZT700_2_FD_102309 | JGI IMG/M metagenome (GOLD analysis project Ga0137427, IMG submission 102309) | Soil microbial communities from meander-bound floodplain in the East River, Colorado, USA - East River MetaG ERMZT700_2 | ecosystem: Environmental > Terrestrial > Soil > Floodplain ...
CTCGCCTCGTTCCTCGGCTCGCTGCCCCTCCTATTCCAGGAGGGGAGTTCGCGGCCCCCAACATGGCTCCCAAACTGAACACTCCCCTGACGGCCAGGGCTTCAGTTCCTCAGGAGATTTCGGGATTTCGGTTTAGCCCGCGGTGTCTTGCGGAGGTTGCGCCACCTTACTGTATTTGCTGGTAATCAAGAGCCAGGCAATGCCAAGCAGCACACCGCCGAGAACGTCACTCGGGTAATGAACACCGAGATAAACTCGCGAAATCGCCACCAATCCGGCAATTGTCCAGCATATAAGACGTATCGCCAATCGGGCTGGCGGTTGCCGCACATAGCGGCACGCGATCGCTGCCAGCGTCCCATAAGTAACCGTGGCCACCAGAGCGTGTCCGCTCGGGAATGAGAATCCGGCCGATTCGACCAGGTGAGGAATGATCGTTGGCCGCGGCCTTTGCAGGATCCGCTTCAAAACTTCAACCCATATCTGGGCGCCGGCAAACGCTGTCACCATCCTTGTAGCTCCGACGCGGTCGCGCGGAATGATCCAAAGGAGGGTAAAAGCAGTTACTGAAACCAGGGCAGCGACCGTCATGGATCCGAGCGAAGTGAGATCGGTTGCTGCTTTGTTCAACCAGGGAGTGCGCCAGTCTGCGAAGGCGCGTAGTATCGCTTCGTCAAGTTGGTCCATGTTTCCTCACGGCGATGCTACCTCGCACGTAACAGCATCCATTCCCCTTGTCTATTACCGAGGTACTGAATCCGTTAATGGGCAACTCCGGCTGAAATGACCCGCCGGATTTCTTCAGTCCAGTTGAGAACGACGGTCAGCGTCGGCGGAATGTCGAGTTCGTTTTTCACCATCAAAAAGCGTCCGTCTCGCGCGACATCGTAACCGCCGACGGCTCCCAGGAAACGATAACGACCTTCGAAGAGAAGTACCGGTTTTTCATGACTGAACGCGGGTTGCGTATGGACTACGGCCTGCCAAACCTGATTGCCGTTACGAAAGAAGATCGCCTTGCCGTCGCGCGACCACCGCGGTTGCTCGCCTCCTCCTTCCGAAATCTGCCATCGCCCGCCCGAGGGATCCGAAGTCCGGACGACATAGATATCATCCTGAGCCTGGTCATTACTGACGTAGGCCACCCATAGCCCATCCGGTGAAAAGACTCCCTGGCGCTCGCTGTTCGTCGTTTTCAGAAACGCTTGAGGTTGCCGTGAGTCGAGAGGAAGGAGATAAAGGTCCAGCCCGGCTTGTCCGGGCCTTGCTGAAACAGAATCCGCGACCCGTCAGGATGCCATGAAGTCATGAACGAACCGAGAGGCGCTGTATAGAGAAGTTCTCGCGATCCGGAGCCGTCTGAGGGTTTCCGATAAAAAGCATTACTTTGCAGTGAACCGAAGGCGTAAGCGATCCACTTTCCGTCCGGCGACCAAACCGGACCCATGTTCTGTCCTTCTTCAAACGTCAGACGCGTTGGCTTCCCACGGTCGAAGTCGTAAACGGACACAACGTCAGTCAGTCTGCCGAAGAAATTCAATGCCACCTGGCGTCCGTCGGGCGAAATGACGACGTCGTTGGCGCCGGCCGCCGGCAAAAAGGTCGCCGCTCCTTTGGGATCCACCCATGACAGAAGCGGTCGATCATCCGAGCCTTCGGGGAAATAGATGAGCGCGCCATCCTTCGAGATGTCATAGTCCGCTCGTTCGAGCAGGCTCGCAGTTAATGCCTTAACACCCTTGAGCAAGGAAAACTGTGGCGTCGTGAGTCGCAGTGCCTCGGAATCGAATCCGGCGCCAATCAAGTCCGCGCCACGAGAAAAGACAATGTAGCCTTCTTCGATGTAGTGCGGTTGGCTGCCGCCTTCGATTAATGGCTGCCAGATTCCGCTCTCGATGTCGATAAGGCCAACCGCCCTGGTACGATCCTTTGCCAAAGTCGCCAAAACGTTTTTGCCGTCAGGAAGAAAGTCGGGCCACCACAGGTTGTCCCCAAGGTCGCTCGCCACGGGAATACGCTGTGGGACACCGCCGGGCAAGACCTTCCAGAGAGATATGCCGTTAGCGACAGCGTAAACGATGGTGTCATTCGAACTCCAGGTCGCACCGCGAATTTGTGACGAGCCTGCAACATCGGCAATGGTGGACGGAGCCCCGCCTGTCATGGAGACCTTCTTCAGCTTCCCTGTCGCAAAGAATGCCAGCGTACGTCCATCTGCTGAAAAGAAGGGGTTGACCGCGCTGGCCGTTCCGTCGATGGAAATCGTTTCCAGCCGATCCCGCGTACGAAGCATGAATTCGCTCTCGACTCTTCTCCGGTTCGTATAAACGACGCTTGCTCCGCCTCTCGAAATCGCGAACGGCATGCCGCGGGGGCGAAGTTGGTCGTCTCCAAGTGAAATCGAGAATCTCGTCGTTGCCGTATTCAGCGTCGAGCTACCGGAATTGTTCATGACGAGCCAGGCGCCAATAGATCCGGCGATCAGGGCAAGCGAAACGGCCGGCAGGAGCAGCCATGCCGATACGCTGCGACTCCGATCGATGGTCGTGGAGGGTGCAGGCGCCGCAATGGACTCATCAATAAGGATGCGAACGTCGGCAGCATCGTGGAAACGGTCGGCCGGATCTTTTCGAAGGCAGCCGCGCAAAACTTCAATGAAACGATGTGGAGCGCGTTGTGCCAGTCCGGTCCAATCGGGTTCCGTCTTTACAACGGCTGCGAGAATATCGGTAATCGTTTCGCCGGCGAATGCCTGGGTTCCCATGACCATTTCGTACATGACGCAACCCAGCGCCCAGATGTCGCATCGGCGATCGACCGCTCGTCCGCGTGCCTGCTCCGGACTCATGTAGGCGGCGGTCCCCAGCAGGACGCCTCCGCCCGTCACACCCATGAGCGTCGGCGATTGCGACACGTTTACGGCAGTCGATTCGGCTTCGAGAATTCGCGCAAGTCCGAAATCGAGAACCTTGACGGTTCCATCCGGCAGCACCTTGATATTGGCAGGCTTCAGATCCCGGTGAACAATGCCTTTCTCGTGCGCAGCCTCCAGCGCCCTTGCAATCTGCTTCGCAATCTTGAGCGCGTCGTCGAGTGGAATCGCGCCTCGGCTAATGATCTCTCGAAGCGTCTCTCCGTGAACCAGTTCCATGACGATGCACGGATTGCTCTCGGATTCCTCCAAACCATAAATCTGAGCCACGTTCGGGTGGTTCAAAGCCGCAAGCGCCTGCGCTTCCCGCTTGAACCGCGATAGACGCTCGGACTCCGAGGCTAAATGTTCCGGCAGAACTTTGATGGCCACCTGTCGATCGAGTTTTGTATCGGTGGCGCGGAACACGACGCCCATACCCCCCGCGCCAAGTTGCGAGGTGACTTCGTAAGGTCCGATACGGCTGCCTGTTGTGATCGTCATGGTTCAATCGAGCGCCGCGCCACTCTACCCGACCGTCAAAGCAAAGGTCAATTGCGACAAGGCCGGTGACGGCCCACATTCGGATTCGTTCCTGTAGCGGCGGTCTATGACCACACGTCCAAGATAGTTTTTAGGAACCATGTGGAGGCGCGCAAATCTCCCCTCCTGGGATAGGAGGGGCAGCGAGCCGAGGAACGAGGCGAGCGGGGTGGTACTAAACAAACGCGGAGCGCAGCGACGCATCCTTGTTGAAAGACCAAGGATGCGCTGTCGCGCGGCTTATATGGAGGCTCGCTGCGCTCGCATTTTTTAGTACCACCCCACTCGCCTCGTTCCTCGGCTCGTTGCCCCTCCTATCCCAGGAGGGGAGACGTTCGGGTTCAGACCTCCAACCTGTCATCAAGCCTGAAACGCTTACACATCGTAGATTTCAGCCTCACTCGGCTACAAGCCGAAACCAAGTGCGTCAGTCTTTTGCTTCGACCTGGTTCCAAATCACGAGCAATGAACTCGCCACAAAGATTGACGAATACGTACCGACCACAATCCCCGTGAACAACGCGAAGGCGATTCCGTTCAGGACCTCGCCTCCGAGGAAGTACAGTGCCAGGCACGCCAACAGAGTAGGACCGGCCGTAAGGATTGTTCGACTCAGCGTCTGATTGATGGACTCATTGACCAGTTGCCGAAATGAACCGGCTCGCCTGCCGAGCCGCTGATTTTCACGGACGCGGTCGAACACCACGATCTTGTCATTCATTGAATAGCCGATCAGTGTCAGAAGTGCGGCGACGATGTTCAAGGTAATCTCACGATCGGTCCAGGCGAACAGCCCCAGCGTGATGACCACGTCGTGAATGGTCGCAATGACTGCCGCCATTCCCGAAATCCACTGGAAGCGGAAGGCGATGTAGATCAACATGCCACCCAGCGCGCCCAACGTCGCGAGCAATGCCTGGCTTCGCATTTCCTTGCCCGCGCGTGGTCCGACGATATCAACGGAGCGGATCTCGAAGTGGCCCGTTCCATATTTGTCCCGCAACGTCTGTTCGACGCTTTCCCGCGTCGCTGAAAGACTCTCTTCGTTCGCCAACTCCGTTCCGACGATAAACTCACCAGCCTCCTGACCCTGTTGCACCGTGATTTCGCGCTGCAGTTTGCTCGTCATTGCCGACCGCAACTCGTCAATGACCTGCGGCTCCGTAAATCGAACGTGGATCAAGGCGCCACCGCGGAAGTCGAGTCCCGGCCTGAGGCCGTAACCCACTATGCCGGCAGTGCTGAGCAGAACGATGACCGCAGAGATGGCCAGGGTGAGCCGGCTTTTCCTCATGAAGTCGATTCCCGACCGGTTGAGCCGATCATGTCCCGACCCTCCGATGCTCAGCCGTTCTAATCTCGGATTTCGCCAAAGCTGCAGATCGAAGAGGCCTCGAGATACATAGATCGCTGTAAATAAATTCGCGACGAGCCCAATGACCAGAGTTACGGCGAATCCTCGCACGGTTACCGTGCCGAACATGAACAGGAATGCGCTCGCCACAACGGTAGTGACGTGGGTGTCGATGATCGTCACCAGAGCTCGATCAAATCCGGAAGAAATGGCGGAGGCGACGCGTTTTCCGGCGTTCAACTCCTCTTTGATGCGCTCGAAGATCAGAACGTTCGAGTCCACAGCCATACCGATCGAAAGAACCAGACCGGCGATCCCGGGCAGCGTCCATGCTGCACCGAAGTAGCTGAGCGCAGCGATTGTGATGACGGTATTGAGGAGCAGGGCAAGAACCGCATTCAGGCCGGTGCCGCGGTAATAGAGGATGATCGACGAAACGACGAGCAATAAGCTCACAACTCCCGCGGTCATCCCGCGACGGATCGAATCCGCACCCAGGGAAGGACCAACCGTTCTCTCTTCCGTCACTTTCATACCTGCGGGAAGCGCGCCGGCGCGCAGGTTCAGCGCCAGATCGGCGGCGTCTTCACGCGACGACGCGCCGGTGATGCGACCCCGGTCCGCGATCCTGGTTTCAATTGTGGGTGCGCTCAACGCCACGTTATCGAGCACGATGGCGAGACGATTGCCGATGTTTGCCGCCGTGAACCTTCCGAAACGTTCGGCCGCCACAGGTGTCAGGACAAAGCCGGTGTCCCAGGTCCCTGGCATTTCGCCCTGCTCCACCCGCGCATCCCTCAAGTCGCGGCCGGTAACGACCGGTGATCGCGACAGCAGCCACCAGCTTTCAGTACCGACTTCGGGGCGTGATTCACTGCGAACGAGCCTGGTGTTTGGGGGCAGGATTCCGTTATGCGCCTCGAACGCCGCGGCACTCGATGGGAAAGGGCCGTCCACAACACTGCAAAGTTCGAGCAATGCCGCCGTCTGCAGCATGGACTTGATGCGCGCCGGATCATCGAGTCCGGGGAGCTGAATGAGAAGCTCCACCCCGTCGCTGCCACCGCGCTGCTGAACGGTCGTTTCCGCGATACCCAGCGCGTTGATTCTCCGGTCTAACGTGTTGATACTCTGACTGACGGTATCCTGTCGAAGCTGCCGCGCGGCCTCAGGTCGGAGACCAAGTTGCTGCCCGCTTGAATCCTCCGATATGAACGCCCAGTTGCCCCTTAGCACGTCGCTCGCGATGCGGCGGAACTCGGCCGCCTGATCGGGTGAGATGCCTTTGACAGTGATTCGTATGCCGTCAGCCGTTTCAATCGATGACGGCTCGTTTCTCTCCATCGAGGCATAGGTGATGCGACCGTCTTTCAACGCGTTTCCAAGTCGTTCGATGGCGCTGTCGGCTTCGACTTTGAAGGCATCCTGAACCTGGATCTGCATCACGATCTGGCTGCCTCCTTTCAAGTCCAATCCAAGTCGGATGTCTCCCCGGATGATTCCGGCGATACAAGCAAGCAGTACAAAAACAATGACGATCCATTTCCAACGCAGTTTGGCTGGCATGAGTTTCTCCTTTAAGGTTTGCGGGCGATTTGACGAAAACTACAGAACGCTTGAAGGAGATGCCGGAGGAGAGCGGCTTGAAGCAGGACGCACGAAGGCAGTGCGGGGCTGCACGTGAACCTGCCGTAGGAAGAGCCGGTCCGCACCGAAACAGCGGCTGGCAGTGATCTGATCATCGTCGAACGCGAGCAGACAGCGGTGCGGAGCTGGATGTTTGCTCCAGGCACAAACTGTACCGGCGGTCGTTATGTATTGCGCGCTTCTGCCGGCATGCCTGCTGAGACCGTTGCCATTGTCGGCCTCCGGCAACGGTTGCTGTCCAAATGTTGAAGCGTCAACAACGGACGTAGTCAGCAAAAGCAGCGTGAGTAACGCGGCTGACAGTCTATTCATAGAGTCGTTGGGCTGCTGAATCTATTGAATCGGAAAATCAGAGAGACAAAAGGGCAGGGGGGCCGCGCAGACACCGGCAGAATATGATCCGCTGTTCGGTTCTAGAGTCGATCCCTTCGCTGAGTATTCCGCTGTCGTGGTAGATACCCGAAACGAATGCTTGAGCCGTGATCGCCAGGGACAAGGGATGATCGACACGGGAGATGTGGGAGGACCAGGGACACTGAAACGACGCTTTCGGGACAGCATGCTGAATCGCAAGCGAGGGGACCACAAGTTCGCCTGATTGTTCGGCAGCCATGGCCGTCGTTCCAGCTATGCCTGCCAGGAGCAGAGTCGCGCTAATCAGAACTACCAGTCGTCGTTCCAAGATATATTGAAGATACACCAAATCATGGCAATCGAGGAGCGGCGTCCGTGCGGCATCGGAGTCTCAAATAAAAATCCAACCGTGAATTAACTGGATGCCGCAGATCGCCCACTTCTAGAATGTGCGTCCATGGAATGGCTGGCGATTGCGATTGTGACTGTTTGGTTTCTGATCCGGCTGCGCCAGAACGACCAACGCGCTGGCGCACTCTCTGAACGACTGAGCAAACTTGAGTCTGAAATCCGCCAATTAAAGCGGGAGCCGCCGACTGTCAAAACCGCAGATGTCCCCTTGAAACCGGTCACGAAGCAGGAACCTGAGCCGGTGCCCGCCCGCGTAGATGTTGCTTCGAATGTTTCACCGTCTCCATCTCCATTCCGAAGAGAACCGGAACCAACCATTTATTCGAAAAGAAGCGTCGCTCGCGGCATCAACTGGGAACATTTCATGGGAGTGAAACTGTTCGCCTGGATCGGCGGGCTTGCTTTGTTCTTCGGAATCGCGTTTTTCGTGAAGTATTCCTTCGACAATAACCTGATCTCACCGGAATTGCGGATGACGATTGGCTTTCTTGCCGGTGTCGGCCTGGTTTCCGGCGGAGTGTTGACGCGGCGCCGGCAGTACCAGACGCTGTCGCAGACACTATGCGCAACGGGCATCGCGGTTCTGTACGCCGTGACGTTCGCGTGCCGTTCGATTTATCACTTCGAATTGTTTTCCACTATTACGACATTCTGTTTCATGGCGCTGATCACGGCGAGCGCTTTCGTAATTGCGGTTCGGATGGATGCTCTGGTTGTGGCCGTACTTGGGATGCTGGGCGGTTTCCTGACGCCCATTCTGCTCTCCACCGGTCAGGACAACCCGCTCGGCTTGTTCGGATACATCGCCATCCTCGACATCGGCTTGATCCTGGTGGCGCTGCATCGGCGATGGTTTTTTCTTACCGCACTCGCCGCCTGCGGGACGGCCACCATGGCGGTTGGCTGGACGCGGGAGTTCTTCATCGCGGAGAGGTATTTCGATGGCAACAACATCCTGATCCCCCTCGCCGTCCTGCTTGTATTCAACCTGTTGTATTCAGGCGCGGTTTACTGGTCGAAGGTTCGGGGTCTTAGCAATCCCTTCATTACCGGATCTGCAATCGGTCTGGCGGTCACGGCACTCGGGTTTGTAGGATATTTCTTGTCGTTTCCAAACCTGGCGGATCGTCCGATGCTGATGTTTGGATTCGTTTTTCTCATCGACATCATTGTGACCGCCGTCGTTCTATTGGACAGGACGTTTGTTCCCGCTCAATCCCCGTTTGGTCTGATTGTATTTATGCTGCTGGCCGGCTGGACCGTGCACACGTTGAACACGGCGCTTCTGAATACGGCGTTGACCTTCTATTTCGTTTTCGCGGTTCTGCATTCGGGTTTCCCAGTATTCCTTCGACGCCGGTTCAATGTCGAGACGCCTGCGTGGATGAGCCAATGCTTCCCTCCACTGGCACTTATCCTGGTGCTGATGCCACTCTTCCAGCTCCCCGAAATTACGTTTCTAATATGGCCGATCGTGTTGCTCCTTGATGTACTCGCGATCAGCATCGCCGTAATGTCTTCGTCGATCTTGCCGGTGATTGGCGCGCTTTTGCTGACGTTTGCCGGAACCGGTGTGTTGATTCTGCGAATACCCGACACGCTTGACGGGCTCGCGACATTGTTCATCCTGTTAAGTGGGTTCAGCATTTTCTTTATCGCATCCGGACAGTGGCTCATATTCAAGGTCGATGCCCCTGCAGACGGCTCGGCGCGGCCCGAAATCACCGAGCAATTGCCTGTGATGTCCGCCGTGCTTCCATTTCTCTTGCTGATCATGGCCACACTGCGGCTGCCTTTCCCCGACCCCACGCCGGTTTTTGGCGTGGCGTTGCTGCTGATCGTGCTCATGCTCGGAGTCACTCGACTGTTTTCTATGCCACAGTTGGCGCCGTCACATTACTGTGTGTAGTGGCGCTCGAGTGTAGCTGGCACTTTCGCCACTTCGACCGCGGCAGCGCCGTCACACCGCTGGTCTGGTATCTGATGTTTTACGTCGCATTCGCAACATTCCCGTTTCTGTTTTTCCGAAGGTTCCGAGATACCGTTCTGCTGTTTGCCGTCGCCGCGATTGCCGGTCCAATGCATTTCTTCATGATATATCGTCTGGTTACTGCCGCCTTTCCGAATCAAGTCATGGGTTTGTTACCGGCCGCCTTCTCCATACCCCTGCTGTTGAGCTTCATGACTGTGCTGAAAAGAACTCCGGAGTCGAGTCCGGCGCGGCTGGCTCAGCTTGCGTGGTTCGGCGGTACCGCGCTGTTTTTCATCACGCTGGTTGTCCCGATCCAGTTCGAACGCCAGTGGATCACCATCGGGTGGGCCATGGAAGGTGTCGCGCTACTCTGGCTGTTTCATCGCGTTCCACATCCAGGGCTTCGCGTCGTTGGCATCGTACTATTGATGGCGGCATTCGTGCGGCTTGCACTCAACCCGGCTGTCTTGGCGTATCAGCTACGAAGTAGCACGCCGATTTTCAATTGGTACCTATATTCGTACGGCATCGTGACGGCATGCTTTGCAGCCGCAACGCGGCTGCTCGCACCGCCGCGAAACATTGTTTTTCAGGAAAACGTTCGGCCTGTCATGGCCGGCCTCGGCACGATTCTCGCGTTCCTGCTGTTAAACATCGAGATTGCGGACTTTTACAGTCCGGCCGGCTCCAGTCTCCGGTTTCAATTCAGCGGCAACTTCGCGCGGGATATGACCTATTCGATCTCATGGGCCTTATTCGCTCTCGCGTTGTTGCTGTTCGGGATATTCCGAAACAATCTTGCGTCGCGTTATGCCGGAATTGGGTTGTTGAGCGCGACGTTGTTGAAGCTGTTTTTCCACGATCTGGCTCGGCTCGACCAACTTTACCGCATTGCTGCATTCCTGGGCGTTGCAGTCGTGGCGATCCTCGCTTCGTTTTCATATCAACGTTTCTATGCGTTGCGAGTGGAAGATGACGTCACGGACCGTGAAGCGTCAGGCGTGTGATGGTTGCGCATTTCACTGGCTTTTGCGGGAACCACAATTGCTGCTAGTGCTCTATGGTTGTGATGACCAGGGCACCGCTCACCAGGCGGCTTAAGGTACTCAGCTATAACATCCATTCGGGAATTGGAATCGACAAACAATACAACCTCGACCGTATCCGGACCGTGCTGGATGAGGAGAAGCCCGACATCGCAGCGATTCAGGAACTCGACTGCCGGATGTGGCGAACCGGCTTCGAAGATCAGTCCAGTAAGCTCGCCTCGGAACTGGATATCAACGCATTCTATTGCGCCACGCGGCCGATTGAGCAGGGATCGTGGGGTATGGCTGTGCTCAGTCCGTATCCGGTGCTGCATCGCAAAGAATACGATCTGAGTTACCGACCCGGCCGGGAGCCGCGATATTGCCTGCGGGTGGACATCGAAGTCGAATCCGGCGCTGTGCTCCACGTCTTTAATTGTCACCTTGGACTGGCGGCGCGAGAACGCCGCTATCAGCGGGCTCGAATGCTGAGTGAAGCTATTCTGCTGGCAGAAGATTTACGTCACCCCGTCATCTTGATGGGTGACTTCAACGATCGCCCCATTCCCGTTGTTCACAGAAACCTGCGTCGTCATTTCACCGATGCGTACAATGCGGTTGGCAAATACTGGGGCCCTACCTTCCGCGCTGGCCCGATCCGGGTTCGCCTGGATCACATTTACGTCAGCCACGATGTTCAGGTCCGGGATTGCTGGGTGAGAAACGATGCATTGACGCGCGTGGCGTCCGATCATCGTCCGTTGATCGCGTCGCTCGACGTCACTTGGTAATGTAACAGGGAAACCACCCCGGCCGCGCAGACGCGGCCACCCCTCCTTCAAAAGGAGTGGAATGGGAAAGCCTACCGACGCTGGTTCCCATTCCCCTCCTTTTGAAGGAGGGGTGGCCGCGTCTGCGCGGCCGGGGTGGTTTTCCTGTTATCGCGCCTCCGGCGCTAATCGTTTAGCGAACGGGGACGAGGCGTTTGAGTTCTTCAAACCAGTTCATCACAACGTGGATCTGCAGGAAGGCACTGTCTTCGGGGGGAACCGTGTACCCGAGATGATCAGCTTGTCAGGATCAAAAGGTTGGGCAAACAATGTAGCGGATCGGTTGAAAATGACGTAACCCGGCGCGGCATAAAGCGTTCGCGTGACTCCATCCAGCAGCTTGCGGGATTCCGGCGATTCTATCGATCCGACATACAAGTGATGGTTCGGCGCATCTCCTCTTGCGATGTATAGAAAATGCTTTCCGTCCGGAAGAAAGTCCGGATAGCTATGCAACTCTTCTTTAAGGTCCGTTCTCAGCGTTGTTACCGGCTTCGAAGTTCCACCGGCAGCGGAAACGATATGGATCGGTCCACTTTGGGCTGGAGTGAAGATGATCGATCCGCTGGCGCTCCAACTCCCACCCTCGCCTACCGGCGCATCACAGATCACAATAGCGGGACCGCCTTGAACGTCGATCCGTTTGAGCTTCCCCTGGGCAAAGAATCCGATGTGCCTGCTGTCGGGTGACCAAAATGGATTGCCGGCTCCATCCGTTCCCGCCAATGGCTGAGCCGTTAGGGAACTCAAAGGGCGCAACCATAATCGTGTGCCGATCCCGGGTTGCGCCAAGACGAAAACAATTCTGGCTCCGTCAGGTGAAACCGCGACTTGCGGAACGGCGGTTGCCGGAATGCTGCCAATATCCGGCGATATATAGAACTGAGCAGACAAGTCGCTGGTGGGTTCCCGTTGCAGTTGAATTAGCAAGAAAACCGTTATCAACCCCGCGATAACGAGAAACATTGCGGCGAGAAACAACGTCTTCATCGAAGGTTTCTGCGGTTCCGGCTGTGTTCTCACAGTTACTGATGGTTTGATTCAGAAACCCACCGGAGTTCCCGCATAATGTCGCCCGCGGATTGCCATCGCTCATCCGGATCTTTCGCAATGCATCGTTCGACGACATGATCGAGCGTATCCGGCGACAGCGGTTGAACCGATGATATCCGAAGCTGCGGGTAAAGCTACGGAAAGGTCAAATCTATCATCCCATCAGGCCGTCAGTGACGGAAGCGCGGTAGGAGTTTAGCCGTTGCTCTGAAATGCGACTCCTGTGGCGGCGGTCACAAGACCGCGCCTTACCCGAAGTCTTTTCAGGATGTGGCCCAGTTGCACATCCGTATCCGTCCTTACTTGCCTCGGCTCATGTCAGCAATGGACCGAAACTTCCTGACTCCGGGAAGAAACTTGCGAGGGCTGGTGCGCCGAGCAAAAGCCCAGATTCTGGAAATGGCACGAAACAGCTGCGGATCTCCCGGCTGTCGCCAGAGGGGTTGGTTCAGGGCCTCGACATTGCGGAATTTTTTTACCGGCATCTACTGATTCCCTTCGTCGGCGAAACCGAACCGCTCTTTCAGTATTTGTGCATCGGCACGGTCTTTGAGGCGGACGGTGTCCTTCTTCATGTCATACAACGTTCGTGGCGTAACGACAGAAACGGTGATGTCGTCGAACGCTACACGTTCCGTTTTCAAGTCGAAAAACGAGAATGCGTCGCCAAGTCTCGTCAGAATGTCTACTTGAAAGGAGCCGTCCGGAGGAATGTATTGGACAGCGGGATAGTCGCCCAGAAGATCCTCCGCGGTGATGCTCTCGATTTCCGGATCATCAACGACAGCGTGCAGCGCTGCTCGGAGCCGCTGGATATTGCCGGCTTCGGGCTCTACGAAAATGTCCACATCCTCTGTGAAGCGCGCGAGCCCATGCAGGTTAAGCGCTACAGCACCGAAAATAGCGTACCGCACTCCTTGTTTTTCGAGGGACGCGAGCAGGTGTTTGATGACATCAAAATCCACTGCCGCACCTATCCCAGGAACGTCGTCGGGAGGAGGCGGAGCCTGCTTCAACTCGATGGTCTTGGAACATGACTCGTATTCTAACCCAATCCTGTGAGCGAGCAGAGTTTGCTATTTTCCTTACGAATGAATGGGTGTTATCGATTAAGATCTGCGCGCGATGGGAGAGACGCTTCGGGCAGGGACGCAACTTGGGCCGTACGAAATCATCGAGATCATTGGGGCGGGTGGAATGGGCGAAGTGTATCGTGCTCGCGATACACGATTGGGTCGCGTTGTTGCCGTCAAAGTGCTGCCCGCACAACTCTCCAGCAAAAGCGAACTGCGCGAGCGATTTGAACGCGAGGCGCAGACCATCTCCAATCTGAATCATCCGCACATCTGCACGCTGCACGACGTCGGCCGTCAGGACGGCATCGATTTCCTGGTGATGGAATATCTCGAAGGCTAGACCTTGGCCGCTCGTCTCCAACGTGGACCCTTGCCGGTGCGGGAAGCATTGAAGTCTGCGATCGAAATCGCCGATGCCCTCGACAAAGCGCACCGGCAGCAGATCGTGCATCGCGATTTGAAGCCCGCCAATGTCATGCTCACGAAGAACGGCGCCAAGTTGCTCGACTTTGGGTTGGCGAAGCTGCGGCTGGCCGAAGGAACTCCTGTTGCCGTATCGGTCACCGCGATGCCGACGGATGCCGCCAATCTCACGATGGCGGGAACCGTTCTTGGAACGCTTCAGTACATGTCTCCGGAACAACTCGAGGGAAAGGAGGCGGACGCGCGATCCGACATTTTCGCATTCGGAATGACGCTCTATGAAATGCTGACCGGGCAGAAGGCGTTCACCGGCAAGTCTCAGGTCAGCCTGATGGCCGCCATTCTCGAGCACGACCCGCCGCGTATGGCGACCCTGCAACCGATCCTGCCACAAGCGTTAGACGATGTCGTTGCGGACTGCTTAATCAAGAATCCTGAAGACCGCTTGCAGAGCATTCGCGACGTCCTGCGGCCGTTGAAGCGAATCGGTACTTCCGAAATACCGCCCTCTGCTACAAAGTCAGAAACGGTCGCGCCGGCTCGAAGCCTGGCGTGGCCTTTGATTGCCGGCGCCTTGCTCGTTGTGAGCATTGTCCTGTTGGTTCTCTATCTCAGGCCACAGGCGCAACAACCGAGGACGACGGTGCGCTTTGAGGTTTTTCCTCCGGAGGGCATGGCCTTTCCCGGCGCCAACAACATTCCGAGATTCGCCGTGTCGCCGGATGGGAACTACCTTGTGTACAGTGCGAACCAACCGAATGAGTCCTTCGGTCCGCTTTGGATTCGACGGCTCGATTCCATTGAAGCAAAGCCGATTGCAAATACGGATGCTGCACAGCAGCCCTTCTGGTCGCCAGACAGTCTTACAGTCGGATTCTTTGCGGACAACAAACTAAAAAAGGTCGATATCAACGGAGGCCCGATCCAGTCTTTGTGCAATGTGCCAGGCCAAAACTTCGGGGCAAGCTGGAACGCCGAAGGAGTGATTCTGTTTGGCAGTTCCGAGACGAAAGGCTTGCAGCGTGTTTCATCCGCCGGCGGTGTGCCGGTTCAAGTGACCTCGGTTCGAGAGGGTCGGGAATCCTCTCATCTGTGGCCGCGGTTTCTGCCCGGCGGCGAATACTTTCTCTACCAGGCCTTCTTTCCAAGCCCGACAGACAGAACAATTCAAATCGCTTCGCTCCGTTCCGCTGAACCCAGAGAGCTCTTCAAATCGGAGTTTGGGGTTGAACTCGCGGCGCCCGATCAACTGCTGTTTCTTAAGGAGGGTGCCCTCCTTTCCCAGCGGCTCGACATGACGACCCTTTCCCTGCAGGGAGAGCCCGCTGGCGTTGCAGAGGCTGTCGGCGCCACTGTTAACGGCCGGGCGGGCTTTTCTGTTTCGCAGAATGGCGTCCTGGTCTATCGATCGGGACGCACAATGGCGGAACCTTTGCAGCTTGCCTGGGTGAACCGGGAAGGAAAGCAACTGGGAACAGTTGGACCTCCCGCAGTTTATCGTGGAGTGGACCTGTCGGCCGATGGCGGTCAGATCGCTACGCATCAGGAGGAGACCGGCGAAACCGGGGACATCTTCTTGGTTGACGCACGCACTTCGGGCGCACCATTCCGCCGATTCACGTTTGATCCCGCCCGGCACAACGCCTCAGCAACCTGGTCGCCGGACGGTCGCTTTGTCTATTACAGCAAAGTCGCTCCGAGCTCGGTTGCCCTTTTTCGAAGAGATGCTGCCGGAATCGCAATAGAGGAGAAGCTTTTCGACGCGACCTCAAGCGTAGCTCCCATGAGTGTTTCGCCGGACGGACAATGGCTCTTATATCAGCAGGGAGCAGGTGGGAGCGGGGGCTCTCTTTGGACACTTCCGCTCACGGGAGAACGGAAACCGGTCAGGTTCGCAACCGACAATACACCGAAAGCTCTTGGTCAAATCTCTCCGGACGGAAGGTGGGTTGCTTATAGTGCGATTTTGCCGGGTTCCATTCAAATCCAGGTGCAGAGCTTTCCAACACCCGGAACAGTCTTTCAGGTGACGACAGCCGGCGGATCGCGGCCCCGGTGGCGGCATGACGGGAAGGAACTCTTTTATCACTCCCCCACAGCATCGCTGATGTCTGTTCCCGTCCAATCGAGTGGCGGGGCTTTACAGTTTGGAACTCCGCAGCGATTGTTCGACACGCGTCTTGAGAACTATGGGCACGCCGCCCCATTCCTTTATTACTCCGTTTCCCCGGACGGACAACGTTTTCTCATGCCCCGTTCAGTCTCTTCGCAAAACACCAGTCCCAACGCACTCCCCCTGACTGTCGTCCTCAATTGGAATTCGGGAAGGAAGTAAATGAATTGAAAAACCACCCCGCTCGCCTCGTTCCTCGGCTCGCTGCCCCTCCTTCAAAATGACCAGATAGGCCATGATCGACTCGACGCCAAATTTACGGTAAATTTGGCGTCGATGTTTACAAGGGATCTGCAGCTGCCTCGATCATCTTTTTTCCTCTTCGGTCCGCGCGGAACGGGTAAGAGCACATGGCTGAGGTCGACGCTTGGCGACGCGTTCACGGTCAACCTGCTGGCGGCGGAGATTTCCCTTCGCTACGAGAGGAATCCCGCACTCCTTCGCGATGAAGTGCTCGCTCGTCCTCGCGATCTTTGGATCGTGGTCGACGAAGTCCAACGTGTCCCAAAGCTGCTCGACGAAGTCCATTTCCTGATGGAGGAAAAAGGCTATCGAAAGTTCGCCTTAACCGGTTCATCGGCGCGAAATCTCCTGAGGAACTGAAGCCCCGGCCGTCAGGGGAGTGTTCAGTTTGGGAGCCATGTTGGGGGCCGCGAACTCCCCTCCTGGAATAGGAGGGGCAGCGAGCCGAGGAACGAGGCGAGC
>Ga0137427_10000696_pt1 | contig 16445 bp, 17 predicted proteins | sample EasRivERMZT700_2_FD_102309 | JGI IMG/M metagenome (GOLD analysis project Ga0137427, IMG submission 102309) | Soil microbial communities from meander-bound floodplain in the East River, Colorado, USA - East River MetaG ERMZT700_2 | ecosystem: Environmental > Terrestrial > Soil > Floodplain ...
CAGCTCCGTGAGGAATCCTCGTCCCGTCTGGAAGAAGTACGACAGGACACGACCAATAAGTTCGGAGTGGTTACGGGTGAAGTCCAGGGAGTTCGAACAGATCTCGACGCCACCAAGAACGACCTGGCCGCAAACCGAAGAGAGATCGGCGATGTCCGCGATTCTCTCGGTCGCCAGATCGCTCACAACGCCGGAGAGCTCTCAGAGTTGCGACGCCGCGGCGAACGGAATTACATCGAATTCGATGTTCCAAAGTCTAAAACGCTGCAGCGGATTGCTGACGTCCAGGTCCAGCTCAAGAAGGCCGATACCAAACGGCAGAAGTACGACATCGTTATGCTTATCGACGACAGCAAGGTTGAACGCAAGGACCGCATTGCCAACGAGCCCGTGACCTTCCTGGTGGGGCGCGAACGTTTGCGGTATGAGATGGTCGTGAACTACGTCGATAAAGACCGGATCCGCGGCTATATCAGCACGCCGAAGGACAAGGTGCTGGCGAGTGAGGGTCCGGCATTCCGGACACAAAAGTAGTCGTCAACAATGACGAAACGATTGTTTACCGCAATGGCGCTGCTGCTCGTCCCGGCACTCCTTCTCGCGGCAGCGCCCGATGACGAGCGGGGTTGGTCATTCTCTCAACGTCTCCAGGGGAGTTCCAACTCCGCCGGCATCGTGCTCAAATCGAATTCAACAGTTGCTTACAAACTCAATTCTCACGTGCAAGCCTACGCCGGCTTGCCGGTTTATTTCGTCCGCGAATCCGTTGCCATATCCACCACCGGCAATCCGACTTTCATGAACGGCATCGGCAACGTTTATACGGGAATCACGATGTCCGTGAGTAAGCCAGTGTTGAATTACACGTCGGACCTCGTTCTGACGGCACCGACAGGCGACCAGTCTAAGGGTTTCAGCACCGGGCAGGTTACCGTTGACTGGACAAATACATTCAGCCGTACCTTTTCGAATGTCACGCCGTATGCAAGCCTCGGCGTGGCAAATACCATTTCCGACACTTCGTTCTTTGTTCGTCCCTTTTCATCGAAGGGTCTCGTGGGGCATTTCGAACTCGGAACAGTACTCAACGTCGCGCCGCAACTGAGCATTGGAGCTTCAGGTTATGGCGTCCGGGCGACAGGCGAACAAAGGATCATCAGCAAGGTGGTCGAAGAGCCTGCCGCTCAACAATCACCGACCCAATCCGTGATCGGTTCGGTAACGCAGGGACTCGGCCTGGGCCGGCAGCGCCAGGGCGTTTTTGAGAAACGTGGAAACACACTCGGCCCGGCGGATATTGCCAACGATAACGGATTCTCGACTTGGTTTACCGTGCGGCCAAGTCGGACCACGGACTTTCAAATCGGTTATAGCCGAAGCGTGTCGTACCAACTCAGCAGCCTCTTCTTTGGAGTTGGCTTCCGCGTCGGTCAGTGATTTCTCGTTCAAATAAGGAGGACTAAAACAATGAAAGCCAAACAAACTGCTCTTATAAGTCTCACTTTGGTGTCCACACTGGTGGCGGGTTCTGCTTTTGGCCAAGGTCAGGGTAAAGGCGTCGGAGTGGGCGTTGGAGCCGGCAGTCAGACAAAAGTCGGCGTTGGCGGCGGCGCTGGAGTAAAAGTTCCGGGTGCTGATGTCGGTGTGAAGACGAAAACCGACGTGAATGCAAAAACGTCTGTTGAAGGAAAAGGAACCAACGCGAAAAAAGCAGACGGAGAAACCACCTTTGCCACACGGATCGAAAGCAACCAGAAGCTGGCCACCAAGCTGCAACCTATGCTTCCGACCGGCGTCACACTAAAGGATGCGGCGGCCGACTTCAAGAATCAGGGCCAGTTCATTGCTGCATTGCACGTGTCGCAGAATCTGAAGATCCCATTTGATCAGTTAAAGGCCAAGATGACTGGTGACAGTTCCGTCTCTCTCGGCGCCGCGATCAAGGCTCTTCGCCCGGAGATGAGTGAAAACCAGGCGACCGAAGAAGCGAAGAAAGCCGAAAAGGCGGCCAAAGAGACCGAAAAACAGTAACCACAAAAAGCACAAGAGGCACAAAAACAATTCGGGGTCTGGCGATGATTCGGGGTCAGGCACGTAAAACTGATGAAACAAGTGCCAGACCCCGAATCATTGCCTGACCCCGAATTGTTTTTGTGCCTCTTGTGCTTTTTGTGGTTCCTTCCCAGTGTTTACTTCCTGTGGTCCGACGCGTGCACCTACCAATTCAGGAGGTCAACGTATGCTTTGGACGCTTTTCGTCATTTTGTTGATCATGTGGTTTCTGGGAATGGTTTCCTCTTACACGCTGGGCGGTTTCATCCACATTCTGCTGGTACTAGCACTCGTAGCGGTTTGTATCCAACTGATTAGCGGCCGACGCCCGCTGTGACAATAATCAAAGCCGTCAGAAGTATGAGAACCGGGACGGTCTCGGGAGGGAATCCAGCATCTTCTGTTGTACGCATTATTCTCTTCATGGCCGATAGCGCGGAATCGTCGAGTTCCCGGCTCATGCTCTGAAACCGGTCTGAAGTGCGTAGCATAGCGACTACGCACGCAATGATAAGGAACTTCATCAAAAGAATCATGTGTTGCTAAAGACTCGTTGCCGAAGACACTCTCGAGGTCAGCCGGCGAATACAGGCAATGATTTTCTCCGGCGCCGCGGGCTTAGTGATGTAATCCGCAAAACCCAGTTCAGTTGCTCGATTGCGGTTTTCTTCTTCGGCAAATCCGGACAGTGCGACGATTGGCACATTTGCAGGCAGGGCATGCCGGAAGTTGGACATCATGCTGAAACCATCCACTTCGGGAAGACCGATATCCGTGATAATTGCGCACGGACGAACGGTCTTGAGCAGTTCCAGCGCTTCCGCCACAGATTGCGCTGTTATAACCCGCCAGCCGGCGTGATTGATGATAACGGCGAGTACGTCGAGCGTATCGTTCGAATCGTCGATGACGAGAACGGGCTCGTCTGGCGGTCCCTCGGTCGATGGCTGAACGGGTGGCGGCGGCGCGACCATCGGAGTTGTTGCCAGAGGAAGCACGACCGTGAAGGTTGTTCCATGGCCGATGCCCTGCGATTCAACCCAGACGCGGCCTCGATGCAGTTCCACCAAACCTTCGACGATGGATAATCCGAGGCCAAGCCCGTCGTGTTTACGCCTTTCGAACCATTCCGCCTGTTTGAAGCGTTCGAATACGTGCGGCAGGAAATCCGAGGAAATTCCGATACCGGTATCGGCGACGACAACCCGCGCTTCCTCATCGACCGTTCTAATCGCGACCGTCACTTGCCCGCCGGCTTCAGTGAATTTGATGCTGTTCGAGATGAGATTCCAAAGGATCTGTTCGAGGCGAATGGCGACACCAAATACCGGCACGGGCTTCTGCGGTAATTGCACAGTCAGTTGAATCCCTTTGAGACTCGCCTTCTCGCGCATAGTCTCCACTGCGGCTTCGGCGGCCTGCCGCACATCCACATGTTCGGGAGTGAACGACAGCTTGCCCGCGATGATGCGCGAGATATCGAGCAGATCTTCGATCAGCCTTGCCTGGTGAAGCGCATTGCGTTCGATTGCGCGAAGACCTTTTTCCAGCATGGGCTTCGCCGGATTGGTCATGAGGACTCGCGACCATCCGACGATCGGAGTCAGCGGCGTTCGCAGCTCATGCGAAAGCGTCGCAAGAAACACATCCTTGGCGGCGCTGTTCCGGAGAAGTTCCTCGTTGGCAAGCCGCAATTGTCTGGTCTGTTCCTCGACACGCCGTTCCAGTTCGACGTTTAGTCCCTCCAGGCGGCGCTTCGCTTCCTGTTCCGCAAGCAAAAGCCGACGATGCTCGAGGCCGCGCCGAATCGTGTGTTTCAGATCTTCAATGATGCACGGCTTGATGAGGTAATCGTAAGCGCCCTGTCGCATGGAGGCGACAGCCGATTCCAACGATGCAAAACCGGTGAGGACGATTGCCGTCGTCAGTGGGTATTTGCGGCGAATCTCGCTGAGGACCGAAATGCCATCGACGTTTTCCATGTGCAGGTCCGTGAGAACCAGGTCGAACTCACCTTCCTGCAGCCGGGCAACGGCATTTTCGCCTGTCAGTGCCATCTCGACTGCGAATCCCTCACGGCGAAGAACCTCGCTGACGGTAAATGCGACATTCTCTTCATCGTCGACGACCAGCAGAGACTTTCGCGGTACTTGTATAGGTTTGGACATATGGGCGTCGATACTTTGCTCCTTCATACTGTCAATGCCGCGGGCGGTTGGGCACGCTCAGGAGCCGGAGGCTCCAACGGGAGAACAATTCGAAATGTCGTGCCGCGATTCATCACGCTGGAGACTTCAATTCGACCGCCATGATGCCGCACGATATCCTGTGTCACCCACAAACCCAGACCTGTTCCTTTCTTGCGCGTAGAAAAAAACGGCTCAAATATTCGGGTCAGGTCTTCGTCGCTGATGCCGACGCCTGTGTCGCTGATTTCGACGGAAATCCATGGCTCGAACGAATTCGAAATCGAAGCCGTACGGACCAGTATTCTGCCTCTTCCTGCGGGAATCGATTGCTGCGCGTTGAGCATCAGGTTCAAAAACACCTGGCGAAGCTGATCCGCACGCGCGTGAATCTTTGGCAGGTTGTCCTCGAATTCCCGCACGACGTGTGTTCCCATCTGCCGCATTTTCTTGTCGAGCAGGACCAGCGTTTCGTCGAGGAGTTCATTCACATTTACCCACTCTTTTTCCCCCGTGCTTCTTGTGAATCCCAACATTTGCGCAATGATTTGTGATACGCGCTCCGTTTCCTTTAACGCGATTTCCAGGAACCGTTTGCTGGTTTCACCTTCGTTGCTCTGCAGCAGGAACAGCGAGTTCTTGATGGCTTCGAGCGGGTTGTTGATTTCGTGCGCAATCGACGCGGTCAGCCGTCCGATGGCCGCAAGCTTCTCGGATTCGAACAACTGCTGCTGAAGCCGACGGCGTTCCAATTCGCGAATACCGGAAAGGTCGTGCAGGATCGACACAACGGCCGAAACCTGTCCTCGAGGGTCGGTGATTTCCACCGACGTAATTTCCATCGGCAGGACGCCGCCCGTTTCCGGTTCGATCAGTTCGATTTCCGCCTGACGTTCCGCTTGAGGCGCCGATGCCAAAGCGGATATGAACGACGTGAGTTTTACCGAATTTGCTCGAATCGCCGCAAGCGTTTCAGGAGTGGGATCCTCAGTCTGCTCGAAGAACGTTTCGGCTTTTTTGTTGAACAGCAGCAGATTTCCACTCGCATCACCCACGACCACCGGATGCCCGACGTTTTCGATGATCAGGTTCAATCGGTCTCGCTCATGACGTGCTTCGGATTCGGCCTGCTGAAGCTTGAACACGTTCCGTATCATTTCTTCATTGGCCTTGCGCAAATCGGTAACATCGCGAAACACCGAGACCATTCCGATTCGCTCGCCGATGGAATCCATCGCCGGTGTGGATACGACTTCGAAGTGAACGTCGGAACCCTCGATTGGATCGACAAGTGTCAAGTCCCGTCCAGCAATTTCGCTCATGGAAAAACTGACGCTCGACAGATAGGCCGAAAACAGCAGGTCATTCATCTTGAGCGCTCGAAGTTTGCCTTCGCTGGCATCCTCTTCTTCGGATCCGCTGAACAGTTCTTCAGCACGTTTGTTTTGCAGCAGGATCTCATTGTCGAGATTCGTCAGAACGATTGGATCGGCTACAGACTGCGTGATGGCATTGACCCATTCGCGTTCACGTTCAAGTCTGATGATTGTTGCAGTGAGCCGCTCGTTCAATTCCGCCAGTGCGATCGTTAATCCGACGCGATCAGCTAACCGCGTCAAAAGATTCAGCGCAACGGCATCCGTGTTCTGCGCAGAGCAGCCGACATATAGCATGCCGATGCAGCGGGAGTCGTTTGAAGCGTCTACAGAATCAATCCATGGGCGATAATGGTGTCCAACCCAGGGATTTGAAAGCCACGGGCCGCCGAACAAAGGGAGTGCGAGCAGATCGGACGAAGACTTCAATGAATCGAGAAATTCGGCTTCGATACCGCCATTGGTCCGTTGAATCCATGACGGCCGGCCGCCCGGAACGGCGGATGCCGTTGATCCGAGCTTTCCCGGTACAACGATTTGACCGACTTCGGAATCGTTCGGAAAGCCGAGCGCCATCCGCATCTGTAGCGCCGCTTCCCGGTCAACGAGTGCAAGAGCAGCGTGCGAATAACCGAACTCGGACGTCACCGCGTCGAGAACCAGCGACAGCTTGTCGTCCAGACCCTTCATCGCGAGCATCTGCGTCGTCAGCCGGAGAAGGGTATCGTACTGGCGATAGAACGCTTCGGATGCCAGCTCAATCTCGGGTTGAGGCGCTTTTTTCGCGTGCTCCCTCATTATTTACCTCAGGCTGAGAGGGGCTCTACTTCCGACCTTCGGAATCGTGTACTGCGGCCTTGCGACGCGGCTCCTCGAGCGGTTCCGCACTGGATGCCGGCAAGCCAACGCGCGACATCGTCGATGATGTCATGCCGATAGCTTCGGCGTACTTCAAGTAAGTGTCAATCGATGCCACGACTATACGAGCTTCAACCGTGATCAGGTCTATGCCGACCAGTGAAATGCGAACCCATGCGTCAACGACGATGCCCTTGTCCAAAACGCGATCGAGGACATCGATTAAACTGGTTCCGCCTGGTGCTCTTTCTACAGCCATGTTTACCCCTTCCTGTCCTTCTTACTTTTTGCCTGATTCTGCTTCATGCGGGCGCCCTTCGGCGCAACGGAAGCGTTGAGCGCCTTGACTTCGCGCTCCAACGCAATAACTTTTTCCCGGAGTTCGTTGTTCTCAAATTCGAATGTCTTGCCTGATGCGGAAAGATTGCGGTCGTACTTCCACCAGTTCAGACCGATCTGCTCGGCCTTGTCGATGGAACAAACCAATAAGCGGATTTGCAGCGTGAGTAGTTCAACATTGGCCAGCGAGATCTTGACATCACCTGCGATGACCAGTCCCTTATCCAAAATGCGATCGAGTACATCTACCAGGCCGGGCGGGCGGACACTCATCAAACCTGATCGTTCAGTCGACAAAACGGCTCCGTTCTTCGGATTGAATTGGCTACATCAACCGGCCGAGGGGACCCAGATCTACATTGAGGTCGTCGTCGGATAGCCCGAACTCGGACTTCAAATCCTTCATCCGAGCTTCGAGTTTCATCAAAGCCAGACCCAGCTCCTCGATCTGTTGCGGAGAGAGATCCGTTCCCTCCATGCGCCGCAACGCCTGCGCTTCCAGCAGACGCCGGATAAACTCGATCAACGTCAGTACAAGCTTTGCCAAACCTTGCTCCACCGATTGGGCATCGATGTTGATCCGATTTGGCAACAGATCCGCGACCTGCTTCAATTCCCGAACAAATTCCTCCGGGTTGGTTGCGGAAATTTCCGGTTTCTGGGGCACCGGAAAACTATGCCCGCAGGGTAGAGAAAAAGCAATACCACATCGGCAGAATTTTCACACGCTGTCGGCTCTAACCCACACGGGGCGTGGATATAAACGAGTACGGCGGCCACGGTCCACTGCGCAGAAATCCACAGTCCGTACGCTGCTGTACTAATGTGTCGATGTGTGATTTGTACTCATCGAGGTGGTAACGAAGTACCAGGTGGGCGATGCGCACGATCGGTTGTCCCGCTCCAGAAATCATACTGACGTCGGATTGCCGGACGATTCCTGCAACGGCGGCCCCCACCCACCCGGCAACCTCCTTCTGTACCTGCAACAGTCCGAGTTTTGCCTTTAGAAAGGTGGTCCCGGGCCGCTCAGCGGCCTCCACGTCTGAAATGGATGTCGAACCGGCAGGTGACATTACCTTTAGCCCCATCTCGACACAGCCGCGGACCTTGTCCAGGTCGGCCCCGAGCGTTGCCGCATTCGCCTGAATGAACTCCCGAAGGCCGGCCTCGCTGACGACCGAGCCGAAGCGGAAGGGAAGCAGTGTCGAGGTGTCCAGGAAGGATTCGACGACTCTCTCATGCGCCAGAACCATTTCCTTTGTCGGCTGGAGGTCGCTTCCAGAGAAATCGCAGGCGAGAACGAGGAACTCCTCAACCTTGATGAAATGGGGTATACGATCCTGAATGCCGGGGACACAAGGCGTCGAAAGCTCAGAATTCTCCATCAGGCAATAGACGTACAGGCTCATTTTGAACTGCGGGCCGCGATCACCTTGTTGATGGTGTCCACGGAGCCCGCAAGCACATTGACCCCTAAATAGAGCAGTTCGACGTTTGCCACCGATATCGTGATTTCACCCGCTATTACAATGCCCTTACCCAGAACATGGTCCAGGATTTCGAACAAGGTCAGGTCCTCGTCCTGCAAATCGGAGAGTATGCCATCGGCAATGGGTTTGGCGCTCATTCGGAAAAATTATACGGCGGCCACGGACCGGTTAACTCAAGGCTGAAGCCAAATCCTGCATACTTCCTGGCCAGAACCTCGGCGGCGCGCCGGAATTTTTTTAATCCCTTTCGATTGATAAGAAATGACAGTTTCCCGACGATAGCGGGATCCTGACGAGTGTCGATCTCGCGCAAAGGCAGATCTTTTAGTCCGTACGATTCCGGCTTTAATTCGCTGCGGATATTGTCGATGGCACGTTTGGTCTCAGATTTACCCTCGGCAGCCCGAAGGCTCTCCACCTTCTTTTCGAGCAGGTAGGCCTGTCCCGGTGATGATGATCGTGCCTTCTTTAGCATCTCGGCGAGTTTTGGACTGAGATCGGCCATCCGATCATGAAACTTCCTGCGATCGAGGCAGATGTTCAACCCCCACTCTTCACGGTCCTTGAGTTGATCGAGAATCTTGCTGAGTCGCTGCTGCCGTCCGGTTAACATTTCGCGAATGCGTTCAGGCGTGGAATACATCACTCCAAATCTTAGAGGTACGACCGGCGATTTGCCGGCGAGAAATTCCGCGACCTTTTCATGACGCATTACTCTCTCGGCTGCCCACGCGGCGTCCTTGAGATGCTCCTCGAATCGGCCTTCCCCAAATTCGCTCAAAGGAACTTCGCTGACAACCGCCGCAAGCGGGCCTTCGGTAACCAGAGCTACAGCAGAATCGGCTTCGACGCCTTGCGGCATATCGTGGCCGTCGAAGATTTTGCGCAAGTGATCCTGGCGCCCGATTCCGTAGACATAGAGTGCGCTTCCTTTTGGCTTGGCTTTCACTCTTTGCCCGCTTTCCTCTTTCTCGTTCGCTCACCGGCAGGCAACGCCGTCCAGCTCTTTAAAAATCTTCGTAAACGGACGGGGCCGCGGATGTCCGATGTATGTTGCGGCGCAACAATGATCCTGGCGGCCGGTTGAAATTCCTTACTGAAAGCATCAATGTGACGACGTTGGGATTCCGCCCGCTCGGCGCAGAACGTGCATGCCTCGGCAGCCTTACCCGGAATGATGTTATTGATGACGACCTGTTCGAAGCGAATTCCGAGCTTTGTGACACCGTCGACGAGTCTGCCTGTTTCTTCGAGGCTCATCTTTTCGGCCATCGCGACCGCCATGAACTCACACTCGCTCGCATTTGTCAGGATCCCGATCACGCGTTTGATATCCTTCGATAACTTGATCAGTTCCTCGGCTACAGCTGAAGAACTGACGAACTCCCGATACTTCAACAATAGCCGTAGGAAGGTTCGAACCCACTCCAGTGCAATTCCCGGCAACTCCAGGAATCGCAGCAAATGCCCGGTAGGCGCCGTGTCCAGAATTACCGAAGTATAGGTGCCGTTCTCCAAAAAATCACTAACCGAGCTCAACGCCGAAATCTCATCGATGCCGGGCGGAGCCAGAGCAATCAACTGCTGCATCGCTTCGCGGTCAAACTGCACCTCCCAGTTGGAGCCTCCCGTCAGCGAGGTGAAGATCTCCTCGATCCACTTGTGATAGCGCTTCTTCAAATCGTCGAAGCGAGCCACCGAGTTGATCTCGACGGCGTCCAGGTTGGTCACGCCTGCCACTGAAGTTTTGAATTCGCCGATGTGCTCGCCGAAACTGTCTGAAAGCGAATGCGCGGGATCGGTCGAAAAGACCAGGAATCGTTCCGCAGGATTCTGCTGCGCCAGTTGCAAGGCCAACGCGGCGGCGGTGGTGGTTTTTCCGACACCGCCTTTGCCACCGACGATCAGTATCCGTTTTGGCGTCAGATTGTAGCGGCGGTCTATGACCGTCGGTTTTTCTCGCACCAACGAGGACCGGCGGTCGTAGACCGCCGCTACAGAGGAAGCTGACCAGAGGGTTGCGCCAAAAGAGCGGAGTGTTTCGATCCCGTGGACTTCGTCGGGGGCGACCGGTGCATGATGGTGCTCCAGGCCTTTAAACTGCACCGCGATTCGTCGTAAAAACGGCCGCTGGGCGGACGCTCTTGCTGCACAGAACTCGCATGTTCCGTGCTTACGTTCCACACGATTCGTGATGATGTCGGTCACCGGTACTTTCTGACGTCTCAGCGTGCCCAGAAACCTGACGGTTTCATCAACCGCCATTGCTTCAGGTGTTGTGACCAATACGAAAGATGTGTTTTCTGGTGCGAACAGGATTTCGCGGACGCGTTTGACGCGACCGTTCATGTCGGACAAAAAGGCATCAACGGGGTCTTCAACCATTCGTCGTCGAGCGATCTGCGCCACCATGTAACGATGCTTTTCCGACATTCGATCGAGTGCATTGAGCCAACGCGCAAATACATCGGGCAGATCGAGCAGGCGACTGGTGTGCCCGGATGGGGCAGTATCCACGACGACTCGTGTGTATTTACGGGTTCGATCGAACTCGCTCAGCTCGAACAGAGCCATCACTTCGTCCATTCCCGGCAACGACAGATCGAGAAGTCCGTTGATATCGGCTTCATCGAGCATCGTTCCTCGATCTGCGATTTCGGCCAGTGTTGCCCGGTGCTTTGCCTTGAACTTGTTCAGCGCAGCCTGAGCGTCCAATTCCCACGCTTCGAGAACGGCGCCATTTTTCTTCGATACGGGCTCGATCTTGTCGCCTATCGCAATTCCAATGCTGTCGGACAGTGAATGAGCCGGATCGGTCGAAAACAAGAGGATCCGATCGCCGGTTTTTGCGGCGTCGAGCAAAAGCAGTGCAGTGGCGCAGGCACAACTGGTCTTGCCGACGCCGCCTTTACCGCCGAAGAACAGATAGGGAGTTCGAGGAATTCCTTTCCGAGTCGCGGATGATTTCACGCTAGTAAAAGGTTCCCCTCCTATTTGAGGAGAGGAGTGAATAATCCGGACTAGCTCTCATCGAGAGCGCTCTCGATCACAAAGGAAGATGACTTTGCAGTGTGTACGGCCTCGTGGAGCGTGTCGAGTTGCTGTTGTTTGATCAAGCGCAGCCGCGCAAAGATTTCGGCCTCGCTCTCCTTATAGTCCGACTCGGAAATCTCTTCGAGTTCCAGACGCATCTGAAGCTCCAGCAATTGGGATTTGATCAAGCCCTCGTCGTTGAACTCCCGGTCGGCGACCTGTTGGATTTGCCGCAGGATGAACTTGAAACCATCGACCGGAATGAGCAGTAGATCGTCGACCAGAAACATTCGTCCTTACTCTCCGACCGCTTCGCCGCGCTCGAGCTTCAATCGGATGTGAACGAAGTTGTAGGGTGGCCACGGGCCACTGTACTTGAACGAAAGTTTGCCTTCGTATTTCGCGGCGATCACCTTCACCTGTTGATCGAAGTCCGCCTCGCGTTCTCGTTCAACAAGAAAAGCGGCGTTCATAATCATTTTGTCGCCGATGGTTTTGTTGGCGCGTGACGCCACCGCGCTGTTGCGAAGGTCGGCGTAAATTTCGCGAACATAAGCATCCGCCTGCTCGGTCAAAGCGGCTTCGACGAGGCGGCCCAGTTGCATCCTGGCGAAGTATGTCGATCCCGAACGTGTTGTGATCTGCTCTTTCAGGTTTCGAATTTCTTCGTTCTGCTTTTCGATCTCCGCAATAACCTTATCGCGATCCCAATTCACCTTAAGGCCAAATTCGAGTTTGCCTTCCATCTTCGTGAAGACGTCGCGAAGAGCGTCACCGGTTCCGCGCAGCAACTCGACGATGTCTTGTTCTGTTCTAAATAGAGCGCCGAAGGCCATCGGCAGCACGGTGAACTCGCGCATGACGGTTTCATTCACCTGCTCGTGCGCCAGCACGTTTTCGCGAGTCGGGTCATACACCATGATCGGCGTATTCGAGACTACAGCGGCCAGGTCTTCATAATGAACGGTGTAAACATCGTCACTTCTCGAACCCATACCCATAGGGCCGAACGACCGATATTCTTTGGATTTGATGATGCAATAAACGTACTTGCCTTCACCGACCTGGGGCTGCGTCGGCTGGTCTAAAACATTGCTCATAAGGCGCTCCGCGTCTTCGACAGTTTTGAGGCGAGACAGTTCAAAATTCTAGGGGCGGGAACCATAAGTGTCAATGCTTCAAACTGAGGTGCGCCTTAACTACGGGTTTCATCAGGGATGAATTCACCGTCTACATAATCCACTGTAGGAAAAAGATCCGCAGTGGTAAGGGGATACTCTCCTACGAACGCGTTAACTCCGTTGATTCCTTCATTCCGGATAGTGGAAGCCGGCCTGCAAATACGGTACGCGACCGAACAATGAGGCTTGGGACGGTCCATGCAAGGAAACACAATGCATCATGTCAGCACGGAGCGACTCCTTCTGGCGGCGATAAAGAAGGAACAGCTGAACATCGCCGAGCAAAGACACCTCTTCGACTGCGAGGAGTGTCGAGATCTCATGACGATGTTCGCCAGGCAAAACCTGATTCGTGTGGAGGATGACAGACCACTGGATGACCAGAAAGCCGACGTAGCGTAAGGTCTGGTTGTTCAGGCCACCGAATTGCACCTTTGACCGGGTATGCACCGCGTCGCCGACGTTTTGATTATTGGTGCGGGCGCTGCCGGTCTCGTTCGAAGTCTCTTCCGCTGCCAATTGAGGTCGGAGCGGAGTTCATCCACGGAAAACCTGACGAAATCTGGCGCGTCGTCGCGGATTGTCACCTTCCCGTTTCAGAACTGACTGGCGACAATGCCTGTCTTGAAGGTTCAGACCTGCTTCAATGCAACGAGTTCTGGACCGATTGTGAAAAGATCTCCCAAAGGATGCGTCTGGCTTCAGGTCGCGACGAGTCGTTCCTGAGTTTCATTGACCGGCTGGTGGCGGAGAAGCCGCATCTGGAGCGAGCCCGAAGACGGGCGATTGAGTTTGTCGAATACGTACCTGTTGGGCAACTCAATGCGCGTCACGAACTGGCCCTTCCCATTTCAGAAACCGTGTTCTTCGCAGGCGAGGCGACAAACACGGTCGGTTTCGCTGGCACTGTCCATGGGGCCATCCAAACCGGACGTCGCGCCGCGAAAGAAGTGATTGACGTCCTGAAGTCTGTGCGCCGGGTGGCCTGAAAGGAAGGCCAGTCCCCGCTACGTGGCTGGGACTTGAGTATTAGGGCGCGCTATTGGTCGAGGGCTGTTCGATGCGACCGTACAGGTGACCTCCGCCGCGACCCTCATGCTGCCACGTGCCGGCGTAGCGATCGCCGTAGAAGAAGACGCGGGCGGTAAAGGTACCCATTGCGGGGATCGTCAGGTCCGTCAGCATGATAATTGGAGTGTCATCGACCCAGCGCATCGTGACGGTCACCGGAAGCGTCACCCCGTTTTCGCCGATACGCGCGTTGAAACGCCAGCGGTCGTCTCCGACCTTTTCAATGCTGGAGATATCGTAACGATCCTCACGCGGAGTGCGATCCTCTCGTCCGGCCATCGTGAAGTAGCCCACCATCGCAACGTTGCGCATCCTCTCGGCGAACTGACGTTCACGTTCCGGCAGCGTCGCCGGATCTATGGCGGATCCAATGCCGACCTTTGCAACGATCCAGCCGGCCGTAAACGTTATAAGAAGGATTGCAGCCAGGAGCAATGCTCCGACCAGTCGTTTCGTGTTTGCCATGATGTCATTTACCGTGATCCGCAGATGGACGTCAAGCTGATCTCCCCTACTGCACCGGTGGGGAGCCTTCGACGCGACAGTCTGGAACCGACGTCTCGATCCGTGCATAATTTCCACATGTTGAAATCAACTCATCTCCCACTGGTAGGCCTTCTTATCGTTTCGGTCGCAGCCGGGACAATCCATGCACAAGCCCCCGATCGTCTTCGACTGCCGCCCATCACCGTCAACGTTTACAAAGAGAAAGACGACATCCAGCGCCTGCCGGTCAGCGTGACCGGTATCGCCGAGTCCACGCTTCGAGATTCCGACATACGCGAGATCGGTGACGCTGCGATTTACGCGCCGAATACATTTTTTTCGGAATTCACGGCTCGAAAGCTGAGCAATCCGCGCTTTCGCGGGATCGGTTCGAGTCCGTCGAATCCCGGAATCACCACCTATTTCGACGGTGTGCCCCAGCTCTTCACAAGTTCGTCGAGCATCCGGTTTATGGACATCGAGCAGGTGGAGTTTGTGCGCGGGCCGCAAAGCGCGCTGTTCGGACGTAATGCGCTTGGCGGCTTGGTCAACATCACGACACGTCGACCGTCATTGACGAGGTGGACCGGAAGTCTGACCGTTCCTGTGGCGAATTTTGGGGAATGGGATGCTCGAGGCAGCGTGTCCGGGCCATTGACGAGCAAACTCGGCATTGGATTGACGCTCGGGCGGGGTAAACGCAAGGGCTTTACGCGCAACGACGTCAGCGGCAACGATATCGACTATCGCGACTCGTCATACGGGAAAGCCCAATTGTGGTGGACGCCGACCAGCGATTGGGAGGCGCGCGTGATCGTCACCGGCGAGCGTGCGCGCGACGGCGATTACGCTCTCCACGACCTTGCGGCGCTGCGACAGAATCCGTTTCACGTCTCGCGAAACTTCGAAGGACTCACGAACCGCGATATCCTGTCCACGACCGTCCAGAGTAGATACGAAGGCCAGCGGATTGCCTTTTCTACAACCACGGGTATCGTCAAGTGGAAGACCCAGGACGTTACCGACCTCGACTACTCACCGCTGCCGTTGGTGACTCGCGACAACAGGGAAACGGATCTGCAATTCAGTCAGGAAGTACGGTTCGCTTCATCGACGGGAGCTCCGGCCCGCATTGCGGACAATGTGACTTTGAGATGGCAGACCGGCTTGTTCCTCTTCACACAGAATTACGATCAGGATGCGCTCAACAAGTTCGCTCCTTTCCTGCTGCCTCCCCTATTGCCCTTTCCCATCAATCAGCATTCGCCGCTATCCGCATTGAACGACGTCGGCGCGGGCGTGTACGGGCAGACGACCGCGACATTCAGTGAAGACTTTGACCTGACGTTCGGAGCGCGCGTCGATCACGAGAGCAAGGAAGCTTCGCTGAACACTTTCTATGAGCCGCTGATCTTTCCTCCCACTTCCGTGAGGCAGGAGAAAGGCTTCTCCAATGTTTCCCCTCAGCTCGCAACATCCTACCGTTTTCAGCCTGGCCGGATGGTGTACGCGTCGGTTGGCCGCGGATTCAAGGCTGGCGGCTTCAATCCGTCGTCTCCCACGGGATCCGAGGCCTACGGTGAAGAGCGCGCCTGGCACGTTGAGGGCGGTGTCAAGACGCTGCTGGCGGGCGACAAGTTGTCGACCAATGTCGCCGTGTTTTATATCGATTGGAACGACCTGCAACTCAACGTACCGAATCCCGCGGTACCTGCGCAGTTTTACATCACGAACATCGGCGGTGCCCGGAGTAAGGGAATTGAGTTCGATGTGAATGCGCGGCCGCACGCTAACGTCGATCTGTTTGCCACGTTTGGTTTGACCCATGCCCGGTTCGCCGATGGGACCTCGTCAGGAGGAGCCAACTTTTCCGGAAACCGTCTGCCGAGCACACCGGACCATACCGCAACCTTTGGCGCTCAGCTCTCGCGCAATCTGAATCAGACGGTCAATCTGTATGGACGGGGCGAGGTGTGGATCAATGGCGGCTTCCAGTACGACGATGCCAACACGCAGGGCCAGGATGCCTATTCGCTCACAAACTTTCGTGTTGGAGCACGCGGACGCTACCTGTTTGCCGAAGCGTGGATCAAGAACGCTTTCGATACACGGTATATCCCGATCGCGTTTGCCTATGGCAACTTTGCGCCGTCAGGATTCGTCGGCGAAATGGGGCCGCCGCGGAGATTTGGCGTGAGCATGGGACTTACGTTCTGAGGGAGGCATTAACATACTTGAATCACCAGAGGTGGAATCGGAGATTGGACGAATCCTGCATTGCTAAACCGAAATCCCGAAATCTCAAAATGGACCTAGCTTACCCTGGCCTTTCGGCACGACCCGTCCGATTTGAGCGGCTTAGCCGCCGGG
>Ga0137427_10000697_pt1 | contig 16442 bp, 15 predicted proteins | sample EasRivERMZT700_2_FD_102309 | JGI IMG/M metagenome (GOLD analysis project Ga0137427, IMG submission 102309) | Soil microbial communities from meander-bound floodplain in the East River, Colorado, USA - East River MetaG ERMZT700_2 | ecosystem: Environmental > Terrestrial > Soil > Floodplain ...
CCACGCATGGGTCTGGACATAGACCTGCACGCCCTGCACAGCGTTCACCTTCTCGGCGTTCTTCATGCCTTGCTCGGCACCGGCAAGGCCCGGCGCGCCGCCCCCGCCGCCACCCCAGATGCCGCGATAGGTCTGCGCGCCATCACGCAGAACGAGGCCTTCGATGAACAAATTGCCCGGCGTGTGGCCCGGGGCGGTGTGGATAATGAGGTGCTGATCGCCGAGATCGAGGCGATCACCCTCGTTCACTTCCATGTCGCGCTTCGGCACGTCGGTCGGCTTGCCGTTGTCGCGGTTGTTGGGCTTGCCGGCAGTGTCTTCGATCATCTTCCAGTCTTCGGGCGTCGCCACGACGCGCGCGCCGGTGAATTCCTGCAGACGCTTCGCGCCGCCGAAATGGTCGGTATGGCCATGGTTGACGACGATGAATTTGATGTCGCGCGGGTTGATGCCGACCTTCCTGATGTTCGTCTCGATCAGGCCGATGAAGGGCTCCTGCGACGTGTCGAACATGATGTGCCCTTGCGGCGTCGTCAGGATCCACGCCGTCACGTAGCAGGGACCGACATGGTAGAGATTGTCGAAGACCTTGAAGGGCTCGATCTTCTGGATATCGACTTCTCTGCTGCGGGGGCCGATGCGGCAGATCTTCTCGAGCGGATCGTTGGGCGAAACTTGCGCCTTGCCGCGGGCGACGGCGGCAGCAGCGGAAGCCTTGGCCGCAGCCGCTTCAGCTTCAGGGTTCTGCGCAAATGCCACAGGTCCGATAAGACTGGCGGCCACGAGGCAGCTCGCCGTCAGCATCCAGATTTTCCTCATTTCCATCCTCCCTTGGCCCATGGCCTGCGCGAAACTGTAGGCACTCTATCGCGTTGCCGCCCGCTACGGAAAGGGTGCGGCACCATGCCTGACGGAATATCCGAGTTAGCGGAAACCGGACGAAAAGATCTGTCGGGGAACTGTCCGCCACTCCTGTGGGTTCAAAATCGTGGACTCCAAACCTGTCCATTTCAAGGGCGACAGATGCCTGCTGATGGTTCAACGTGGGACGCTCGTCTCTTCGGAATTGGCGGAAAGGCCGGCGCCGAAGAGCGCTTCCCCCACCTGACGGGCCAACGCCTCCGATCCGTTGTCGATCTCCCCTCTCAGGAGACCGGAATCGAGCATCACCCATAACGAGAAAGCGGCAGCCGGCGACTCATACGTGACGTCTGCGACGTTCCACAGCTCGCGCTTGTCGGCGATCCGTATCAAGCGCGCTCTCGCCGACATGACCAAAGCAAGCGTGGGATCGCTGCCTCCCTCGCCCGTGAAGGTGAGCTGAGTCAAGCTCAATTCCAGAATGGTCCCAACGCCGCGGTCGGCCATCGCGGCATAGTCGGGCGATGCGACCGGTTCCGTTGCACCAGCGCCGAGATCGAGGCCCATCGCTGCGCTGCCGGCGTGCTGCAAGACACGCTGGCGAAGATCGGCCTGCAGATCGCGATCCGCAATGGCCTGGTTGAGCGTCGTTTGAATCTCTGCGGCCGTGCTCTCGGGAATGGCATTCCTGCCTCTCCTGACGCCGCCGTAGGTGCCTCCGCCCACAAGGCCGACTATCTTGCCTGCGTCCGTTCTCGGACCCGTCGACTTTTTCCAGGGTTGCGAGGCGCGGATCATTTCCGCCTGACGGGCGCGGCGCTCGGGCGACCAGCCCAAGCCCTTGGGGCGGCGCCTCACCGGGCCGCGAGCGGCTTTCCGAGGGGGCTTGTCCAAGCGCTTGGTCATGATGGGAATTGTCCTCTTGCAATAGTCTGTTCGTTCGATTTCGCGATTTTTCCCGCGCCCGCTCCAGCGCGCGGAGTGCGTGGAGGAGCCGGAGGGCCGTGCGGCATTGGGCCTGGGCGGTGAGAGCCCGGCTGACATCGCGGAGCGATCTGATCTTATTCGAGAGGATGTCCGCGAACGTCCGTGCGAACAGGCGGTCCAGCGCGGCCGCGTGGCCGGCAAGGACAACCGCCAGGACGGCGGCGGCACGCGGGTCTCTATCGATCGGCTCCGGCATGGACGCTCCTGTTGCCGGGCAGATAATATATAGTCCTATTCCTATTACAATAGGAATCCTATATCGACCATACAAACCACTCGTCCTGCAGCAACTGCCATTGGGGTTCCGCGCCATGCTTCCTACGGCACCACACACGGGAGCGAGGGTGTCCCCGGTGGCGGCGGTAACGGCGGCGGGGGGGCGATTGGGTGGCAGTCGCGATCCGGCTCATCATCCGTTGCCAAGACAGCAACTGTGGCGCCCACCACGATCACGCCGAGGCCAATCCAAAGGAATCGCGCATTTCCGCCGCCGCTGACGTCATCGGCTTGCGCATTGGCTCGATCGGAGAAAACGCGCAGCGCGTCGATTGCGCCTACGCGAAAGACAGGGCGCCCGCTGAGCATCCATCCTGCCTGCAGGGCGGGTGTGAAATGATGCTCCAATTTTCTGACCGCGCCCGGTGAAAGCCGCCAGTGATATCCAAAGTTCATCGTCAGGCTTGTCTGCGACACCGCAGTCGCACGACCACCGAACGGAATGCGCACTCTCAACATTGCCGCCGTGCCGTCAGGTACAGCGGGTTCTGCTCTAACCGCGACGTTTGCATCCATGCTCGTGAGCAGCAGAAACGATACTACAGCAACCGACGCGAGACGCCGTCGCTTAACGACCATCACGAATTTCATCGCCAGCACCGCCAAAGAGAATGTCATTTCCATCTCCGCCTGAGGACGTCGATCATTTCAATTCTGTTTCCCCGGAGCCTTCCTGCACGTCGCGGGCGAAGGCACGACCCTTGGTCCGGTCAAGCACGAAGTGTCACTGCAGCGCTGGGCGCCTGCGCATCCGTTTGCCGAACCATGCTGCCAGACGATCTAAAGTCACCTGGAGTGACCTTCGACGCCCGCATCGCCGTTCGAGCTCGGCCAAGAAACCGGGGATTGCGACATTATCGATAACAACACAGCGTTCTTGACCATCATCTCTTCGGAACGTCAGTTTCAGATCATTCGTACCCGGCAATATGACAAGTTCGTCCGGACGAAAGATGTCTTCGGACATAGCGTTGCTCCCCCTGTCGTGTGGAAATCACAAACCGCTTCCCTTTGGCACAGCGCCGCCCATTGCCGAGCGCCAGAACTCGACTTCCATCATGCGCTTGGACGCCAGAACCCGATTGAGTTGGGCTGCGCCCGTATCGGCACTTATCGCCAGGGCCCTGACGCGGTGCTCATATGACTCGAACACCCTCATGGGTGTGAGCCTGATCGCGGCTGCGAATTCGCGGTCAGCACCCAGATCACAATCGAAATACGCGGCCAAGGTTCGGAATTCGCCGTCTATGGCGCTCTGGCGGCACTCGCTGATCGCGCGACTGCGTTTTGCCTCGGCTGACGCAACAACCGATTTGTCAAAACTGGTGACGGATGCACACGCAATCAGCAGCGCGCATGTGCCGCCAAGAACACCACGCATGAGCACGGCCTTTACTCCGATGGCATAACCGGGAGGGGTAGAGGGATCAGTTGGTTGGCTCATCAGACGTTTCGAAAAGCCCCCACAGTTGGACGTGCTGAACATTCTGCGTGCCCTAGCGGATTTCGTGTCCGTGTCATCGGATCGGAAATGCATATGTGCATGAAGTGCCCGTGTGCCTTGGTGCCCATGCAGGCGTTATTTTCCAAATTGGCGGAAAGGCGGGCGCCGAAGAGCGCTTCCCCCATCTGACGGGCCAACGCCTCCGATCCTTTGTCGATCTCCGCACGCAAGAGACCGGAATCGAGCGTCACCCATAACGAGAAGGCGGCAGCCGGCGACTCATACGTGACCTCTGCGACGTTCCACAGCTCCCGCTTGTCGGCGATCCGGATCAAGCGCGCTCTCGCCGACATGACCAAAGCAAGCGTGGGATCGCTGCCGCCCTCCCCTGCGAAGCTGAGCTGCGTCAAGCTCAATTCCAGAATGGTCCCAACGCCGCGGTCAGCCATCGCGGCATAGTCGGGCGATGCGACCGGTTCCGTTGCACCGGCGCCGAGATCGAGGCCCATCGCTGCGTTGCCGGCGTGCTGCAAGACGCGCTGGCGCAGATCGGCCTGCAGATCGCGATCCGCAATTGCCTGGTTGAGCGTCGTGTGAATCTCCGCGGCCGTGCTCTCGGGAATGGCATTCCTGCCCCGCCTGATGCCGCCGTAAGTTCCTCCGCCCACAAGGCCGACTATCGCGCCGCCGAGCGCCGCGACGGGTGAGCAGATGATTGCGCCGGGGCCGCAGAGCAGCCCAAGGGCGAGGCCTGCGCCAAATCCGCCTGCTGTTCCGATCGCCGCGCCTCCAAGTGCGCCCACCGTCGCCTGTCCGCCGACGCCAACCGGCCCGTCGACCTCACCCCCGACTGGCGGCCCGACCGTGATGACGCCGACAGTCCCAAGTGAACTGCGCACATCGTCGGCTAGACGCGGCGGGGGCTTGGGCGCGCTGGCGCAGGAGGAAAGAACGCAGGCGACGGCAAACGCCGCAAACGTTCTACTGAGAAGCGATCGGTATATCGCGCCCCCTATTGTGCCGTGTTCTCGGAGTGACGAAGTAAAAGAGCGCATATCGCAAATCATGTTCATTCTCCGGGTGTTGACCACACTTCGAGGAACGTTCTGTCGCTAATCCGGTGAGCGAACGATTCAACTCCGGTGTCGATCATTGTCTTGAGAAGGGCTGCATCGTTTTCCTTCCACTCGGAGAAACTGTGGCTTGGAGACGAGAAGAGAATGAACTCATCCGACCACAGGACTCGATTGTCGGAGACCCGCACCAAGCGTGCCCGCGCGCTCATTTCAAAAACGAAGTCGGAATTGTCCTCTCCTTCACGTATAAAAAAGCTGGCGGTCAATATTCTGACTTCGAGCACCGCCTGGGCTCCCTTCTCCGCGAATGTCCCGTAACTGGGCGGAGCCATCGGGTCGATTGCTCCGCCGACTCCGAGATCGACCAAATCTCGTTTGGCGTCGGTAGCGGCGAGCGCAATGACGCGCGAGCGTAGATCGGCTTGCGGCTCCTGTTGGGCCAGCGCTTGGCTAATGATGGCTTTGATGTCTTCAGCCTCGTCCCGCGTAATGAGGTTATTCGCCCCGACAATAGCTCCCACGAGAGCGCCGAAGGGCAAGAACGGGACCGCGAAAACCGCTCCTGGGCCCGCCCCCGCCTTCAACACTGAACCGACGCCAGCCAATGCGCCCTGACCAGCACCAACGGGTCCGGTTTGATTGATCGCAACCTCGGCCACCTCGACGACAGACACCACACCGACAGTGCCGAGAGATGCGCGGATCGACTCGCTCGGGGGTGCGGGCGGCCTTGGCACGATCATGCAACCGGCCGCGGCAAGGCCAAGCAGCGCAGCCAGAATGCCAAACGGAATGAAAGACCCCGTCATTGCCGCTCGCATCGACAATGCTCAACAACCAAACAGCAGTTTGGCCTACAGAGAGCAGGAGCGCTTTTCCTCAAAGAACGAAATCCAATGCTGTCAGGTTTAATCCGGTGCCCAAAAGCGTAATCTCGAAATCAGCTGCGGCGTCTCCGTTGACGTCGGCTTTAACAATTGTTGTGTCTATGCCGTTGTCTTCGTACCAGACGCCATGGGCGGTCGGCGCATTATTGCCGCCCCAGGAGAAGACTTGGTTGCCCGCAATAGTGGTGTCGGCATCGATGGTCGAAAGGCTAATCCGATCGAGCTCGCCACCGGAGACACCAGAGAAATCGATGATCGTGTCGCCACCTTCTGAAATCGCATCATAGTCGAAAGTATCGGCGCCCCCGTTTCCCGTGAGTATGTCTTCACCGTCCTTGCCAGTGAGGACATTGGCATTGTTGTCCCCGACGAGGGTGTCTCCGCCCCCAGAAATTTTAGTGATATTCGTGCCGACGAGGTTTTCGATGCCGACCAGGGTCTCGGTGCCGAATTCCGCACCGACTTTCTGAGGACCAGAGGATCGCAGGTCAACCGTGACAAAGTCGGTCGCAGCGTTGCCGCTTTGCCAGAAGTCCGCAGTGTCGTTTCCGTCACCGCCGATCATAATATCATTATCTTCTCCGGCGATTAGAATGTCGTTGCCAGCCCCGCCATCTAAGAGGTCATTCCCAGTCGCGCCACGAAGCGTGTCATCGCCGTCCCCGCCGAACTCCCGGTCGTCGCCGCCTCTACCGCCAAGCCTGTCATTGCCATCACCGCCGAACATGAGATCGTTGCCGGACGGTGAGCCTTGGGGCGCGCCCTCGAGCAAGTCATCGAGAACATCGTCGCCAGCGCCGCCAAAAAGAATGTCATGGCCATCTCCCCCCCTAAGGACGTCGTTGCCGTTGGTTCCATGAAGTCTGTCGTTTCCAGAAGTGCCATTGAAGTTGGCCATACGGGGCTCCCTATGAGATCAATTGGTTCAAGGCGAATGCACGCCAGTGCTGATTTACGGCGGTTCATGCGGGCGATGCTGCGTCGGACAGGAATTTCAAACGCCTACGGACTGCCATTCCCGCCGAATAGAAAATTCGCTACCCGCGCTGAAAGCCCCCTTTCACACGCCCTTCTCGGTGCCGTCGGCGAGGCACGGCCGTGTTCCAAACCGAGAGTGAGGGAGGGAGAGTCAAACGAGCGTCAGGGCGGCGTCAGGATGCCGTCAAAAACCCGGGAAAAGTGTGGTAATCTGTCTATTGGGGTGGGCAGATGGAAAAGACAGGGGGCGTTGGAAGCGAAGCGGCGCCGCCGCCACGCTGGTCGCTTCTTTTGTTCGGGGGCTTCAGGCTAAGCACAATCTCGGGCGAAAGCGTGACGCTTCCGGGCAAGCGCGAGCGGATCCTGCTTGCGTATCTGCTGCTCAGTCCGAATTGCCGGCAGCCGCGGCGGAAGCTGGCCGATCTGTTGTGGGGCGATACGCCCGACGAGGCGGGACTTCATAATCTGCGCACCTGCGTCTGGGGTCTGCGCAACGCGCTTTCCGACCCAGAACGGCGTTTGCTCATCTCGGAGGGCGAAGAGATTGCCCTCGACGCGAGCATGTTCGATGTCGATGCCTGGACGTTCCGCCGCCTTGCAATGGAGCCGGAGCGCCAAGCGTTGGAGACGGCAGCGGCCCTGTACACCGGCGCTTTCCTCGACGGACTGAGCATCGACAGCGAGGAGTTCGAATCCTGGCGCCGGGCCGAGGCGATCCACTACCGCGATCAGGCCATCGATGTTCTCACTCGCCTCATGGCCAAGTTGAGTGATGCCGGCGAAGCGGAACGCGCCATCCAAGCTGGCCAACGCATCTTCAGCCTTGATCCGATGCATGAAGTGGCCGTGCGCCAAATGATGCGCCTTTATGCGCAAATCGGACGGCGCGCTGCGGCGGTTCAACTCTACCAGTCGCTGGCGGATACGCTGCGTTCGGAACTGGGAGCGGAGCCGGAGCCGGAGACACGGCGGGCTTTCGTCGAACTGTCGCGTTCCTATCCGGAACCGACCCCCGTTGGCAGTCCCGCCAACTTGGAGCCGCAAAGGCCATCGCGCGCCACCAACCCGCCAGCACCCGCCAGCTCGAATGATCGTCCGAAGCGCACAGCGCGCTCGAGCGGAGTATTTGCATCGCGGCGCAGGTTGGTCTTTTCAGCGGCCGCTCTCATGGCTCTTGTCGGCTTCCTCTCTTACCGCCAACTCGCGTTCCTGCTCCCGACACTCGTCAATCAAACATCCTTCGCCAGCGAAATTGCCGCTGCCGTCGATCCGATTGCGATGTCGCCCCACCTTAGTGGCACGAGCGGCAACGATATGATCTTTGGTCTTAACGACGAGGACCACGAGATCCGCGGCCTTGATGGCGACGATGTGATATATGGGGCGAACGGCAATGATTGGCTGTACGGCAACAATGGTAACGACATTCTATTTGGCGAGAACGGCGACGACATCCTCACCGGTAATGCTGGTAGCGACTGGCTCTTCGGGGGAGCAGGGGGCGATACTGCCAACTATTTTACGAACAACGTGCGGAGCAGCAGAACGGTCGATCTGCGAATCTTAGGGCCACAGCTCGTGGGACTCGGCGCGCGGATGACTGAGGAGTGGGATACTCTGACCTCAATCGAAAACGTCAACGGTTCAAAGTGGGACGACACTCTTACGGGGGACGCCGGTGATAACGTCCTCACCGGCAATGCCGGTGGCGACATACTGACAGGCGGAGCAGGCAACGACACTTTCGTCTACAGAGACGCTTCGCATGGGACGGGCGACAGGATCGCCGACTTCGGCCACGGCATGGATACCATCGACCTGTCAGCTATCGACTGGGGTGACGGCGGGGCCGGCGACTTCAACTGGAGCGCCACCACGGCAACCGCAAACGGAGTTTGGTACGAAGAACGCGGCGGCAACACAATTGTTCAAGCTGATGTCAATGGAGACACAACAGCCGATTTCCAGATTACGCTCGTGGGCACTGAATTAAGACTGAGAGCAGCCAATTTTCGTCTGTTAAGGCGGTAGGCCTGGAGGATTTGGAACCCCGGGCAGTCACAGCACGATGAATCCGACCTCATGGATCTGGCCGGTCGCCTTGGCGCCGATCATCGGAAGCTTCCTCGGGGCTGTCGCGACGCGCATCGAGACGCCGCGCTCGATCGTCTTTGGGCGCTCCTGTTGCGACTCGTGCGGCGCGACCCTTGCCCCTTATGAGCTGGTGCCGGTGGCGAGTTGGCTCGCGTCGCGCGGGCGTTGCCGGCGCTGCTCGCAACCTATCGGATTGTTCTATCCGTTCATCGAACTCGCAGCGGTCGTGGTCGCGATATGGGCGGTGACCGTCTACTCCGGCTGGCTTGTATGGGTCAGCTGCGTATTGGGCTGGACACTCCTTGCGCTGGCCGTCATCGACTACAAACACTTCCTGCTGCCCGATTTTCTTACCCTGCCATTGATCCCGTTCGGTCTCGTTGTCACCTGGGCCAACGATCCATCGGCGGTTCTCGATCATGTCATAGGCACTGCCGTCGGCTTTGGCTTCGTAATCGTCATCAGGGAGGTTTATCGCCGCCTGCGGGGGCGTGAAGGCATGGGCCTCGGAGACGCGAAATTGCTGGCGGCTTCGGGCGCTTTCGTGTCGTGGCAGGCCCTGCCGAGCGTCGTCCTCATTGCTTCGCTCACCGCGCTCGCGCTTGCGTTATCGAGGAACGTGCAGGGCGCCAGCATTTCCTTAGGCGACCGTATGCCATTTGGTACATTCCTGTGCCTCGCAACGTGGATCGTCTGGCTTTACGGTCCGCTGATGGTTGGGTGATCTAGCCACGCTGCCGGCGGTCTATGATGTTCTGCGGGTTGAGCGAAAGACCGCGGGCCGTAACGCCGTCTCGCCCGGCAAAACCGATCGGACTGCCGTCGAGGATGACTTCAAGGGCTCCGGCATCGGGTGTGCTCAGCCTCAGCCCGACAATGTTCGGAACGCGATAGGTATCGCCGGCAGCAAGAGTGCGATCGACGAAGACCCGATTGCGGGTCCCCTGCACGGCGACGTGAGTCGGGCGATGGACCCGCAATGTGATCCGCGAATTCCTGTTCTGGACTCCGTAGCGGCGTCCCGGCGGCAGCGGCGTCTCAGCCCCTGGCGCCGGTTCGGAGGGCAGCGAGAACACCTGTGCAGAGGATACTTCAATTTGCTCCGGGAGCGGCAACATCGGTGCTGCTTGCTCAACAGTCGCGAGAGCCGGCGCAGCAATAGGTTCCGGCGCGGGCGCGGCCAACGCCGCGAGTCGTTCCGGAACAGGAGCTACGCGCGGTTGCAACGTCGGACCGGCAGAAGCGAAAAGGTAATAGCCGGAGTAAATCAGCCCGGCCAGCACCAGTCCGGTGATGACCCTACCGCCTTGCGGCAATTTGCGCTCGGGCAGGGGCAACGGACCGTCAGCCTCGGGTTCCTTGCCATCGTCGTGCCCGTCCATCTCGGCTTTCAAGCGATCTACGAAATCTCCAGCATCCAGTCCGAGATACGCTGCATAGCTGCGCACGAAACCGATCGCGTAGACGCGCCCAGGCAAAGCTTCGAAACGGTTCTCCTCGACCGCGATCAAGTAATGCGGACGAATTTTGAGAACACGCGAGATGTCGGCCAGATCCTCGCCTCTGCGTTGGCGCGCCTTGCGCAGATCCTCCCCGACGCGTTCCAGCGGCGCATCGGCCGTTCGGACGTCTTCGGCCGATGACTCTGAACGCCTGTCCGCTTCCGTCGCCAATTGGCGGTAGCGCGCAGCGCGCGCCGCAGGCGTCAATCCCGCCCGGCCACGATCTGAAAAATGCATGGCCCCCTATTTGCTGATCTACCTGAAAACGTTGGCAGCCGGCTTCTGAACGCCGCCTGAACAGTCCGTTAATCATTGACGCTCATGTCTCCTCCGCGGAGATCAATAATTGCGTGTCGCGCAAGCGGACTCGAATTTGGAAAATGGACGCGTGTCTTGGCGACGGCGCTCTGAGGCTCTGACCGAAGCTTAGAAACCCCTTTCTTCGGGCCACATCGTCCGAGCCGCCTGCTGGCGCAGGGCGGCCTGATCCTGTAGTCCTCCAGCGAGTTCGCGGGAATTCGACTATGGACATGGCTGGGGAGCGCCTGATCTCGGCACCGCAAAACACGGTGTGGAGCGCACTCAACGACCCCGAGATCCTCAAGGCCTGCATCCCCGGATGCGAAAGCCTGGAGGCGACATCGGAGAACGAGATGACGGCCGTTGCCGCCATCAAACTCGGGCCGATCTCGGCGAAGTTCTCCGGCCGCGTGAAGCTGTCGGATATCGATCCACCGAACGGCTACACCCTGTCCGGCGAAGGCAAGGGGGGCCCCGCCGGGTTCGCCAAGGGCGCGGCCAAAGTGCGGCTAACGCCGCAGCCCGAAGGGACGCTCCTGACGTACACCGTGCAGGCGCAGGTCGGCGGCAAGATCGCGCAGCTCGGCGCGCGACTGATCGACGCCACCGCGAAGTCGATGGCGGATCAGTTCTTCACGAAATTCGTGGACCAAGTCCAAGCGTTGGTGCCGCGGAACGCCACCGCATCCGTGCCGCGCGAGCCTCCTGCGGCGGCGAAGCCCACCACCGCGCCGTGGCTGCTGGTCGCGGCAGCGGTTGTCGTGGTCGTGGGCGCAGCGTTCTTCCTGATGCAGTAGCGGACGGAGAGCGTCAGGCGGTGCCTCTATGCCCTATTGAGCCGTCCCAGACCCTCCACGGCATCGAGCGCGGAGCGCGCGGAGTTCTTCACGTGATCGAGCGCGGCCTGACGCGCGGCTTCGATATCGCGCGATTGGATCGCTTTGATCAGCCGGTCGATCTCCCTGATGCTCTGCATCTGGCGCTCCTTGCGCGACAGTGAGTACCGGCGCAGACTGGAGGTCCGCAGCACCAGACGGTTCAGGATGTCGAAGGCGATGGCATTGTCGGCACCGGTGCAGATGCCATCGTAGAATGCGCGCTTGCTCTCGATGATCGTCGAAAGTACGCCCGACCGATAGGCTTGTTTCAACGTTTCGCCGCACCGCGCGAGATCGCGCACCGCATCGTCGCCGGCCTTTTCGATGAACTGCTCGACGACAAGCGCCTCGAGCACCGAGCGGATGCGGTAGGCGTTTTCGGCGTCCTCGCGCGAGATCGTGCTGATCGTGAGGCCGCGGGCCGACATCGGCTCGAAGATGCCCTCGGCCTGCAACTCGCGGAGCGCTTCGCGCAGGGAGGTCCGGCTGACATTGAGCTGATCGCACAGGTCCTTCTCGATCAGCCTCGTTCCCGGCGCGAGGATGCCGGTCTCGATGGCGCTGCGCAGCGCGGCGATGATCTTGTTCCTGAGCGGCGCCGCTTGATGCTGGACCGGCGATAGCTTCACGAGAGTGCGATCAGGCAGCATCGGATCGATCTCACTTGTAGACGGTTATCGCGCCCAGATTCTCCATGGCACGGCGGGCCATGACCAACACGAGATTGGCGCGGTATTCGGGCGTGCCGTTCTGATCGCCCAGCATAAAGGCGGGATCGAGCTTGCACCGCGCCAGCGCCTGGGGCCGGAAATCCCCCGCGAGCGCCGCTTCGAGCCCGTCCGCACGGAACACGCCGCTGGAACCGGCGCCGGTAACGGCGACGCGCACGCTATTTCCGCTCTTGGCGATGAACACGCCCGCAATCGAAAACCGCGACGCGGGACTGACGAACTTTGCATACGCTGCAATGTCGGGGATCGGGAATTCGATGCGGATGACGATCTCGTCCGGCGCGCGCGCAGTTTCGTAGAGACCGACGAAGAAATCATCGGCGGCAACGCGCCGCCTGTCGGTGACGACCGTGGCGTCGAGCCCGAGCACGGCCGAGGGATAGTCGGCGGCGGGATCGTTGTTGGACACCGAGCCGCCGATCGTGCCGCGATGCCGCACCTGGCGGTCGCCGATCGATCCGGCAAGCCCCGCCAAGGCAGGGATATGCTGCCGCACGAGATGCGACGCGGCCACATCCGCGTGAATCGTCGCAGCACCGATGACGAGCACGCGGCGTTCGAGCTTGATCCCGCGCAACTCGGGGATACCACCAAGATCAATCAGGTCGCTGGGGCTAGCTAGGCGCAACTTCATCGCGGGCAACAGCGTGTGACCGCCGGAAAGAAAGGACGCGTTCTCCGACTCGGCGAACAGGCGCTTCGCTTCGGCAAGTGTCGTGGGGCGGCGATAGATGGTGGGATACATGATCGCCTACACCGCCGCGTCGCCGACGCTTCCGGGCCGCATCTCCGCGGCAGCCTTCAGGATCGCCTTGACGATGTTGTGGTAGCCGGTGCAGCGGCAGAGATTGCCTTCCATCTCGGCGCGGACCACCTCGGGCGTGAGCAGGCCGGGTGGGTTTTCGATCAGATGGGCGGCCGCCATGATCATCCCGGGCGTGCAGAAGCCGCATTGCAGCGCATGGCATTCGTGGAAGGCACGCTGCAGCGGGTGCAGCTGGCCATCCTTCGCCAAACCCTCGATGGTGGTGACGCTGGCGCCTTCGGCCTGCGCGGCAAGCACGGTGCACGACTTGACCGAAATGCCGTTCATATGGACGACGCAGCAGCCGCATTGCGTGGTGTCGCATCCGACATGAGTTCCGGTCAGGCCGAGCGCCTCGCGCAAATAGTAGGCGAGGAATGTGCTGTCCTCGACCTCGCGCGAGACCTTCTCGCCATTGACCGTCATGGACACCGTGATCATGAGGCTTCCCGCGCTTGTTGGATCGCGGTCCATATCTTGACAGGTGTCGCGGGCATCGGAATCTCGACCGCATGACCGATGCTGGCGAGCGCATCGTCGATCGCGCTCATGATGACAGCAGGCGCCGGCGTGGTCCCGCCCTCGCCTCCCGCCTTCACCCCGAACGGGTTGGTGGGCGACAGCACCTCGGCGATCTCGGTCTTGAAGAACGGCATGTTGTCGAAACGCGGCATCCCGTAATCCATCAGCGAGCCGCTCAAGGGCTGGCCGGACTCGGGATCGATGAGACAGGCTTCCCACAACGCCTGCCCCACGCCCTGCGCAATGCCGCCGTGGGTTTGGCCATGAACGATCATCGGATTGATGCAGCGGCCGACATCGTCGACGCTCGCGTAGCGGGTGATCTCGATGCCGCCGGTGTCGAGGTCGATCTCCACCTCGCACATACAGGCGCCGTTGGGGAACACCTGCCGGTGCATTTCGTTGTCGCGCCGGACTTTGAGGCCGTCTGCGGCTTCCGGCAGACCTGAGTCCACAGCCTTCGCCGCCAGTTCGAACCAGTCTATCGTCCGATTGGTGCGCTGAGCGCTGAAAATTCCTTCGTCGAACACAATCTGATCGACGGGCACCTCGAAGAGATGCGCCGCGAGCCGGGTCGCCTTGGCGATCATATCTTCGACGCCGAGCGCGATCACCGCACTCGCGTGCCGCATGGAGCGTCCGGAATGTGTCCCGCCGCCGGCGCTGACGACATCGGTATCGCCGAGCGTGATCGTGACCTTCTCGAAGGCAATGCCGAGCAGATCGGCCGTCACTTGCGCGAAGCTCGTCTCGTGTCCCTGCCCGGCCGGCTGGGTTCCGATCACGACTTCGACGCCGTCGGCACGCACGATGATGTCGGCGCGCTCCTTGGGCGATCCGGTGGAGGATTCGACATAGTTCGCGAAGCCTAAGCCGAACACCTTGCCGCGGCGGCGCGCATCCTCGGCCCGTGTCGCCGCGCCCGCCCAATCCGCGAGACGCAGCAGACGGTCCATATTGATCTCGTATTCGCCACTGTCGTAGATCGACCCGATCGCGTTCGTGTAGGGCATCTGCGTCGGCGTGATGAGATTGCGCCGCCGCAACTCGAAGCGATCGAAGCCGAGTTCGCGCGCCGCCTTGTCGATCAGGCGTTCGATGGCGAAGGCGACTTCCGGCCGCCCCGAGCTGCGATAGGCCTGCGTGCACATCGTGTTGGAATAGACCGCGCGCGCATGCAGCGTGGCGTGAGGAATATCGTAGGACCCTGTGATCAGGCCCGAACCCTTGCTCAAGGGCGACAACGACACGCAGCGCGCGCCGACATTGCTGAGATTGGAGGCGCGCATGGCGAGAAACTTCCCCGACGCGTCGAGCGCAAGCGAGACCTCGGTGACAAGATCGCGGCCCTGGTAGTCGGTCAGGAAGCATTCCGAGCGCTCGGCGCGAAACTTGACCGGCCGGCCGAGCTTGCGTGACGCCCACAGCACGAGGCCGAATTCGACATAGGTGCGGTTTCGCGTGCCGAAATTGCCGCCGACATCGAAGGAGAGCACGCGCACCTGATCGGGATCGAGATTCAGCACCTCGGCGATTTCGCGCTTCTGCCGCACCGCCCCGCCGCTGCCGGCATAGAGCGTGTAGCGTCCGGTCTCCGCATCATATGATCCGAGCGCCGCACGCGGCTCGAGGGGCACGCCGGTGACACGGCCAATGTGATAGGTGGCGCTCACCACATGGGCGGCGCGGGCAAACGCGGCATCGGTCGCCGCGACATCGCCGAACGTCGAATCGACGAGGACGTTATCCGGCAATTCGTCCCACAGACGCGGCGCGCCGGGGAGCGTCGCTTTGACGGTATCGGCAACCCATGGCAGCTCGTCGTAGTCGATGGCCACCATCTCGGCCGCCGCTTGCGCCTGTTGGCGGGTCTCGGCGACGACCATGGCAACAGCCTCGCCGACGTAGCGCGCTCTGTCCGCCGGCAGGAGCATGTGCGAGCCGATGAAGACCGGCGTGCCGCCGCGCCCTGTGAGCTTCACGTCGAACTGCGTCGAGGGCACCGGATTGTGCGGGATGTCCTTGAGCCCGTCCGCCACACAATCAGCGCCGGTGTAAACGCCGAGAACGCCCGGCAGCGCGAGCGCAGCACCGGGATCGATGCCAAGAATGCGCGCGTGCGGATAAGGCGACCGCACCATCGCCGCCCAGACCTGACCCGGCAACGTGAAATCGTCGGTGAACCGGCCCTTGCCGGTGATCAGACGGGCGTCTTCCTTGCGGGCCAAGGGCCTGCCGATCGCTTTGAACGCTCGCTCCGACAGCAGGGGCAGCCCTCCTTCCACAAGGCATACTTGATCATACTGTAATACAATAAGACATCAAGGGGCCGACGGCCGCTTCGTGGCTCGCCCGGCGCCGGCCACAGACCAGCACAGTTAGCGGAATGTAAATCGATACCGGGCCACACTCCCCAACCATGTTGAGACTCTACAGCACCATCGTAGAACACCACGATGCACGGCTCGTCGTGCTCGGGATTCTGGTGTGCCTGCTCGGTTGCTACACCGCCTTCACAATGATGGCGCGGCTCAATGCGCACCGGTCGCGGTACCCCTGGGTGATCGCGGCTGCGGTCGTTACCGGATGCGGCGCTTGGGCGGCACATTCAATTGCCCTGCTGGCCTTCCGGCCCGGCGTGGCTGTGGCCTACGACGTCGGCCTGACCGTCATCTCCGGTCTCGTTGGGGTCGCTGGATGCGGCATCGGCTTCTATGTCGCGCGGGGAACTGACCGCATGGCCCTCGGCGGGGCCATCGTGGGTTTTGCGATCAGCGCCATGCACTTCACCGGAATGGCGGCCGTGACATTCCAAGCCCAGGTGCAATCGGACCTGCTTTTCTTCGCTGTCGCGATCCTGACCGGCGCGAGCTTCGGCGCGGCGGCCGTTGCCCGGGCGCACCTGACGCCGGACCTGCGCGGACGGATCGGGAGCGCTGTGTTGCTGACCGCAGGGGTGTTCGCAACGCATTTTATCGCCATAGCCGGACGAACTCTGGCCCCCGACGCCGCCATTGCCATTCCGGAAGATACACTGATCGTCGTGTGGTTCGCGATCGCGCTGACGGCGGTGGTCCTCTTGATCATCGGCCTCGGTATCG
>Ga0137427_10000698_pt1 | contig 16434 bp, 9 predicted proteins | sample EasRivERMZT700_2_FD_102309 | JGI IMG/M metagenome (GOLD analysis project Ga0137427, IMG submission 102309) | Soil microbial communities from meander-bound floodplain in the East River, Colorado, USA - East River MetaG ERMZT700_2 | ecosystem: Environmental > Terrestrial > Soil > Floodplain ...
CGTTGGTCTTCGTGGGCGCGGACGACGCCTGGATCTTCGGTTGGGTGGCCTCGCGAACCGTCACGGGTTCCGCGGCCGCGACCTTGCGCTGGACGACTTCGCGTTGCTGGATCGTGTGCGTCAGTTCATGCGCAATCAGCTCCTTCCCTTCGGGCGCGTTCGGCGCAAACTGACCGGAATTGAAGAAGATATGCCGGCCAAAGGTGAAGGCGCGCGCGCCGAGGCGCGTGCACAGATTGGCGGCACGTGCATTGTTGTGAATCCGCACGCCCGAGAAATCCGCCTTGAAGCGCCGCTCCATGAAGCTGCTAACATCGGCGGGGAGTGCATCGCCGCCCGCCATCTCCCCCCGGATCGCCGACTCCACTTCGGCAGATGCATCGGACGGCTGCGATACCGTAGCAGACGCAGGACTTGACGCGCGTGCCACAAGAAGCGATACGCGCTGGCTCGCGTTGATCGCGTTGCGGCCAGGGAGCGGCATCTGTACGACCCTGCGCGCAGTTGCCTCGGCCTCACGTTCAGCACTGTCGTTCGGCTGCGACACCAGCAGCGCGGTCTGCACGCGGTAACGATCTGTGGTTTGCACGAGCGGGCGGGAACGCACGGCTTCGGAAACCGGCGCCGGTGATGGCGGTGAGGGGGTTCGGGTCTCTTGTGCCGCCCGCGCTGCCATCGTCAGCCAACCGCGGCGAGCGCGGGCTTGAGCGGGCAGTGCGCATCGATCTTGCGGTACTCGCGGACAAGGGCTGAACGCAGCTCGGCATCGCCGATCGGGACCCCGCGGTCGAGCGCCAGCAGCCTTGCGTGCAGCGCGATGTTGCGGAGCAGTCCTCCTGACAACGAGCATCGCACGGCGATCTCCTGCACCAGCTCATCGGAGGCACGGTGCTCGCCGAGATGCCGGTCGAGAATTTCGTAGCGGCAGAGCTCGTCGGGAGCGCGAAAATTCACCACCACGTCCATGCGGCGGGCGAAGGCCTTGTCGATGCGATCGGGGGCGTTGGTTGTAACGAGCAGAATTCCGCCGAAGCTCTCGATCCGCTGCAAAAGGAAATTGGTTTCGAGATTGGCATAGCGGTCGTTCGCGCTGCCGACATCGGTGCGTCGCGCCATCAATGCATCGCCTTCATCGAGCAGCAGGATCGCGTCCAGCTCCTCGGCGGCGGAAAACGCGCGGTCCAGGCTTTTCTCGGTTTCCCCGATGTACTTGCTGACCGCGGCCGCGAGATCGATGCGCCAGATGTCTTTGCCGAGGTCCTGCGCGAGCCGGCGTGCGGCAAGCGTTTTGCCTGTGCCGCTCGGCCCCGCAAACAACGCGCGAACCCCGACCGCTCCCGCGGCGGGGCCAGAGTACCGCGCGAGCGTCTCCCGGTGGCGGCACCGGGCAGCCAGCGCGTTCAGCTCAGTATGCGCAAACTCGTCGAGGACCAGGAATTCGGTTGCTTCGCCGCACTCGACTGGCGCCGCAACCGTTTCGAGGCGCGCATCATACAGCGAGCGTGCTGCAGCGCGAACGTCGGCAGTTTCCACAACCGCGCGCCCCTCAAGTGCCGCATGAGCCAACGCCGCTCGCGCTGCTCGATAGATATTGCCGCTGGTGAGCTGGAAGGCCGACGCAAGCTGACGAACCCCGCCAGTCGATTGACTCGGGTCGGCTTTGTGCCAGTGGCGGCTACGCACTTCCACATCGGGTGCCGGCAGGATAATCGTCGTCTGCGGCCGCCCGTCCGAAGTACGAATGCCGCCGGTCCGCCCCGCGGTCAGCATTAGGGGCACCGGCGCAAGCGGCAGCGATGGCAATTCCGCAGTTTCGCCGGGGGAAAGCACCAATTCGACCGACAGCACAGCCCCGCAAATGCGCGCGAGCGTACCGGCCATTCGCCACTTCTCACGATCCTGCAGCACGCTTTGAGCGCTCGCCAGCAGGGGGCGTCCAAGCGCGTTCGCGATGCATCCCACCAGCGTCCGACGTCCGTTATTGCTGGGTCCTCGGATGCATAAGACGATGCTGTCCTCGCGCGCGATCAATTTCGGCAGTGCTTGGACGCGCGCGCGCAATTCTTCGGAGGCGATAAAGCTCGCCAGCGTGGGCAGGTTGCCGACGGGTGCGAAACGCAGCCCTTCGAGCACCGGTGCACCGCCGCCCAATGCGTCCCAGATCGGCGGCGGAACAACGAATTCCCAATCGAGCCGCGACACCCGATTGTCGAGCACTCGCGCCAGTCCTGCATCGGCTAAGCCCAGCATGGCGAGACGAACGTGCTCTGCGCGGTCCTCGCCTCCATGCTTGCGCCAAAGTGCAATCAGTGCACCGAGCGTCGGCCGGCTCCTGCCGGGATCGATCAGCGCCGCAAATCGGGGATCTTCCTCGATCAACCCGAGCGTCAACAGGAGATCGATTGCCAACGAGCCCAAGCCGGCTTCACGCAACCGGACCAGGGGCAGATCGCGGGTGTCGCCCACCCACTCCGTCAGAGCCCGATGCCAGCTTGTATGGTCGATGTCTTGACAGTCGGCGACCTGAACGAGTTCCTCCTGATATTCCCGCAAGAACGGAAAGTTCGCGCACAGCTCTTCGTCGGCTTCGGCGAAACGATTGAGCAAATGGGCAACGATGCCCATCAATGCGAGCCGAAGATGCGTCGCGGCGTCCTTGTGCAGGCCGGCGAAATCGATGGCGCCGCTCATGTGAACTCGAAGTCTATGCTGCGACCGGCAGCTGGTATCCATCCGGGATTGCGGTCCAAGCCCGCCAGACGAAGCGCGACCGGATGATCCGCGAGAGCGAAGGTGATCTCGATTCGGTCGTCATCGCGGACGATTTGAGCTTGACGCCGGCAGGTCAACGCGACGGCCTCCCGGAGATCGGTCATGCCAAGGGCGCGTGCAAGGCGCGCCTCCAAGTAAAGTCGCAAGCATGCGAGCCAACGCGCGGCTGCCTGTGTCGGCAGCTTCGGTGTGGGCATGCGACCGAGCGACGCCGAGACCGCGAGCTTCTCCAGCACCGGCCGGAATTCCTCCACGGGATGCACGCCCTTCGCGCGCCTTTGCTCGGCGACCGGAAATCCTTGACTGTGCCAAAGCGAAATGCGGTGGCGCGTTGCACAAACGAAGGACGTGTTGTCATCGCTCCAGGGCGCGAGCCAATCCTTTTCCACGGACCAATCTGACGGTGCGAAATCTTGACCCGGCGACGCGTGTTGCGGCCGGCCGGCAAGAGCGGCTAGCTCATCGGCGAGCGGGTCCGCAAGGAATTCAGCGTCGAACCAGGCGCGGCCAAGGGCGTCAAGCAGATCGAACGGAGACAACCCGATCGCAGGTGCGGCGGGGCGCGTGAAATCGGGATAGAAACCGAGACAGAGCGCGACGTTCAGCAGATAGAACAAGCCGCCGAATTCGGTGCGGATCGGCACATGTGACGGCGCACCGGTCGCCGGTCGTGCGCAACGCGTCATCCTTTTCGATGGCGTACCAGTCTTGACTGGCACATCCAAATTTGACCGACGTATCGCTCCCGTCTCGTGCAGACCACCGCTGGTTCCACTGATCGCAGCAGCAATCGGCTTCTGCTGGGCCTCAGTCGCGAGCACGTCGGCGAACGCGCCCGTCACTGCCCATGCCGGCCGCCGATGAACCGCCAATGCCACGATGAGCAGAATGCGCGCCGAACCGTAGAGCTTGAGGGTGCGAATTTCCGGAACCAGGCGTTCGAGCTCGTGGCGAGCGGCGCGCGTCACAATCCTCCTCGTCTGCCGCTGCTGCGCAGGGGCGGCCACGACCGCAATACCGTTGCGATCGTCTGGCCAGCGCGCGGAAATCCCATACGTACGGACGATGGCCTCGAGCGCGACCGCAATTTCGGCATCGTCGAGTTTCTCGATCCACGCGGAGCCAAGACCATCCCGGGCCAATCGCGCGATGACACGCGGCAGCAGCCGGGCATCGCGAAGCAATGTCCGCCGCCACCACACCTGCGGATCGGTGGTGCCGATCAATCGCGGCCACCATTGGCGCTGAGCATTCGTCGCGCCGCGCAGCCAACCGCCGATCAGCCATGCCGCCAACTCCGCCTCATCGATAAACAACAGCGCATCGTCGTCGCCGGCGGACTCGCCGGGACGGCGTGCGCGCTCGAGCTGCGTGCGCAATGCGCCGGTGACCGAGGCAGCGAAATGCGCGGCTATGCGACCCTGGCCCAACCGCGCCGACGGTGCGATGCGGCGGACCAGCAACAGAGCTCGCGGCGCCAGGCCGATCGCTGTCAGATCGACCTGTTCCAGTGCCGTCTCCAGCACGGCGCGATCGCCGGCGTGGCCGCCGCGCAGACTGGCACGGCCAATTTCGAGCGCAGCGCTCGGCCAGTGTGCACTTGCGGCTGTCATCAGGGCACTACGGTGCCGGTGGCGCCGAGAGGGGTGCCTGTCGCCAGAGCCGGCGTGAGAACCGAAGGTTGCACGGCGAGAACGGTCATCGGGCCAAGCGGCAGCGGCTGTAGAGGTTGAGGAGGAGGCGCCGGGGGCTGAACGGAGCGCGCCTCCAGCGCATCGAGCCGCACATCGGCTTCGCGGAGCACCGCGACCAGCGCGTTCTTGCCCGCTTCGACCTCAGCGAGCCGTCCGCCGACTTCCCGCAGGGCTTCGATCAACCGATTGATGAACCCCGACGTGATGAGGTCGCCTGGCTTCACGTCTTGCAGGGCCGTAATCAGCGATCCCGGTTTGTCTGTAGGGTTTGGAATAGGCGCCTCGCGAGGCGGAGACGGCGGCACAGGCACGGGTTGAGGGTCGACGATGAAATTGCCGAAACCCGCGTGGGCCAGGCGTGAGGCGGCGGCGTTATCCAAGAGACTTCTGCTTAAAGCGGTGAAAGGCATGGTTTCTCTCCCGTGCTATCAGGGCATCAGCGCGTAGTTGGCGTAGTTCCAGAAGTTGAGATCGAAGCGTGCGTCCGCCCGATACGGCAGATGCCCGCTGGCAAAGAGCAAGATATCGGCCGGAGGGGGCAATCGGTTCGGCCCTCGCGCCTTCACGGTCTGCGCGATCCGATACAGCCAGATCGCTTCGGCGCTGTCCGTGTTGATCGCAGGCGCAGTGAAACTCTCCCGGATCAACGGCTCGACAGCGGACGCGTCGATATGGACAGGCCCGCGCACCGTCATGCCCGCGAAAAATGCGGCGACCTCGTCGTCCGACAGAAAAGTCAGCAGCCCGGCCGGCGGCAGCTGTGGGAAGTGGCCGCGTGCCGTCGCCGGGACACGACCCGTTGCAGCCGCAAGCTCGCCGATATGCGCCTGAAACTGCCGGAACATGGCGCGGCCGACGACGGTTCGGCGCGGGTCCGCGAGATTGGCAACGAAGTCGCTGCCGTCGGACAGCGCAATCGGACGCCGCACGCTCCACATGTCGGTGAAGCGGTGATCGAACGAGCCTGCGAACGCCATCAACGCGAGCGGAACTTCGCTGTCGCTGAGGCCATTTCTGCGAAGCTCTTCGATCAGATCGTCGCCGCGCGGCTCCGCGCCGACCAGATTCCCCGGCCAGCGCGCGCCGACGCCGGCGCCAAAGGCGCGATAGGCAATCCGGTTGCGAAAATCGTTCGCCGCAAATGAGGCGCCGCCGAAGCGGGAGGGGTCGATCGCCAGAAGCCGGAACTGGACGCCCTCGACCGTCGCATCGCTGTTGCAGCGTACGCTTGCCTGATCCAAACCGCTGGCCTGCGCGCGCCCCTGCTTGGCGAATGCCGGAGAGATCGTAAGGAGGAAGAGACCCTGTCCGGCGACATAATCGCCTGTGGCGAGCGTGTCGGGGCAGGTGTCGAACAGTCGGGCGCTGCGCTCCAGCGGCCGAGCCGGAGGAGCCGCCAAAGCAATCGTCACTTCGTTCTGCAGACAGAGCGTATGACCTTCTCTGTTGATCGCCAGTCCGGAGCTTACGCGCGCTACAGGCTGACGGCCTGGAGCGATGGGGCCCGCAAAGCTCACTTCAAGACCGCACGCAACGCCATCGCCGATGGCGCAGCCGAGTCTTGCATCCGCTGCGCGCCGTGTCGCCTGCTCCCGCTCCATGGTGGTTCCAGTGAGCAGCCGGCCATTGAAAAAATTGACCGTCTCGATGCCGTCCGCCGTGAACGGCTGTTGCAGCCCAAGCAATTCGGTCGCCATTCACCGTCCTCCGGATTAGGCTTTGGAAATCGTGAACCAGTCCCTCTGGCCGTCCGACAGCACGAACACCGCCTGACCCGCTTCGACGTTCAGCCCCGTGGGGACACCATCGATGGGGTCGGGGCTCCGGACCGCAATCGGTCCCTTTACCGCTCTGATCACGTAAACGCGGCCGAGGCGCGCGATCGCGGCGCGCGGCAGGGCGATGGTGGTAACCCCGCCCGCGGGCGATGATGCAAGCACGGCGTCGAACCGATCATCGAGCTGGAAATTCGTCTGTGTAATGACGGTTCGGAGCGTGAAGGGGCCGACGGATCCGCTCGGTCCGGCGGCTCCCTGCGGGCCCGCTGGTCCCTGAGGGCCGGCAGGTCCCTCCGGTCCTACGGCCCCTTGCGGACCTGCGTTCCCTTGTGTTCCAGGATCGCCCTGTTTTCCCGGAACACCTTGCGGCCCCATCGGGCCATCTGCTCCCGCACTGCCTGGAGGTCCGGGTGGCCCCATCGGTCCCGCCGATCCCGCCGGACCTTGCGATCCGGTTGGACCCATGGGGCCGGCCGGTCCCGCCGAACCCTGCGGTCCCGTTGGTCCCGTTGGTCCCGCCGCACCCGTCGCGCCTGCCGGACCTTGAGGCCCAACTGTCGCCCCTCCCCCCGCGCCGCCACCGGGTCCGGCGGGTCCCATTGGTCCTTCGGGTCCTTGGGGGCCTTGCGGTCCGGTTGGTCCCATCGGCCCGGCCGCACCGGCCGGACCAGTTGGACCTTGCGGCCCTGTCGGGCCTGCAATCGCGACCCCGACTCCACCGCCCGATCCGGCCGGGCCCTCGGCACCCCGAGGTCCGGGCAGGTCCGGGCGAGGCCCGATCAGCGGCCTGCGACTCTCATCGATGGTCACGGACTCGGCATCGCCGTCGACTTGCCACACGCGGTCGGAACTGTTCCCGCTGCGAACCACCGGGACGTCGAGCGATGCGAGCAGCACGCAATTGCTCGCGCACGTCGCCTGTGCTCCGCACGTCTGCGCCATCACGCGCGGACGGTAGTCGACAATCCAATATCGATAGGCGAGCCGAACAAAATCATCGTAGCGATCGCGTGACACCAGCGGCCCGGCCGGCGGCGAGGACGGATGCTCCGGCGGCGAGGCTTGGGGATCATCGATGATCGCGTTCAGCGCATCTTTAATCGCCCGCTCCCAGGTGCTTTCATCGTCGAACGGCGGCGACATGTTTTCTTCGACGAGTATGCTGCCCAGCCACTGCCCGAACGCGGTGACCGCATCCCATTCGGTCTGTTCAGGCGGATCGAGCGCGAGCGTCAAAGTGTAGTCGTCGGCGATGCGCGATGGCGCCATCAGATCGTCGTCGGATCGGCAGGGCTCGCCCGGCACCGGGACCGGCATGACCGCACAGTCCCGATAACACAGCACGAGATGCAGCTTGATTGCGCCTTCGTCGGGCGGCGATCCGCCTGAAAGCCGCCGCGTCACCTTCACCGCATTCTCCGGCTTCTCCAGCCACGCGTTGAGCGATCCACATTGGTCTCGCTCCACGCAGATCATCTGACCCGACGGAGCAACCGCCGATCCAGGCTTGATCCGGACCCGCGGACCGTGCAGCGCGCTGTCTTTTTCGACCAACACGGCAAGGCCGCTGCACGTCCCGTATCCGATCAGGTCTCGCGCCATCCATCGGTCGCGACCCGAAAGGTAGGCAAACTCCTGAATATAGTCGTCGACCCCCAACACCATGCCTTTGGCGTAGTTGACGTGCATCGATGGATTGGCCGCTTTGGTGTCGCTACAGCTGGTCACGGAATTACAGCATCCCATGGTGCGCCTCTTCTGACAGTGTGGTGGATTGGATGGCCGTGCTCAGCATCGCAGCACCCTTCGCCCATCGCTTTCGGGCGGCCCGTTGGCAATGAGAAAACTCTCGCCCAGATAAGCGCGGCCAAGCACTGCAGGCGGCAGAAGCTCGGGCGCCCGGCTCCCCTGGCCGAGAGCGGTATCGAGGCCGACGCGCGCTTCGCCGATGCGGTTCATGGCGAAGTAGAACCGCACGTCGAAGATCGTGTGCGCCGGCTTTTCCAATTCGACAATGCGGCGCGCGAGGGCAGCCTGAGTGTCGAGCGGGATTGTGGAGTTCGATCCGGCCTGGACTGGAAGCAGCACGGAGAACCGATGAGCGCTCGCATCGATCGGAAGCGTGCGGCTTTCGAACTGCAGCCAATCGGCTTGCGCGACGTTGGTCGAGGGCAAGTGATCGGGAAGCGGCACCAAGCCGAACTCGGTCCATCCGCTCGCATGCGCAGAATTGAGCGCGGCCAATCGCCGGTATCGGCCGGCGAGAAACTGCTGCCACAGCAGCCGCGGACGTGACGGCACCGAAACAAATTCGCGCCAGCTGTTCTCGACCTCCGCCGGCACTCTTGTCCGCGGCAGGTCTGCGACTTGAACGCCCCGTCTCATCGACTGATGGCGTACCCAGCGCAGCCGTTCCTCGGCTCCTGCCGTGGGAACGAAGCCGAGGACTTGCTGCATCGCCGTTCGCCAGCGCGCGGGATCGTCGCCAGCGGCCGGAAACAACGGGAAAGGCGAATTGTGCTCGTTTGATTTGGGATCACGCCCGAGCGCCGCTGCGACGACATCGACCAGTCGCGCGACACCCTGTGCCGGTTCCCAGCGTGCACCGGTACGAATCGTCGCGAGACCCGGTGGCGCTGTCGGGTCGCCCGCAACAAGTGCGCCCAACCTTCGCGTGAGGAAGCTTTCGACAATCCTGATCCCACTCCGCCGCCGGTTCCGCTTTGCAGGGTCCCCAAACAGCGTGCCGTCGAGCTTATGGTCGAAAGCCAGTGAGAGCGCCGATTCGACTCCCCGCAGCGTGCCGCGCCAACCGAAAAATGTCGCAGCACGCGCGATGAACTGTCGCTGGCGCTGCTCGTCCCAGGCCGGGTCGAGCGCCACATCGAACCAATCCGCGAGCCAGGCCAGCGCCTCGGGCGGTGCGGTGCGTGCATCGAAGAGCGCCTGCGCGGCCGCGATGCGTCCCTCGATCACGCTGTTGATGCCCTGCATGTTGGCAAGGAAGCGCTCGACGAAATCGCCCGAGACGGAATCTTCCCGATAGATCGCCGGCAGGAATCGTTCCGTGTAGGAAAACCGCGGATATGACGCCCGCAACGCACGCAGGCGGGGACTCGCGTCCGCGTCGCCCGACATGCGGATACGAAGCTGCAGATACCGGCCCCGGATGCGCTGGAACAGCAACTCCCATGTCCCACGCCCCGTCCGGGCGTCGGTCGCAGTCATGGCAATCCGGCTATGCCCGGCTAGCTCATGGCCGCTCAGCGAGAGGCATGGGCGCGGCTGAGCGAGCCATGCCGCGGGAACCGTTTCGTGCGGCTCAGGGTCGCGCTCATCGGCGGCGCGAGCCTCGACGTCGACAAACGTGCCTGGAGGAATGCAGCCGTCAAGACGCAAACGGTCCCAAACCAAGTCTGGCGTTCCACCGTCGAAGATGGGCGACAGAAACGTGATCGTCTCGTCGAAGCGGACGCGCGGGCGCTCGACGAAAGGCGTCCAGTGCGGTTGCGAGCCGCTGTCGTAGTGTGCCACTCCCTTGACCGAAACGAGCGCGCGTCCGCCATAGCGTCGCATCGGAAACAGTTCGCTTGTGGCGTGCGCGCGTATCGGTCCAGGGCCGTCGTCGATCCTGAAACCGCGCGCCTGATTGCCGGCCCCGCCCGACAGCAATAGTCGCGGCTTGGGCGTCTTCTCGCCGCGCAACGTGACATTCGCAAAGACGAGATCGTGCGGAACGAAATCGAGCGGCAACGGCGGAACAAGACTGCCGTCGGGCTGAAGAACGTACAATCGTGCTGGATGGCGCGACAGGATCGCCATCGCACCGCCTTTGAGTGGCGCGATGCCGATTGGGTCGATGTCAGGCGCGAGCGCCGAAAGGTCGCGACCGGCGCCGGAAACAGCGGAGGCGCTCGTTCGCAATTCGCCATCGACGGGTTGGAACAGCTCGGGGATGATTTCGCCGGGCGCTGTGCCGATGAACACGAGTTGAGAATCGAGTTCGTAAAGCCGGCGAATTTTTCCGTCGAGCAACCATAGTCCGCCGCCGGTGCGCGGCGCCAGGGAGGACACTGAAATGTCCAGATCGTCCGGCCAAAGCGTGGTGAGCGGCGCGCCGCCGCCGATCAGATCGAAACGCGCGAGCCCGCGCGAACTGTCATCGGTGAATGCGGCGACGAGCCAGGCATCATCGGTTACCGCCAGCGCCGTGTATCGCTGCGACGTGGCCGGTAAAGGATCGGCGTCCCTGAACAGATCGCGCGGCTTTTGCACGGCGCGCGGATCGGGCCAAAACACCCCGGTGCGCCCGTCGCCATTCGAATGGACGCGCAGCACTGTCGGATCATCGGCGATGCTGTATATGTTTCCGTTGCTATCGGCACAGGCCGCGCGACGCTGCGTCTGCGCGAGCGGCACCTCTCCGGGGGTGGCAGGCAGCGTCACCATCGCCAAGGGCAAAGTCAGTTCGCTGCGCCCCTCGTCCCATGCCGGCGGCTTGATACCGAACGAACCGGCCTCGTCTGCCCAAAGATCCACGAGCTTGACCGGAGCGGCCTCAGGGCCGCTCATGCAGCGTCCCCAGTCGGCGGCGCCGAGCAGCAGATGAAAGCGGCCGCCATCGGTATTCATCAGCAGGTCTCCGCGACGACAGGAACGGCGAGCGCCGGTATCGTTGGTCCGTCCGGTGCGCGGTCTCCGCGCAAGGCGGCGAGATCGATCGGGTCGCCGGCGACGACCGAGATGCCGAGAATTTCCGGAAGCTCGATGCCGGTGATCGAAACCGATGCCACCGGAGGTTTGCCGGTTTCGGCGAGCACCACCTCGGCGACGGCGATGACGCCTGCGACGCGCGCGGCTTCGGCGAGAAGAACGCGTGCGTTGACCGACTGATTGAGCGGCCAGCCGCGCTTTGCCGGATCGACAGGCGGGCCGTAAAGCTGGCCTTGCTGACTGGCGAACCCGGCTCCGGATTCCGGCAACGGGCTCAGGAATGCGCGGAGACGGTGCCGCACGGCTTCCGTCGTCTCCGCGATCGACTTGCCTGCCGCGACCTCGATGCCGACGGAAATCCAGATGCCCTTGTAGTTTGGCCCGCGCAGCACGAGCTCGGTCGTCAGCAGACGCCGCGGATCGAGATAGCGGCAGAGCGCGTCGAGGAACGGGCGGTTCGCACGCGGAGCGTCCGGGTGCGTGATGTCGTCCGACGGAATGGCAAGAAGCGTAACCACGCCGGCCGCTGACCCGATCGCCGCCGGGGCGAGGTCGGGATGCCATGCCGGAAGGACTTCGATCCGCCCGATGGCAACGCCGGGCGCACGCCACGCGATCGAAACAAAATCCTCGGCGGTAACCAGCCGGTCGCGATGCTGGAGCATGCGCCGCACTTGCTTTTCGCCGTTCGCGACCGTTTCCGCATCGGCCCCCCCCCACGTCGGCAGCGGATTGGTGGCGACGTAACCGCCAGGAAGCAGAGGGCCGCCTTGAATCGCGCCGGCCCCGATATTGCCTTCGGCGCCCTCGCTGTAGCCGTAGCTGGCATAAATCCGGGCCTCGGCCGACGGGCGGCGTCCTGCAAATCCATCGCCAAAGCGCACAATTCCCGCCTCGTGATCGGCGACAAAACAATCGACCGGCGCGCTCGTCGGTGACGCGCCCGCAATCGGAACCTCGGGTCCTGCCGCGAGCAGATCGTCGATTTCGGTCCAGCGTTGAGAGCGCCCGTCAACCACGGTCTCAATAGTGATGGTGCCCTTGAGGACAGGAGCGCGCGCGAGTCTTCGGCTCTGCTCCGGCGTGCCGTCTCCATCGGCCAATCGTTCGGCCAGCACGCGCTCATATTGGCGGATCGGCACAGCGTTGATGCCTGCCCAGCGCAGCCGCACCCGCGCTCCGCCGCTTGCGCGCACGCGAAGCCAGGTCACGAGCCGGCCGGCGAGCGCGCTGTCGTCGATCATCGGCGGCAGATCCCCAATTCCTGCCTCGAGCGGATCGATGTTGCGCCACAACGTCAGCTCATCCGCGCCGGGCAGCGTGATCTGCACCACACCGGGCTGCGTCAGCGGGTCGAAATCGGCGCGCGCTTCGAGCGGCCGATATCGGGCGTCCGGCCACCCGGCCGCGTCGAACAACAGAGTTCGATCGACCCCGACCTGCGGCATCTCGTAGGCGAGAAGATTTGCCGGGAGCGGCGGCGCACCACCGGGTGCGAGAGTCAGCTGCTCGACATCGACGGCGGGCGCGAGACCGAGCGAAAGCACGCGATTGGCGAGCTTGTCGCGGACGAGCCGCCAGGGATCGTCGGGGTCGCCACGATCGTCGGGCCGTCCCAACAGGGCGATCCACAGCGACCGGTCGACCGTGTCCGAAAGATCGAGAACCCCTTGGCTGCTGTCGAACGGAACCGTTCCGTAGAGCAGAAAATTGGTCGGCAGGTCGGCATCGTACGACGCATAGAGCAGGCGATAGTAATCGACCAGTTCCGCTGCCGGATTCTGTATCTGGCGCTTGGTGAAGAGACGCGCTTCGATCGGCAGAACGCCGAGGCCAAGCGTCGTGCGGAACGGCATATTGCCCGCACGGAGCTCGAGATCGGCGGGGAGCGTCTCGACGTCCAACGCGCCGCGAAGATTGCTGATGGTGGCAAGCCCCTTTGCTTCGCTCGCCGGCCGTAACCCGACGCCGAGCAGGTTGAGGAACTTCGCGCGGTTGCGTTCGGGAATCTGGTTCGCGCGATAGAGCAGGTTTTCGGTCAGGAAGGCGAACAGCTGAACGATCGTGACGCCGGGATCGGCACTGTTGAAGTTGGTCCATTCCGGCGTGTGGATCGGAACCCGGGCAAGCGTCTCATCGACCAGCTGCTGATAGGTCCGCGTATCGATCAAAGGGGCCGGAAGAGGCATGGTCCGCTTCCTCCCTTCACGCCGAGCCGAGCGGCACGGAAACGCTGGTGCGCTCCCGCCCGCCGGTCGCGACCAGCCGGTAATCGATTGTTGCGATGGCCGCCGTGGCGTCTCGCGGGTCCGCCATCACATCGACGCGTTCCACCGCGATCCGCGGCTCCCAGCGCGTCAGCGCCGCAACGATGGCGCCTTCGATGCGGACATGAGTGGCCGCGTTGTTGGGCTCAAAAAGATAGAGATCGAGACCGGCTCCGAACTCCGCAAGCGCAATCCGCTCGCCCTGAGCGGTGCGCAACACGATCGCAATCGATTCCCGTATGTTGGCTTCGCCCTCGGACCAGCGGATGCGGCCGTCGGCGCCAACACGCATGGGAAAACCAATGCTTTTGCCAAACGGGCTCATCGTTGCTTCCCTTTCAAGCCCCGCACCGGGAAGCAGGCGATGAACCACGGGAGCCAGCGGAAGATGAAATCCAGCAGCGAGATGATGATCATCAGCAGGATCAGGGCGCAAAGCGTGACGATCGGGATCGACAGAGAGCAAATCATGCCGACATCGTTCTTCGAGTCCCTGCACGGGCCGCCATCGCCGAGGTCGATGTCTTTGTGGAAGGGCCAGGGCAGGACCTGGCAGATGAGGTCGATCAGACCGAGTGCCTTTGCGCGCTGGACTTGGCCGCATAGGATGTCCGACAGGACAAACGCAGTGCCGCGGCCATGCTTGCGCAATCCGGCCGGGCTCGTGTCGGCCGGAAGCGTGATGCGGATCGGGCGCACCGGCGCGTCGCTGTCGAAATAGCTCGCAAGATGAAAGCGCTCGCTCGCAGCCGAAAGCGTAGGCGGATGAAGGGGGCCGCAGTCGCGATTGATATGCACCATGCGGATGACGAACAAACCCTGATCGTTCGCGGTCGCGACGATCGTGTCGCGCAATTTCATCGCGAACGGGATTGGAGGAATGTCGCTCTCAATTTTCTCGGGCAGCGCTCGAACCACGAGGGCAGTGACTTTGTCCAGTATCTCTGCTTCGTCAGCAGGCATGGCGGCAGGGGGCATGATGATGGGCAACTTCTTATCGGCGTCTTCTTCCTCTGGCTTCTCGGGAGCAGGAACAGCAGCAGGAGCAGCTTCGAATGGGCCTCTAAGCCTTGACACGTCATTTAACCCGGCGAGCGGAAAATGAAACGGCGGCCATCCAGGCTCCTCGGCGACCGCAGCGACAAATGTATATTGCTTGGTTTGCGCTTCGAGCGCGTTGCGTGTCGTCTCGTCGCAAATCTGCTTGAGCGCTTCACGCAGAGAACCCACCATTAGCTTCGACGTTGGGGGTGCGTTCTTCGCTTGCGCGTTCATCGCGTCGATTACCGAGTTCATCATCGAGCGCAGCGACGTACTCAACTTGATTTCTGGTGGCAACCGCTTATCGTGGATCATATTGGCAATCGCTCGGAACTCGCTTATTGTGCCGTTCAGCGAGTTGACCAGCGGGTTTTCGGCAGGCTGGTTGTTTTCCCAAGCGTACGGTTTGTTCAGCCAGTCGTAGACCGCAAGCGGGTAATCAGTCAGCTTGCTGGGATCGTCTTTCATCACGGCTGTCCAGACCTCTTTAAGGTGATCCTTGAGCCAGTCGGCAAGGTCGAGCAGAACAAGCCACGACTGCATCTGAAACTGGAGATTGTAGTCGAGCCTGCGACGTTTCTTATCCAGGTCCAATTCTTTGTTGTCGGGGTCTCCGTGTGTTAGGTCGCTACTTGCCTTTTGTGCCGCGCGCACGATCGCCTTCCACGGCTCGGCAACGTCCATCTTGAACAGGGTCATGCGCCCCAATTTCGACGGCCGCGGCGCGGGAGGCGCGCCCGGACGCAGCGCTGCCAGCTGCCCGTCCACGAGCGCGACCGCTGTCCGGTCGACGGCCTTGCTCAGATAGTCATCGCGACGGGCGACCGGCACGAGACCGGCCCATAAGGTGCGTGAGCTGCTGTTTGCGTCATCATGCGTGAGCGGAAACAACGGCAACAGGTCCTCGCCGGGTGCGAGCCGGTCTGGATTCTCGGCGTCCGCGTCGACCAGCTGCCAGCGTGCGTCATTGCCGTCCTTGACGAAGGCATACTCGTGCAGCGGCGGATCGCCATTTTTTTCCTTGGGCAGCAGGCGCCGCATGACGAAGTGGACCGTTTCATGACCGCCCGCGATCTTGCGTTCGGGGAGTCCGGGGATGGCGCAGACCAGGCTGCCGGTGACGAGGTAATGACGCTGATGCGCAGGTTGGTAGAGCTTCAGCGGCTCGTCCTGCGCAGGAATTGCCGCAGGCGGAGGCACGGGACGTGTGCCCCTGAAGAGCCGCCGGCGCTTGCTTGCGGCGACCGGTGCCGGGATCGGCACGCGCTGTATGAGATCGGCACTTTCAAATTTCCCCGCGGGTGAGCGCCATGTCTCGGGACGCGCAACCCGCGTCGAAATCTGCGCCGGATTTTCCGCCAGCGTCGCGAGCATCTGCTCCATGAAATCGTCGCTCGCGAAACGCAGGATCTGGGGCGCCGCGGCAAACGGCGTCGCGCCGTGCCACAATGGGCGCGGGGCCTGCCACGCGATCGGATGTCCCCGTGGAGGAAGCATGACCGTCATCACCAGATATTCCCTGCGCCCGGCGTGTAGCTCGCCGACACCACCGAATTGGTGATGACGGTGTCGGCTTGCACCACACCGGAGAATTTCGACATCCCTGCATCGACGGTCACCATCCCGGCCGAGACCGCGACTTGGCTGGCGTTGATGGTCACCTTGGCCGACGCGGTGACGGTGATCCCGGCCGTCTCCAGCTTGACGGAGTTGCCGTTCGAATCCTCGAGCACCAGCGAGCCGGGACCATCCTTGAGGGTGACTTTCTGTCCGCCCGGCGTTTCCAGGATCAGTTTCTCCTGACCATCCTGGTCGTCGAGCGTGACCTTGACTCCGTTGCGCGAACGGATCGTCTTCTTGTTGTTCTTGCCGCTGCCGTCCATCTTCTCGGGCGGCGAGTCGCGGCCGTTCCACAGACCGCCGAGCACATAGGGACGGCGCGGGTCACCGTGTTCGAATGCGACCAGCACTTCGTCGTCGACATCGGGAATGAACCAGCTTCCGCGATCAGGACCGCCGAACAGGGTCGCCATGCGGGCCCATGCCTCATAGCCGTTTCCGCCGCCACCGTCCGGCGACCAGGGCAGTTTCACCTTCACCCGGCCTTGACCGTCGGGGTCTTTGATGTCGCTCACCACCGCCGGCACGACGCCGTACCAACGGCCACCC
>Ga0137427_10000699_pt1 | contig 16387 bp, 10 predicted proteins | sample EasRivERMZT700_2_FD_102309 | JGI IMG/M metagenome (GOLD analysis project Ga0137427, IMG submission 102309) | Soil microbial communities from meander-bound floodplain in the East River, Colorado, USA - East River MetaG ERMZT700_2 | ecosystem: Environmental > Terrestrial > Soil > Floodplain ...
ACGTGCGCAGTGCGCCGACGTGAAGCGGCGCGATGCGCGAAGCATGAAACCTGAGCGGACGGAGCGATCGGTTTCGAGCGCCAGCTTCCAGGAGGCGCGCTGTGCACGTCCAACCTGACCCACTCCTGCCGCCGGGCAGACCTAAACGTCCGCCCTACGTACTGCACGCTTATCGCGCGTATCCCCGCCGCACGTTGACGTCGCCGCCGCCCTTGACCGTGACTTCGATCGGATGCCAGCCGGTGGGCGCGACGCCGGCGGGCGTGTAGCTCAGCACGTACCGGTGACTGAACCTCGAGACGATGTCGACGAATGCCGGACGGAGCTTGCTCATGTCGGCCGCCTGCAGTGTCTCGCCGCCGGTTTCGATCGCCAGCAGCGGCAGCATGGCCGCGCGGTACAGCGACGGCTCTTCAGCAAACCAGCGCTCGATCTGTGAAGACATTCCGGGCATGGCCGTACCGGCGTGGCCTGGCGTCGTCAGCATGACGCCGACCACGACCGCATCAGAGCGCCGTGCGACCGGGACGAGATCGCTGGCGGAGAGCCAACTCGCCGTGTCGTCGCCATCGGTGAAGAACAGCACCAGTGTGCGCGTGCCCGGCTTCGTCCGGTACGCGAGCGCTGCGAACGCCGCGTCCGTCAGCGAAGTCGATCCCTGTGCGACGACGCGTCCGATCGCCTTGTTGAGATCCTCGCGATTGCTGGTCCAGTTCGCGAGGAGGGTCACGTTGTGGGAGAAGGTCAGCACCGCGGCCTGGTCGGTGGGTCGCAATGCGGCGACCGCGCTCTTCGCAGCATCTCTCAGTTGCTCCAGCCCCGGTCCGCGCAGGCTGGCGCTGGCGTCGAGCACCAGCATCAGATTGATGGGCAGCGTGTCGATCGACACCAGCGTGGGGGTCTGCGCCACATTGGAGTCGAGAACGCTGAAGTCCGCGGCGGTGAGGTTCTCGACCGGCCGTCCGTCGCGAATGACCTGAACGTCGAGCCGCACCGCGTCGACACCGCCCGCAAACCTCGGCGGCGCCTGCTGCGCGACCAGCACCGTTGAGATGGCCACGCCGATCGCGATGACGCCGATCGCAAACCTACTTGCGAATCTCAGCACGGTACTCCTCGAACTTGCCGTCGATCGCGAGATCGAGACCGAGTGGATACTTCCACCACGGATCGGAAACGGAATCTGCGGCATCGCGCAGAAGCATCCGCTCGATCACCGTGGCAGCATCGGACGGCTGATTCAATTTGTGCATCAACTGCGCCAGCGCGACGTATCCGGTCTGGTTGTTGGGAATCGTCTGAACGGCGTTGAAATACGTCTTCGCGGCGGCTTCGAACTCCTTCCGTCGCTCCTGCACGCCGCCGATCATCAGCGCTGCGAGGTATTTGATGACGGGCGTCGGCGTCCCCGCGAGAATCCCTTTCAACAATGGTTCAGCCTTAACGTCGTCGCGTCTCAGGATCTGCACGTGCGCCAGCCGCAGCGTTGCCTCGACCAGGGCGGGGTCAATCGCCAGCGCCTTCTCGAGGTGCGCAGCGGCGGACGTGAGCGCGGCGTCACGAGGCTTCGTCGCAAACGCCGGCTCGTCGATCCGGCTGCCCGACGCGTCCGCCATCATCAAAAACGCCTGCGTCTCGCGGATCGTGCCGTGGGCGAGCAGAATCGACGCGTCGCCCGCGATGCGCGCGGCCACGCGCTCGATGTGCCGCTCTGCCAGCCCCGGCTGCCCGCTCGCGAGGAGGAGCCGGGCGACGCTGACATTCCATCGGGCCCGCAGCGACCCCGGCGTGGACGCTCGGTTGTCCGCCAGCGCCAGCCAGCCGTCGGCAATCCCGACTTGGAATTCGAAGTCGTCGAAGTTCCGCTGGCGAATCTGCTCCAGCGCGAGGTCGCTGTGCAGCATCGCGGCAACGCGGAGCGTCTCGGGCTTCCACTCGGCCTTGCCTTCGAGATAGTCCGGCCGGGCATTCTCCGGCTGGAACTGGATGGACTGCACTTTCCCGATGCGGTCGCGCGTCCACGCGCCGAGCTCTTTCGTCGCCCGCGCGGGCTCAGCGCCGTAGCGCTTCGCGATCGTCCAGTACTCGGCGAGCAGGCGCTGTTCCTGCTCCGGGTTGAGGTCGGATTCGGGCGTGCCGCGACTGCCGGCGACGAGCACCTGCGCCTCGGCGGCGGACGCCGCGAGCGTGATGATGACTGCGAAAACCGACACCCGGTATCGGTTTTCGACGAGCCGCCGGCAGAGGGCGGTCATCGTTCGATGACCCGCTTCCATTGCTCGACGAGCGCGCGGTCCGGGGCGGCGGTCTTCACGTAGGCGTCGAAGTATCTCAGGAATCGTGCGCGGTCCGCCTCGGGTGATTCGATGGTGCGTCTCGAAAAGCGCGCCTCGTAGATGAGCCGCATCGCCAACATCAGTCGCTCGGCGTCGTCCGGATGGCGTGTGAGATACGGATCGAGCGTTCGGACGGCCAGGTCGCCCTGGCCCGTGAGCGACAGGATGGTCGCCCAGCGCATCAGCACGTCATCGTTCCGGGGCCAGGCGCGGCTCGCGTCGCGCAGCACATCGAAGGCGCGTGCATTCTCCCCGAGGCGCATCAGCGCGTCGGACAGCGTCGTGTAGGTCCAGGGGGTCGACGGATCTTTCACGAGCGCCGATCTCCAGACCAGCACCGCTTCCCGATCCTGCCCGGCGGCCGCATACGTCGCGCCGAGGTAGAAGGCGGCGGGAAAGAATTCCGGCGCCGTCTTGAGCACGCCGGCGAGTTTGCCCGCGGCGTCATCCAGCCGTCCCTGCGCGAGATCGGCAAGGCCGGCGAGAAACCGGCCGGCGACGTGATCGGAGCCCGAAGCGTCCACGATGTGCAGAAGGTCGCCGAAGTGACCCATCCGGGCAACGCCGATGGCCGGCAACAGCGACTCCGGGACTGGGGTCACGCCACCGGCCGTAAGGCGGTCGAGAAAGAACGCCACCACCGGCCGCGTCAGGACCGCTCGACGATCGAAGCGATCGATGCGCGATTCGAACGCGATTGGGGAAATGGGGGCGGCCGGGACGCGCGCGACGGGCGCGGGCACTGTCGCGTCGTTCGCCGCCGATCCGCGGGCCAGGGTAAATGGCCGCGTGACGCGCGTGAGGTCGCGTCCGCCACCCACGAGCACCACGCGCGCGACGTAGTCGCCGTCGGCCAGCTGCGAGAGCGACGCCGATCCCTGCGCGGCGCGCTTGCCGCTCTGCGCACCGGCCAGCGTCATCACCGTGGTTTCGAGAGCGCGCCCGTCCTCGCTCGATGCAATCTCGATCCGCAGGGCGGCGTCGGCAAGCTGCGTGGCTGACTGGGAATACAGCTCGGTGTACGCGACGAGCGCATTGCTCTCGACGCGCCCGTCGATGATCGGCCGCAGGGTGCCGCCCGGACCGAGACGCGCCAGCATCACATCGCCCAGGCGCAGCTGCCCGATCGACGTGACGCGCGCCTCGAACTCCCGCTCGACGCTCGCGCGCCGGCCGCTGTCATCGACGACGGCGAGTTTCACGACGTAGGTGCCCGGATCGAGCACGAAGCCACCCATGAAGTGTTGTGCCCGGCTGGGCGGTCCCGCCGCCGGCAACAGCGCTTTCTCTTCGTCTCCGAAAACCAGGTCGCCGCTCTGATTGCGCACGTAGTACGCGAGCGCGAGCGGTCCAGCTGGATTGGCGGTGCGGTCGATGTCGGCGCCGAGAATGACCTTGACGCGTCCGCTCGGCTCGTCGTGATACGAGAACGTGCTCAGGCTCAGCCCGAAATCGGCGGCCGACAGCGCCGACCGCAGCGTGCCCGTCAACAATTCCGCGCCGGCCTTGACGGACCCAATCGGGTCAGCGGAGAAGGTCGGCCGCGCGCGGACCGTGAGGCCCCGCCGGGCGACGCGCACGTTGATGTCGTGATGCTTGCCGTCGCGGTCCGTGCCCTCCGGCTCGAATGAGAGCAGATAGTAGGCGGAGATCTCGCGTCCAAGACGCGCGAACGGGATGTCGGGGTTGACGCTGACCGGAAACACCGTGCCGCCAGCTCGCCCGACCAGTTCGTCCATGCCATGCGAGAGCAACTTCTGGTCCGCCTCGCGCGTGGGAGATCGTCGTGTCATGGTGACGTTGTACTCCGGCGAGCTGAGACGCACGCCGTACAGCGTCACGTGCGCCGCGGCCATCTGCGGCGCGAGCCACGAGAGATCGACGATGTTCTGTTCGACGACCAGGCCCTCCGAAATCAGCACGAGCGTCTTCGGTTCTGCGGTCAGTGCGAGGCGATCGATGATGCCTCGCAACGCACCGAGCGACATGTTCGTGGTCGCGACGGTTTGTACGTACACCTCGCGCACTTCACGCACGAGCCGCTGCCGGCACTCGTTGACCGACCCGGCGTCATCGAGACCGACGCACTCGCGCTCGAGGATGCCCTGCCACGCGAGGTCGTCCCGTCCGTTGGAGACTGCAATGGCCTCCGAGATGCCGACGCGGCCCGTCCGCTCCGCTTCGATCGCCTGGCCCACCACGCGCTCGAGCATCGTCATGACCATCGCGTGATTCGCCGTGAAGTCGGAGACGGGCCCGGTGCCGGGAATGATGTGGAGGGCCACGCGATCGGACGAGCTGAGCGACGCCACGAACTTTGCCGCGGCGCGAAAGACTTCCTTGCCCATGCCGCGGCGGATGTTGGCCTGGTCGATGACGAGCATGATGAGACGGCCGGGTTTGTGTCCCGCGTTGGTGCTGACGGCCGGAGTCCCCGCCCGGGTGTCGTTGCGCAGGCCCGGATCGTTGAGCGAGATGAACTCGGCCGAGCGGAGGCGGCGCGCGCGGCCATCCACCGAGAGCGAAAACTCCTGGAGGGTGAGATCGGACACCGGCTGGCCGGTCGCGTCGATCACGTTGACGTCGACCGCCACGAGATCGACGGTGGACCGGAACGTCGGTTGCTGACTCTGGGCGGGGAGGGTGGCGCCGGCGCTTCCGAGAGCGACCATCAGGGTGACCAGCCGCAGAACTCGCGAGGCAACCATGGAGGCCGGCCTCAGCTTAGCCCATAGATCGTACGGTCACTACCAGCCGTGTCCGTTTTCGGCTACCCTTGCGCCTCACGATTCTGCAGATTCGGAGGGTGGGCGTCATGAAGCATCTATCTATTGGTATGGCTCTGCTGCTTGTGCTGTTGGTCGCTCCGCGGGCGCACGCACAGGATCAGGCAAAGGTGTTCGTCCGACCGCTGTTGGCGGCCACGGTCGGAGCGGGTCCGGGCGCCGTGTTCGGCGCGACGTTCGTGATGAAGGCGGACAGGATCAATCCGAAGCTGCAGATCACAGGTGAGTTGGGCCGGATGTCGAACATCATGCCCAGTTCGGTGGCCGACCAGATTGACATCGCCGCCGCCAAGGTCGCCGATCCGTTGGGTGGAAAGGCCTCGAGCCGGACGACGGCGTCGGCCAACTACGGGATGGGCGGATTCCGGTACCGGATGCGCGATGTCAATGAAGCGCAGACATTTACCGAAATCGGGATCGGGGTTGCCAGTGTCCGGAGCCATGTGAGCGCCCAGATTCGTGGGTCTGAAACTCTGCAGGGCGACATCTCAAATCTGGTCAGCACGCCGTTTACCGCTGCCGGCACGCAGACAAAGCCGATGGTCGCCATCGGCGGCGGGATGATCCTGGGCGTGAGCCGCAACATGGCGGTCGAGCTCGGCTACCGCTACGTGCGCGTGTTCACGAACAACCCGGCGATCAACATGAGCAAGATCTTCGGCGGGGTGCAGCTCGGGTTCTAATCACTCCGCCCTCAACGCCTCCATCGCGCTGACGCGACGCGCGCGCCGGGCGGGGCCGATCGTCGCCAGAACCGCCACCGTCAGGAGCAGGATCCCGACGCCGCTGAACACGAGCGGATCGCGTGGTGACGTCGCAAAGAGCAGCGGCGCGACGAGCCCACCGAGCGAGACGGCGATCGCTTCGCCAATGACGACGCCGGTGACGGCCATCGCCACGCTGCTGCCGAAGATCAAACGCACGATGTCGCTGGTTCTCGCGCCCAGTGCCAGCCGCACGCCGATTTCGTGGCGCCGGCCGGCGATGAGGTACGACATCACGCTGTAGATCCCGATCGCCGCGACGACGAGCGCGAGCAGGCCGGAGACGGCAAACACCGTGGCCCCAAGTTTCCACGGCCGCATCTGCGGATCGATCCGCGCGCGAATCGTTTCTGTCTTGACGTAACGAATCGACGTGTCGAGGCCCGTCAGGAGCGTCCGGACGGCGCCGATCGTCGCGCCGGTGGTATCGCCGGTGCGCACGAGCAACACCGCCCCGCCGAAGCCGACCTCCTGCCCCGCGGGAATGTAGTAGTGCATCACCGGATCTTCGCGAAGCCGGCTGCGGTACGTGTTCCCGGCGACGCCGACGACGCGCGCGCAGGGCGGCGGCACCGGGGGTGGGCCGAGCGTCCCAACCCCGATGTAGAGACACTTGTTGAGCGGATCTTGTCCCGGCCAGATCGTGTCAGCCATCAGCCGGCTCACGATGGCGACCGGCTCCGTGCCCTCGCCGTCCGTCGCCGTGAACGCGCGGCCCTGAACCACGGCCGTGCCCATCGTTTCAAAATAAGTATGCGAGACGGCGCTGAGGCCGGGGCCGCCACCCGGCAAACGCGGAATCGTGGGCGCCTCGGACGCGCGCAGCTCCAGGCTGAACCGGTTGCCGAACGGCATGCCGTTCGCGAAACCGGCGCGCTCGACGCCCGGCACGTTCCGCACGCGGTCGAGCACATCGCGGTAGAAGACGCGACGGCGCGCGCGCTCGGCATCACGCGCCGGGCCTTCGGCGAACTGGCTGAGATTGCTGCGCGTGATCTCGACGACCGTCACGCGATCGGGATCGAATCCGAAGTCGATGGCGTAGGCCTTCCACAAGCTGTGCACGAACAGGCCGGCGCCGACGAGCAACACGACCGACAGCGCGGCTTGCGCGACGGTGAGTCCCGATCGCAACCCTGAACGATGGCCGCCGCCTTCCCTCACGCCGGTCTTCAACGCGTCGGTGAGCCGCGGCCGCGTCGATCGCAGCGCCGGCACAATCCCCATGACGAGGCCCGTCAGGACCGCCATCGCCATCGACGCCGCCAGGATCCGCGGATTCACCGGCGATGCAGTCCACTCGACGGTCGAGAACAAGAGGCTGCGTGCCGCGGCGCCCACTTGATACGCCACGGCGAGCCCGAGCGCCGCGCCGCCGGCGGCCAGCAGCACCGACTCGAGCAGCAGCAGCCGCACGAGGCGGAGACGGCCGGCGCCGAGCGCCGCGCGGATGGCGACTTCACGTCCGCGCCGCATGCCGCGCGCGAGCAGCAAGTTCGCGATGTTGGCGCACGCGATGAGCAGCACGAGCGCGGAGACGCCGGTGAGCCATCGCAGGACTCGCAGATCGGTGGACTCGGCGCCCGACTCGTTGGCGCGCAACGACGCGACCGTGAATCGGGCCTCGCGATCGCTCACGCCGGTGCCCGTGTAGCCGCGCCGATGAATCGCCGTCGCATCGAGCCCGGCCTGTTCAACGGTCACGCCCGGCTTCAACCGGCCGACGATCTGCAACCACTGCGCGCCCCACGCGGTCGTCCAGCTCGCCGTGATCCGTGAGCCGAACAGACTGCCGGGAATCCAGGCGTCGACGCGATTGAACTGCGGCCCCGTGAACCCACGCGGCGCCACGCCCACCACGGTGAAGGTCTCACCGCCGAGCACAACCGGCCGGCCGATCGCATCGTCAGCGCCGCCGAGCCAACTCTTCCACGCGCCCTCGCTCAGCACGACCACGCGCGACGCGCCGGTGGTGGCGTCTTCGATCTCCGTGAAGAAGCGCCCTCGCGCCGGCTGCACGCCGAGCAGCGGAAACAAGTCCCAGGATGCGTAGGCCACCTTCACGCTGCGCGCATCCGCGCCGCCGCCCAACACGACGTCGTTGATCGCGTAGGTCGCGACGCCGTCGAACGTCTGACTGCCCTGCCGCAGCAGGTCGTACGTGACGTACCCGAACCCGCTCGTCGTGAACTCGCGCATGCCGGGCGGATGCGTCGTCGCGTACACGCGCACGACGCGGCTCGAGTCCTTCACGTGGTCCGGCCCGGCCAGAAGCAGCCGGTCGGCAATGCCGAACATCGCGGCGTTCGCGCCGATGCCGAGCGCCAGCGTGACGAGGCAGAACGCGGTGAACGCGGGCTCGCGGCGAAGGCCGCGCAGGGCGAACTGCACGTCGCGGATCAACGATTCAGCTTCTTGTCGGGTACGACGGGTACGACCGGTACGACGGGTACGACGGGTACGAGAAGGCGCTGCGTCCCGGCGCAGATCGGCGTGGACCCACAGCGGCGTGATGACGACGTCGAGGAGTGCGCGCAGTTGTCGCGAGAAGCGCCGCGGCCGCTCGGCATCGAGCGCGCGCGCCGTCTGCAGCATCTCGGCGCCGAAGCGCTCGCGGAACTCGCGCGGCATCAAGGCGAGGATCAGACGCTGGACGCGCTCGATCATGGCGCGCTCAGACGAGCCTCGGGCGTTTGCCGCCCGCGGTCAGCCGCGCGGCGCGCACGAGCTTCGACATGCGCGCGACCTCGGCGTCGAGCACCGACCGGCCGAACGGCGTCAGCGTGTAGTACCGCCGCCGTTCGTCATCGGACTCCGTACCAGCCGGGCGCGCGCGCTCCTCGATGAAGCCGTCCTGCAGCAGCCGCCGGAGCATGCGATAGAGCGCGCCGGTTTGGAGTACGACCTGCCCATCCGAGCGCGCCTCGACGTCGCGGATGATCCCGTAGCCGTGCAACGGCTGCGCGGCGAGCGCCAGCAGGATGAACGTCGCGTCGGACGCGAGCGGCAGGAAATCAGCGGGATCGGGACGGCGCGGCGACACGGCCGGCATGGTCGCACAACTGTGGACAAATTGTCTAGAGTGTGCGCGATTCCGCGCACTCTACAAGAGGACTGGCTTCCCGGTTGACACGGAAGGGCGAGTAACTCAAGGTCGTACCATGCGTCTCGCTACTGTCGTCGTCGCAGGCATCGCGCTCGCTGCCATGATGGCACTCGGTTCATCGCGCGCTCACGGCGCGATCGCCGGTCAGCAAAGAAGGGCCCCGGTCGCCCTCGAGCCGGGCGCGCTGACGCTTCTAGACGTCACCGCCTCGGTGGCGCAGCATGCGGGCCGGCAGGCCGTCCGCCTCATCGAACCCGACAACGGGCGACGGGGTGGCGTGGCCCTCATCAATATCAGTGGCCTGACGTTCACCGACGGCGCGCTCGAAGTGGACGTCGCCGGCCGGCGCGGACCCTTTGCCGTGCCGGACGACCGCGGCTTCATCGGGCTGGCGTTTCGCGTGCGGCCCGGCGCGGCCGAGTACGAGTACATCTACCTGCGCCCTGACAACGGCCGGGCGAACGACCAGGTGCGGCGCAACCACTCGACCCAGTACGCGTCGCATCCCGCGTTCGACTTCGCAAGGCTGCGACAGGAGTCTCCGGAGCGGTACGAGTCCTACGTGGACCTCGAGGCCGGCGCGTGGACCCGCATGCGCATCGAGGTCCAGGGCACGACGGCCCGGCTCTTCGTGCACGATGCCCCCCAACCGGCTCTCGTGGTCAACGACCTGAAGCTGGGAACCGGCGGCGGCGGTGTGGGTCTGTGGATCGGACCCGGCACCGAGGGCTTCTTCAGCCGGTTCTCGTCGGCGCCGGCGCGCTGAGGAGCGCGGCAGGTTGGGGTTAGCCGCCGCGTTTCCGGCGCGCGATGATCTGCTTCGTGAGATCGTCCAGATCGAACAGGGCTTCGTCGCTCACGCTCTTCATTCGGGTCCGGCGCGAGGCGCGCAGGTCGGCCTCCGATGGCAGGTTCGCAAACTCGGACGCCCCAGGCTGCACCGCGGCATTCCTGAGCAGAAGCTCGCGCGCGTACGCCTGCGAGGCTACCGGCTTGTCCTTGGCTTGCTCGAATGCCGAGAGCGCGTCGTCCGCGTCTTTCGTCTGGGCATACCACAGGGTCATCAGCAGCGTTTTCTGAGCGGTCGGGTCCGCCTCCGTGCCCAATCGCTTGGCGAGGGTGGGCACCCAGCGGCTCTCGTCCAGCGGCAGGACGAGGTACGCGAACGCGTAGTCCTGCGACAGCGTCAACGCGTGCTGCGGCACGAACACTTTGAAGTTCGCGTCGTCGAGCAGGTGCAGCGCCGCCGGTGTCACATCAGTGCCCAGCGCCGCGAGCCGATGAACCGCTCTGAAGTATTGAGTCGGATCCACATCGCGCAGATCGCACTTCGCGATCGCCGCGGCGGCCATGGCCCGATCCTCGGCGGTCGACGAAAGCTCGAGCAGTAACATGCTGCCGTCGTAGAAGAAGAAGGACGGCGACGATGGCTCCTGCAGCATCGTGCGCACGACCGGCAGATAGGCGTCGGGCCGTGCCTTGGCCCGGTCCCAGAATTCGTCGAGTGCTTTGGACTTTTCCGTCTGCTGCTGCGCGTTCAGATTGGCGGGACGGAAGTTGTACGTGTCGAGCACCTGTCGCCGGACGGCCGCGGCGTCCTGCGGGGGAGCAGCGGACGTGGCAATCGCCAGGAGCAGTGTGAGCAGCACGACGGCATTCTAGAACCAGAACCTGAACCCGAACCCTGAACCTTGAACCCCGAACCTCGAACCACGTGATCACTTAATGATGAACAACCGGTCCTGCCGCCGCAGCGCCCACCGGTTCTTCCCATCAGCACCAATGACCATATCTTCTTCCTGCGCCATGCGGACCGGCTTGTTGTCCCACTCGGGCACCGGCGTCGTCGCCTGCAGCTCGATCGAGAACCACATCGAAGGAATCACCTTGGCGTCGCCGCGGCCGGGCACGCCTTCTTGATAGTCCCAGAGGCCGATCAGCGGTCCGGCGCCGTGGCCGTGGATGCCGATCGGATGCGAGTACAAGGTACCGTCGATGCCCATCGTTTTTAAGCGCGTGAGGACGGCGGCGAGGATCTCGTTGCCCGTGCGGCCGGGACGAGTTTCCTCCATCGTCATGTCCTGCATCGCATTCGAATTCGCGAGCGCTTTCTTGAGTCCAGCGGGCGCGTCGGTTTCGCCCGGCTTCAGGACGTACGCGAGATGCTGCGTGTCCGTGTTCAGCCGCGCCACCGTGATACCGACGTCGCAGTGGAGGACGTCGCCGGGCTGAATCACCGGATCGGCCTCGAGCGTTGCGCTGCCCTGCCGCTGCACGTCCACGCTCGGCTGGAACCACGTGCCGAGGCCCTGATCGTTCACGCGCTGCCGCCACCACCAGACGAGGTCGCTCGTGCGCGTCGTGCCCGGCACGATCACCTTCTCCGAGAACATCGTCTGCGTCATCTGCCAGACGAGCGCGGTCATCTTCTCGAAGAACGCTTCTTCTTCGGGCAGACGCGAGGCGATGAGCTCGAGCGGCAAGCCCTCGGCGTTCTTGAACTTCGACGTCCAGGTCGCGCCGAGCGCGCGGCTCATCCCCTCGAGCTCACCGCTCGACAGGCCGTCGGTAAACGCGAACACGGTCGATCGATCGATGCCGATGATTTTCGGCGAGCGCTCGTCGACGACGGCTTTGAGCACCTGCCACTGGTCGTCGCCCCACAGCTCGGCCTGCCGTCCGCGCACGTCGGCGCCGCTGCCGGCAACCGGCCGGGTCGAGGTCCGCGCGTCGAACACGCCGCCCTGCGAGCTGCCGCCGAGCGCGATCCGTTCGACGCACGACGCGGCGACCGGCGCGTTCGTCGCCGCGCACTTGTCGAAAAACACGTAGATCGTCCGGCGCCTCGCTGCAAACGTCTCGGGCGCGGTGATGGACGAGAAGATCGGATCCTCGTTGTACTCGCGCATCGGCACCACCCACATGTCGGTGCCGTGCTTGCGCATCAGCCCGGGCAGAAACGTGTCGAGCCGCTTCTTCAGCCACGCCTGTTGCATCGCCGCTTGATCGCGCAGCGTGCCGAACGGACGGTCCGCAGACGGGAGGGCGTTCGGGGCGAGACGCTCCTGACCGGCGTGGAGCGCCACGGCGCTCAGAATGAGCGGCGCCAGGAGTGCCCCAACTCTAGCTCCAACTTTAGATAGATGCGTGCATTTGTGTGTCATCGTCTCCGTCCCCAGCGCCAATTCTAGCCAGACGCTCTCGGTCTTGTCCGGTCAGCCAGCGCGGCGCACGGATACGAACATAAACGGCCGGCGTCCCCACAACCTGTGCGGAATCAGCCCCTTGACGAGGGTGTAACCAGACCGTAGAGTGAGCCACGTTCGACCGATAGAAGACATGAGACACCGCGTGTTTGGAGGCCCTGTCCCTCAGCCGGCCGCGCTGTCTGAATTCAGTTAGTCACGAGTGGAGAAGCAGCGATGAGAATGAGTGGTTGGAGGAGCGTGCTTTTGGCGCTCTGCTTCGCGTTGATCTGCACACCCGCCTTCGCGCAAGGCGGCGGCTCGGCAGTTTCGCTGTCGGGCACGGTAGTCGACAAGGACGGCGGCGTCATTCCAGGCGTCTCCGTCGTCGTCAAGAACAAGGCGACCGGCGAGAGCATCACGGTCGTGACCAACAGCGAAGGGTCGTTCACGATTCCCAGCATGGCCGCCGGCACGTACACGGTGACCGTTTCGTTGCAAGGCTTCAAGACGATGGTGCACGATGACGTGCGCCTGCTCGTCGCGACTTCCAACAACCTGAAGACGACGTTACAGATCGGACAGCTGAGCGAGACCGTCAGCGTCAAGGCCAACACCGAAATGGTCCGGACGCAGCAGACCTCTGTTACGACGAGCATGAGCACCGAGGCGATCCAGAACCTCCCGATCGTCATCCGCAATGCGCTGAACTTCGTGACGTTCCTGCCGGGCGTCGAGACGACCGGCACGGCGCGCGCGTCGACGATCATGGGATTGCCGCAGACGTCCATCAACTTGTCGATCGATGGCAGCAGCGTCAGCAACCAGCTGCAGTCGGGCGACGGCTTCTACGCGCAGATTTTCCCGAAGTTGGACGCGATTGAAGAAGTGACGATGACCGGCGCAGGCACGGACGCCCAGGGCGCCGGCGCGGGGACCATTCAGGTGAAGTTCGTGACGCGATCGGGCACGAACGTCTACAAGGGCTCGGCCTACGAATACATGCGCCGGAAGCAGTTCAACACGAACTACTTCTTCAACAAGGTGAACGGCCTCGATCGCAACGCGGTCAACATCGATCAATTCGGCGGGACCGTCGGCGGCCCGATCGTGATTCCGGGGCTCATCGACGGACGCGGCAAGGCGTTCTTCTTCTTCAACATGGAAGAGTTCCACCTGCCGAACGAGCTGACGACGACGCGGACCATCCTCACGCCGGAGGCGCAGAACGGCATCTTCCGCTACACCACCACGGGCGGCGGGCTCGTGACCGTGGACCTGTACGCCCTGGCGGCGGCCTCCGGCAACGCGCAGATCATCGCCGCGAACAACCCGGACCCGACGGTCGGGGCCCTGCTCGCCAGGATCCGCACGGCGACGACGCAGACCGGCAACGTGCTGGTGCCGGCCAACCAGACGTTGATCAACACGCTGTCGTACATCTACCAGGCGCCCGGCACCCGCATCGAGCTGACGCCGACGCAGAAGGTGGACTTCAACCTCACGCCGCAGCACCGCCTGAGCGGCACGTATTACTGGCAGAAGATCACGTATCACCCGGACCTGCTGAACAACTCGCAGTCGCGGTTTCCCGGGTTCAAGAACCAGGGCAACCAGGATTCGTTCCGCACCACGGGGTCCGTCACCCTGCGCTCGACGCTGGGGACCGGGATGGTGAACGAGACCATCGGCGCCTGGCAGTGGTCGCCCGTGCAGTTCAACCCGCAAATCAGCGCGGCGGACTTCGACGACGAGGCGGGATTTGCGCTGACATTCACCGCGGGCCTCACCAATCCGTTCGTGACGAGAAACCAGGCGCCGCGCAATACGCCAACGTGGAACATCGACAACAACTTCAGCTGGTTGAAAGGCAATCACAGCTTCACGTTCGGCGGGTCGTATACCCAGATCCATCACGTGCAGAACAGCCTGGACGTCGTCCCCGGCCTCACGCTCGGCTACGACACGACGAACGATCCGACCACAGGTCTGTTCGTCTCTGGCCCCGCGTTCACGGGAAGCCCGTCCAACGCGACGCTGACGCAGGCGCGCGACATCTATGCGCTGCTCACCGGCCGCGTGAACTCGATCAACGGCACGGCCCGCTTGAATGCCGATAACACGGCCTACATCTACAACGGCAACCTGCACCAGGAATCGAAGGCGGGAGAGTTCGGTTTCTACGCGCAGGACTCGTGGAAGGTCAGCCCGTCGCTGACGATCAACTACGGCGTGCGGTGGGACACGTTGATCCCGTTCACGACGGTCACGCCGAACTGGACGCGATCCACGACGTTGGACTTGTGCGGCGCCTCGGGGCTGGGCAACGGCCCGTACGGCCGTGAATGCAACATGTTCAATCCGGGTGTGTTGAACAACGCGGCGCAGGTTCCGACGTACGAAGTGTTCACGCCGGGCTCGCCGGGCTATCGGATCAACTACAAGAACTTCGCGCCGAATGTCGGCGTCGCCTGGCGGCCGAACGTCCAGAAGGGCATGCTCCGCACGATCCTCGGCGATCCCGAGCAGGTCGTGCTGCGCGCGGCGTACTCGCACTCGTTCAACCGTCCGCGCATGGATGAATTCACCGGCCTCTTCGGCACCAATCCTGGCGGCACGGCGCCGGGTGGCGCGAATCGCGGCCTCGCGGCCGGCCAGTTCTCGCTGTATCAGGGCGGCAATATCCCGCTCCTGCTGACCGAGTCCAGCCGGCTCGGGCCGCCGGCGTTCGTCCAGACTCCGAGCTACCCGATTACCGCGTCGCTCGGCAGCGGCAACGACATCGCCGTGTTCACTCAGGACATCAAGATTCCGTACGTGAAGACGTGGTCCGTCGGCATCTCGCGCCCCGTCGGCCGCGACACGGTCTTCGATCTGCGCTACACGGGCAACCAGGCCAAGAACTCGTGGGATACGGAGAACTGGAACCTCGAGAACATCCAGGAGAACGGATTCCTCAACGAGTTCAAGGTCGCGCAGGGGAACCTGGCGGCGCACGTAGCGGCCGGCTGCGGCACGACCGGCAATCCGGCGTGCTCGTTCGCCTTCCGCGGTGCCGGCACCAACACGAACCCGTTGCCGACGTACCTGGGCTATCTGGTCGGCAGCACGAACTCGGGCAGTTCCACGGCCTACACGGGCAACCAGTGGACGAACGCGAACCTCTTGGGCCAGCTCAACCTCACCAACCCGAACCCGTACGGTGCGGCGGCCTCGCTGTGGACCGGCAACAACGGCGCCAACCGCACCAACGCGGCGACCGCCGGCATCGCGTCGAACTTCTTCGTCCTGAACCCGCTGGTCGACGACGCCAACATCACGCGCAACGTGGAGGGCAGCTACTACCACTCGTTTACGATTGAAGGCCGGCGCCGGCTCTCGCACGGCCTCCTCGTCCAGGGCAGCTACGTCTACGCGCAGCGGTTTGCGGCGTCGATCCAGCAGAACGACTACCACCGTGACTTCGAGTTCTTCCGAAGCACAGCGACGCCGCCACACACCTACAAGCTGCTGTGGACGTATCAGTTGCCGGTTGGCCGCGGCCAGCGGTTCGGCCCGAACATGAACCGGTGGATGGACGGCGTCCTCGGCGGATGGGAATGGTCGGGCACCGGACGCGTGCAGCAGAACATCGTGCGCTTCCGCGGCAAGATCGTCGGCATGTCGGCCCAGGAAGTGCAAGACAACTTCAAGATCCGGTTCGGCACGGATCCGACGACGGGCCGCACGCAGGTGTTCAGCATGACGCAGGGGATCATCGACGAGTCGCGCAAGGCGTTCGACACGAGCGCGACGTCGGCGACGGGCTACGGCTCCAACGGACCGCCGAGCGGCAAGTACCTCGCGCCGGCTGGCGGGGGGGGCTGCTTCTACCTCTACGTTGGCGACTGCGGCGAGCAGGAGCACTACTTCAAACTCCCGCTCTTCACGCGGTTCGACATGACGCTGAAGAAGAAGTTCGACCTGACGCGCCGGACGACATTCTCGGTCCAGTTCGACGTGCTGAACGTGTTCGACAACATCAACTTCGGCCACAGCTTCAACCCGGGTGGGGCGTGGCAGGTGACGAACGCGTACACGGATCCGAACGGCACCTACGATCCAGGCGGCCGTCTGGGACAGGTTGTTTTCAGATTCAACTGGTAGAGTCCGAAAGGTCCGAAGAGTCCGGAGAGTCCTGAACAAGGACTCTTCGGACTCCTCGGACTCC
>Ga0137427_10000703_pt1 | contig 16336 bp, 15 predicted proteins | sample EasRivERMZT700_2_FD_102309 | JGI IMG/M metagenome (GOLD analysis project Ga0137427, IMG submission 102309) | Soil microbial communities from meander-bound floodplain in the East River, Colorado, USA - East River MetaG ERMZT700_2 | ecosystem: Environmental > Terrestrial > Soil > Floodplain ...
AGCCGTCGCCGATTTTGAGCGCCTTCACGGCCGTAGCCAGCTTCGCGGCGAACGCGTCGTAGACGCTCTCCTGCACCAGGAAGCGGTTGGCGCAGACACAGGTCTGACCCATGTTACGAAACTTCGACAGGATCGCGCCCTTTACCGCGGCATCGAGATCGGCGTCGTCGAAGACGATGAACGGCGCGTTGCCGCCGAGCTCGAGCGAGACCTTCTTCACGGTCGAGGCGCATTGCGCCATCAGCTGCTTGCCGATCTCGGTCGATCCGGTGAACGAGAACTTCTTCACCAGCGGGTTTGTGGTGAGCTCCTTGCCGACGCGCGCCGATTGGGTCGACGTCACGACGTTGAACACGCCCTTGGGCAGCCCTGCGCGATGAGCGAGCTCGGCCAGCGCCAGCGCGGACAGCGGCGTCAGTTGCGCCGGCTTCACCACCACCGTGCATCCCGCCGCAAGGGCCGGTCCCACCTTGCGCGTGATCATGGCGTTGGGAAAGTTCCATGGCGTCACCGCGGCGACGACGCCGATCGCTTCCTTGAGAACGATGATGCGCCGCCCCTGGGCGTTGGTCGGGATCACGTCGCCGTAGATGCGTTTGCCCTCTTCGGCGAACCACTCGATGAAGCTCGCACCGTAGGCGATCTCGCCCCGGCTCTCGGCGAGCGGCTTGCCCTGCTCGGCGGTCATCAATTGCGCCAGGTCTTCCTGGCCCGCCATCATCAGCTCGTACCATTTGCGCAGAACGACAGCGCGCTCCTTCGCGGTCTTGCCGCGCCACGGCTGGAATGCGCGGTCGGCCGCCTCGATCGCCTCGCGCACGTCGTCTTCGGCAAGGTCGGCCACTTCGGCGATGACTTCGCCGGTTGCCGGATTGCGCACGGGGAAACGCGCGCCCGATCGGGCGCCGCGCCATTCGCCGTCGATATAGGCCTGGTCGCGGATAAGGGAATTGTTGTCGAGCTTCAGCATCGAGGCCTCCGGTGGCCACCGCCCCGCAACAGAGGTTCTAGCCCCCCTTCGCTCGCAAAAGAAGGCCTCTCCAAGACGCCGCTATTGGACCCAGTCGGCGATGAAGACGTTGGTCTCGCCCATGACCTTTGCGTTCCGGTTGGACTCCCAGATGAGCTTCGTTCCGTCGGCATTGAACATCGGGAAGCCGTCGAAATTCTGATCGAAGCTGATCTGCTGCAGGCCGGATCCGTCGCGATTGATCATGAACAGGTCGAAATTCCCCCCACGCGGATTGTGCATGTTCGAGGCGAAGATGATCTGGCGGCCGTTGGGATGGAAATAGGGCGCGAAATTCGCCGCGTTGTTCGAGGTGAGCTGCTTCTTCTCGCTGCCGTCGGAGCGCATGATCATCAGCTCCATGCGAGCGGGCATGACCAGGTTCCGCGCCAGCAGATCCTTGTAGCGCGCCAGATCTGCCGGCGCCGTCGGCCGGTTGGCGCGCCAGACGATCCATTGCCCGTCCTGCGAATGCCAGGCGCCGCCGTCATAGCCGATCTCGTTCGTCAGCCGGCGCGTGCCGGTGCCGTCGATGTTCATCTCGTAGAGATCGAGATCGCCGTCGCGCATGGAGGTGAACACGATCTTCTTGCCGTCGGTCGAGACCGTACCTTCTGCGTCGTAGCCATTGGCATTGGTCAGCCGCTTGACGTCGCTGCCGTCGCGATTGGCCGAGTAGATGTCGAAGGTCGGATAGACCGCCCAGACATAGCCTTCGGACATGTTCGGCGGCATCGGGCAATCCGCCGAAGCGGCATGGGTCGAGGCGTAGATCACGCGCGATTTGTCGGGCGTGAAGTAACCGCACGTCACGCGGCCGCGGCCGGTGCTGATCATCTTCACGTTCGATCCGTCGGCATTCATGGTGAAGATCTGATCGCATTTGTACGGCTCGCGCGTCGACTGGAAGATGATCTCCTTGCCGTCCAGAGAGAAATAGGCCTCGGCGTTCTCGCCGCCATTGGTGAGCTGCTTGATGTTGGCGAGGTGGGCCTCGCGCGCGTCGCGCGTCACGGCCTGACCCTGCGCCTGCGTCATCGCAGGATAGATCGGAGCAACCGCAAGCGCGGTGACCGCTGCCGCGGCCAGAAGCAGTCTCGACTTCATTCCTATCTCCTCGTTTCCAGCGTCACGTTCACGCGGATCGTCTCGCCGTTCCGCTTCACCACTACCGCCACCACGTCGCCCGGCTGCTTGGAGCGCAGCAGGAACGCGTAGTCGTTGAGCCGTTGGATCGGCTTGCCGTCGAACTCGGTCATGATGTCGCCGGCCTTGAGCCCTGCCTTGGCCGCAGGACTGTCGTTCACCACATCGGCGAACAGCACGCCCTCGATGTCTTCCCGGAAGTCCGGGACCGATCCGAAATAGGCGCCGTATCCGCCGCCGCCGCCGCGTCCGGGCTGCTGGGGCCGTTGCACTTCCACATAGGCAGGGCGCTCGTTGTCGTTCGCAACGCGATCCATCATGCCGTAGACGAGAGACGCCACCTTGACCGCGCCCTCGCCGTTGATCTTGTCCGAGGTGTCCGACGGCTTGTGATAGTCGGTGTGCAGGCCGGAGAAGAAGAACAGCACCGGGATCTTTTTCGCATTGAACGAGGTGTGGTCGCTCGACCCGTAGCCGGAGTCCGAATAGTCCAGTTGCAGACCGGTGCCCGCGTTGAGCTGCTCGATCATCGTGCGGTAGTTCGGAGAGGTGCCCACGCCGCCCACGAACACGCGATTGTTCGTGATGCGTCCGATCATATCCAGATTGATCATCGCCGTGATCGAACTGATCGGCACCGTCGGGTTGTTGACGAAATGGGCCGACCCCAAAAGGCCGATCTCTTCCGACGTGAACGCCATGAACAGCGCCGAGCGCTTCCACTGCCGGTTGTCGTTGGCCGCGAGCCGCGCCAATTCCATGACGCCCGCCGTGCCTGAGGCATTGTCGTCCGCGCCGTGATGGACCTGTCCGACCTGCGACGGCGTCATCGAGTCGCGCTCGCCGAGGCCCAAATGATCGTAGTGGCCGCCGACCACGACCCACTCGTTCTTGAGCGCCGGGTCGGAGCCTTCGAGCGCGCCGATCACGTTGCGCACCGTCTTGCGGTTGCGCACGATTTCGGTCGCGACCCGCGCCCGCGTTCCCGGAAGATCGAAGGACCGCGGCTTCAGGTCCTTGTCGATATCGGTCTGGATCGCCGCGAGATCTTTGCCCGCGGCGCTGAAGATCCGCGCAAACGCCGCGCGCTTGGCATGGATCGCGGGGATGCCCATGTCGGTGAACTCGATCCGCCGCGTCGCCGGCCCGACCTCTTCATCGCGGTGCAGCGGATCGCTGATGAAGACGATGCCCTTCGCGCCGTGCAGCCTTGCATTGATCGCCTTGGCGACGAACGGCGCATGCCGCGTATAGTTCGTCCCCTCGAACGTGCTCTGCGCGTTCCCCTCCTGCGGCTCGTGGCGCAGGACGACGACGATCTTGTCCTTCACGTCGAGGCCGGCATAGTCGTCGTAGGTGAGCTCCGGCGCGGAAATGCCGTAGCCCGCGAACACCAGCGGCCCTTCGAACTCGGCGGTGTTGGAGATCATGATCGGGACGAAATCGTCGTTGATCTTGAGCGTCGCCCCCGCAATCGCGAGCTCGTTCTTCGCGCCCAACTGGGCCCCGGTCGTGACCTCGAACGGCTGGAAATAGGTCCCGTTCTCGCCCTTGGGCGTCAGGCCGGCGCGGCGGAACTGCTCGGCGATATAATCCGCGGCGACTTCCAACTCGGGCGTGCCCGAGCCGCGGCCTTTCATCTCGTCGCTGGCGAGGAACGTCACGTCCGTCATGTAGCGCGCGGCCGACATCTCCGTGATGCGCTGCCGGACCGGCTGCACAAGCTGACCCGCCACCGGCGCCGGCTGAGCGGCCGCGGGCGCCAGAGCCGGCTGCTGGGCTGCCGGAAAGAGATAGACCACCGACGTGACGGCAAGGAGGGCAAGGCCGGTCGCGGCCAGGAAAGGGCGCTTTTTCATCGGGCGTTTATAGCGGCAAAAAACGGCCAAGGCACGGGTTTCGCCTTTCAACGTGTCGTGCGGGCCGCCCTGAGATGTCCCGGAGCCGCGGAACAGGCCAGTCGTGGACGGTACGGGGGCGCAGTCGCCGGTGATCGGCGCGTCGCTTTTTGGGATCGCGGCGGGCGGCGGTGCAGATCCTTACCGTCCGATTGCCGCTCGATAACGTATATTATAACATACGCGCCACTTTCCATCACATGGGCCGTGTTCGCGTGACCAGTCATCCCGATCCGCTTGCGCCTTGGCGGCGCGATCACAATTATCTCGGCGCCGGCCATGAGCGGAACGCCGGCCGCACGCGCCTCGTGATGGCGCTGACGGCGCTCGTCATGGCGGGCGAGATCACCGCCGGCGCCGCCTTCGGGTCGATCGCGCTGCTCGCCGACGGTCTGCACGTCGCGGGTCATGTCGCCGTGCTGGGGGCGGCGGCCTCGGCCTACGCCTACGCACGGCGCCATGCGGGGGCGGACCGCTACAGCTTCGGCACCGGAAAGGTCGGCGACCTCGTCGCCTTCGCCAGCGCCATCCTGCTCGGCGTGATCGCCATGGTCATTCTCTATGAGTCGGCGCACCGTCTCATCGCGCCTGAGATCATCGTTTACCGCGAGGCCCTGATCGTCGCGGCGCTCGGTTTCGTGGTCAATGTGTTCTGCGTCGGGCTGCTGTGGGATCGGGAGCTCCATGAGCAGGTGCATGGCGGCCACCATCACGAGCATCACGCCGACCACAATTTCCTCGCCGCTTATCTCCACCTTCTCACCGATGTCTTGACCAGCGTGCTCGCGATCATCGCCCTGCTGTCGGGCCAATTCCTCGGCCTCGTCTGGATGGACCCGCTCATGGGCATGGTGGGCGCGCTCGTCATCCTTCAGTGGGCCTGGAACCTCCTCAAGCGCACGGCGAACGTCCTGCTGGACGCGACGCCCGCCGCGACCGACGCGGTGCGCCGTGCGGTGGAGGCCGATGCCGACAACAGAGTGGCAGACCTGCACGTCTGGCGCGTCGGGCCGGGACATCTCGCCGCCATGCTCACAATCGTCACGAACGAGCCGCGGCCGCCCTCCCACTACAAGACGCTGCTCGCCGCCATTCCGGGGCTCAGTCACGTCACGGTGGAAGTCGAGACTTGGCCGGAGGTTTCCGCGGTGGGCGATGACCGTTCCAACCGTCACGTTCACGCAGCGAGGCACGCATGAGCTCGAAGTCCGAGAACGCGAAAGCACCGCGCGCAGCGCGCAGCGAGCGCCGGCGCCGGAGCCCCGGTGAGAACGACGAAATGGTGTTCGCCGTCCTTTCCAAGGCGGATCGGCCGCTGACGGCCTACGAATTGCTGGGCCGTTTGCGAACCAAAGGCGTCACCGCGCCGCCAACTGTTTACCGCTCGCTCGATCGGCTGATCAAAGACGGTCTCGCCCACAGGCTGGAAACGTTGAACGCATTCGTGGCCTGCGCGCGCCCGCATCATCGCAGCGCCGCGATCTTCGCCATCTGCCGCAAATGCGGGACGACGGCGGAATTCTCCGATGCCAAGCTGGCGCCCCAAATTTCCGACTGGGCCAAGCGCCTGCGCTTCCACGCCGAAGAATCGATCCTCGAAATCCGCGGCGAGTGCGCCAACTGTCAGGCGTAAGCGCGGATGTCGGCAGCGGCGGACGCACCGGACTCATTTTGCGGGATTAGTTGCCCATTGGCGCAGCAGCGCCGGAAACGTACCGCTCGCGGCCATTAGTTTCGTCATAACAGCCATAAATTGGTCAACCCCCGCATAGAACTCGGCGGCAACTGCCATAACGTCGTTGGTCCTTAGGTCGCGAATAGCACGATATTGGACTAAGGCATTTGGATCTCTGTGCCCGATTGTTGCATTCCTTATAAACCCGAACTGCTTCGTCACCTTGCGCTGCACGACGCGTAATGACCGCAAGGCATCAATAGCTTGCCCCCTAAGCTCCTCTGAGACTTGTATCGTGTCTAAGGCGTCCTTTAGCGCTCTCCCCGATACTTTGTCAGCGTCCCATTCGTAGATTGTCAGCAAGATGATGCGGGCATGCAGCTTGCGTGTCCATTCGTCGGGATGGGTTAGCGCGTCGATCTTAACGGCCTGTATGTCGCGTTCCGCTAGCAGCAGATAGAATCCGATATTGAAAAGAGTCGACATGCCGCGAAAATTGCCGTGCTCATTTTTTATCGCACAGTACTTTGTTGTCTCAAATGCTTGTTGAAGGGCCTTCCGCCTAGGCCGCTCGATACGAGGTAGCCGCCTCCGCATGATTGCTCTTGCGATTGCGTGGGCTTTGGCAGCCATCTTGATCCGAACCCATCTCTGGATCACAGGTTTCGGCTGATCGAACAGTTTTCGGGGTCTATTGAGCGAACTAGATGGCATAGGGGGGCCTATGTCTTGCTACGCTCAACGATCAGAGCAGACTTAGCTCGTATCAACTACAACAATCCCAACGCCTTGAAGCTCGCGTGCTTGCCGCGCCCGATCACCAGATGATCGTGGACCTCGATCTTCAGCGCCTTGGCGGCCGCCGTGATCTCGCGCGTCATCAGGATGTCGCCGCGCGAGGGCGTCGGATCGCCGCTCGGATGGTTGTGCACGAGGATGAGCGCCGAGGCGCCCAGCTCCAGCGCCCGCTTGAGCACTTCGCGCGGATAGACCGGCGTGTGGTCGACCGTGCCCTTGCTCTGCGATTCGTCGGCGATCAGCACGTTCTTGCGGTCGAGGAACAGCACATGGAATTCCTCGGTCTGCGCGCGCCCGAACGAAATAGCGCAATAGTCGAGAAGCGCTTCCCATGACGAGAGCGCCGGACGGCCGATGACCGTTCCCTTGGCGAGCCGCTGCGCCGCCGCCTCGACGACCTTGAAAGACGTGATCGCATTCTCGGAGAGTCCGAATTTCTTCAGCCGCTCGGCCGGCGCCGAGATGATCTCTGCGAACGTCTTGAATTCGTCGAGCAGCGTCTTCGCCAGCGGCTTGGTGTCGATGCGCGGGATTGCCATGAACAGGAGCAGCTCGAGCAGCTCGTAGTCGGGAAGCGCGTCGCGCCCACCCGTCAGGAAGCGTTCCCGCAGCCTCTGTCGATGGCCATGATAATGGGGCAGGCTTTCGCCCCCCGCTTCGGCCAGCTCAGCTATAGGGCGGCGCGTGCCGGCCTTTGGGCGAGAGGGTGAAGATTTCGAAGCCATCCTGCGTCACGCCGATGCTGTGCTCGAATTGCGCCGAAAGCGAACGGTCGCGCGTCACCGCGGTCCAACCGTCATTCAACACCTTCACCGCATAGCCGCCCAGATTGATCATCGGCTCGACGGTGAAGAACATGCCGGGCTTCAGCACGACGCCCTGACCGGGACGGCCGTAATGCACGATGTTGGGCAGCGCGTGAAACACCCGCCCCAAGCCGTGGCCGCAGAAATCGCGCACCACCGAGCAGCGCTCCTGCTCCTCGGCGAAGGACTGGATGGCGAACCCGATGTCGCCCGTCGTCGCGCCGGGCTTCACCGCCTGGATGCCGCGCATCATCGCCTCGTAGGTGATCTCGACCAGCCGCTGGGCTTTGCGCTTCACCTCGCCGACGTAATACATGCGGCTGGTGTCGCCGTGCCAGCCGTCGACCACCAGCGTCACGTCGATGTTCAGGATGTCGCCGTCCTTGAGCGGCCGGTCCGCGGGTATCCCGTGGCAGACCACGTGATTGATCGAGGTGCACAGCGTATGGCGGTAGCCGCGATAGCCGAGGCAGGCCGGAAGCGCGCCGTGGTCCATCGCGTACTCGAAGGCGAGCTTGTCGAGCTTGGCCGTGGTCACGCCGGGCGCCACTTCGGGGACCAGCAGATCCAGGATCTCCGCAGCCAGACGTCCCGCCCGGCGCATGCCGTCGAAATCCTCCGGGCGGTGGGTGGCCACCGCAAACGCGGAGCGGCGCGCCGCCTCGATCGCCTCGCGGTCGAGGATGAGGTCGGGAGCAAGATCGGGATGAACTTCGGACATCGACAATTCCTATGGCGCCGGCCGCCTTGCACAAAAGTTAAGCCGTGTGCTTTGTAGCCGAGATTAGCACGGATACGCCTACAAATTTGCTTTTGCAGGGCGGAATTCAAGTCACCTGGGCCGGACGGCGAATGGACGAGGCCACGCATCGACTGACCGCTGCCGCACTCGTGATCGGCGACGAGATCCTGTCGGGCCGCACCCAGGACGTGAACATCGCGACGATCGCGCGCTTTTTGGCGCCCTTCGGCATCGACCTCTGCGAGGCGCGCTGCGTCCCGGACATCGAAGCCGAGATCGTCGCCGCCGTGAACGCGCTCCGGGCCCGCTACACCTATGTCTTCACCACCGGCGGCATCGGTCCGACCCATGACGACATCACCGCCGACGCGATCGGGGCGGCGTTCGCTCTCCCCGTGGAACACCATCCCGAAGCCATGGCGCTGCTCGGCGCCCGCTACGCGCCCGGCGAGTTCAACGAGCGCCGTCAGCGGATGGCGCGGGTCCCAAGGGGCGCGAGCCTCGTCAGAAACTCGGTGTCGGTGGCGCCGGGGTTCCAGATCGAGAACGTCTTCGTGCTCGCCGGCGTGCCCAAGATCATGCAAGTCATGCTGGAGGATGTCGCGCCGCGCCTGGCCCGCGGCACCCCGGTCAAGAGCCTCAGCATCGTCGCCCGTTTGCCCGAAGGCCGCATTGCCGCGGAGCTAGGCCTGATCCAGCAGCGCCACCCGGACGTCTCGGTCGGCAGCTATCCGTTCTTCACCATGGGCGGGTCGCAGGCCGAGATGCGGGCCTCCGCCGGCACGACGCTGGTGGTTCGCGGTCGCGATTCCGTCGAGGTCGAAGACGCGGGCGTCGAGATCGAAGCGCTGGTGCGCTCGCTCGGCGCGGTGCCCGAACGCACGGCCTAGCTCCAGCCCGCGACCCTCAAGGTTAAAAATTATCCGTTGCCAGGCCGGCGGGGCCTGTGGCACGGTCTTTTCGCAGCCCCAAGTTTCCCCGACCTATGATCGCGATGCGTATTCTGGCCGCCGCCGTCGGTGGGATTTTGTTCGCTGCGGCCGGTGTCGCCGCCGCCGGCAATTTCGCTTCCGACAAGCAGGTAGATTTCTTCGCCAACGGCACCCATCAGTTCTATGTCTGGTGCGGCAGCGGGGCCGATTATTTCGCGACCGCAGAGGGCATGAACGCCGAGGACGCCCAGATGAAGCTCTACGGCGCAGCCAAGGCTGCGGGCAAGACCGCGTGCTGGCCGGTCTGGCAGGGCCGCGTTTCCGGGTAATTCCTTTTAGTTGAGCGTGGCTTCCTTGGCCGCCTGGGCCAGGGCCGCCTGCGCCTGAGCTTGGTCGGCGAACACGGTGCGCGCGCGGGTGAGCGCCGCTCCTGCCTTATCCTTTTCGCCCAGCACGGAATAGGCCCGGATCAGCCTCAGCCAGCCCTCGAGGTCGTTCGGATTGGCATCGAGCCGGTTGGCCAGTTGCGCCACCATGGCTTGCGGATTGGGCGCCCCGCCGCCGCCGCCCCCGTTGATGAGCTGCGCCCGCAGCAGGGCCACCTGATCGACCAGCGCGCCCCGCCACTCGGCGTCGGGCGGCGCATCGGCCAGCACGCCTTCCCACATCTGGAGCGCGCCCTCGCGGTCGCCGCGGGTCGACGCCGCGAGCCCGATATAATAGCGCGCCATCAGGTCGCCCGGCTCGTTATTGAGCACCTCGCGGAAGACGTCCTCCGCCTCCTTTGTCACGCCGTTCGACGCCTGCGCCAGCGCCTCGCCGTAATTCGACAGCAGCGCCGGCGGCACCGCGCCCAGCCGCTCCCTGCTGATATTCATGGCCTGCTGGAAGGCTTTCGACGCCTCGCCCGGATTGCCGACCGCCATGTAGCCGCGCCCGAGAAGCATCCAGCCCTGCATGTCGCCTGGCCGCTCGCGGATCTGGCGTGAGAGCGTCGCAATCAGCTGCGGATAATCCTCGGTCGAGGCGCCGCGAAGCGCGCTCAGCGCCAGCTCGGGCTGCCCCAAAAAGACGTAGAACCCCAGACCCAAAGCGGCAACGCCAAGCCCCGACCCCAGCGCCAGCAGGGGCCGGCGGGTCGAATCCTCGCGCGAACGGCGGATGAGCGGCAAGGCGACAAACGCGCTTGCGGCGAGGGCAACCGTCGCAAAAATCAGGACCAGAACGGCGATCATGGCGGCGAGAGCCCTACCACGACGAAGCCTCGGCTGTCATATCCTGCATCGCCGCCGACGCGTTCTCCGGCGAAAGTGCCGGAGAATGTGAAAGCGTAGGGCCCCGTGGCGGAATGGTAGACGCAACGGACTTAAAATCCGTAGCTCCGAAAGGGGCGTCCCGGTTCAAGTCCGGGCGGGGCCACCACCTAGCTTTTCTTATGAGCGAAGCGAATTAGAAAAGCTGGTGTCCGCCGAAGCCCTTGGCGAAGGCGGACTGGCGACGCCTCCCTAAGCCGTCAGCCACTCCAGCGTGCGCTCGTTCTCGATGTTTTGCAGCCGCTGATACAGCCGGTCCATCGCGGGGCGTGGGAAGCGTTTGCTCATCAGCATGAACTTCTCCCGCATGCCGGGCTCGTCGAGCGGCCGCGCCGGCGTGCCGCGGAATTCGGTCACGCGCCGCGTCACCGTGCGCCCGTTCTTCAGCGTGACGGCCACCGTGGTCGTGAGGTCCTCCCGCTTCTGTCCGGGCACGACGTTCATCTTCACTTTCGCCGCCATGGCGAGGATGTCGCGGTCCTTGTGCACGTTCTCGTCGAACGAATCCGGATCGATCGGATTGCGATAGAACGCGAGCCCGACCGAGAACGGAATGCTGTACTGCGCCAGCAGCACGTCGGGCGGCGCGGGGATGTTGTTCACCGACGCCATGCGCTCGTTGCCGGTGAGCGTGATCGTCTCCACGTCCGCGGCCTTGAACTTGTGCTCGTTCATCAGGTCGAGAATGCCTTCGACCGGCCGGTGCGCCGTCACATGGCAGGCGAAGCGCTTCATCATGATGTACATGCTGGCATAGTCGCGCCCCAGGCCCTTGGTCAGCTCGCTGAAATCGTGCTCGGTGCCGAACGCTTCCAGATAACCCGCTTCTCCTTCGATCACCGTGCTCGGGCCGTCGAATCCGTCGGCGGCGAGGGTCGCCGCCAGCACGCCCGATTCCGCCGCGCGTCCCAGATGCAGCTTCTTCACCATGCCGCCGCTCTTGGAGTGCGCGAATTCCAAGAGCCCGCCCGAGAGCGAACCGGCGATGCCGAGCGCGTATGTCATCTTCGTGGCATCGAGCTGCATCAGCTTGCCGACGGTCACCGCGCCGCCGAACGGTCCCGTCGTCCCCGGCGCATGGAAGCCGCGCGGTTCGAGCGAGCCTTTCGCCGCGAGCCCGATGCGGATCATCACTTCGCCGCCCGCCGTCATCGCCAGCATCAGGTCGCGCCCGCTCAGGCCGCGTTCCTGCGCCACCGCGAGGCCGGACGAGAACATCGCCGCGCCCGGATGCGAGCCCGAATTGGGATCGGTCAGATTGTCGAGCTCGAAGGCGTGCGCCATCGTGCCGTGCGCGAGCGCCGCCGACGGCGCCTGCACGTTCACGCCGCCGCCGCCCAGGATCGCGCTCTTGCCGCCCGGTCCGGTGCGCTTTGCGTGCGCGATCACCATCTTGCTCCACGGCAGCTGCCCGCCGTAGAGGACCACCGCCACCGTGTCGATGATGGTGTTCTTGACCCGCAGCTTCACCTCCGCCGGGATCTCCTCGTAGCGCAGCGCGGACGCGTATTGCGCCAGCCGCGTCGTCATCCCGGTTTGACCCGCGGCCGGCGCTGTCGCCGCTTTGGCGGCCGTCGCAACGATCGGTGCGGTCACGGCCGGGATCGCCGCGGCGACCAGGTTCGGTGCCAAGCCCGCCGCACCCGCGGTCATCGCCGCCCGTCCGAGGAACGTCCGCCGCCCCAGGCGTTCTGATGGTTTGTCAGACATGGCGATTCCCTCCGTTTGTTCTATTTGGCCCAAACTACCCCAAATTCGCGTCCCGTGCCGAGAGTGGCGGCTCGGCTTCGTTCTCTTTTTCGCGATGGTCGTGGTGGTAGAGTGGTCCATGACGGCCAGCATCCGCACCCAGGTCGCCATCGTCGGCGGCGGTCCCGCCGGCATGATGCACGGCCTGCTCATGGCGCGCGCCGGGATCGACGTCGTCGTGCTGGAAAAGCACGGCGACTTCCTGCGCGATTTCCGCGGCGACACCGTGCATCCCTCGACGCTGGAAGTCATCCGCGAGCTCGGGCTCCTCGAAGACTTCCTCAAGCGCCCGCATCAGGAATTGCGTGAGCTTTCCGGCGTGATCGGCGGCGTGAACGTCAAGCTCGCCGATTTCAGGCATGTGCGTGCGCATTGCCGTTTCATCGCGCTGATGCCGCAATGGGACTTCCTCGATTTTCTAGCCTCCCATGCGAAGCGCTACGCCAATTTCCGTCTCCTCATGGAGGCCGAAGCGACCGGTCTCATCGAGGAGGGCGGACGCATCTCAGGCGTCGTCGCCGACACCCAAGACGGCAGGCTCGAGCTGCGCGCCGATCTCGTCGTCGGCTGCGACGGACGCCACTCGCTCATCCGGGACAGGGCAGGGCTACCGCTCACCGAATTCGGCGTGCCGATCGACGTGCTGTGGATGCGGCTGTCCAAGTCGCCCGGCGATTCCCCGACCACGCTCGGCCGCATCGCCGCCGGCCGCATCTTCGTGACGCTCGATCGCGGCGACTATTGGCAATGCGCGCTGGTCATTTCAAAAGACGGCGCGGAAAACCTGCGCGCCGAGGGGCTGGAGGCGTTCCGTCAGTCGATCCTCAAGGTCGCGCCGTCTTTCGCCGACCGCGTGGGCGAAATTCAAAGCTGGGATCAGGTCAAGCTTCTCACGGTCAAGGTGAACCGCTTGCGCGAGTGGTGCAGGCCGGGTCTCTTGTGCATCGGCGACGCGGCGCACGCCATGTCGCCGGTCGGCGGCATCGGCATCAATCTCGCGATCCAGGATGCGGTGGCCGCGGCGAACAGTCTCGCGCCGGTCTTTGCCCGCGGGTCGGTCCCCTCGCTCGACGATCTCAAGCGGGTGCAGCAGCGGCGCGAATTCCCCACGAAGATGACGCAGGCGCTGCAGATGGCGATACAGGACCGCGTCATGACGCGCGTGCTCGCAGCCAAAAGCGACCCGAAGCCGCCTTATGCGGTGAAGCTCTTGAACCGCTTCCCGTTCCTGCGGCGGATTCCGGCGCGTATTGTCGGGATCGGCTTCCGTCCCGAGCATGTTCGCTCGCCGATCGCCGCGGGACCGATCGCTATGTCTGGACCTTCGGGACCTATGATCCCTGGGCCTAAGCTCGAGCTTGAAGCTTAGGCTTGGGCGGGAACCCCCCTGTCGGCGACACGTTTCCACTCCAAGCCGGACCACATGGTCTGCGCGCCTACTCCCTGACAAAGCGGGGAAAAGGAGGTTTGTCATGACCAAGAAACTTGCTCTGAGCATTGGCGTAGTGCTGCTCGCTGCAGGCTCGTTGCTGACCGTCCCGGCTCAGGCCGCGGGCGTGAAGATCGGCGTCCTGACTTGCAGCGTCGCACCGGGCTGGGGCCTTGTGCTTGGCTCGTCCAAGGACTTGACCTGCAGCTACGTCCCGAACGGCGCCATCGCCGGCGAGAACTATTTCGGCAGCATCACGAAGATCGGCGTCGACATCGGCTACACCGGTGGCGGTACGGTCGTCTGGGGCGTGTTCGCGCCGTCTTCGGACGTGTTGCCCGGAGCGCTGGAAGGCAACTATGCTGGCGTATCCGCTCAGGCCACGGTCGCTGTCGGACTGGGCGCGAATGTGATGATCGGCGGCTTCGACAAGTCGATTGCGCTGCAGCCGCTCAGTATTGAAGGCCAAACCGGCTTGAACATCGCGGCCGGCATTGGTGCGATCAACCTGAAGCATGGGTAGTTGCACTTAGCACTGTTACCGAAAGGCCCCGCGTCGCGCGGGGCCTTTCTTGTGCGCTATTCGCGGCCGTGGCGTGGCTTTCGGTAAGGCGAAAGCGCATAGGCGGCAAGCGCGCGTTCCACCGCCTTTGGCTCGTATTTGATGATCGCCAGCAGCACACGCGCGGCGCGCTCGGGGGTGCGGCGTCCTTGCTCCCAATCACGCACCGCACTGACATGAAAGCCATAGCGCCACGCGAATGCCGACTGGGACAGCCCCGTCGCCTTGCGGATCGCTTTCGCGTCGGGCGGTGGCACGGTACGTTTGAACTGCTTCAACTCGGCCTCGGTTAGGGGAGGATTGTCGGGGTCGCTCTTCGCCCCGGCGATGATCTCAGCCTCAGTCATGCGCCGAAGATCGCCACGCTGGCCGCGCGTGAGTTGTGGAGGGTTTTCCGGATCAAGAACGAACCGCACGATATTGGGCTCGCTCTTCCCGCGAGGCTTGGCGAGCCGAGATGACGCGGGTGGTTTCGCCGCGGCGCGTGAAGATGACCGCAACGAGGAACTCTTCAATTGCCGCAATGATCTTGAATCTCTCTTCGCCATACTCGTAGCGCCTGTCTTGGATTTCGATCTTCCGAGGATCAGAGAATGCCCGCACCGCATACGGGAAAGGAACTTTGTGTTTGGCGAGGTTGGCAATCGCCTTTGCCTCGTCCCATTCAATTCAGCCATCGAGACTATACGGCATTGCCGTAGCAGGAGCAAGGCATGGTTGCCATCACATCTGCATCGTCCAGCCGTCCACGCCCATCGCGGCCTGGCGGATGGCTTCGGTGAGCGTCGGATGCGCGTGGCTGGTGCGCGCGATGTCCTCGGACGACGCCGAGAATTCGATCGCGAGCGACGCCTCGCCGATCATGTTGCCGACATCGGGGCCGATCATGTGGACGCCCAGCACGCGGTCGGTCTTGGCATCGGCGATGATCTTCACGAATCCTTCGGTCGTGAGATTCGACTTGGCGCGCGCATTCGCGGTGAAGGGGAACTTGCCGACTTTGTACGCGACTCCCGCCGCCTTCAGCTCCTCCTCGGTTTTCCCCACCACCGCGACTTCGGGATAGGTGTAGATCACCGACGGGATCGCGTCGTAGTTCACGTGGCCCGCGCGCCCTGCGATGAGCTCGGCGCAGGCGACCGCTTCGTCTTCGGCCTTGTGCGCCAGCATCGCGCCCTCGCGCACGTCGCCGATCGCCCAGATGCCGGACACGTTGGTCTTGAAATGCGCATCGGTGACGACGCGTCCGCGCGCATCGCGCGCGACGCCCACTTCGTCCAGCCCGAGTCCGTCCGTGAACGCGCGACGGCCGATAGCAACCAGGATCGCGTCGGCTTCGACCGCCTCTCGCGCGCCTCCGGCCGCGGGCTCGATCGCAGCGATGAGGATCGCGCCCTTCTTCTCCACGCCCACGACCTTGCTCGCGAGCTTGAACTTGATCCCCTGCCGCTCCAGCAGGCGCTGGAACTGCCGCGCGACTTCCCCGTCGATGCCGGGCACGATGCGGTCGAGGAATTCGACCACCAGCACCTCGGACCCGAGTCGCCGCCACACCGAGCCCAGCTCGAGCCCGATCACGCCCGCGCCGATCACGAGCAGCCGCTTGGGCACCGCTGGAAACGACAGTGCGCCGGTGGACGACACGATCTGCCGCTCGTCGATGGTGATGCCCGGCAGCGTCGCGACGTCCGACCCGGTCGCGATCACGATGTGCTTCGCCTCCAGCTCGCGCACGCCGTCCTTGGTCTTGACGCTCACTTTGCCGGGCGCGGCGATCTTTCCCTCGCCGACGATGCCTGCGACCTTGTTCTTCTTGAACAGGAACTCGACGCCCTTGGTCAGCTCGCCGACCACCTTGTTCTTGTGCGCCATCATGGCGGGGAGATCGATGCCGGGCGTTCCGGTGATTCCGAAGCGGGGAAAGTCCAGGCGCGCGACCGTATATAGGTCTGTCGCGTGCAGCAGCGCCTTCGACGGAATGCAGCCGACATTCAGGCACGTGCCGCCGAACGATCCGCGGCTGTCTACGCAGGCGACCGTAAGACCGAGCTGGCCCAAACGGATGGCGCAATTGTAGCCGCCCGGCCCGCCGCCGATGACGACCACGTCGTAGCGTTCGCTCATGAGAGAGTCCTTGGCGGGCCGACATTCGGGCCCGCAGGCAAGTCACAAATCCAGCAGCAGCCGTTCCGGATCTTCGAGGTTTTCCTTTACGCGCACGAGGAACGTTACGGCCTCGCGTCCATCAACGAGGCGATGATCGTAAGAGAGCGCAAG
>Ga0137427_10000704_pt1 | contig 16329 bp, 12 predicted proteins | sample EasRivERMZT700_2_FD_102309 | JGI IMG/M metagenome (GOLD analysis project Ga0137427, IMG submission 102309) | Soil microbial communities from meander-bound floodplain in the East River, Colorado, USA - East River MetaG ERMZT700_2 | ecosystem: Environmental > Terrestrial > Soil > Floodplain ...
GTTCGTTCGCCATAAGGAAGGTTGCCGTCGCGAATACGATTGGGACGATCCGCTCCGCCTGTATTCGAGTTGTCGGTCGAGAGAGAGGGAGTAAACGGCCTTCCGCTCTGGAACGTCTGAATGAGTTTCTTTAGGGCAACGATCTCATCGGTCTCCAGGTCGCGAGCTTTGTAGACCGTTTCGGTATTACCACTTCCGAGTTTCTCCAGTAACTCAAAGCTTCGGACGCGCGTTGTGGCGAATGTGGCGCTTGTGCTGCGGCCAACTGGTGAGTAACGCCTTAGACCCGACGGATGATGTACCGTCGGGTCACGGCGTCATTGATGGATCTTGGGGGCGTTCGTTCGCTGCGTGCCGTCGGAGAAGCCCAGATTGTAGCCCTCGTAAAAGATGGTGCTATACCAGCCGCCAGGAACGTACTTTTTTAAAGGCAATCGCTCCAATTCAGATGGTATCAACGATGATCCAACGCGGACTCCCTTGATACCGACGTAGATCCTGGAGGCTTCTTTCATCAGGGCGTTGTACTCGTCCACGCGCGCGAGTACGTGCAGATAAAGATCATTCAGAACCTCCTGGTACGCCACTACCGGTTTATGAAACGTTTCCTTAGCTACTGTCCAGCTTGCCTCAGATTTCGCATCGATAGGTTCTTTTGCGGTCCAATACGTCTGGATCTGAGTGAGCAGCCGCTGAATCTCGTTTGCCTTTTTGTCGAGTAGTTGGAGATTCCGAACGACTTCCTGTGACTCTGTGTCTTTCAGGAAGTGCTCCACCGTGACGTCTGGAACGTCGGACAACAGGTGAGGTGTGTTGAAGTCCATGTTCTCGACATCGAGAATGTTATACGTCTTCGATATACTGCCAACGCTGACAAAGACGTTGCCGGCCTCTACTTTCTTGATGATGCCTTCAACCTTGGTTCCGTCCTTTAGTCTCAGCGTGTCGGCACTCAGCGGAGACACTTCGGCAAGTAGAACCATGTTGAGAACTGCCGCCATCACGAGATAACCGATCTTCATGGTGTCCTCCTCAAACGAATCGACTGATTCGAAACCCATCTTGCAGGAACGGTGCCAATTGCGGGCCGCCTGTCCGAACGTCCAATGGAAGGAGAGTTGCACTAGAGCCTGTCGGAGGCGGTTATGGTGAGCATTGAAAAGATTCTGTGTCCGGTCGATTTCTTTCCAGCTTCGGACAGGGCCGTGGATTATGCCATCGCGTTAGCCAGAAACTATGATGCCCGGCTAATCCTGCTGCATGTGGTCACGCCGGCGGTTCCTTCGTCGTACGAACTTCCCTTGAATTTGGGTGACGTCACGACGACTTTGGTCGAGGCAGCGAGAGCCCAACTGGCGGTTGTGGCCAAACGCGCGGAATCGAAAAAGGTTCCAGTCCAGATCATCGTTCGAGTCGGAGATGTCGATCTCGAAGTTCGGGACATGGCGAAGGATAAAGTAGTGGATCTTGTCGTTATGGGCAGCCATGGGCGACGCGGCTTCGAAAAATGGTTTCTTGGATCGCACACCGAACGACTATTGCGCCGACTGCCTATACCGTTGATCGTGGTTGGCGATGGCGCTGCGGGAAAGAAAGCTCCGCCGTCGGTGCGAAACATTTTGGTTCTCACAGACTTCTCGGCCGGCACGCCGGAAGCAGTCCGTTATGCATTCTCGCTCGGACAGGAGTGTCAGGCGAGAATCACGCTGATGCACGTCTTGAATGACGTGGACGTGAATATCGGTGGCAAACAGCGGGATCCGCTCATTAAAGGAATTCGTCTCAGGCTCGAATCTCTTGTGCCCGATGAAGCTCGAGACTGGTGTAACGTCAGCACGCGCGTCGAAATGGGTGTTCCGTATCGAACGATTCTGGATACGCTTAAGGGTAAATTCGATCTCTTGGTGATGAACGTTCACGGTAAATCGATGCTGGATCGAGCGTTGTTGGGAAGTACAGCGGAACGAGTGGTCCGGGGAGCAGGAATCCCCGTGCTGGTGATTCCTCCAGTTATCGGTAAGAAACGAAAGGGACGTCCTTCCAAAAAGGCGGCTTAGGTCCGATGACACATCCTCTATATATACCGGCACCCTATCAAGATGCGGCCGACCGGGGCCGCATCATCCTCAGAGACGGCTCTACCGCGTTGATTCGGTTAGCCAATTCCGCTGATTGCGAAGCGTTGAAAGCCTTCTTCGAACGTCTTTCCGACGACTCGCGGCGTCACCGTTTTTTGTCTCTGGCCAAACCGTCCGATAAACTGATCGCTTCATTCTGCAATTGTTCGAATCCCGAACAATTGATGACGCTCGTTATTACAAGGCGATTAAATGATCGCGACACGATTATCGGCGCGTCTACCTACATTGCGCAGGATTCCCAGTGCGCGGAAGTCGCCTTTGCCGTGGACGATCCGTTCCAGGGACAGGGCTTGGGAACTCAATTACTCGAGCGTCTTGCGTTGCTTGCGGTTCGGAATGGCTTTACGAGGTTTTGGGCGGTGACGGAAAAGGAAAACCGCAGCATGATCGAAGTATTTCGACGCTCGGGTTTCCCAATCAAAGAAACTTTCGATGGCGGCAATGTCGAGATCGATTTTGCCGTGGCGCCGACGTCATCCAGCGTTGAAATCTCTGAAGTTCGCGACCGTGTCTTCACCGCGACCTCTGTGCGGCCGTTCTTCAAACCGAACGGCGTTGCCGTTGTTGGCGCATCTCGCGACCCTCAAAGCATCGGTTTTCGCATTCTGGACGCCTTGATCCGCAGCCGTTTTCAAGGTCCGGTTTATCCCATAAATCCAAATGCCAAGGTGGTCGGTTCCATTCGCGCTTATCCAAGCGTCGCCGCTTTGCCGGAACAGGTCGATCTTGCAATCATCTCAGTTCCTCGCGACCTCGTTCTCGATGCCGTGGACGATTGTGCCAGGCGCGGTGTGCGCTCTCTTGTTGTCATTACTGCAGGCTTTTCAGAGACGAATGAAAGCGGAATGCGCCTGCAGAAAATCTTATTGGATCGCGTGCGGGGTTACGGCATGCGGATGGTCGGCCCGAACTGTATGGGTTTGCTGAATACTGAACCGGGCGTCCAGCTGAACGCTTCGTTCTCTCCGGTGTTTCCGCCGGTTGGGCGTCTTGCAATGTCGTCTCAGAGCGGTGCTCTGGGATTGGCGATTCTGGCGCTGGCGACTGAGCGACACCTCGGGCTGTCGACTTTCGTCAGCGTCGGGAACAAGGCGGACGTTTCGAGCAACGATCTGCTTCAGTATTGGGAAGTCGATAACAACACCGACGTCATTCTTTTGTATCTCGAGTCGTTTGGAAACCCGCGACGATTTGCCCGAATCGCACGACGTGTCAGCCGCAGCAAACCCATCGTCGCTGTGAAGTCCGGCCGAACGAACGCGGGCCGCCGGGCCGCCGGATCTCACACTGCGGCGTTGGCATCGAACGACATCGCCGCCGATGCGTTGTTCAGGCAGACGGGAGTAATTCGAGCGGATACGCTGGATGAAATGTTTGATATCGCAGCGACGTTGGGAAGCCAGCCGCTGCTACAGGGCCGGCGCATCGCCATTATCACAAATGCCGGAGGTCCCGGCATACTCTGCACGGACGCCTGTGAAGCGGGCGGTCTCATCGTTCCGGAATTGTCCGAGGCCACGAAGGCCCATCTGCGCCAATTCCTGCCAAGCGCCGCCAGTGTGTCCAATCCCGTAGACATGATCGCGTCGGCCCGGGCGGACAGCTATCGGCAGACCATTGAAGTGATGCTGGGTTCCGACGAATTCGATGCTCTGGTCATCATTTATATTCCCGTCGATCGCGACGAATCTCAATCCGTGGCGGCGGCTATTCGCGACGGAGTCCGTCTGGCCCGCGTAGCGGGTTGCACGAGCAAGCCTGTACTGGCATGCATGATGGCGTCGGAGGAGTTGCGGTCTTCGCTGCGTCTGGAAAGCGAACAGATTCCGGCCTACGCCTTCCCTGAGTCGGTCGCCAAGGTTCTCTCAAAGATCGCCGTATATTCGGACTGGCGGAATCAACCGCTGGGAATCGTCCCCGCCTTCGATGATGTCGACGAGTCGCGTTCTCGATCCATCGTGCAATCTGCTCTGCAGGCCAGAGGTGATGGCTGGCTCACCGCTGAAGAATCACGGGAGTTGCTGGACGCGTTTCGAGTTCCTCAAGCGGCCGGCGGCGTTGCGCGTACTGCCGATGAGGCCGTGAGCATTGCTCGGAAGATCGGATTTCCAGTAGCCGTGAAACTTGCCTCCCACACCATTGTTCACAAGACCGAAACCCGGTCGGTGAAGTTACACCTCATGGATGATGCGGGCGTTCAGTCAGCATTCAAAGAGATTCAGGAAAACCTCGCGGCCCGAAACCAATTGTCTGAAATGGAGGGAGTACTCGTCCAGTCGATGGTCAAAGAAGGCGTCGAACTGATGATCGGCGTAACGGACGATCCGCTGTTTGGTCCCTTGATCGGGTTTGGTCTGGGAGGTATTCACGTCGAGATTCTAGGAGATGTCCGATTCCGCGTCACCCCGCTGACCGATAAGGACGCTACGGACATGGTTCGGGAAATTCGTGGATATCGTCTGCTCGAAGGCTATCGTGGCCACCCTCCCGCCGACGTGAAAGCCATTGAGGAAGTTCTGCTGCGCATTTCATTGCTGGTTGAACGGCTGCCCGAGGTACGAGAACTCGATCTCAATCCGCTCTTTGCTTTGGCTCCGGGTAAAGGCTGCCGCGTCGTTGATGCGCGTATTCGTGTTGCCGGCCCCCCCGGCACACGTTCGACCACTTCCTGAGCAAAGCGGGCAGAATGACAATGCGACGTCCTGAGAACCATTCTCTTTTGACAGTTTGTCGTGAGCATGTTTCGCATCTTCCGCGATATTGCCTCAAAGTCGAATTACAGTTGGACCATCCACACGTTTTCAATCATTTAGCTCAGGCAGATCGAATGCTATTGCGGTTGGTATGAAAACAAAACGCGACGTTGAATATCAAGAACTCTCACCCTGGTGGAAGCACTCGGTGATCTTGATGTTTGTCATCGCAGTTGTGGTTATGATCTTGAACTCCGCCTGAGGAGGAACTATGAAGTTTAATTGTACGAACCATCTGTCTCAAGAACATAAGCGGATTCTCCGCGCCATATACGTGTTGGAGGCGATGGCGGAAAGAGCACGGACGGGTCGAATCCCCGAGGCTGGTGACGTCGAGAAGCTGTTGAACTTCTTCAAAGGGTTTGCAGACGAACATCATCAGGGAAAAGAAGAATCGGTCCTGTTTCCCGCTTTGAACCGAGCTTCCGACGCGGTGACCGCCGCGCCGTTACGTCATATGATGTTCGAACATGAACAGGAGCGGTCACTCGTCAGTGGGTTGGAAGACTCGCTGCGGACGCGGCGGAACACGGAGTTTGCTTATTACGCAGGCCGGCTGGCTGATCAACTCTCGAATCACATTTATAAGGAAGAGAACATTCTGTTTGACCTTGTTGAGAGGACCATTTCGCCGGAGACGGATGGTGTGCTAACCCTTGAAATGATTGCTTGTGATGAGGCACTCACTTCGGGAAAATATGATGCGTTTGTGCAGATCGTCAACGACCTTGAATGGAAGTACCTTGGCAAGGCGGCGTAATCAGATGCGATTTGGAGTTTTGATCACGGCTATCGCGTTACTTTTATTTGCCGGATGGATGCTTGCCGGCGCGCCTCGAGAACAGCAGATCGTTCAACCTTTTTCCGCACACGACAAGTTGTCGTATGCGGACCCGTTCCTGGTGGACTTCGTTCGGCCGGGTCTGACAGCGAAGCTCGAAGATCCCACCATCGGTTCGGACCGGCGAATTCGCGTCAAGGTTCGAATCACAGATCCAAAAGGGCTGCCGTTGGATCGTGCAGGTGTCACCACTCCCGGCGCAGTCTCCATGAGTTTCATCGGTGCCCACCTGCCCGATCCTGATGGGCAATATGTGGCCTACACGGTTAGAACTCAGACCAGCCCGATTACCAGTGTGAGTGCAGTACAGGCGGCGGGCGACTCGGGCGGAACATGGGAAAAGCTGTCGGATGGTCTCTATCAGTACACGTTTGGCACGGTCCTGCCGACGTCTTATGTACGCTCGGAAACGCATGCGATCGGTTTGTACGCAACGCGCGACCTGACGGAGTTCGATCTCGACAGGCAATATGCCAACGATGTCATCGAATTCGTTCCCGACGCTTCGCATCCTCCGGAAGATCGTGCCATTACCGTTACGACAAACTGCAACAACTGTCATGATCCATTGACGGCGCATGGCGAAGTCCGCCGCGATGTCCGGTTGTGCGTGTTGTGTCACACGGCGCAGACGGTCGATCCCGACACCGGCAATACGGCCGATTTCAAAGTCATGATCCACAAGATCCATCGTGGTGAAAATCTTCCAAGCGTTCAGGCAGGAAAACCTTACCAGTTCATCGGCTTCGGCGGAGCCGTGGCTGATTTTTCCCACGTACGCTTTCCGGATGACTTGAGAAACTGCGAGCGCTGCCACTCCGGCGCCGCGCAATCGTTGCATTTCATGACGAAGCCGTCCCGAGTCGCGTGCGGCGCCTGTCATGACAACGTCGATTTCGCGACCGGCGCGAACCATCAAGGCATCGTCCAAATGACGGACACTCAGTGCAGAACGTGTCATTTGCCCCAGGGTGAACTCGAGTTTGATCTTTCGATCAAGGGCGCTCACACCGTGCCCACGGAATCGCAGTCGTTACCCGGCGTGGTGTTCAAGATCCTGGGCGTAGATAACGGAACGCCGGGAAATCAACCAACCGTACGCTTCAGCGTTACGGATAAGAAAGGTTTGCCGATTTCGCCATCGACCATGAACGGCTTGTCGTTAATCATGGCGGGACCGACTGTCGATTACACGTCGTACGTTCGAGACGATGCACGTCAGGCTACCGGAGGTGGGACGTCATTCTCCTGGACCATGTCGCGGCCGATTGCTTCCGACTTCAAGGGCAGCATGGCGATAGGCATTGAAGGTTACCGGAATGTCGCACTAACCAAGTTCGACAATTCGACGATCACTGTGCGTGATGCCGGCTTCAATGAGATCTTCTACTTTGATACCGCCGGTAATGCACCGCTTGCCCGGCGCGACATCATCAAACTGGATGGATGTAATTCCTGTCACGGTGAACTCAGGGCGCATGGCGGCTCGCGCATGAACACGGAGTATTGCATCCTCTGCCATACGCCAACGGAGACGGATCGAGCCCGCAGACCTGCCACCCAGCAGCCGGTCGAATCCATTCACTTCAAGACGATGATTCACAAGATTCACACCGGCAAAGAGCTGCAACGCGATTTCACGGTGTACGGCTTCGGAAATGCAGCGATCAACTTCAACGAGATTCGGTTTCCGGGAGATCGTCGCGACTGCGTGAAGTGTCACGTGGACGGCACACAGCAACTACCTCTGCTGGACACGAATCTGCCGAGCCTCTCGCCCCGCGACTGGCTACCGACGATGCCGCCGGAGACCGCATCATGCCTCTCCTGCCATACGAGCAGGGCCGCTGCAGTCCACGCTCAACTCAACAGTTCATCATTGGGTGAGGCCTGCGCAGTGTGTCATGGACCCAAGGGTGATTTTGCGGTCAACAAAGTACACGCTAGATGAACAGCTTCGTTCATCTTCTGCTTTGGTTGGGGCTGGCGTTTTCGGCGCCACAGAGCGGGACTCCGGCGCTTGCTCCGGCAAGCCAGCCACAATATGCAGGATCACAGGAATGTGCGACGTGTCACGAGGATCTTTCCAACGCGTTCAGGAAGAACACACACATCCGGCTGGACCGGCCGGTCGCTTCTGAAACCGGACATGCGTGTGAGTCGTGTCATGGTCCGGGGAAGGAACACGCCGAATCCGCCGACATCACAAAAATACGCTCCTTCAAAACGCTAACACCGCAACGCTCGGCCTCCTTCTGTCTCGACTGTCACCAGAAAGATGCCACGCACAGCAACCGACTTTTTGATGTCCATACCAGGAAATCGGTCACGTGCACATCGTGTCATTCGGTTCACAACGCGGCGCCGCGGACCAATTTGTTGACCAAAACGACCACCGATCTTTGCGCCTCCTGTCACCCATCCGCGCGCGCGCGATTCAATCGGCCGTTCAGCCACAACATCAAGGCCGACATCATGAATTGCGCCAGTTGCCACGCGCCTCACGGCGGAAGCTCACCAGTTCGCCCCCAACTATTGGCCAGCCATGCAAACGACAACTCCTGTTTGAATTGTCATGGCGACAAGAGAGGACCGTTTACATTCGAACACATGCCGATGAAGTTTGAAGGCTGTGCCGGTTGCCATGAGCCGCATGGCTCCGCGAATCCTCGAATGCTTGTCCGAAGCGAAGTGCGTCAACTTTGTCTGGAATGTCACACGAACTCGAAATCCACTTTCGGCAGAACGCCGCCCGCATTTCATGACCTGCGCAGCGAGCGATTCCGGAACTGCACGATATGTCATACGAAGATACACGGATCTCATACCAACGCGGCATTCTTGCGCTAGCGCTGGTTGGTATCCTGACGCTTTCCGAAGTTCGCGTTCTGTCCGCTCAGGAGCGGACACTGGAGGGTTCGTTCGAACTGGGCAACCGTTGGCGTTGGCTTGCTGGCAATGAGGATGTGTATCGAAGCACCATCAATCTTGGTCGCGGACCAAAGCTTCAGTCGTTTTCAGCGACGTTTACACCCAAAACGGGAGAGCCTTCCGTTTTTGATCGAGCCTCGATCGATATGACCGGATGGGGTGGAGAACCGGCCGGCAGCCTGCGCTTTTTGATGGGATCTCAGAACCGTTATCAGCTCAGCCTGAACTATCGTCATTTTGATTACTTCAATTCTCTCCCGTCGTTTGCAAATCCCACGGCAGCGCGCGCCGGTTCGACGCAAAGTTCGATGGACGTTTCGCGGCGGCTTGCCGATGGGCGACTGACATTCCGGCCGCACTCCGGCATTTCTCCATACGTTGCATTCGAGTTCGATTCGACAAATGGACCGGGCCGTACGAACTTCGTCCAGGATTCGAACGAATACAGTGTGGCCACGAATATCGACAACGCAACCACGACGGCTAAAGGAGGCGTCGCCTTCCGGTTCGAACGCTGGAGCGGAGGTTTTGAGGCGGGAACCAGCGGGTTTCACGATGCGCAAAACATCAATGTAGCGGGCCCGAACCTCGGCAACCGCACCACGTTGTTTCTCGGACAGCGGCTCCAACTCGACAGCCTGCAACAAAACTACGATGTCTCGGGCAGTGATCGATTCACTCGGGTCTTCCTGCAGGCGAGACCCTGGCGGAATCTGACACTGACGGGGCAGTACTCGTACAGCCGGCCCACCAGTGAGACAACCTATCAGGACAATGGTTCCGGAAGATTCGTGCTTCTCAGCACGCTCGAGATGTTTACGGGAAGCAGTACGCTCGCCAGAACACAGGCCAGCTTTCCGCATCCCTCGGGTTCAGTGGGCGTGGAATTTCGGCCGATCGATCGCTTGCGCATCGTCGAAACGGTTTCGGCGGATCAATTCCGAATCCACGGCGACGGCTCGTCGATGCAGGGTTTTACGTCATCGTCGCGGCGTGTGAGCGAGAGTTTCGATGAGACGCTGAGGGCAAAGTTCACCCGCCAACGCCTCGATGTCATCTTCGACCTCAATTCGATCGCCAGCCTGCACGCGGGGCATAGCTATTTGACGGCCAACGCAACCTCTCCCGGATCGCTGCTGGCGGCGTCCGAGAGTCATGATCTCAAGCGAAACGTAGCGGATCTCGGTATGACTCTTCGCTTCAACAGATTGAAGATGAACGTGGATTTCGACGATGATCGTGGTGACGCCACCTTCTTTCGAACCGACCGCCGCGATTTCCAGAGACTGCGGGCCCGAGGACGCTACCGCGTGTCCGAGACGCTGGAGTTCGGGTTGATGACCTCCGTTTGGAATAACGACAATACGGCGGATGATGTCGATTTCGTCGAGCGAAGCCGCGAGGAAAGCGTCGAGGTTCAGTTTATCCCGGCGGGCGGCAAAGTCGGCGTCGAGGCCAGTTATGGTCGCGGAACGTTTCGTTCGGATCTGCCGATTATCGTTCCACAAAATTTCCAGAAGGAGCGATCGGTTTACCGGGATCGCGGGCACAACGGATCCCTGGTTGTGACACTGAAGCCGATAGCCCGCGTTCAGGCCAGCCTCGGCGGCGACCTCTTCATCTCGACGGACGATCGGTCAACCCGCTTTTACAATCCGTTCGTTCGTGCTAGCTACATGTTGAAGACCGATGCGGCTTTCGTCACGGAGTGGCGTTGGCATGGGTACTCGAACCGATCGTACCCCCACGAATCGTTCCAGGCCCATCTCTTGACGACTGGCATCGAATACAGGTTCCAGGATTGAATGATCCTTCGTGACAATTTGTCAACGAAGTCTCACCCGTTTTGCGATAGATTGCCAAGTCGTCACCAAAGTATAGATTCACAAATGTAATGCACCTGTTCTTCTAAGTTGTGAAGACTTCAAAAGAACGCTGGCAAGTCCATGTCCTACCATTGTTTTCTGACAAAATGTTCTGCGACTACGAATTCCGTGCCAAATTGGCGTTGCGGTTGCTAGGTCATATCCTGAAATGGCCGAAATGAACCTCCCAGTATTTAAGGCGCGCGAATCGCTCGGTTGTTCGCACGAAGGAATGATCGTGACGGACGCGACCGGCGCTGTAGTTGAAACAAATCTGGCCGCCGAACGAATCCTCGAAGTGCCCTCGCTGAAGTTGAAGGGATCGACAGTTCGTGACCTATGTACAGTCGGTTCAAGTTATGAGGAGATCAAGAAGCGTGCGACGGATGAAGGCCGATGCTTGAACCGGCCGATCATCCTTCAGACAAGTAGCGGCAAGCGTAAGCTCGTCAACATGTCGATTCAGAAAGTCGAGGGTGCCGACGTTCGATACGTTCATGTCTTTCAGGATTGTGCCGATCTCCGAACGATGGAGGAGCGGCTTCTCCAATCGGAGCGTCTGGCGACGGTAGGCAAATTCGCCTCGCAGATCGCGCATGAAATCCGGAATCCGCTGAGCTCAATCTCGTTGAACATGGAACTTCTCGAGGATGAGTTGCCCGAAGCGACGAGCGAAGCGCGTTCGCTGATCCGATCCGTCCAGCGAGAACTTGATCGCCTGAATGACATCGTTGGGGAGTACCTGCAGTTCTCACGCTTTCCGAAGCCTCACCTGAAACGTGGCCGCGTCGATCAAGTCATCGTGGAGCTTGCGCAAAGCTTTAAGCCGCCGGCTTCCGTAAACCTGGAATTGAGTCTGTTTCAATCGAGTCCGGAAGTGTGGCTCGACGAACGACTGCTTCGTCAAGCTCTGGACAACCTTACTCGTAACGCAGCGGAAGCGATCGAGGGCTCCGGCGTGGTCCGCATTGAAACGGATGTCATCGATCGGTTTCTGGTCATTCGTGTCAAGGATACCGGCCGCGGCATCCCTCACGAGATTCAATCGAAACTGTTTGAGCCTTTTTTTACGACGAAACCGCAAGGTACGGGACTTGGACTGGCCACCACCCAGCAGATTATCTTTGAACACAACGGACATCTTTTGTTGGAGAGCGAACCGGGGAAGGGTACGACCTTCACCACACTATTGCCATTATGATTAGAAAAAATCCAAAAATCCTGGTTGTAGAAGACGACGTCGAAAATCGGACCGCGATGATGAAGGTGCTGCAAGGTGCAGGGTATGACCCGGTCGAGACCGATAATGGACAGAGTGGGCTGGACTATATCCACGATAACAGCATCGACATCCTGATTACCGATCTCCGATTACCCGTGATGGACGGCGTTGAGCTGTTGAAAAAGGCCAAGGCTGCTGATCAGGAGATCGAGGTCATCCTGATAACCGGTCACGGCACCGTCGAGCTAGCGGTGGAATCCATCAAGGAAGGCGCCTACGACTTCATCACCAAGCCGATCAAAAAGGCTCATCTCCTTCGCGCCGTCGAAAAAGCCGCGGAAAAACAGTATCTCTCCAGGGAGAACCGTGAACTGAAGTCGCAACTCAGTCAAACCAATGCCCGACGGGTCGTGTATGCCAGCACCGAGATGCGTAATATCATACGAATGATCGAACAGGTTGCACCGAGCACCGCGACCGTCCTGATTACCGGCGAAAGCGGCACCGGAAAGGAAGTGGTTGCCGACGCCATCCACGCAGCCTCGCCCAGGCGGCTCAAACCCATGATCAAGGTGAGCTGTGCCGCGCTTCCTGAAACATTGTTGGAAGCCGAACTGTTCGGCTACGAGAAAGGCGCATTTACCGGAGCCAATGCGCGGAAGGAAGGCCGATTCGAACTCGCTAATGGTGGAACCCTGTTCCTCGACGAAATTGGAGAAATCACGCCGGCTGTCCAGGTGAAGCTTCTGCGCGTTCTTCAGGACGGCAAGTTCGAAAGACTCGGTGGAACCAGAACGCTCGACGCGGACGTTCGCATCATTACCGCCACGAACAAGGATCTCCATCGTGAGGTCGAGGAAAAGAGATTTCGCGAGGATCTCTTCTATCGGCTTAACGTCATCAATATCCGAGTTCCATCGGTCCGGGAGCGCAAGGACGACATTCAATTGCTGGCGATGCATTTCCTGAAGATGTACGCCGACAAGAACGCCAAACAGATCGACGGCTTCAGCGAAGACGCGATGCTTGCGCTAACTTCCTACGATTGGCCGGGCAACGTACGTGAACTCGAAAACGCGGTCGAACGCGCCGTGGTGTTTACGAACACCAAGACAGTCCCTTTGTCGGTACTGCCGCCGGCCGTTTCCGCATTCGCGGAAACCCGACATTCGCTGAACTTCAAGATTGGAACCCCTCTGAAGGAACTCGAGAGGAAAGCGATTGAAATCACGCTGCAGCACACTCGCGGCGACAAGAACATGGCCGCACGTCTGCTGGGGATCGCGACCCGCACGATTTATCGGCATCTTGAAAAACAGGAAAACGGCGAGAACGTGGATGGCGAGAACGTGGATGAGGACCAGGAGCGTCACGAGTTAGCGTAAGGCAGAGGAAAACGTTGTCGGCGTTAAAAGACTTTTCCTCCGGCTTCCCACTTGCTTATCGAGGAAGGGAGGCGCCTATGACCTCGAAGCTACCTATCGTGCGAGATGTGGCTTTCGTTGCGCGATTCACCTGGGTGACGGCCGGCCTGCTACTCGTCGCATCTGTTGCCGGAATTCTATTCGGCCGAAGCGGCCTTTATACACCAGACGCGACGCTATGGAGTTTCCTTGGGCAGGATGCAATCACGCTGATTCTGGTGTTCCCTTTGCTTCTGGTATCAGCCCATCTGGCGCTTCGCGGCTCGACACGAGGGTTGTTGGCCTGGATTGGTGTTCTCTTTTACGTCGCGTATTCTTACTACTTTTACCTGGTGGGTGCGCGTTTCAACGCCCTGTTCCCAGTTTACATAGCCTTGGTATCGATGGGGATGTACGGAGCGTTGGCTCTCATCTTCTCCATCGATCTGGAGCAAGTCTCTTCGCACTTCAATCATCACACCAGAGTTCGGATGATCGCCGCCTTCCTAATGACTCTGGCCCTGCTATTCGTGGCGATCTGGCTCTCGATGACCCCGGTGAGCCTTGTCAATGAATCCGAACTAGACGATGTCGCCAGGTTCGTCATCGCCGTCGATGGTGTCGTGCTCTTACCCTTAACGTTTTTTGGCGGCCTGTGGTTGTGGCGGCGTCAACCTTTAGGTTACGTCCTGGCCGGATTGCTGCTGGTCAAAGTCACCGCGACCATGGTCACGCTCGTCATCAACACGCTGCTAGTCACGCGGTGGGGCGTGCCGCTCGATACATTTGAACTGACCGTGTACGCCGTCGTGATGGTGTTCAGTGCGGCCTTACTGGTTTCTTATCTGAAGTGCGTGGATACAGCAGACTCTAAGGACGTATGACTTGTGGCCGCGGCCAACCGAACCGGCCACAGTTTTTCGCTTTGTGTGACTTTTTGTCGCTGGAACATTCGTTGAATCGCCCCAGATTGCCGTGAGCCCGTCGAGTAAACCGTGAAACCAAGGTCCACCCTGCCACAATGACGCGACTTGACGACGTTCATCCCTGTAAGTCATTGATAACAGGATGGAGCGTGGAGTGCAATTTGACTGTGCGAGCCGCTGTGCTTCAGGAGGGATTCGATGCTTACGTTTGGAATGTTCTCGTCAACGATGCGCGCTGAAGAGGCCGCTTCCGTTATGCAACTCGTGGGTTTTAATACTTCCGATATCACACTGATCAAAAGTCCGTCCGAAGTTAAATCGGTCGTTTACTCCGAACGTGAAATGGCGCTTTCAATGAAGCGCGGCATTTATGTCGGCGCTGTGATCGGCTTCTGTATTGGAATCAGTATGCTTATAGACACCGGTTCCCCGGCGCTGAATCGTTGGTGGGGCGTTGTTGCAATTCCACTAGCGCAAGCATTTGGCTGGGCCCTTTTCGGCATGATTGCGGGAAGCGGTGGTCTGTTCGCCAGGGGCAAGGTTTCAGCAGAGGTCGAGCATCAATTCGAAAAAGCCGTTGCCGAAGGAAACGCCGTGCTGGCGATACAACTTCAAGAAGGAAAAGCGCCCGCTGACGTGGTTGCCAGTCTCCTTCAAGCCGGTGCCACCGACGTCGAATTCGAGTTGGCGGCATGACCTCGACATGGACCAAATGGGCCGCCGGCGGTGTCGGGGTCATTGTAGCGGCGAGCGTAGTAACGCTCGGACTCGCATCGCGGCGATGGTTGCAGCAAACGTCAAGTCTGCTCGACCGGTTAAAAGCCGATTCACCATCGTCGCTCTTTGTGGATCCGGCGGCCCTGGGTTCCATGGAAATCCCGGATCCCGTCAGACGCTATTTCGACCGCGTGTTTCAGCCGCAACAACCTCTCGTCCGCACTGCGCGACTGGTCCATCAAGGTACATTTTTCGTCAACGGCAAGTGGTTGCCGTTCCGATCGGAACAATTCTTTGCCGCTGACCCACTCGGATTTGTCTGGGATGCTCGGATCCAGATGGCTCCTTTCATCGAGGTCTGGGTACGCGACAGCTACATCAACCAACATGGTTCGATGCTTGGACTACTTCTCGGCCTCTTCCCGCTGGTCGATCAACACGACAGGCCCGAGCTCGATTCGGGAGCCTTGCATCGCTATCTTGCTGAAGCGATGTGGTTCCCAACTTCATTGCTGCCCCGAGATGGTCTGGCCTGGACATCAGTGGATGACTCGCACGCGATCGCCACATTGACGGATGGCCCGAACAGCGTGGCCTTGCAGTTCGAATTCACTCCAACCGGCGAGATCGCCGGCGTGTTTACGACCGAGCGCTATAAGGAAGTGAGTGGGAATTACGTCAAGGCATCATGGGGTGCAACTTGCCGGCGTTATGAAAGGTTCGAGGGGATGCTGATCCCAGTGGAGTGCGAAGTTTACTGGAAGGATGCGGATCGAATCCTCCCGTATTGGCGAGGAACCATCGTTCAAGCGTCGTACGAATTCAACGAAGCGAAGCCGTAACCCAGACTAACTCTATGACGATGCGATTACGTTTTTATCTCGGACTTATTATTGGCCTTCATTTGCTGGCAACTGCCTCCACCGGAGGCGAACAAAAGAAGACTCTACAACCTCCCGATTGGAATGACGGCCTCAAGTTGCCGGAAGCCCATGACACGAATCCCGACCCTCGAACTGTCGAGGTGAAGCTTGAAGCCCGGGTGGCCGACGTCGAGATTGCCGGACGCCGTTTGCAAGCCTGGACTTACGACGGAGGAATTCCTGGACCTCTGATTCGCGCCAACGTGGGGGATCGCCTGATCGTCCACGTCACCAACAGTCTGCCCGCGGCCACAACCGTACATTGGCATGGTGTACGCGTGCCCATCGAAATGGATGGCGTTCCCATCATTTCTCAACCCGAGATTCAGACAGGTCAATCGTTCACTTACGACTTTGTCGTGCCCGATGCAGGGCTGTTTTGGTATCACCCGCACAGCGATTCAGCAGCCCAGGTTGGCTTTGGTTTATCGGGTCCTCTGCTGGTGAGCGACCCCACTGAGAACGTAGGTGTCTCGGATGAACTCGTCCTCGTTCTGAACGACATTGAGATCGACGACAATGGTCAACTGGCCGCGCCGGACAGCGGAGGCAGCATCGCCATGGCATTCGGACGCGAGGGTAATGTCGTCCTGGTGAACGGCAGGCA
>Ga0137427_10000705_pt1 | contig 16316 bp, 6 predicted proteins | sample EasRivERMZT700_2_FD_102309 | JGI IMG/M metagenome (GOLD analysis project Ga0137427, IMG submission 102309) | Soil microbial communities from meander-bound floodplain in the East River, Colorado, USA - East River MetaG ERMZT700_2 | ecosystem: Environmental > Terrestrial > Soil > Floodplain ...
GTGACCACCGAGTCCCACGGCTTCCATCTTTGCGTTGACGACGACCCCGGCCGCGCTCACCGGGGAGAGATTGCCGGCGTTCGCGCCGTTGGCCACGACGAGGGCGATCACGAAGGGCGTGAGGCCAGCGCGCGTGCCGAGGGCCATCGCGATCGGCGCGACCACCGCGACGCTCGGCACGGTGCCCGGCCCGACGGCGGCGATCGCGCACGCCATCAGGAAGAAGATCGGCGCCAGCCATCGCGCGTCAGTGGGTGCGACGCGACCGGCGCGACGCATCAGCCGTTCGAGCGTGCCGTTGGCTTCCACGACCGCCACGAGGGCCGTCACACCCAACAGCGTCAGGAAGAGCGACGAGGGAAAAGCCTTCGTGACGGCGTCGATGCCGAGCAGCGGTGCGTCGTACGCGCCGACCAGCCACGCGAGCACGAGCGCGACCAGGCCGACGTTGATGCGCGTCGTCATCGACAGCACGATCGCCGCGACGAGGGCGAGCAGCGACGCGAGCGCCGGGGTCATTCGGCGTCGGTGTCCGGCGGTGGAGCGGACGTCTGGTCCCACTCGACCGGCGTGGGCTCATTGGCAGCGGTGTTGGGCGGAGTTGACTGCTCGAGATCCGCGAGCAGCTCACGAGCGCGGAGGGCGTCTTCGGCACGCACGAGGATGCGGCCCGGCACGAGCTTGTCGTAGCCCGTGTGCTCGGTGCCGCGAGTCACGCCGGGGATGATCACGTTGGCCGCGCTCACCGCGTACTCGATGCCGGCGCTCTCGAGTGCGATCTCGGCGAGCGGCACGACGGCGCCGTCCTTGATGTCAAAGACCGGCACGAGCGCCGTATCGGGATCGGAGTCTTCGCTCACACTTCGATTCTATCGGCACTGGGCGATGGGCACTAGGCATGGGCACGGGTGCGCGACGGGCGGGACGGTACGTAGGGCGGACCTTTAGGTCCGCCTAATCACCGAAACCACTGCGAGATATCGGGTTTCACGACCTTCCCCATCGAGTTTCGTGGCAGCGACGGGACGCACTTCAGGGACTTCGGAATCTTGTACGGCGCCAGTCTCGGCTCGAGCCACGTCTGCAAATCCTCGAGCACGAGCGTCCTGCCCTTCCCGAGCTCCACGGCCGCGCAGATCCGCTCGCCCCACTTCGCGTCGTCGACACCAACCACGGCGCACTCGGCGACGGACGGGTGCGCGCGCAGGACGTCTTCGATCTCGAGCGCCGACACCTTGTAGCCGCCGGTCTTGATGATGTCCACGCTGCGGCGGCCGAGGATGCGGTAACTCCCGCCGTTCAGGCGCGCGACGTCGCCGGTTCTGAACCAGCCGTCGTGAAACGCCGCGCGCGTTTCATCCGGACGCTGCCAGTACTCCGCGAACACACCGCGCCCGCGGATTTCGATCTCGCCGGTCTCGCCGTTGTTCACGATTGCGCCGGACTCATCGACGACGCGTGCTTCGACGCCGGGCAGCGGCAGCCCGACGTGTCCCGGCCGGCGCTCGCCGTGCAGCGAGTTCGCGAGGGCCATGCCGATCTCGGTCATGCCGTAGCGCTCGAGCAGGGTGTGGCCCGTGATTTCGCGCCAGCGTTCCAAGATGGAAACCGGCAGCGCGGCCGACCCTGACATCATCAATCTCATTCGCCGCGCGCCTGCAGATCGTTCGCGCTGAACTTCGGCAGGCGCGGCGTCCCACGCGTCGATCAGGCGGTGGTAGATCGTCGGCACCGCGGTGAAGATGCTGATGTCACCCGAAGCCAGCCGCGACCACACGGCGCTGGCGTCGAAGCGCGGCAGGATCTCGCAGGTGCCGCCGGACCACAGCGCGCTCAACACCACGTTTACGAGGCCGTGCACGTGATGGAGTGGCAGCACGAGCAGCGTGCGGTCGTCTTTGGTCCACTCCCACGCGGCGGCCAGCGAAGTCAACCACGCGTCGACGTTCGCGTGCGTGATCACGACGCCCTTCGGCTTGCCGGTCGTGCCGCTGGTGTACAGCATGAGGGCCGGCCGGTCGCCGGCGGGCACGATGGAGGCCGGAGGGATGGAGGCCGGCTCCAACAATGTGTTGGTCGTCACGATGCGCGCGCCGGCATCTGCCGCGAGCGGCGCGCTCACGTGCGCGAACGCGAGCGAGGTCACGACGACGCTCGCGCCCGAATCACGAATCACATGGTCGAGCTCCGCCGGCGGATGCGACACCGCGAGTGGCACGGCCACGCCGCCCGCGCGCCAGATGCCGAACAGCGCGGCGATGAACTCGAAGCTGGGTGGTGCCAGGAGCGCGATGCGGGCGTCGTTGAGATCAGTGCGGCCGGCGAGAAGGGTCGCGGCCGCGCGCGCGGAGGCGTCGTCCAGATCGCGGTACGTCCACATGCCGTCGGTGGTGACGATGGCGGGACGGGGGGCCTGGGTGAGGAAGCAGTTCGACCAACCGGGCATCGCGCGTGTCCGCAGTGTACCGCGGACACGCGACTCCGCTTGATCCGTGAATCGAGACTCGTCGAGGACGCGAGACGTTAGCTGCCGGGAATGGGCCGCCGAGCAACGGCTCGGACCCGCCACGTGTCTGGCTGAACCGCCCCGGCCGGACCGACTCCGTCAAAGACGAGCCGCACGTAGATTGTCTGGCCGCTGAATGCGCCGAGATCGAGATCGATTGTTGTCCAGCGGTCTGCGGCCGGCACGGTCATGATCGTCTGCCAGTTCGCGCCATCCACACTCACCTGCACGGAGGCTGTCGATCCACGCGATTCGAGCCAGGACTCGAATGTCAGGTGCGCGCTCGAGGCGTTCGTCAGATCGATCGGCTCGGTCCACTGCAGTACGGCTCTGCCGGTCGTCCACGCTTCCGCTTGCCATTCAGTGGCTGCGGCTGATGTCTCGCCCACGAAGGTCAACGCACCCCCGTGCGTGCGGACCGAGTTCGTGCCCAGTTGGAGAGCACTGACTGCATCCCGACCCGCGCCGGGCCCGGTCGCTGCCAGCGCGGCCAACTGCTCCGCTGCGATGGGACCCACGGCACCCGGCTCCAAGCATTCCATTCCTTGAGTTGCTGTAGCCGGTGTTCGCTGCAGTGTGACGTTGTCGAGTCGAATCCACTGCTCCGGTCCCGTCGTCGCCGCATACACGGATATCGTCGCGTTCGTCCACGCCTTCGTGGCAAAGCCCCTCATCTGATAGGTCGATAGCGCTTGTCCCGGTGGCAACCAGAAGGTGCAGGCACTCAGGTCGCTGAAGTCGAGGTCGTGCAGGAGCACGGTCACGCGTTTCCGTACGGTGCTGCTGTTCCCCAATTGGAAGGACGCGGTGAGAATCTGATTCGCGGTCATCGCCTGATTCGCGGGCTGCAGAATCACGCCCGCCGGCTGCCCCGCTGTTCCGGGCCGGATGAATTCGAAGACGCCACCGGTGATCTGACTCGTGAGATCCCCGAACGTCCCCCACGGCGAAAGTGCTCCCGTTGCAAAGTCGCCGTTCGTCAGAAGATTCGCACTCGCCTCGCCGCCCGGCGCCGTCGGCGCGGTTGGGTCTACGCAGTCGGTTCGATCCGACGAGCCGGACGGATCGGCCTTCAGCGACACGTTGTCGAGCAGATAGTCGCCCAACCCCGCAGATGCCGCATAGAAGTAGATCGCCGCGTTCGTCCACGCCTTCGTCGAGTGCGTCTTCATCTGATAGGTTCGGAGCGGCGCGTTTGCCGGCAGCCAGAACGTGCACACGGACAGATCGCTGAAATCTGCCTCGATCACCAGCACGCTGAGGCGCTTGCGGACCGTGTCTGCATTCCCGATGTCGAAGCTCGCGAGCAGCGGCTGTCCGCTCGGCGCCGTCTGGTTCGTGTGCTGGAACACGACCGCTTGCCCCGACGCCGTCGTCGTGGGGCTTGCTTTGTGGAACCGGAACACGCCACCCACGACACTCGACACCATGTCGGGCTCTTCGAACAGTGCCCAGCCCGTCGCTCCGGTGGTGAACGATCCGTTTGAGACGATCTCGGGGCCGAGGGGCGGAGTCACGGCAATCGTGGCCGTGGCCGAATCCGCGGACCCGAACCCGTTTGACACGCGTACCCAGTAGCCCGTCGTATTCGTCAGCACCGGCGTCGTGTAGCTGCTCGACGTCGCCCCGCCGATCGGCGTCGTCGTACTCGGACTCGCGCCCTGGTACCACTGGTACGTCAACGGCGCCGTTCCGGTCGCAACCACGCTCACGGTCGCCGTCGCGCCGGACACAATCGACTGACTGGCCGGCTGCGTGCTGATCGCGGGCGCTGTGCCCACGCTGATCGCGGCCGTGGCCGAGTCGGCGGACCCGAACGCGTTCGTCACACGCACCCAGTAGCTGGTCGAGTTCGTCAGCGCTGGCGTCGTGTAGCTGATCGACGTTGCTCCGCCGATCGGCGTGGTCGCACTCGGACTCGCGCCCTGGTACCACTGGTACGTCAACGGTGCCGTTCCGATCACAACCACCGTCACTGTCGCCGTCGTGCCGGCCACAATCGATTGGCTCGCCGGTTGCGTGCCGATCACGGGCGGTGTGCCCACCGTGATCGTGGCCGTGACAGAATCCGCGGACCCGAACCCGTTCGTGACCCGCACCCAGTAGCTGGTCGTACTCGTCAGCGCTGGCGTTGTGAAGCTGCTCGACGTCGCCCCGCCGATCGGCGTCGTCGTACTTGGACTCGTTCCTTGGTACCACTGGTACGTCAACGGCGCCGTCCCGTTCGCCACCACATTCAGAGTCGCCGTCGTCCCCGACACAATCGACTGGCCAGCCGGCGGTGTCCCGATCGCAGGCGGCACGCCCACAGTCAGCGTCGCGGCATTGCTCGTGGTTGTGCCACTGGAATTCGTGGCAATGCACCGGTACTGCGTCTGGCTCAAGCCGAGCGCGGTAGGGTTGATGCTCAATGTGGTCGTGGCGACGCCGCTGTACGGCGCGGCATTGGCAAGGTCCGCCCAGGTCGAGCCCCCGTTGGTGGACACTTGCCATTGCACGGTGGGCGTTTCAGTTCCCGTCACCATGACTGAGAATGACGTCGAGGCGGGCGCTGCCGCTGTCTGGTTACTCGGTTGACCGGTAAAGACCGGCGCGGCGAAGTTGCCGATCGGCGTAACAAACACCACTACCGCGGCGCTCGTGGCGGTGCCATGGGTGTTCGTTGCAATCACGCGGTATCGATTCCCATTCGTGGAGGCGGCCGCGATCGTCAGCATCTCGGTCGTCACGCCCGCGTAAGACGGGTTGGCTCCTCCGTCTGCCAGATTCGTCCAATTCGAACCACCGTCCGTCGAGATCTGCCACTGATAGGTCGGCACTGGCGCCGCGGACACTGCGACCTCGAGCGTCGCCGTGGCACCACTGGGGACCGTCTGGTTGAATGGCTGTGTCGTGAATACGGGCGCGTTGGCTGGCAGCACGGTAAGAACGGCCGACGAGCTCGTGGCCGAGCCGCTCTGATTGGTCACCGCCACGCGATATTGGTTGCCGTTCAAGCCCAGCGTCGGATTCGTGATGGTGAGGATTGCGCTAGTCGCGCCGGCGTACGGGGCACCATTCGCCAGATTCGCAAAGGACGCCCCGCCATTCGTCGAAACTTGCCATTGGTAGTTCAGTACCGGATCACCTGACGCCACCACGGTCAGAACGGCCACGCCGTCCGTTGTCACCGTTTGATTTGCTGGATGCGCGCCAATCACGGGGGCCGCTGTCGCCGTGCCACACGAGTAGATCGCAACGTTGTCAATGTGCCAGCCTGAGCTGCCGACGCTGGAATCGGAGCCAATTCGAAATCGGAACCGTACGGTTTGTCCTGCGAGAGACGCAAGGTTCAGTCGAGTCGTCGTGTAGACTCCTCCGCTGTCAAGGCTGAACACTTGGCGGCCGCCGAGTGGGTTTTCGCTGTCGTTGGCGGTCGCGTTGTACGCCTGACCTGCGTCGAAGAGACTGCCGGCATCGATCCACGTGGCCCCGCCGTTCGTGCTGTACTCGACGACGCCGCCGTCCCAGAACGGTTCGAAATCGAACGAGTGATCGAAAATCAATCGGCCGCCAGCCGGCACTTCGACGGCGGGAAACATCGTGATTCGCTGATCCGATGTTGCCTCCGGGTCCGCTCCGAAGGCACTGGCAAGCCCCGTCTTGGGAAACCCCTTCACTAACGACCAAGCCCCAGCGCCCTCAGTGGCCGCGGTCCAATTCGTGCTGACCGCTTCGAAGCCATCGAAGAACGTGTAGGTGGGTACGCCTGTCGGGCACAATCCGAACTGAACCGTGAGGATCGCCGCGTTGCTCGGCGTCGAGCCCGCGACGTTCGTCGCAATGGCGCGGTACCGATTGGCGGTCAGCGCGCCAGGAGTGTCCGTGATCGTCAGGTTCGCGGTCGTCACGCCGCTGTACGGTGCGGCGTTCGCCAGATTCGTCCAGTTGACACCGCCGTCCGTCAAGACCTGCCACTGGTACGTCGGTGCAGGTGGACCAGTCGCCGATACGATGAACGACGCGGTGGCATGTTCCGCCACTGACTGAGAAACAGGTTGAAGCGAGAATACGGGGAACTCGTTAACGGTCAGGGTCGCCGAGTTGGTCGTGGCTGTGCCGGCGGTATTCGTCGCCACTGCACGGTATTGATTCCCGTTGAGGCCGGTTGCTGGGTTGACCGTCAGCGTCGCCGTCGTCACACCGCTGTACGGGGCGGCGCTCGCCAAGTTTCCCCAGGTGGTGCCACCATTCGTCGATACTTGCCATTGCCAGGTCGGGGCTGGACTACCGGTCGCCGACGCCGTGAACGTCGCCTGCGCTGGCGGCACCACGGTCTGGCTCGTTGGATGAGCAGTGATGACCGGCGCGACGTCAGCCGTTGGCCCCATTGGGCCGGTTTCCTGCCAGGTCGCGCCGCCATCAGTTGTCTTGAATACGCCGCCCTGTGTCCCCGCGTAGACCGTCGATGTCGCCGACGGATCTATGACCAGTGCTCTGATGATCCTGAGCGTGAGCCCGTTGTTAATGGCCGCCCAGGTCCCGCCACTGTCTGTGCTCTTGAACACGCCAATCCCGTTGTGTCCGGCATAGACAGTGGCCGCTGTTGCCGGGTTGACAACCACGGACATAAATCCCAGGAACCCACCAGGATTGAGCGGCGCCCAGTTATCCCCGCTGTTCGTGCTCTTGAAAAGGCTGGCATTGAACGGCGCCGTGAAGAGGGTGGCCGGGCTGGAGGTACTGATCGACAGATCCGAAATGGAGGCGATCGTCAGGCCGGTATTCGCCGGATTCCATGTGGCGCCGCCGTCCGTACTCTTGAAGAGGCCGCTCGCCGACGTTCCGACGTACAGGTTGATGGGCGTCACAGGATCGATGGCCAGAGCGGTCGTGAAGGTAGCAGTCAGGCCGGTGTTGGCCGGTATGAACGACGCTCCGGTATTTACGCTCTTGAAGACGCCGGCAGTTGATGTGGCGTAGTAGACATTGGTCGGGTTGACGGGATCGATGGCGACGGCGAACACAGGCTGTCCGGCGCTTCCGCCAACGAGCGCCCAATTCGCTCCGCCGTTGGTGCTCTTGTAAAGCCCACTGTTAGTCGCGCCGAAGACCGTGGAGGGAGTCGTCGGGTGCACGGCAACGTCTATGGCACCTCCAGCAATCCCCGTGTTGATCGCGGACCAAGTGGTACCGGCGTTCGTGCTCTTGAAGAACCCGTCATTGAATGCCGCCGCATATACGACGTTCGGATTGACGGGATCAATCGTAATCGCGCGAATGTCGGCCTTGGTGACAGTCAGCGTAACGGCATTGCTGGCCACGGAGCCCTCGACGTTGGTCGCTACCGCGCGGTACTGGTGGCCGTTCATGCTGACCGCGGTCGGTCCGACTGACAAGGTGGTCGTCGTGACGCCGCTGAAGGGTGCGCTGTTCGTCAGATTCGTCCACGTCAATCCGGCGTTAGTGGACCGCTGCCACTGCAGGGTTGGTGCAGGCGTCCCGTCCGCAGCTACGGTAAACGTCGCCGTGAAGCCTTCGTAGTGCGCCTGGGTCGCCGGTTGTACCGTGATCACGGGCACCGTCGTCGCCAATGCGGTCGCACCACTCAGCTCGACATCGGGGACGCAGGTTGCCCCCCCGGGAACGTTTTGGCAAATCCCGCTTCCAAAAAAACCGCCTCCCGGAGTAAAGACCGTGCCGATCTGCGTGAGGTTTGGGTGCGGCCAATATAGCGTCAGAGCCTCTAGGAAAGGCGGGGCGGAGGTCACTACTTGAAACTGCGCAAAAACGTTGACTCCGTTCGTCAGGGTTTGCTGACCGACGAAGGCGATGGCGCCGGGCGTCGAAGACGAGATCACTCCGTAAGGCGTGGCAAACGACCACGGTCCCACGATCTGTTGCGTCGTTACGTTCAGGTTGTAGGTTCCGGTAACCGGGCCGCCGCTGCCGGGAGAACATATCTGAAAACCAAAACCCGGCATACATGTGGCTGTGCCTGTAAAGCTCAACGATTCGATCGTGTCGGCAGACCCAACGCCTATCGCCTTTGGCGGGAGTGGCGCGCTTTTGACGGCGACGCCCGTGGAAATGGCGAAGGTCAGAAGCGCTGCGCTTAGCAAACCTATGCGCACCGGCTGGGCGAATGGACGGGTACCAGTCGGCGGCTGCGACACACCACAACTCCAGACTTGAGGGCCTAACAGCCGGCGTCCTTGTTCGACGGTTCGCTGCGTCACTGTGGATTGGCGGCCCACAGGACAGGTACCCGTTCAAAACGTCCGCGCGGCTCGGACCGAACAAGCTGTTCGCGACCGTTCACTGTGCAATTGAGACTTGGCGGATCTGGGAGGCTTGCTTCTCCAGCTATGATTTGCGTGGCTCCCCTATGACCGACCCTGAGGCAACCTGGGACTCGACCCTCACCCTCCTCACCCGCGCCAAGGCCGGCGACGCCGTTGCGCTGAACGATCTCTTCGCGCGTTACCTCCCCAATCTCCGCCGCTGGGCCAGCGGCCGGCTGCCCCGCTGGGCACGCGACTTGTCCGACACGCCGGACCTTGTTCAGGAGACCCTCCTCGAAACGTTTAGGAAGATCGACGGCTTCGAGCATCGCGGCGAAGGCGCGCTGCGCGCCTACCTTCGCCAAGCCGTCATGAATCGGATTCGGGATGAATTGCGGCGTGCGAACCGGCGCCCGCCGCCGGTCGAGCTCGACGAGACGATGATCGATCCCGGGCTGTCGCCGCTCGAGGCGGCAGTGGGTACCCAGGTCGTCGAACGCTACGAAGCCGCGCTTCAGCGTCTGACAGATGGAGATCGTGAGTTGGTGATTGCGCGCGTCGAAATGGGACTGACCTACGCTGAGCTCGCAGCCGCGACCGGCAAACCGACCGCCGATGCCGCGCGCATGGCTGTCAGCCGCGCCCTCGTCCAGCTCGCCGAGACACTGGGTGACGACGACTCCAAAGCCGATTGACATCGCGACCGCGATCGCGGACCTCACGCCCATCGACTGGGGGGCGCTCGAGGCCGGCGCAAAGCTCCCGACCGACCGCGCGATGCTCGCGCGCCTGCGCTTGCTCGACCGGATGGTCCGCGCCTGCGCGAACTCCGAGGCCGAAACCGGGCGGAAGCCTGACTCTCCGACCGACACAACTCCGACGGCCTGGGGCCCATTCGACATCCACGAACGCGTCGGGCGCGGCACGTTCGGCGACGTCTATCGCGCGCACGATCGTCGCCTCGACCGCATCGTCGCGCTGAAGCTCCTGCGTCCGGATCGCGAAGGCAGTGATGCGATCGCGTCGGAAGCGATTCATGAGGGCCGGCTTCTCGCGAAAGTTCGGCATCCGAACGTCGTCACCGTGTATGGTGCCGAGCGCATCGATGGACGGGTCGGTCTGTGGATGGAGTTCATCGACGGCCGCACGCTCGCAGACGAGGTTCGGCAGTCCGGCCGGCTCGCGCCCGCGGTCGTCGCCGACATCGGTCACACGCTCTGCGGTGCACTCGCGGCCGTCCACGAGGCCGGCCTGCTTCACCGCGATCTCAAGGCCCAGAACGTGATGCGCGCGCGGGATGGCCGCATCATCCTCACGGACTTCGGCGCCGGCCGCGCCGTGGCTGAGATGCCGAGCGATGGACGGTCGGAGTTGGCGGGGACGCCGCTCTACCTCGCACCCGAAGTGCTGGCCGGCGAGCCCGCCTCCGTCGCGAGCGAGGTGTACAGCCTCGGCGTGCTGCTCTATCACCTCGCGACGGGCTCGTTTCCGGTTCGAGGACGCACGTTGCGAGAGCTCACAGAGGCCCATGCGCGGGCCACGCGCGTCAGCATCCGCGCGTACCGCGACAAGCTTCCACGCAAGCTGCTCGGCGTCATCGAGCGCGCGACCGACCCGGATGTCACACGCCGCTTTGCCTCGATCGAGCAACTCGGCGCGGCACTTGGACCGTTGAAGCGCCGCACACGCGTCGTCCCAGCCGCGGTGATCGGATCGACCGTTGCGGCAGCGTTGACGCTCGCTGGTCTGAATCTTCACTGGTCGCGCAATCCGCCACTGGATGTCGTGGACATGAAGGTTGTCCGTCGTACGCCCGGTCGGGATTTGGAGCTGGTTTTCATCAAGGGCGGCCTGCTGTACTACAAGACCGGAGACACCCTTTTCTCCAGCCCTCCGCATCTTGATGCGCCTGCCGAAACGCGACTCGATCGCGTCGGGGCGTTTCAGCCCGTCGACATCCACCCCACGCGCGACGAGTTCCTGGCGCTCAAGATGGACGCGATTCCTCCCACGAGCGACAGAGAGCTCTGGGTGATGGGCATGAACGGCCAGAACCGCCGGCTCGGCATCTTTGGCAGCAGCCCGTCGTGGTCGCGTGACGGTCTGCGGCTCGCCTACGTGAACAACAGCCAGCTCTACATTGCGAATCGCGACGGGAGCGATCCGCGCAAGCTGCCCACGCCACCGCAGGGACGCATCGCGTGGCCGCGGTGGTCGCCCGACGAGAGCCTCCGGTTCGACGTCGCCACCACGGACCGCTTCCTTCGGACTGATTCGATTTGGGAGGTTCGGTCGGATGGCACGGGCCTTCGGGAGCTGCTGCAGAAATGGAACGATCCGCCCAAGGAAAGTTACGGGCGGTTTTCGCCCGACGGCAGCTTCTTTGTGTTTCGGTCGCAGAGCGACTATTACGATCTCTGGGCCCTTCGAGAACGGCAGCACTTTCTCGACTGGACACGGCGGGTACCGATTCGGCTGACGCGCGGTCCAATGGATTTCGAATCGGGCGCCATCGTCGCCGATGACAACCGCACCCTGTACGCGACCGGCGCCATTCCAAAGGGTCAGCTCGTCCGCTACAACCGTGCGCGCGGTGCGTTCGAGCCGTATCTCGGCGGCATCTCTGCGACCTGGATCGCAATGTCACCTGACGAGGGCGAGTTCGTCTACGTCAGCTATCCCGATCAGAAGCTGTGGCGATCGTCGACCGACGGAAGCAACAATCGCCGACTCGTCAATTCGCCGGCCGAAGTCGACGGATCGATGTGGTCGCCAGACGGCCGGTGGATCTCCTTCAACAGCCGACTCGACGGCGTGCACATGAAGATCTTCCTGCTCCGCGCGGACGGCAGCGCCCCGCCTGTGCCGATCGTCACCGACGATCAGGAGCAAGGGTTCGCGAGCTGGGCGCTCGACAGCCGGAGCTTCGTCTACGGCGAGGTCCCGCCGCAATTCGGTGTTCCCACTGGCGACGAAGTGCTGCACGTCTACGAGCTGGAGACGCGCACGGTGTCCACGATCCCGGAAAGCCGCGGGCGGTGGACGGCGCGCTGGTCGCCCGACGGCCGCTTCATCGCAGCGGTGACGATTGCCGCGCCGCAATCGCTCGCACTCTTCGATGTAAAGGCCGGCTCTTGGCGACCGCTGCCAGCAGCGCAGCAGGTCAACAACCCGAGCTGGTCCCGCGACAGCCGGTTCATCTACTACGACACGCAAGGCAGCGATCGTTCGCTCTGCCGCGTTCGGATCTTCGATGGCCGGGTGGAGGTGCTGCAAAGTTTGAAGGACTATCCCACCGCGTCGTACGGCTGGAGCGGCCTCGCGCCGGACGATTCGCCGCTCCTTCTCCACTACATCGGAACGGTTAACATCTACGCCCTCACGCTCGGCCGGAGATGATTTCTTCGGACTCTCGGGACTCTTCGGACTCTTCGGACTCCTAATGAACCCCGTGCCCCTGCTGCAGCAACAGCGGATCCGCCCCCAGCCGCCGAATCGCCATCTCCCATGACGCCGCCGATGGAATCTCGAAGATCAGATCCAACTCGACCGGCATGATGAGCCAGCTCGATTCCGCGATCTCCTCGTCGAGCTGGCCCGCACCCCAACCGGCGTAGCCGGCCAGCACGAGCGTGCGCTTCGGCAACGGCCGCGCGGTGAGCATGCGGCGCAACAACAGCGGAGACGCTGAGAGATAGAGCCCCGCGCCGAGACCGCGATGCTCTTCCTGCTCGGGCGGCCGTGCCGTGAGGATCCAGCCGCGTTGCGGCTCGACTGGGCCGCCGATGAGCAGCGGTAGATCGTTCGCACCCTGCAGCGGCGGCTCGAGGCGCACGGCTTCCGCCGCCGAGATGTCCGATGGACGATTGACGACGAGACCGAAGGCGCCTTCCGCCGCGTGCTCGCAGAGCAACACGACCGACTTGTGGAAGTTCGGGTCCATCAGCTGCGGCATGGACAGCAAGAGCGCCGGTGCCAGCGAGGACATGTCCCGATATTACCAAGGACTATGCGGCGCACGTGAGCTCACGTGCGTGACGTGAAGCGCAGGCGTCGGGAGCCCCTGGGTCATCTCGATTCGCACCTCGTCGATGCGCCACCGATCGGGGGCCACACCCAGACCCGGCGCGACCGCGTCGAAGGTGAAGCGCACATAGATGATGCGCCCGGCGAACGGACCGAGATCCACATCGACGCGCGTCCAGCCCTCGGCGCGCGGTGCGCTCGCAACATTCCGCCACGTCATGCCGCCGTCAGTACTCACCTCGACGTTGCCTGTGGACGCGCGCGACGAGAGCCACGATTGGAAGCTCAAGCGTCCAGCCGTCGCATTCCTCAGATCGATCGGCTCCGCCCAGCGGAGATCGGCCCGGCCCGTCCGCCCCGCTTCGACGTGCCAGCCGAATCCCGCGCCGTCAAACGAGGCGTCTGGTCCGGCGGCGAACGCGCCCGAGGCGAGCCAGCCCGCGCGATCGCTCTCGAGCGACAGGACGGACCGGCCGGCCGACTCACGGTCGTCGAAATGGGGGCGGCCGCCGGGAGACGCCACCACTTGCTCGACACATTCGGTGCCGCCGGCCGGCCAATTCCCGGTCCGCTGCAGAATGATGTTGTCGGTTCTCGTCCACGGCTCGGAACCGATCGTCTCCGGGAAGATCGTGACAGACGTATTCGCCCACGCCTTCGTCGTGAAGCCACGCATCACGTAGTTGCGCAGCGCCTGGCCAGGCGGCACCCAGAAGGTGCAGGCGATGGAATCGCTGATCGTCGAGTCGACGATGTTGAAGTCGTGCAGCCACAGGGTGACGCGCTTTCTCACCGAACTGCTGTTGCCGAGCTGCAACGTCATCGTGAGCACCTGATTCGCGTTCATCGGTGCCGTGGTCGTTTGCCGGACGAAGCCGGCCGGGAGCTGTCCGGTCGGCCGGATCATCTCCAGAGCGCCCGCCGCCACTTGCGTGGTGATGGTGCCTGAAGCCGCCCACGGGCTGAGGCCGCTTGCGAAGTCGCCGTTCGTCAACACGTTCGACGTCACCGCGTCCGTGGTGCCGGCCGGCGCTGGATTCCTCGGCGGATAGCCGCAATCCGTCCATTGCGTCTGGGCGCCCGGTGTGTAGCTCATCGAGACGTTGTCGAGCAGCTGACGCCCTGCATCCTGGCCAGGTGTCTCCGCGTAGAAAAAGATCGATGCATTCGTCCAGACCTTGGTCGTATGCATCCGCATGCGATAGCCCTGTGGCGCTGAACCCGGCTCGAGCCAGAACGTGCACTCCGCCATGTCGGAGAGGTCCCGGTCCGCCAAACGGACCCTCACCCGCTTCCGCGCGACGCTGCTATTGCCCAGATCGAACGTCGCGAACAGTGCACTGGTGATTGGCACCGCCTGGTTGGTGGCCTGGAATACCACCGCCTCCTTGGAGACCGTCGTCTGAGGATTCGCCAGGTAGAACCGGAACACGCTGTTGGTGACGTCCCACACCATGTCCGGCTCTTCAAACACCTGCCAGCCGGCGGCGCCTTGACTGAAGTCGCCGTTCGCGATCATCTCGCCATTGGCCACGACAAACGGGTTCAGCGTCGCCGAAATGCTCGGCGTCAGGCCGCTGGAATTCGTCGCGATGCACCGATAGCGGTTGTTGGCCGTTGCAATCATCGCGCTCGCGGATGCAAACGTCAGCGTCAACGTCTGGGTCGTCGTGCCCGAGTACGGCGCCACGTTCGTCAGATTGGTCCAGTTCGCGCCGTTGTCAGTCGACACTTGCCACTGCAGGGTCGCTGCCGGAACGCCCGCCAAGGTCACGGGAAAACTCACGTTCGTCGTTGGTCCCGTGAAGGTCACCGTCTGGTTTGCCGGCTGCGTGAGGAATACCGGTGCAAACGCACCGGCCGGCACAACGTGCAGCACCGCGGGCTCGCTGGCCGCCGAGCCGAATGCGCCGATGCGGTACTGGTGGCCATGCGTGGTCGCCCCCTGGATGCCGAGCGAGGCGGTACTCACACCGGCATACGTCGGGTTGGCGCCGCCGTTGACGAGGTTCGTCCAATTCGTGCCGCCGTTAGTTGAGACCTGCCACTGAAGCGATGGCGCGCCGGTGGCCACGGCCGAAAACGCCGTGTTATTAGCGGTCAGGATCGATTGGTTGAACGGTTGTGACGTGAAGAGCGATCCGCTGCCAGAGACGACGGTCAGCGTTGCGGCCGCGCTCGTCACCGTGCCGGAACTGTTGGACGCTGTCACTCGATACTGCGCGCCGTTGAGCGCCGTCCCGGGCCCAGAGACCGTTAGCTCGCTCGTCGTGACGCCGCTGTATGGTACGCCATCCGTCAGGTTGGTCCACGACGCGCCGCCGGTCGTCGAGACCTGCCACTGGTAGGCGGCGGCCGGAACGGATGCCGCGATCGCCGTGAAGACCGCCGCGCCCGTTGTCGTCACGGTCTGATGACCCGGCTGCGTCACGAAGCCCGGCGCGGCCGGCGCTGTGCCGCATGAATACGCGGAGACGTTGTCGACCGCCCAGCCGCTCGGCCCGGCCACCGTTGCATCGGTGCCGATGCGGAATCGGAATCTGACCGTCTGGCCTGCCAGCGCGCCGAGATTCAAGCGGGTTGCGACGACTCCACTGCTGCCAGAGAACGCGGGACGACCCGCCAACGGATTCAGTGATGCACTGAGAGCGGGACCATAGCTCAGGCCCGTGTCGAACAACGAGCCAGCGTCGACCCACGTGGAGCCGCCGTCCGTGCTGTACTCGATGACGCCGCCGTCGAATGACGCCTCGAACCCGAAGGCGTGCTCGACCAGGAGGCGTGCGTTGGATGGCACGACGAACGCTGCGAGCATGGTCAGACGATGATCCGACGTCGTGTTCACGGCACTTCCGAACGCACCGAACATACCGCTTCGAGCCGCGTTGGCAGAGCGCAGCCAGTTGCCGGCGCCCGTGGTCGTCGACACCCACGCCGCGTTGGCCTCGAATCCATCAGCCATCACGACATGCGGAATTCCGGTCGGGCACGTGGTGAACACACTGAGCGTTGCGGCATTGCTGTTGGTCGATCCGACAGCGTTCGTGGCGCGCGCGCGATATTGATGGCCGTTCTGGCTCGTCGTCACGGGCCCAATCGTCAACGTCGCCGTCGTCACTCCGGTGTGGGGCGCCACATCCGTGAGGTCTACGTACGTCGCGCCGCCGTCGGTCGATCGCTGCCACCGGAAACTCGTGCTACCTGGGTTGCCGCTGGCGGCGACTGTCACGGAGGTCGAACGGCCTTCCGGAGCGGGCGGCAATTGCGGCTGGGTGGTCACGATGGGCGCAAATTGGACCGTCAGGTCAGCGCCGCTGCTTGGAACCTGCGCCACCAGGTTGGTCGCGAGGCAGCGGTACCTATTGCCGTTCAATCCCGGCGACGTGGGATTGACCGTCAGAGTCGTCGTGGTCGATCCGCTGTACGGTGGCGCGTCAGACAGATTGGTCCAGCTAGCGCCGCCGTTGGTCGACACTTGCCAGAGAATCGTGGGACTCGGATTGCCGATCGCGGCACAGCCA
>Ga0137427_10000706_pt1 | contig 16314 bp, 14 predicted proteins | sample EasRivERMZT700_2_FD_102309 | JGI IMG/M metagenome (GOLD analysis project Ga0137427, IMG submission 102309) | Soil microbial communities from meander-bound floodplain in the East River, Colorado, USA - East River MetaG ERMZT700_2 | ecosystem: Environmental > Terrestrial > Soil > Floodplain ...
CCACAGACGCCCGGTCTCGGAGGTCACCAACATGAAGTGGACCCCTCCCAGGGACAGCCAACTGCTCGCGGCGCAGCTCGGGCGCGAAAGGCCGGTCAATCCGCCGACGGACTGTTCGGGGTGCCACCGGTGACACGGACGTATTGGCGAAGTCTCGCGCAGCTCGAGGAGCGTCCCGAGTCGCGCGCGTTCATCGAGCGGGAATTTCCGGAGGGCGCTTCGGAGCTTCCGGAAGGCGTCACTCGGCGCGACATGATGATGCTCCTGGGCGCCTCGCTGTCGCTCGCGGGGATCGCCGGATGCCGTCGCCCGGTCGAAGAGATCGTCCCTTATGTCACCGCTCCCGAGGACATCGTCCCTGGGATCCCCCGTTACTACGCGACGACCATGCCGTTCCGCCGGAGCGCGTACGGCCTGATCGTCGAGAGCCACGAAGGACGACCGACCAAGGTCGAAGGAAACCCTGCGCACCCCTCGACCCTCGGGGCCTCGAGCTCTCTCGTCCAGGCGTCAGTGCTCGGCCTCTACGATCCCGACCGCTCGCAAGCGGTCAGACTGAAAGGGGAGCCGAAGTCCTGGAGTGATTTCGTGACGGCCTGGGGGCAGCTGTCCCAGGCTCATGCCGCGGACGGCGGTGCCGGCCTAGCGGTCCTCTCCGAGTCCTTCTCCTCCCCCACCCTGGCGCGCCTGGCATCCGAGTTCCGCGCCCGCTATCCGCGTGCGATCTGGGCGACGTACGAGGCGATCAGCGACGAGAACCGGCTCGCGGGTCTGCGGTCCGCCACGGGGCGGGACCTCGACCTCATGCTCCGGCTCGATCGAGCCGCAGTGATTCTCGCCCTCGACGCCGACCCCCTTCTCACCGACCCGGAGATGATCCGCCACGCGCGAGGTTTCGCGGACGGACGGCGTGCGGCCGCCCAGGGAGCTTCGACTGGCGCGATGAACCGGCTGTACGCCGTTGAAGGGGTCTACTCGCTGACGGGAGCCATGGCCGATCATCGGCTCCGTCTCGAGAGCCGGCAGATCGCCCCCTTCCTCGCGGCCCTCGCTGCACGCCTTGCTCCACCCGCGGCCGGAGCCGCGGCGGGAGCCGGCGTCGCGGGTGTCGACCCGCGCTGGATCGACGCCCTTGCCAAGGACCTTCTGGCGAACCGCGGCAAGGGGTTGATCGTGGCTGGGGAACGCCAGCCCGCGGCCGTCCACGCCGCGGTCTGCGCGCTGAACACGCATCTCGGCAACTCGGGCAGAACTGTCAGCTACTACGAGACGAAGGATGCGGCGCTTCCGAGCCTGAGCTCGCTCGCCTCACTCGTCTCCGCGATGAACGCGGGCGCTATAAAAACACTCGTAGTCCTGGGCGGCAACCCGGTGTTCGATGCCCCCGCCGATCTCGACTTCGCCTCAGCCATGGCGAAGGTCCCTCAGTCGATCGCGCTCGGGCACACGGTCGACGAGACATCCGTCAAGGCGACCTGGCACATTCCCCGCGCGCATTACCTCGAATCGTGGGGAGACGCCCGCGCGGTTGGAGGCACGCTCAGCGTCGTCCAGCCGCTGATCCTCCCCCTGTTCGGCGGACGAACCCTCGTTGAAGTGCTGGGGCTGATGGTCGGGGGCAAGGATCGTCCCGGCTACGACATCGTGCGGGAGACCTGGAAGCCGATCCTGAGAGAGGCCGAGTTCGACAGGAAGTGGAACCGCGTCTTGCATGATGGGCTCCTTGCCGGCAGCGAGCTTCCCGAAGTCGTTCCCGGTCTAAGTGCGGAGCCCTTTGCAGAGCTCGGCCGTCTCGCCGGAGCGTCGGCGAAGGCGGGCGCTTCCGCCTCCGCTGAAGCTTCGGCGGACCGCCGTAGCCTTGGCGAAGGCCGGTCGGCGGGCCAGGCCGCGCCGCGGTCTCCAGGTGATCTGGAGATCGTGTTCCTCCCGTCCCCCTCGCTTCACGACGGCCGATTCGCGAACGACGGGTGGCTGCAGGAGCTTCCCGATCCCCTCACCAAGCTCACTTGGGACAACCCCGCGCTCGTGAGCCCGAAGACCGCCGAGACGCTCGGTCTTGCAAGCGAGGATGTGGTCCGTCTCGATTATGCGGGCCGCTCGCTCGAGCTCCCCGTGTGGATCCTCCCCGGCATGACGGACAGCGTGGTCGCCTTAACGCTCGGCTATGGCCGATCGCACGCGGGTCGGATCGGCTCGGGGGTCGGGGTCGATGTGTTCACGGTCCGGGCCTCCCAGGCACCAGGCTTCGGCAGCGGCGTCAAGCTCACAAGACTCGGACGCACGTACCCGCTCTCGGCGACTCAGGAGCACGGCAGCATGGAGGGACGCCCCGTCGTGCGCGAGTCGACCCTGACCGAGCTGCAGTCGAAATCCGCCTCCGCCAAGGCTTCCGCCTCCGCTGGAGCTACGGCGGACAAGCCGGCGGACAAGCCGGCTGCCGGGGCGCAGCCAGCCGAGAGCGCGCTCGGCGTCTTCGAGGAGAAACCGCCTCACTTCTCACTCTGGAAGGAGCATGCCTACGATCAGGGCCACCAGTGGGGGATGACGATCGACCTGAACTCGTGCATCGGGTGCAACGCGTGCATGGTCGCCTGCCAGAGCGAGAACAACGTGCCGGTCGTCGGCAAAACCCAAGTCGCGAAGGGGCGCGAGATGCACTGGATCCGGGTCGACCGGTACTTCTCCGGCGAGCCCTCCGGCAGCGCGGAGATTGTCGTCCAGCCTGTTCCCTGCATGCACTGCGAGGACGCTCCCTGCGAGCAGGTTTGCCCCGTGTCAGCCACCGTCCACGACAGGGAGGGCCTCAACGTGATGGTCTACAACCGGTGCATCGGGACTCGCTACTGCTCGAACAACTGTCCCTACAAGGTGCGCCGCTTCAATTTCTTCAACTTCACCAAGGACACGCCCGAGACCCTCAAGCTCGCGATGAACCCGGATGTCACGGTCCGCGCCAGGGGCGTGATGGAGAAGTGCACCTACTGCACGCAGCGGATCAATCGGGTGAAAATCGATGCGAAGCTCGCCGGACGCGAGCTTCGTGACGGCGACGTCAAAACGGCCTGCCAGCAGGCCTGCCCAGCCTCAGCCATCGAGTTCGGAGATATTCGGGACGGATCGAGCCGGGTCGTAAAGGCCAAGGCCGATCCGCGCAACTACGCGCTCCTCGAGGAGCTGAACACCAAGCCTCGGACGACCTATCTGGCCAAGGTGCGCAACCCGAATCCCGATCTCAAGGGCGTTCGAACGGACGCACTGGCATGAGCGCCCCGCCTCCGCAAAAGCTACGGCGGGCAAGCCGCCTGCTCGGAGTGATCGTCCTGAGCTCTCTTGTCGCCCTCTCAGGCTGCGCGCGCGGCTGCACGTCGAGCCGCCCTCCCATCCAGATCAATCCGAGCATGGACGACCAGCCGAAGGTGCGCCCCCAGACGGCCAGCACGTTTTTCTACGACGGCGCGTCCATGCGCCAGCCCGTTCCAGGAACGGTCGCGATCGGCGGGCTGAAAGAGGACACGGCCTTCTTCACGGGCATGGGACTGGACGGGAAGCCCGTCGCGAAGATCCCCGTGACAGTAGACGAGGCGCTGCTCGAGCGCGGCCGCCAGCGCTACGTGATCTATTGCCAGCCCTGCCACGACGCCCGGGGAGACGGCAAGGGGATCCTGTTCCAGCGAGGCAACGTCCCCACCGCAACATTCCACCAAGAGAAGGTCCTGAAGTACCCGGACGGGCAAATCTTCGACGTGATCACAAACGGGCAAGGGCTGATGGCCGGGTACCGCTGGCCGATCCCCCCGGCGGACAGGTGGGCAATCGTCGCCTACGTGCGAGAGCTCGAGCGCAAGCGGCTGGCCAGCGCCCCGGGCACTAATAAATGAGGCAAGCGCCGTGATGAACCGCAAGCTGCTGGTCCTTCTCGGTCCCATTGCCGTCCTCGTGATGTTCGCGGCGACGGTCAAGATGGCCTCGTGGCTGATGAGCCGCGAGTACCAGCAGCCTTACGGCGCTCCGACCGCGACCGTGGACCCAACGCCCCGCGCCACGGGAGTGGCCGACGAGGCGGCCGCGGCGGCCAAAAAGGCCGATGAGACGCCCTACGCGGAGGCCGAGTACCGGGCTTTCCCCGTGGTCGGGAGCCGCGTGGCCATCTGGGCGGTTGCGCAGCTTCACCTGCTGTTCGCGGCGTTCGTCCTGGCCGTCCCCATCTTCGCGCTCATCGTCGAGGCGATCGGCTACAAGACGGGAGACATGCGGTACGACCGGCTCGCGCACGAGTTCGCGAAGCTCCTCTCCGTGTCCTTCTCGCTCACCGCGACCTTCGGAGCAGCTCTGACGTTCATGCTCGTCATTCTGTATCCGAAGTTCACGAACTACATGATGCACGTGTTCTCTCCCACGTTCCTCCCGTACGTCTTGCTCTTCTTCGCGGAAGCCTTTTTCCTCTACGCCTACTATTACGGCTGGGGAAAATTCCATCCCCTGGTTCATCTGGGTCTGGGACTCGGCCTCAACCTCGTCGGCACGGCCATCATGTTGATCGCCAATGCCTGGCTCACGTTCATGATGTCTCCGAACGGGATCTCGAGCACAGGAGCGGTCATCTCCGTCGGGGACGCGATCTGGAACTACACCTGGATGCCGATCAACGTCCATCGAGTCATCGCGAACGTCGCCTTTGGCGGATCGGTCGCCGCCGCCTACGCGGCCTTCAAGTTCCTTCAGGCGAAATCCGACGAGGAGCGCGCCCACTACGACTGGATGGGTTACATCGGGAACTTCGTTGCCATCATTTCCTTCCTCCCGCTTCCCTTCGCCGGCTACTGGCTGGCGAAGGAGATCTACGCCTACTCGCAGACGCTCGGTCTCACGATGATGGGCGGGGCCTTCTCGTGGCTGTTCATCATTCAGGCGGTCCTGATCGGGAACCTCTTCCTCGCGGCCAACTACTATCTCTGGCTCGGCATGGGGCGGGTCGAGGGGAGGCAGCAGATCCAGAGGGTCATCAAGTACCTGCTCATCGCGATCGTGCTCTGCTTCATGGTCTGGGCGACGCCACGGTCGATCATCGCGACGGTCTCCGAGATCCGGGCGATGGGCGGATCGGCGCACCCGGTTCTGGGCTTCCTCGGTGTCATGTCCGCGAAGAACACGGCCGTGAACATCCTGATCCTCACAACCTTTATGAGCTTCCTCCTCTACCGCCGGACGGGGAAGGTCGCATCGGTGGCGTGGGCGAAGAAGGGCCACGCGGCGCAACTCTTCATCTTCGCGGGCGTGGCGATCTTCGTCATCTTCCTTGGCGTCTACGGGTACTTCGTCGAGGCGACGGTCCGGATCGGGCTCTCGGTGCCCCAGGTCCTCTCGGTCCTGCTCGCTATGGTGTCGATCAGCGCCATCGACATCTTCCTCTACCGTAGGGCGAAGACGGCCGACGTACGCTGGGGAAAGATTCCGGCGATTTCCCAATACGTGCTGATCTTCATCGCGGTCACCTTCACCTGGCTCATGGGACTCATGGGCTACGTTCGCTCGGGGCTCCGCCAGCATTGGCATGTCTACGGCGTCATTCGGGACCGCTCGCCTGACGCCTTCACGCCCACGCTTGGCTTCGCGACCAGTGTCGTCTCGGTGACCGTGCTCGCGTTCTTCCTCCTCATCGGCTTCGTGTTCTGGATCACGAGCCTGCACGACCGGCCCGATTTCGAGCGGCGTACCGGCGCCCGCCTTCGCGGCAAGGTCTCGCCGGAGTTCCCGGCGGCGACTCCGGGAACGTAGGGGGATGTTGTGAAGGTCCCGCACATCATCCGGATCGGCGCTCTGGTCCTCGCGACGACGGGGTTCTACGCCTATGTCGGCCAGATGGTGCCGCAGAAGGAAGTTCACCCTCCTCAGGAGATCGTGCTGAAAACCGACTTGACCACGGCCGACATGGTCAAGGTCGGCCGTGAGCTCATGGAGGGCAAGGGACTCTGCACCACCTGCCACACCTTCGGCAAGACGGGGGCGCTCCGGTTCCCCGATCTCGAGGGGATCGCTGTCCGCGCGAAGAGCAGAATTGCCGGCCTGAGCGATGTCGAGTACCTCGCCCAATCGATGTACGAACCCAATGTGTACATCGTGCCGGGATTCAATCCGGGGATGCCCGCGATCAACAAGCCTCCGATCGGCCTCACCGATCCGGAGATCCTCTGCGTGATCGCGTACCTCCAGTCTCTTGGTGGCACGCCGACGGTCACACTCCAGACGACTCATCGCTACCTCGGCGCCGCACCGGCCGAGGCTGGAGCGGTAAAGAAATGAACATCCCGGTCGTCCTCGCCGTGGCTGTCGCGTTCGGGCTCCTTCGCTTCCGTCGGGCCAATCTACTGGCGTGGGCGGGCGCCTGGTGGATCGGATGCTACGTCCTTCTACGATTCGGATTCACGGCCCCGATTCCCGCCTCCGTCGTCTCGCTCTACATGGGAATCATCTCGATCGCGATCCTGGCGTACGTGTCCTCGAGCCAGGAACGCCGCGACGAAGTCGCCGGCCCGCTCGTCCGGCTCATGACGGAGAAGCGGTACACCGCGCGCCTTGTCGCGACGGTTGTCGCCATCCCGGCGCTCGCGGCCGCCAACGTCTACGTCCAGATGAGCGTCCCCCTGCAGCCTCCCCTCTTCTCGCGAACGGTCCATCCTGCATCGCCTTCCGAGATCACGGTTCACAACAAGAAGATCGATCTCGACGCCGGCGAAAACCCGTTCCGACACCTCGAGACGTCGAATCCGGCGGAGTTCCGCAGGCATGTCGAGAACGGGCGCCGGGTCTTCTATCGGAACTGCGTCTTCTGCCACGGCGACAACATGGCCGGCAACGGCATGTTCGCGCACGGGCTGGACCCGATCCCGACCAATTTCGCCGACGCGGGGACGATCGCGATGCTTCAAGAGACGTTTCTCTACTGGCGAATCGCCAAGGGAGGCCCTGGGCTTCCCGAGGAAGGGGGGCCCTGGGACACGGCCATGCCTGCCTGGGAGAAGTTTCTGAAGGAAGAGGAGATGTGGGAAGCGATCCTCTTTCTCTACGATTTCACCGGCCAGAGGCCTCGCGCCAGGGAGGCGCACGCGAAGCAATGACTCCCCTGATCGGTGCGCGCGCGTCTCTCGCGGCTGGGGGTGTCGCCCTGATCGCCTCGTTGTACGCCGCGTCGACGGGATCGGTGCGTGCGCAGGGTCCCGACGTCGGGACCGAAGCGCAGCGGGAGTCGGGCAAGGCGCTCTATCTCAAATACTGCTCGCAGTGCCACGGCGAGAAAGGGGACGGCGAGGGCTACGCCACACCGCATCTGCTCCCCAAGCCGCGCAACTTCACGACAGGCAAGTTCAAGGTTCGCTCGACGCCGACGGGAGCGCTGCCGACGCATCAGGACCTCGTCAGCATCATCAAGCGCGGCATGCCGTATACCTCGATGCCCGCCTGGCCCGACCTGACCGACCAGCAAGTGTCGGAGCTCGCGTACTTCATCAAGACCTTTTCCGCCGATTTCGCAAACCCTGACAATCTACCCAAGCCAGTTCCGCTGCCGAGCGCGCCGAACACGACGAAGGAGTCGATCGAGGCCGGGAAGAAGCTCTACGAAGAGACCGGGTGCGTCAAGTGCCACGGTACGCTCGGCCGGGGCGACGGACCTTCCGCTCCAACCCTGAAGGACGATTGGGGGGCCCCGATCCGCGCCGCTGACCTTGCGCAGAGCTGGACCTTCCGCGGGGGGGCGTCGCGCGAGGATATCTTCCGCACGATGAGCACGGGGTTCAACGGCACTCCCATGCCGGGATTCGTCGATGCCCTGACGCCCGAGCAACGATGGGCGATCACCGACCACATCGTCTCGCTCTCGGGCGACAGCGGGCCTGCGTATACGAACCTCGTCGTCGCGAAACACGTTCCGGATCCGATCGACCTTGCCAAGGGGTCGGCGAACTTCGCATCCGCTGCGGTTGCCCGCTTTCCAATCATCGGGCAGATCATCGAGCCCGGACGCGCGTTCCATCCGCCGACGACATCCGTGAGCGTCCAGGCGGTGTACGACGCCGAGTCGATCGCCATCCTCGTTCGATGGCACGACATGATGTCGGACAAGACAGGGAAGAACGGACCGTCGCTTCCTGTGCCGCCGGAGGAGGAGGAGGAAGCCACTCCTGGCGGGCAGGCGCCGACGCCGGGAGCTGCCCAGCAGCCCGCGGACCCCTTTGCCGAGCCAACGGCGCCGGTCGCGCCGGTATCAGAGTTCTCCGACGCCGTCGCGATCCAGATTCCGTCGCAGGTTCCGACGGGCGCCCGGAAGCCTGCCTTCCTCTTTGGCGACGATCAGAATTCGGTGGATCTCTGGTTCTTCGATCTGGCGCGGCCAGATCCGCTTCAGTTCACCGGCAAAGGCAGCGCGGCCATCGCGCCGAACGACACCGGGGATGTGACGGGTGTCGCAAGCTACGACCAGGGAGAGTGGTCGGTGATCTTCAAGCGGCCGCTTCGCCCCACCGCGGGAGCTCCGTTCTCACCTGGAGGGTTCCTCCCGATCGCCTTCTCGGTCTGGGATGGGTTCTCGCGCGAGCGCGGCAACCGGCGCGGTCTCTCGCTGTGGTACTCGATTTACGTCGAGCCCGAAAACGTTCCCTCCGCCGTCGGCCCCATGGTCAGGACGGCGCTCGTCATCTTCGCCATCGAGCTGGCCGTGATCGGTTGGGTGCGTTGGCGGAAAAAGCCGGCCACGATCGTTTGAGGTCTATATGTACAAGAGCATCTACGTTCCCGTCGATAACTCAGACCACTCCAACCGCGCCGTCGCCTGCTCGCTCGCGTTGGGGAAGGCCTTCTCCGCAAAGCTCGTCGGCTGCCACGTCTACGCCGCGAAACTGCACGACTACCGCTTCAGGCAGATGGAGTACACGCTGCCCGAGGAGTACATCGACGAGGTGGAGCTCGAGCGCCAGCGGAAGATCCACGACAGCCTCATCACGATGGGCCTCAAGCTCATCTCGGACAGCTATCTCGATGGCATGTCGAAACAGTGCGTCGCATCGGGCCTCGAGTTCGAGCCACGCATGATGGACGGGAAACATCACGCCGAGATCCTCAAGGACATAGTCGGCTCACAACACGACCTGGTCGTGATCGGCGCGCTCGGGATCGGGCGCGCCCGGGATAGCGTGATCGGTTCGGTCTGCGAGCGCGTTGCCCGCCAGTCGGATCGCGATGTCTGGGTCGTCAAGCACGTTCCCGAACCGGGCGAAGCGGAGCGTGACACGATCCTGGTCGGCATGGACGGCAGCCCACAGTCGTTCGGCGCGCTGATGACCGCCATCGACCTGGCCCGCACATTCGACAAGAAGGTCGAGACGATTGCCGTCTACGATCCGTATCTGCATTACTCCGTCTTCAACGGCATCGTCAACGTCCTTACCGAGCAAGCGGCGAAAGTCTTCCGCTTCGAAGAGCAGAATCAGCTTCACGAGGAGATCATCGACACCGGGCTCGCGCAAATCTATCAGTCGCATCTCGAAGTGGCCGAGCGGATGGCGAACGAGGCGGGCGTCGAGATCAAGAAAACGCTGCTCGACGGCAAGCCCTTCCAGAAGATCATCGATCACGCGCGCAAGACGAATCCCTTCCTGATTGTGCTGGGCCGCATTGGCGTCCACAGCCCGAAAGACGAAACGGCGTTGGGGAGCAACGCGGAGAACATTCTCCGCGCCGCACCATGCGACGTCCTCCTTTCCACGCGCCTCGTCGTGCCCCGCATCGATGTGCGAGCTGAAGAGACCATCCGATGGACGCCCGAGGCCGAGAAGCGGATGAAGAACGTGCCTGACCAAGTCAAAGGCATCGCCCGCACCGGCGTCCTTCGCCTGGCGCTCGAGAAGGGGCATTCGGTCATCACCAATGCCGTGATCGACGAAGCGATGGACCGGTTCATGCCGAAGAGCGCGTCGGCCGCCACCAAGGCGCTGGCCGAAGCGGTGGCGCTCGAGCGGGCGAAGTCCGGTCCCGTGTCGATGTGCCGGTCGTGCGGCGTCGCCGCAACGCAGAGCGGCGCCGTCAAGTGCACGGTCTGCGGCTCCACGGATTTCGAAGTGATTTCGCCCGAGATGATCGAGAAGATTGCGGCGGCCGAGGGAGGCCTGGAAGAGGAGACCACCTACGACGGGCGCAAGCTGCGCTGGTCGGAGGATGCCCGGAAAGGCCTCTGGACAATGAAGAACGCGTATCAGCGGCGCCGCGTGAAGGCGCGTGTGGAAAAGCGCGCGCGCATGACGAAGATCGACGCGATCACGCTCGAATTCGCCCGGCAGGTGATCGAGGAGGAGACGGGCACTCCGCTGGACATAAAGGGTCGCGCCGCGGAAGTCCCCGAGAGCGCGGCCGCCGCTGCGGGCCAGGCCCGGCTCGTGGCCCGCGATGAAAAGAAGAACCCTTTGATCTCGACATTCGAGTGGACGGACGAGGCCGCGCAGCGAATCATGCGGGTTCCGGCCGGCTTCATGCGAAACACGACGCAGGAGCGGGTCGAGGAGCTCGCCCGCGAGCGCGCCGCCGCGACAATCGATCTCGCGCTCGTCGAGGACGGCATCGAGATCGGCAAGAAGATGATGGCGGAGATGATCGCGAACTACCCGACAGCGGGTAAGGGCGCGGCAACGGCGTCGCCGGCTCCAACGGGCCACGGCCCCTCGCAAGCGCACACGATTGCGGAAGCCCAAAGCAAGAACATTGCGGATGCCCAGAGCAAAGCTCAAGTGGTCCCGGCCGTCAGCAGTGGCTACCTCAACGAGGTGAGCTCGCTGACCGTCCACCGCAAGCCCGGCGACAATCGCGAGCACTGATCCGAAGCACGGATCGATCGTGTCGTCGTACCGCTTCTGCCGCACGGACGACGTGTCGCTTCTGGTCGACGCGCTGAACCGCTGCTGGGCGCCGTACTTCCCCAACGAGCCTCCGATGACGCCGGAGGCCTTCAAGCGGTCCATCCGCGACCTGCAGGTCTGGTGCAGCAGCTGCATGGTCGCCTTCTCCGGCTCCGACCCCATCGGCGTCCTGATCGGCGCAAAGCGGCCCTCCGGGACGCTCATCCACAAGATCGCCGTCCATCCCGATCATGTGCGGCAGGGCCACGGCCGTCACCTGCTCACTTCGCTCGGCTCGAAGCTCGCGATTCTCGGGCCGCCGCGAATGGTCGCCGAAGTCCAGGAGACGTTCGCGCCTGCCTGCGCGTTGTTCAGCGCGAGCGGATATGTTCACGAAGCGGTCCTGACGGACTACGTGTTGCAGCGTGAAGCGATCGATGTGCGGGGTGCAGCAGGCGGATTCGTCATTCCTGTCACGGTCGACGATCTCGCCGCCAATGACCTCCTCGAAGGGGCACATTCACCGGTGTGCTGGGAGCGCTCGGTCGAGACCCTCACCGCACGGAAAGACGACCTCGCCGGACTGGCCGTCGCCTCTGACGAGAGGATCGAGGCCTACCTGCTTTACATGAAGCCCGGAGTGGGGGGGACGGAGATCATGTCGCTACGCTCTTTCATCGAGGACGGCGGCGCCCGTCTAAAGCAACTGCTGGCTCAACTGCACGCGCGAGGCATGCAGACGTGCCGGTTCCCGAAGGTCCACCCGGCAGAGTTCTCGAAGGGGTCGCTGGAGGCGCTCGGTTTCCGCCCCGCCGGTGGGCATCTCCTCTACGCGGCGAGGGCGCGGTCCAACTAGGCCGGTGTAAGCTACGTCACCAACGTGAAGACGTACCACGACATCGTCGGCGACGGAGGGTCGAGAGTCCTCGAGCAGGTTGCCGAGCAGCGCACCCGTATCACTGACGGGCTCGCCGGGGTGCGTCATCTCGTGGCCGTGGGCTCCGGCAAAGGGGGAGTCGGTAAGAGCACGTTGACGCTGCACCTCGCGAGCGCTCTGCGCGCTCGGGGGTTGCGGATTGCGATTCTTGACGCGGACTTCAACGGACCCTCACAGGCGCGCATGGCCGGTGTCCAGGGGGCGCTGTTCGTTCCCCCGCCTTCGCCCAAGGGCTTCGGTGGGGCAAGCGGCAGCCACAAGGTCGCGCTCCCGCGGACCAGGAACGGGATCGGGGTCTTCTCGATGGGCTCGCTCGTCCCGGAGTCGGAAGCGCTCGAGTTCGAGAGCGTGGCGCAGGGAGAGTCCCATACGTGGCGCGCCACGAGGGAGTTTGCTCTCCTCGGCGAGATCCTCGGATCCTTCGAGTGGGGAGCGCTCGATCTGCTGATGTTCGATCTGCCGCCTGGAGCCGAGCGGACCGTCCAGTACGCTGATTTTCTGGGGGGCCGGACGTCGTTCCTGCTCGTGACGATTCCCTCCGAGGTGTCGCGGGGCGTAGTCGCGCGCTCGGTGGCCGCTCTGTCGAAGGGGCCCAATCGCGTGCTCGGGTACGTCGAGAACATGAGCGGCTACTACTGCCGCGACTGCAACGCCATCAAGCCGCTCTTCGAATCACCCGACTCGGCAAGCCTGGGAATCCCGTGCCTCGGCAGCGTTCCGTTCGATCCAGAACTCGCGCGGCACTGCGATCTTGGAATCCCGCTGAGCGAACTTACCAAAACCCCCGTGGGCCGGGCGATAGACCAGATCGCCGGACGACTGCTCGACGGCCTCGACTCGAACTCAAAGGCTTCTGAATGAAATTTCTTTGCGTCCCTTGCGATAGCCCGATGAAGCTGCAAACGGTTGGTCCGCCAGAGCGCGGCTCGCTCTCGGTCGTCTACGCCTGTCCTGAGTGCGGCTACGAGATGGCGATGCTGACCAATGCGTACGAAACTCAGGTCGTGCAGTCACTCGGCGTGCGAATCGGGCCCGACCGCCTTCGCGCCGAAGGCGCTTCGGCGAGTCAGGCTGAAGCTTCAGCGGAGGCGGGCGGCGCGAGTGCGAGCGCTAAATGTCCGTTCTCGGCGATGATTCCGGGAAGCGAGGCGACCCAACCGAGCCAGCCTGGCGAGTCGATGCCCGTCCGCTGGACTGCCGCCGCCGAAGCGCGGCTCGCGAACATTCCCGAGTTCGTCCGTCCCATGGCGAAGACCGGCATCGAGAAGTTCGCCCGCGAGAGGGGATCCCTGGAAGTTGACGACAAGATCCTCGACGCGGCCCGCGACTTCTTCGGCATGTGAGGCAGGGGGAAGACGCGTGAGCGAACGAGCGAAGCCCCCCGGAGAATTCAACAGGCCCTACGTCGTCTCCTGGAACCTCACCTACCGCTGCAACCTCGCCTGCGAGCACTGCTATCTCGACGCCGGCGGCACGCCTCTGGTCGACACGCAGAACTTCGCCGATCGGAGCGAGCTCGGTACCGAGGAGTGCTTCAAGGTCATCGACGAAATCGCCGCCTTCGCGCCTGAATGCCTGACGATCCTGACGGGCGGCGAGCCGCTCTTGCGGCGCGACATCCTCGAGATCATCCGGCGCGCGGCGGAGCGTGAACTGTGGGTCGTGGTCGGCACCAATGGCGTGCGCATCACGGAGAACCTGGCGAGGCGCCTGGCGGAGGCCGGAGTACGGGGACTGTCCCTGTCCCTCGATGCGCTCGATCCCGATCGTCACGACCGCTTCAGGAACGTGCGTGGCGCATGGCGAAACACGGTGGAGGGGGCAGAGATTCTCAACAGGACCGGGCTCCCCTTCATCGTGCAGACGACCGCGGGCTCGCACAATCTTGGCGAACTCGATGCGATCGCCGACTTCGCGCACGATCGCCTCGCCGCCAAGGTCTGGAACCTCTACTTCCTGGTGCCGACGGGGCGCGGGCAGTTCGTGTCGGACATCACGCCCGCGCAGTACGACGAGGTGCTGGCCTCGCTCTACCGGATTCAACGGAAGTACGACCGCCGGATGCTCGTGAACGCGAAGTGCGCTCCGCACTACGTCAAGACGATGCTCGAGAACGGCCTGCCCCCGGCCAGAACTTATTCCGGAGGCGCCGGCGGGTGCCCGGCGGGTACGCACTACATGGGAATACGGCCGAACGGAGATGTCACCCCTTGCCCCTACCTCCCGGTCTTCGCGGGGACGCTACGCAGCTCGAGTCTCGCGGACCTCTGGACGTCCTCGGAGCTGTTCACGCGCATTCGCCGCCGGTCGTCGTCCAGCGGGGGGCTCGGCGGGCGATGCGGGGAGTGCGAGATGAACGGCCACTGCGGGGGCTGCCGCGCCCGGGCCTACGGGATGACCGGCGATCTGATGGCCGAAGACCCCCTGTGCACCCACACGCCCGGCAAGTTCGCAGGATCGCCGCTTCTAGCGCTTCGGCCCGCTGATGGGGCCGGTCCTCCTTCGCCCCTCCGGGGCTTCGCCGAGACGCCGTTGATTCAATACGGCGGCGAATCGACGACGACCATCGAGTGGGACGATGACGCTGCGGCGCGTATGAAGAAGATTCCCGCGTTCGTGCGGGGCATGGTGGTGAAGGCGGTCGAGGATTCGTGTCGCAGGAATGGCATCGAGCGCGTGACCGTCGAAGAGCTCGAACGGATCCGGGCGCGGATGCCTACTCCGAAGATGTTCGGCGGGCCTATCTAAACGGGTTCGGTGCGCTCAGCTCCTTGACCTTTTCCGCCATCCACTTCTGAAACTCCTCGGCGGTCTGGACGGTGACAAATCCCCGCATCCGGTAATGGCCCATCCCGCAGAGCTGCGCGCAGGCAATCTCGTACTGGAACTCGGGATTCCCCGTCCGGGTCCGCATCTCCGCGGTCGTGACGTTGGGGACGAACCAGATGGGGATCGTGAGGCCGGGGATGGCGTCCTGCTTCACGCGAAACTCGGGCACACCGAAGCTGTGGATGACGTCCTTGCTCCTGAGCTTCACGATGATCGGCTTGTTCGCGGGCAGATAGAGCTGATTGAGAGTCGTGACGTCGTCCTTCGCGGCAGGATCGGAGCGATCGAGTCCCAGGGGGTTGTCCTGGGCGTCGATCAGCTTGATGTCGGTGCGGCCGAATTTCCCGTCGGGGCCGGCATAGCGGATGTTCCAGGCGAACTGCTCGGCGGTGATCTGAACGACCAGCGATTCGCTCTCCGGGGGAATGGCATCAACCCTCGCGGCCCAGAGCGGGATCGCGAATCCGATCAGGAGAATCGCCTCGACCACGGCCACGCCGCCCTCGAGGTAGCTCGACGCGTGCGACTTGACGCCCGTGTAGTCCGCCACCGGATGCCGCGATCGCCGGAAACGGACCAGGCAGTACGCGAAGAACCCTCCCCACCCGACGAACAGGATGAGCATGAACAGGTGAACCCAGCCGATCATGTCGTCGATCTGCCCGCCGTGAGTCGAGGCGAGCCCCGGGAGTCCGAGCCAGTCAGTCATGATGTTCTCGACGCCCCTTGGAGCTCCGACCATTCGGTGTCGAGCTCGACGTCCGCGTTGCGCTTCGCGCGCCCGCGGAGATAGAGAAAGAAGCCCACGAACGCGCCCTGCACGGCAAGCGTGATGGCCAGCAGCACCACGACGCCGAGCTTCGTCCCGGCGATCATCGAGGTCTCCTCCGCCCCGAAGCACGCCGGGCAGGCGAAGACGGTCGAGCTGCCGAAGATCATCACGGCAACGGCCGTTGCGAGGGCTCGCCCGCCGAAGCTCGAAGAGCGAAGGCGGGTCATCGCAGCGCCCTCGTCCTGCGGAGGAACCACGAGTCGTAGACGATCAGGCCGAACGAGACGGCGAACGCCACGACGGCCGCGACCAGACTTGCGACCCCGTCCTCCCGCCCGTACTGGCCCAGGCACCAGACACCGAACAGCACCGCGAGGGCCGCGGAGAGGAGGATCAACAGCGCATGGAACCACCTGAGGTTCATTCGGGAATCCAGTAGCCTTCGCTGTGGGTGAGGACGGGAAGGGCCAGCAGCACGACGAAGAAGGCAGCGGTCAAAATGAGGACCGCGTAGATCAGCTTCTTCTCGGAGATCAGGTGCATGAAGTAGCACCCCACCAGCGATCCCTTGACGGTCGCGACGAGCAGCGCGACGGTCACGGCAACCGGCACAGAAAGGTGGAGGCGGGAGATCGCCACGGTGACGACGGTCAGGACCATGAGCGCGACGAAGACCGTGATGTAGACCCTGACGTGCTTGTCGATGTCAGCTGCGTGGTCGCTCGTCGTTGATTCCATCGGATGCTGCCTACAGAAGGTACAGGGTCGGGAAGAGGAAGATCCAGACCAGATCCACGAAATGCCAGAAGAGGCCCGAGTGCTCGACCCGGTTGGTGAACCACTCCGGGTTCGTCTTCCAGAGCTTCGCGCCGGGGCCCCAGAAATAGGCGTTCACC
>Ga0137427_10000708_pt1 | contig 16277 bp, 14 predicted proteins | sample EasRivERMZT700_2_FD_102309 | JGI IMG/M metagenome (GOLD analysis project Ga0137427, IMG submission 102309) | Soil microbial communities from meander-bound floodplain in the East River, Colorado, USA - East River MetaG ERMZT700_2 | ecosystem: Environmental > Terrestrial > Soil > Floodplain ...
AATCCGGTGACTGCCGATTTTACGGATCCTTCTCAGGGCTTTGCCTTCCTGGTGCCAACCGATTTTTCCAATAACCCAAATCTTCCGGGTTACGCGGGTTGCACCAGCAATCTCTTGCCCACGACCTGTCAGCCGTTCCAGGAAGCGGTCCAAGGACTTATCGGCAATCCGCGAAACACCGTCGATCCGCAGGCCAAGACGCTGATCTATTGGATCAACGACGGCGGCACTTTCAACAAGGGGTTTCTTAAGCTGGACGGCCTCGACTGGAGCGCCAGCTACGACTGGGAATGGGGCGATCTCGGCGCCTTCAATGTCGGCATCGTCGGTACCTACTATCTTCACCAAACGGAACAGAATGCCGCGGGAGCGGAGATCGAGGATTCCTTCCACACGACCAATTCGCCGGGTCAGGTCAACGAGGCTCAAGGAGTCCCAAACGACCCGCGCATGCGCTATCGAGCACGTATGGGCTGGTCGAACGGTCCGTGGACCCTGAGCGGGTTCGTGAATTATGAAAGCCACAGCTTTCACAATCAAGCGCCGCCGCCCAACGTGAACGGCAATTTCTGTGCCTCCAACGGGAGCCTCGACGAAGCCGGCGGCGGCGGCAGTTATCCCTGCAACATCCAGGACTACACCAATCTCCTGCCGTCGTATTATACGTTCGACCTGTCGCTTGGCTACAACACGATGGACTTCCCGGCGAACGAATATCTGAGGAATATCGGCGTCCAACTCGTGGTGCAGAACGTCATGAACCGGCACGGACAATACCAATACCGGACCAGCACGGGTGGTGGAAATCCTTGTACTTGCGACATCACCAAGAATCTTCAGGGCCGCACAGTTTCAATTATCGTCACCAAGGAGTGGTGAACGCGCAGAAAAAATCACGCGTCCTACCTGGGACAGAGTCCAGCCGAGCAACGCGCGCATCGCATGATTGAGGCGGCCAGCGCCCTGCTTACCTCTGGTGAAAGAGTGCAACCACTTTGTTCACTCCACCATCGGCACGACAGTTCGTGATTCGGCGCGGGCCAATCGCGCGGCGCTCGACCACGCCAACGCACAGGCGTTCGATCACGCGAACGCCAACGCCCGGCCTGGTGAAGTAAGAGCCCCGGCAACCACGGCCCCGCCCGCGACGCAATAGCATCGCGTTAGGTAGCCTTGCATTTCGGCCCAGCTTCCAGCCGTTCGCGGCAAAGGAGCTGGGCCGATGCTTTTGTGAAGCAACGTCTCCGCGCTTCACAAGCGGTCTTTCCGCCAGCGTCTTCCGTTCCAGACAGCGGGGCGCGTTCATCGCCGATTTCGGTTATAGACTCAAAGCGGTGGTGGGGTGGGCAGGATGAAACAGAACGAGCCGGCGTACTCGGGTCTTTACATAAACCTGGACCGCAGTCCCGACCGGAAGACCGCTTTCGAGAAGCAGCTCTCCGAGCTCGGTTTACAGTCCCGCTACACCCGCTTTCCCGCGGTCGACGGCCTGCAGATCGATACCTCCCGCACCCGGCTGCGGCCGGGGGAAGTGGGGCTGTTCCTCTCGCATTGCCGGGCCGTGGAATCGGCGCGCAACCGGGGGACATGCGTGCACGTCCTGGAGGATGACGCTCTCCTCTCCGAGCATGTCGTGCCCGTGCTGAACGATGCGGTGGCAGCCGACATATTCCAGCAATACGACCTGGTTTTCACCGACATGATGATCCACTGCCACATCGCGTTCCTGAAAAGCGTCAAAAGCGAATTCGACCAGATCGCGCCGCTGCCGCGCCCCTTGCGTCTCAACCAGCTCCGATTGATCGATCTCTCCCAGGTTTTCTATGCCGGGTCCCAGTCCTACATCGTCGGCGCCAGGTCGATCGACAAAGTCGTTGCCGTGTACCGGGAAGAGATCGCGAAAGGGCCGACAATGCCCGTGGACATCTTCCTTCAGCAGCAGGTGCTGTCCGGCAGGCTGCGCGCCGCCTGCCTGTTTCCCTTCATCACCAGCTTCCGCCTCGAAGACGTCATGACGAGCACCATCGGCCACGAAACGGCTGCTTCCGCCCAGCCAACCGAGATGGTCATGGCCGTGCTGCGCTATTTGTTTTTCGTGAACGCCGACCTCGCCCATGCCAAACGCGTGCTGGACGCCGCGACATCGGCCGCTCGGAAACCCGCCGACGAACGTCATGCGCTCATCGCTCAGGCGACCGAGTTCGTCCTCTCCGACGATTTTCTCGGGTCGTGAGGTCCGCCGTGCTTGTCGCACAGGAGCAAGAATGCAGCCCGTAAACGTCGACGAGCTCGTCTTCCAGGCGTTTCGCGACGAGCAGCTCGGCCGCTTTGCAGCCGCCGTCGACCTCTATCGCCGCGTACTCGCCGCCCAGCCGCAGCATCTCTTTGCGGCGACGAGACTGTTGAAGCTGCAGCGCGATCTCCGCAGCGATCCGCCTCCCCGGTTGACGATCGTCTGGCAGATCGGCATCGACGCCTCCTGGGAATCGGATTGGGTGCGCTATTTGCTCTCCGGCCTGGACTGCACGGAACGCATCGACGGCCGTCATGCGGACTTCATCGACGGCGCCATCGTGGTCGATCACCATATCGATCAGCGAAAACGCGACTACTATTTCGAGATGCTGAGGCGGGGCCATCGCTTCGCCCTCTTTCACCTGTCCGACGAGCACTACCACGACGACTACACCGCCTATAATTTTGCCAATTCCGTCATCCGGAACTATTGGTCGCGCGCGCACGCCTCCGACCGGACCGTACTGAGCGTGCCGCTCGGTTTGATGAACGGCTTCACAACCGAGTCCCCAAGACCCACAAGCGACCGGCGCCATCTCTGGGCCTTCGCGGGCAACGTCTACAAGAGCACGCGCGCGGAGATGCTGACGGCGATGGGCACCGTCGAGCGCGGATATGTTCGCGGCACGAACAGCTCCGGCCCCGGCCGGTCCGAAGCGCTCGCCGCGAGCGATCCGCACGCGCCTCACACGGTCGGCCAGTATGCGGAGATCATGTCGGGCGCGGTTTTTGCACCGTGCCCCGCGGGGTGGGAAAATCTCGACTCCTTCCGCGTCTACGAGGCGCTCGAGGCGGGCTGCATCCCGATCGTGGAGCGCCGGCCGTCATTCGATTATTTTCGTCACCTGTTCGGCGACCATCCCATGATCACGATCGATGCGTGGGACGAGGCGCCCAAGCGCATTGCCGAGCTCACGGCCGACCCTGTCCTGCTGGATGCGAGGCGGCTTGCGTGTGCCGCCTGGTGGCAGAACCACAAAAAATCCCTCATCGCCCGAATTCGCAAACGCACGCTTCGAAGCCTGTCGCCCCGCTAGGCTCCCGCCCCGGCAACGCGTCGCGCGACGTCGACCGTGACCGTCTGCGGGCCGGTCATCGGCAGCATTGCCGTCGCCGAGCCGTCGCGTTGGCTCGAGCGGAATGAAGCCCACCACTGGAGCGCGACGTCGCTGTCCCAGCGTGAGTTCTCGGCACATTTGTCGAGGGCGTGCTGGAGCGCTCTCGCGCTGTCGAAGCGCTCGGCCGGCCGCTTCGCCAGGCACCGCAGGATGATCCGCTCGAGGTCTTCGGGAATGCGATCGCCGTTCCGCACCGACGGCGGCTCCGGGAGGGTGTGAAGGTGATGCGCGAACAGCTCGACCACGCTGTTTGCCCGGAACACCGGCGTCCCCGTCAGCAGGAAGTAGCCGACCGCGCCCAAAGCGTAGAGATCGCTTCGCCCATCGAGCGCGCCGGCTCCGCCGATCGCCTCCGGCGGCATGTAGAGCGGCGTGCCCACGAGAAGGTTTGCCGAGGTCACGTCGAGACCGGCATTCGATCCGGCCGGCTCGAACGATTTGACCAGTCCGAAGTCGACGACCTTGGCGACATCGGGCATGCCGCCGCGCTCCGACAGGATGATGTTGGCCGGCTTCACGTCGCGGTGGATGAGACCGACGCCGTGCGCTTCGGCGAGCGCGCCGCAGACCTGGCGCAGGATATGCGCGACCCGCGCCGGAGACTGCCTGCCGTCCGCCCGCACCAGCTGCTCCAGGTTCAGCCCGTCCAGATATTCCATCGCATAGTAGAACAGCCCTTGCGGCGTCCTGCCGTAGTCGAAGATCGCGACCGTGCTCGGGTGGCTCAGACTGGCGGTCAACAGCACCTCGCGCTCGAAGCGGCGGAGCGCGTCCTCAGCGGCGATCTCGGGCCGCAATATCTTGATCGCGGTGGGCCGGCGGAGCATGGCATGGCTCGCGCGATAGACGACGCCCATGCCGCCTTCGCCGAGCTTGCCTTCGAGCGTGTATTGGCCGAGCCGCCGGACCTTGTCGACTTCCGCGCGCAACCCGAAGATGACGCGGGATGCCACGACCGCCATCGCGACAGCCGCGATGCACCACATGGGAACGTCGAAGAGAGCTGAAAGATTGACGCCCGGCAGCCGGACCCCCGCCAGCACGTAGGGGCCCAGGACAGCCATCGGGAGGACGGCCGCGCCGCTGACGACAAGCGTGCGGGCCGGCGTGCTCGGCACGGCAACGGCACGGGACAGCAGGACGTAGCTGCAGGCGAGCAAGCCGGCGAAGATGCCGTGCATTGGGTCCTGCGCAATGGCGAGGTGCGCCTGCGCAAACCCGATCGCCATCACGGCAAAGCACGCGCACATGAGCACGGAGCCGATCGCCTCCAGCCACTCGAGCGCGCGCATCGACAGCCGCCAGCGCGGTCGCGCCACAATCCAAAGGGCGCCGGCAACAAGGGTCGCGGCCAGATGATAGAGGTCGGGGTCTCCCACCGGGACGTCCACTACAGCGACGTGCCGTCCGGTCCAGAGCGTCAAGAGCGCGTAGGCGACGAAAAAGCCACCGGAGATTAGAGCTATCCAACCGCCGAAGAGCGCAAGCCGCGCCTGGAAGAACTCCCGGCCTTCTTCGGTTTCGCTTGTCGCCGATCCGAGCGCGATCGGCACGGGGCCCCGCGTCGCCGAATGTCTCTCCGCCATGATGCCCCCCTATGCGTTACGCCTCATGAGTAGCATAGCGGCGGGCCGTAGCGGATCGAACGGCCGGAACCCGAATGCCCGCTTTCCTGAGCGGAATGACCGCTTCCGGGAATTGCGGCCTGGTGTGGAAAGGTCCGCTTCTGTTTTTACACGACCAAGACCCTCTGCGGACACGTCCCGATGTTCGATACCTTTTGCGCGACGTCCGCCCGGTGCGAACGGTGAACTTCAATCCGGTACTCCGTGAACTGCTTTCGGGCATATCCGGAAATGGCGAGAAGCGGACATCGCGCACGACTTGTCAAATGGTCTGCATCTGACCCGTTCGAGCCCTTAGCCGAAGCCAAGAGGCCTTAACGCAAGCTGGCAAAGCTCTGAAACGATCGGTGGATAACAGGGGCGGGCTCGCCAGGGTCCGCCCGTTTCTTTTGGGCGAGATCGGCCTTATGACATCCGAGTTCCAACCGGACTCGCGGGGCAAATTCGATGGCTAGTGACAAGAAATGGGAAACCCAGACTGACCCGCAGAAAATAGAGCAACTCCGTAATGATCTGGACGAAGCCGTTCTCACGATCAAAAATCTTACCCACGATGTCGGCAGGCTTGCTGCGAGGCTGACAACGACAGAGTTGTCCCTGAAGGGGCTCGTACAAGCATCCGTCCAGCCCAAGGCGAAACCTTTGAAGAAAGGATAGCGAAGGTGCGGCGGGGATGGTGCGGGCGGTTTCTCGGAGCTGCTCACCCTGCTTTATTCACGCCAACATCTATGCACAGGGCAGTGATCGCTCACGCCGTTCTCTTGCTGCACAAACCCATCGCGGGCTGTAGGGTTCGATCCGGAAGTCCTGCTGCCCGGGGGGGGCCACCCGTGAAAGCAACCGTTCTCTTCGCCCTTGGATACGTCCTGTGGTTCATAGTGGGCGCCGTTATCCAGACAGCGGTGATCCTGCCTATAGGATGGCTGACCTCGCCACCATGAGAGCACGCCAGCGACTCCCGACTGCTGGAACGGATTGCAATGAAATGGCGGCGCCACCCAGGCTGACTCTCCTCACTCTGGGCGGGACACTGCTTTGGGCTGCAATTCTTGCTGCAGTGCTTTCGTTAGTGAACGGGTAAGCAAACTCAGCGGTTCGGGACTCATCGGATTTAACTCTAGTTGAGGACTTTCCTATGCGCCGCCGTGGCGTACGGTATTCCTCTCGTTAGCCCGTGGCAGCCGGGCTGATTATGGCCGGGGGACGGGGGCGCGAGAATGCGGACGGGCGACAGGGCGGACTTGTATCGTAATCGGGCGACCGCATTGCGAGCGGAAGCCGAGTCACTGACTGACCCCCAGGCCAAGCGCTTTGTGAGGGAAATCGCGGAGCGCTTCGAGCGCTTGGCGATTCATATCGAAGCTCAAGACGAACCGCCTAACGATGGGCCTGCGGCATCTACAGTCCCGAAGTAGCCCCGCCATGCGGCGTCCACCATCACTGGCGGGGCTCTTCATTTTGGCGCACGCCAAAGGTTGCGCTTGGTCAATTCACATTGCCGGCGCGGGCGAAACCTAGGTTGCGGTTCCGTGCCGCAGTCTCTTTTTTCGAAATTCGGTTGGCAAACTTACCCCAGCCGGGTACCAACCACCCAAGAGCTACAACGGGGGCAGCAGGGAGACCGCTTCGGCGGTCTCTTTTGCTTTGAACCCCACCCCAAACAGGCTGCACGGCTTCCAACGGTTCCCCAGAATATGGGGGGACGGTGAGCGGGACAGCCAATCCACCGATCTGTCACTTTGGGGGCGACTCCGGGAGATCAGCGTCCCGCTCGCACTGGAAACGGGCGTGAAGGCTAGGGGTTGCCCCAGTTCGCGGGGCGGCCAGTTCGCCGTTCCCTTCGCGGCGGCTTAGCGACCGTTAAGTTCGCAGGCACGTCCATCGCCATCGGCGTCGAGTCGGTGCGGGTCTTCTGGCCCCTGGGACCGAAAGAAGGCCTGAGGTTCGGTCTGTATGGCGAAGTCAGGGCAATCGCGGTCGGCGACCGTCACGCGGTTGATAATGCTCTCGCTGGCGCCGGTCGATACGCCGGCAGTGGGCCCGCCCAGGGCACTTAGCCCAATAAGGCCGAGCATCGGCACAACGGCTGCCAACGACGTTGTCCGTCTTTTCCTCATCCATGGTTGTCGTGACCACATGTCCGGTCCCCGCCTGGTTTTGCGCGGCGGATCATTACATCTCGAGCACTAACCAGCGATGAACCGGCTTGCGTTGCGCCTGCCGCCTTGGCGGACACCGGCCCCGCACTCAGAAATCGGGCGTCGCCGCGCGCGGGATGGGATAGAGAGTCTGTTGCGGGTCCTGGATAGGCGCGAAGGCTTCGCCCTCCGCGCAGGCGAATGGCCCGGCGATATCGTCCGCGCCTCATAGCGGACCCTTTCCTTCCGCTTGGAACATTTGATCGGGCGTGTCGTTTTCCCAGCGGGGGCGGAAACAAACGAAAACTGGAGCTAGGCCATGACGAAATTTTTCGCGCTGCTCATGACACCTGCGTCGGTGGTCGACGAATGGAAGAAGAACACAAAGCCGGAAGAGCGGAAGTCGGGGGAGGAAAAAATGATGCGCGACTGGGAAAAATGGCAAAAGGCACATCAAAGGAACCTGGTGGAAGCGGGCGCGCCCCTCGGCAAGACGAAGCGCGTGAGCTCGAACAAGATTTCCGATGTTCGGAACGATCTCAATTGGTACATGATCGTCGAGGCCGAGTCGCACGATGCGGCGGCGCGATTGTTCGAAGACAATCCGCACCTGCAGATTCCTGGCTCTTCCATAGAAGTCATGGAGATTCCTGCCAGGCCTCAGATGTGAGCTCGCCGATGGACCCAAACGGGTCGATGACCGCACGAAGGACGTCATCGGCCCGGCTGCCCAGACCGATTCTCCGAAGAGCGGACGTTGCCGCCCGCAAGGGCCGGCCCGAGCCCTTGTCGTGCCGGCGCCGCCAATCCTTAGACTTGGCCTTTGAGTCTTAGAAGCTCTTAACCGGGTGCGTGTTGAACTCTCGAGCGAGGGCGAACAACGCCTGAGCCGGGGATCGCCGAACGGAATGACCGCGCCGAGCGCCACAACAACAAAAACCCCCCCGGAGATCAGACAGATGGCGAGCCAAGGTCCGCTTCGCGTAAACCAGCCGCCGCCATCTCCAGCAATTGGGCCCTATTTGGGGGAAGCTGATGGACTTTCGAGCAACGCGAGGAGTCCGCTCAAGAGCGCCATGGGATTGGGTGGGCAGCCTCTGATGTGCAGATCGACCGGGATCACGGCGGACACGCCACCCGCAACCGCATAGCTGCCGGCGAACATCCCGCCATCGAACGCACAGTTGCCGACCGCAACCACCCATTTGGGATCGGGCGTCGCATTGTACGTGCGTTCCAGCGCCTCGTGCATGTTCTTGGTCACGGGACCCGTCACCATCAGCACGTCGGCATGACGCGGCGAGGCGACGAACGACAACCCGAAACGTTCCAGGTCATAGAAGGCATTGCTCAGCGCGTGGATCTCCAGTTCGCAGCCATTGCATGACCCCGCATCGACCTCGCGGATGGCAAGGCTCCGCCCCAGACGCTGCCGCGCCGCCGCATTCACACGCGCGGCCAGTTCCTTCAACGCCTCGTCGTCGGCCGAAGGAGCGGTCTCGGTCAGCACCCGCCGGGTCACTCGCTGAAACAAGAGCCTGCGCATCAGAGATCGTGTCCCGAGTACGAGCAGTTGAAGGATTTGTTGCATAGCGGGAAGTCGGCGATGATGTTGCTTTCCACCACCGCTTCGAGCAGCGGCCATTGGAACCAGGACGGGTCGCGCAAATGGCAGCGCGCGATGGTCCCATCGGTGCCAAGCCTCACCCAGACGAGCACATCGCCGCGGAAGCCTTCCGCGAGCGCCATGCCCTCGCCGCCGCGCAGCGGCACATTCGCGCGAAACTGTCCGCCCGGCAGATTGGCCAGAAGCTGGTCGACGAGGGACAGGCTCTGTTCGATCTCGCGAACCCGAATGTCGACACGGGCATCGACATCGCCAGGCTCGACCACCGGGACCGCGAACGAAAGCGCGTCATAGGGTGGGTAGGCGAGATTGCGCCGTGTGTCGAAATTGCGGCCGGACGCGCGGCCGATGAAGCCGCCTGCCGCGAACCGGCGCGCAAGCGCGGGTTGAAGGACACCCGTCGTCAACGTGCGGTTCTGCAGGGATGCCGTGTTGTCGTAGATTTCGGTCAGCGCCGGCAGCAGGCGGCGGATTTCTCCGGCAGCCGCGCGCACGGCCTCGCTTCCGTCCGCGCGAATGTCGGCCGCGACGCCGCCGGGCGCGATACAGTCCATCATCAGGCGGTGGCCGAACGCGGCAGAGGCCGCGCGCAAGGTCCGCTCGCGCAGCACACCGCAATGCGCATGCAGGATGGTGAAGGATGCATCGTTGCAGATCGCGCCGAAATCGCCCAAATGGTTGGCGATGCGCTCCAACTCCGCCATCAGCGCGCGCAGATACACCGCACGCGGGGGCGGCGTGATGCCGAGCGCGGCTTCGACCGCGCGGGCGAAGGCAATGCCATAGGCGACCGCGCTGTCGCCGGATGTGTGGCAGGCGAGGGTTGCGGCGCGTTCGAGCGAGGCGCCGGTCATCAGCGACTCGATTCCTTTGTGCACGTAGCCGAGGCGTTGCTCGAGGCGCGCCACCGTCTCGCCGCTCGCCGTGAAACGGAAATGGCCCGGCTCGATGATGCCGGCATGAACCGGGCCGACCGGAATCTGATGCAGATCCTCGCCGTCGACGGGAAGAAACCGGTAGGGCGCGCGAGCCCCATCGCCGTGATGGGATTCGCCCCAGCGTCCGTGATCGAGCCACGGCCGAGCGTCCGGCGCATCGGACGGAACCAGCCCGAACAGATCGAAGATCGTTCGTTCCAGTCGAATGGCGGGCGGGTGCGAAACGCCCACGGACGGAAACACCCCGTCCGGACAGGGAAGACTCAGCACGCCAATAGCGTTGGGGTCGGCGCTTTCGTCCAGGAGGCACAGGTGGACGGTTCCCTCATCCCCCCACAGCCCGAACAAGGAGAGCGCGCCGTCAGCGAGCCCCCCGACCGCATCGCGCCAGACATCGGCGGTCACGATCGCGCGCGGCCAGGGCTGATGATCGGCAACGCGTTGTCCTTTGGCGATAAGCGCGCCGAGCATCGTCATCCCAGCAACGCCGCGACGTTCTGGAACCATACGACAAGGGCCGGCGGCAGCCAGATGCCCGCGATCAGCACCAGCGCGAAATGGGCGAAGATCGGCAGATAGGACATCCGGTCGGGCGTCGTCGCGCCCAGCGGCTCCCCGAAGGCAAGGCCGTTCAGCCGGGCGAACAACGCGCCGATCGAAACCAGAAGCCCGAGCACAATGGCAACGGCCAGCAGAGGTTCGCGCGAGAAGGTCGAGCTCACGACCAGGAACTCGCTGGTAAAGATGCCGAAGGGAGGAAGCCCGGCGATCGCGGCAACACCGACCACGAGAGTCCAGCCGAGCGCCGGATGGGTTTCGGTCAGACCGCCAATCTCGGCGATCTTCTGCGTGCCCTTGATCCGCGTGATGTGCCCGATGCTGAAGAAGATCGCCGACTTGGTCAGGCTGTGCATGGACATGTGCAGAAGCCCCGCGAAATTGGCCAGCGGGCCGCCCATGCCGAAGGCGAATGCGATGATGCCCATATGCTCGATCGACGAGTAGGCGAAGAGGCGTTTGATGTCGCGGCGGCGATAGAGCATGAACGACGCGAACAGCACCGAGGTCAGCCCCATTGCCACCATTAGCGGTCCGGGTGCGATCGCCTCACCGTTGGCGGCGAGCAGGATCTTGAAGCGCAGCACGGCGTAGAGCGCGACATTGAGCAGCAATCCCGAGAGCACGGCCGAGATCGGCGTCGGTCCTTCGGCGTGTGCGTCCGGAAGCCAGGCGTGGAGCGGCGCCAAGCCCACTTTCGTTCCGTAGCCGAGCAGCAGGAAGATGAAGGCGACGTTGAGCAGCGAGGGGTCGAACTGCGCCACGTTCTCGACGAGCACGGTCCAGCGCATCGCATCGAGCCCCTCGCCGACCACCGGCTGCGCCGCCATGTACACGAGGATCGTACCGAACAGCGCCAGCGCGATGCCGACGCTGCCGAGGATGAAATATTTCCAGGCCGCTTCGAGTGCCTCGTGCGTGCGGTAGATGCCGACCATGAGCACGGTTGTCAGCGTCGCCAACTCGATCGCGACCCACATCAAGCCGGTGATGTTCGCGGTCAGCGCGAGGTTCATCGCGAACATCAGAACCTGGTACATCGCGTGATAGAAGCGCAGGTAAAGCGGCGTCAGCCGTCCGGTTTCCAGCTCGTGCGCGATATAGCCGGTGCTGAAGACGCTGGTCGTGAAACCGATGAGCGTCGTCAGCACGATGAAGACGATGTTGAGATCGTCGACTAGGAGAAATCCCGCGGCGTGCTCCGGCGTGACGAGAAGCGCGAGCGCGGACAGAAAGGTGAGCAGCGCCGCCAGCACGTTGACGCGCGCGGCCAGCCGGTAGCCCGGCAGAGCCGCCAGAATCGCAGCCGCCAGTGCCGGAATGATCAAGATGAGCATGACGGGATCGAACATCATCGGCGCTCGCCACGGAAACGGTCGAGCGCCTGGAGGTCGACGGAGTCGAAGCGCTCGCGGATGCGGAACAGGAAGATACCGATGACGATGAAGGCGACGAGCACCGAGAAGGCGACGCTGATCTCGACGATCAGCGGCATCCCGCGCGCGCCCGCCGCGGCGAGGATCAGACCGTTCTCGATCGACATGAAGCCGATCACCTGGGTCACCGCGTAGCGCCGCGTCACCATGATGAGCAGGCCGAGCAGGATCACCGACAGTGCCAGTGCCATATCCTCGCGCGCCAGCGGATCGGCGGCCGAGGTGACCTCGAGCATCACGACCATGGAGAGCGCGACAAGGCCCATGCCGGCGAGCATGGTCGGACCGATGCCGACAACCGTCTCGATCGTGCGGTCGACGCCGAGGCGAACGACGATCCGCCGCAGCGCGATCGGAATGATCACGGCCTTGACCGTAAACGCGATGAGCGCGGTGAGGAACAGGGACGGCGCGTTCTGGATGTAGCCCTGCCACGACACCGCAAGCGTCAGCGCGATGGCGTGCAGCGCGAAGATGTTGATCAGGCCGAACATGCGATCCTGATAGAGCATCATGAGGCTGAGCAGCACGAGGCTGCCGGCGAAGAGATGCGAGACGTCGAGCGCAAAGTTCGTCATCAGAGCCCCCGCACCACCATCCGCAGCAGCGTCGCGAGCAGCCCGAGCATCACGGCCGCGCCGAGGAACTCCGGCACGCGGAACACGCGCATCTTGGCGATCGACACTTCGAAGACAGCGAGCAGCGCACCTCCGATTCCGAGCTTGCCGAGGTAGGCGATGAGCGCGAGCGACGCGGCGGCAAATCCAGCTCCGAATGTCGCGATGCCCCACGGTGCGAAGATCGTCGCGAGCAGGGAGATGTAGAGGAGCAGCTTGAGCGACGCCGCCCACTCGATCAGCGCGAGATGGCGGCCGGAATATTCCAGCACCATCGCCTCATGCACCATGGTCAGCTCGAGATGGGTGGCCGGATTGTCCACCGGGATGCGCGCGTTCTCCGCGATCGCCACCATGATGAAACCGACGAGGGCGAGGGCGAACGACACCTCGACCTCGACGTGCGTGGACATGAACTCGGCGATAGCCGAGAGGTTGGTCGAGCCCGCGACCAGCGCGATCGAGAAGGTGATCATCAGCATCGCCGGCTCGGCGAGCGAGGCGATCATCACCTCGCGGGAGGAGCCGATGCCGCCGAAGCTCGTGCCGACATCGAGGCCCGCAAGCGCCAAGAAGAACCGGGCGCTCGCGAGCAGGGCGATGATGGCGATCAAGTCCGCTGCGAGGGCGAACGGCCGCTCCGTGGCCACCGTCGGCACCAGCGCCGCGGCGACCAGCGTCAGCGCGAAAACAAGATACGGCGCGGCGCGGAACAGCCAGGAGGCGTTCTGCGCGAGCACCGTTTCCTTGCGGAACAGCCGGGCGAGATCACGGTAGGGTTGCAGGACCGGCGGTCCCTGCCGGAGCAGAAGCTGCGCCTTGATCTTGCGCACGAGACCGGTGATCCCCGGCGCGAGCAGAAGCACGAACAGCATCTGGGCGATGCTGGAGAGACTGTCGAGGATCACTGCCATAGCGCGAGCACCACGAGCAGGAAGACGAGCGCGAAAAACACGAGGCCGAGATAGCGCCTTATGGTCAGGAACTGGAGGTAATTGAGTCGGGCCGAGGCGAATTGAATGAACAGCGACACCGGGGCGTAGAATGCGTCCCAGGCGAGATCGCGCAACGTCACCTCGAACCGCGCGGGCGCCATGTCGCCGGGCGGCGGCATGGTCACCGTCTCGCGGGCGCGAAACACCATCGTGCCGAACACCCGCCGTATCGGCTGTGCGAAGCTCGCGGGGCTGTATTGGGTCTGCGGCGAAGGGTCGGGAAATCCGCAGTCCCACGCCGGGCCTCGGCGCAGCTTGCGCGGCGCGAAGACATGGACCAGAAGCGCCGTAAGACCGGCGGACATTGCGACGAAGATGAAGATCAGGAACCCGCTATAGGTGTTCCGGCTCCCCGCGACCGGCACGATCGAGAAATAGGGCTGCAGGGATTGCACCGTGGCGCCCTCGCCGACGAGACCGCGCACAATTGGCGCGAGCATGTCGATGACGATGCCGGGAAAGAGACCCAAGGCGACGCAGAGCGCGGTGAGCCCGAACATGGCGGCAAGCGAGACGCCGTCGGTTTCGCCGGCTCCGACGGCTTGCTGCGAACGCGGGCGGCCGAGAAACGTCATACCGAAGGCCTTCACGAAGCAGGCGGCGGCAAGGGCGGCGGACAGTGCAAGCATCGCGCCGACAGCGGGCACCAGCAGGATCAATGCCCATTGCTCCATGCTCGGGCTCAAGAAGATCGCCTGGAACGTCAGCCACTCGGAAACGAAGCCGTTCAGCGGGGGCAGCGCGGAGATCGCCGCCGAGCCTACGAGAAAGCAGAACGCGGTCAGCTTCATGCGATGAATGAGTCCGCCGAGGCGCTCCATGCTGCGCTCGCCCGTGGCCGCGAGCACGGCACCTGCGCCGAAGAACAGCAGGCTCTTGAACAGCGCGTGATTGAGCACGTGGAACAGCGCGGCGGTCATGGCCAGCCCCGCCGCAGCCTGGAAGCCGTTGGCGCGGAAGGCAAGCGCAAGTCCGAGGGCAATGAAGATAATGCCCACATTCTCCACGGTGGAGTACGCGAGCAGGCGTTTGAGATCGTGCTGCATCAGCGCGTAGAGCACGCCCATCACCGCGGTGATCCCGCCGAGCGCGAGCACCACGATGCTCCACCACCACTCTAGCGGCCCGACGAGATCGAAGGCGATGCGGATGAAGCCGTAGACCGCGACCTTGGTCATCACACCGCTCATCAGGGCCGAGACGTGGCTCGGTGCGGCGGGATGGGCGAGCGGCAGCCACACATGCAGCGGCACCAGTCCGGCCTTCGCCCCGGTCCCGACCAGCACGAGCGCGAGAATGAGCGAGGTCAGTGCCGGCGAACGCTCCGCTTCGCGGATGGCGGCAAACGCATAGTTTCCTTCCGGTCCCGCGAGCAGGCCGAACGCAAGCAGCAGCGCGAAGCCGCTGAACGCCGCCATTACGAGATAGATGTACCCTGCCGCGATGTTCTCCTTGTCGCGATGGTGCGCCATCACCAGCGCCCAGGAGGCGAGCGACATCACCTCCCACGACACCAGGAAGGAAAACGCATCGGCGGCGAGGATCACGAGCGTCATTCCGCCGAGGAACGCGGGATAGAACGGAAGCACGCGCTCCGGCGCGGTTTCGTGCTGGCCGTAGCCAATGGCGAACAGGCTCGCTGCCGCGGCACCGAGATTGGCCACGGCGACGAAGAAGGCGCTCAACGGATCCAGCCGGAAATGCGCGCCGAGCCAAGGTATTCCGATCGGAAGCAGCATCTCGGATGCGGGCGGGCTCTCCCACAGCACACGCGCCCCCCCGGCAAGCGCCGTGATCGCGACTGCAAAGCTTCCAGCATAGACGACGATGCTCGCTGCGCGCCCCTTGAGTGCGATCCCGGCCAAACCCAATCCGAGATACGCCGCGACGCATAGGAGAAGCAGCTCGATTACCATGCAGCTACCGTTTCAGCCGGACGCCGCGTCCGCCGCCGTCGCTCGCCGCCCCATCTCCGAGCAGCACGATCCCGGACGCATCAAGGGCTGCGATCAGCTTCATCAGCGAATCGACATTGCCGCGAATGACGTCTTCACTCGCCTCCATCCGCTGAATTGTGGGAACGGACAGTCCGGAACGCTCGGCCAAAGCCTTCTGGTCGATGCCAAGGAGGGCCCTTGCGGCCCGCAATTGACCGGCAGTGATCATGAGGTCTCTATTGAGAATCAGTAAGAAGTAATGTCCAATGCATCAACTATAGTTGTCAAACGATCAGGCAAACGGTCGTACCGCCTCTCCGGCGTGTTCTTTTTCGGTGCGGCCGCCTCGATCGGATCGGTGCTCGATCGGATCGGCGAGACGCGCAGCGACGTGATCGTGGACCTATCGGCGGTCCCGTTCATCGATTCGACCGCGGCCGAGATCGTCAAGGGGCTGGCGCAGAAGGCCGCTCGGCGCGGCCTGATCTTCACGCTCACGGGCACGACGCACGACATGCGGGTGGAATTGTTCATGCAGGGGATCAAGCCGCCGCTCGCCCATTACGAGCAGACCATCGAAAAAGCGCTGAAAGACCGGGAGCTGCGCTCGGCCGCAATCTGACATCGCCTGGCGCACCCGCCACCAGCGCCTGGGTACTACATTTCTTGAGAGACATGCTCGCAGGCTAAGTGTAGTATCGCATAGACTTAGCGTGGGCGCGCCTTATCAACTCAAGTCGAACCGGTACATGCTCCAAAACAACTCTCGCCTGCGTCGAAGCAGATCGGTCGGGATCGAGAACTTCCGGGTAGAGAACGGAGCACGCGTTGGTATTCTTCAACTCTGCGGTAGGCGGATATCGCGTCTTGTAGGTCGCGTCGCCGACTCGATACCTTACGACATGGTTGCGACAGCACTGCGATTCTTGGGAGCGCTCCCCCAAGCAACATTGGCGTCATTGCTTCTCGCAATGACCTGCATCGTCGGTGCGC
>Ga0137427_10000709_pt1 | contig 16258 bp, 9 predicted proteins | sample EasRivERMZT700_2_FD_102309 | JGI IMG/M metagenome (GOLD analysis project Ga0137427, IMG submission 102309) | Soil microbial communities from meander-bound floodplain in the East River, Colorado, USA - East River MetaG ERMZT700_2 | ecosystem: Environmental > Terrestrial > Soil > Floodplain ...
ATCGCCGTCGATCGTCACCGGCTGCCCGATCGCGGATGACGTCGGGAAGTACCGTTTCGCCAAGACGTCGTCGATGACGGCAACCCTCGCCACCGCCGTGTCGTTGTGCGACGCATCGAACTCCCGCCCTTCGACGATCGCAATCCCCATCGTCTTGAGGTAGCCCGGCGTGTGGGGAGCAACGTCCGCGAGCAAAACGTCATGCTGGCGGTCGCCGGTGTTCGTGGGCGACGTCGGGAACATGATGCCGCTTTGATCCGCGCCCGCCGACAGCGGTGGCGCGGCACTCGCGGCGACGCTCACGACGCCCGGTAGCGCACGAAGCGCTTGGATGTAGCGCTGGTACACCGTGAGCACGGGCTGTCCACTCGCGTAGGTGGCACGGCTCGCCGTCAGTTGCACGGTCAACACGTGATCCGCCGCAAATCCGGGGTCGACGCGCGTCACCTTCACGAAGCTGCCGAGCAACAAGCCGGTGCCCGCGAGCAGCATCATCGACAGCGCGAGCTGCGCGAGGACGAGCGCGCTGCGAACACCGCCGCCAACCCGCGACGGTGACTTCTCGCGAAGCACACTCGCGATGTCGCTCCGTGCCGTGCGAAGTGCCGGCGCGAGTCCCATGCCGATGCCTACGATCAGCGCGACGCCCAGCGTCACGGCGAGAACAATCCAATCGATGCCGATTTCATCGCGGCGCGGGAGTCCCGCCGGCGAGAGCGCGAGCAGTGCACGCAGCGCCCAGACGCCGAGCAGCGTGCCGATGAGCGCCCCGCCGAATGACAGCACGAGGGTTTCCGTGAGGATCTGCCGCGCAACGCGGCTCTGGCTCGCGCCGATCGCGCGACGCACGGTGATCTCGTGCTCACGTCGCGACGCCCGCACGAGCGCCAGGACCGCAAGGTTCGCGCACATGATGAGGAGCAACGTCGCGACGGCGCCGAGCAGCGCGAACAACGCGGGCCGCACCTCGCGCACGAGCCGTTCCTGCAGCATGATCGGAACGAACTTGAACCCGCGCTTGGAATAGGTCTCTTCGTCGATGCGCTTCGACAGTTCTGCCAACGCAGCGCGCGCCGCGCCGACGCCCACGTTGCTCTTCACCCGCGCGAGCACGCTGAGCGAATGCTGGCTGCCCGGCAGGCGATCGAGCGTGTCGGTCATCGCGGTGTAGATGTCCGGATTCGGCGCGGCGGTGGAAAGGCTCGACTGCGGCGCATAGCTGAACGACGCGGGCAACACGCCGATCACCGTCACGGGCGCGCCGTCGATGCGAATCTGCTTGCCGACGATCGACCGATCGCCGCCGAACCGCTGTGTGAAGAGTCGCCGGCTGATGACGCCGACGCGCGCGGCGCCCGGCGCATCGTCGCCGACGGCAAACCCGCGGCCGTGTTCCGGGCCACTGCCGAGCACATTGAAGAAGTTCGCCGACACCGAGGAGAGCGGCACCTGCTGCGGCTCGACGCCCTGTTCGCCACCGAGCGTCGTGGACCCCGCACGGACTGCGGCGAAGCCCTCGAACATCGGAAGCTCTTTTCGCAGGCGAACGACTTCGGGCCCGGTCACCCAGGCCTCCGGCACGCCGACCCAATCGAGGCCGTCCCACAGCAACATCAATCGCGCCGGATCCCGATACGGGAGCTGCTTGAACAACACCGCGTTCGCCACGCTGAAGATTGACGCGTTCGCGGCGATGCCGAGGGCGAGCGTCAACACGACGACCGCGGTGTAGCCGGGGGTGCGGCGCAATGCGCGGAGGCTGTAATGCACGTCGCGCATGAGATCGTCGCGCCAGTTGCCACCGCGCGTCTCGCGACCCTCTTCGGTATAGCGGTGCACGCCGCCGAACGTCGCGAGCGCGCGCCGACGCGCTTCGTCGGGCGGTAGCCCCGACCGTTGGAGCTCTTCGGCTTCCATCTCGACGTGGAACGTCATCTCAGCGCGCATCTCGGCGTCGCGATTCGGCCTGCGTCCGAAGAATCCCATGGCTCATGTCCCCTTGAGAACGGCTTCGACCGCGCCGGCGAACGCGCGCCAACTCGCGCGCTCCTCGGCGAGCGCCTCGCGGCCTTCGTCCGTGAGGCGATAGAACTTCGCTTTGCGTCCTTCGGGCGAGATGCCCCAGGTGGCGTCGATCAACCCGCGGCCTTCGAGCCGGTACAGCGCGGGGTAGAGCGAGCCCTGGTTGATCTGCAGAACGTCGTTGGACAGCGCGCGCACGCGTCTCGAGATGCCCCAGCCGTGCAGCTCGCCCAGGCGGAGCGTGCGGAGCACGAGGAGGTCGAGCGTGCCTTGAAGGAGGTCGGTGCGGTTGGCCATGATGCCTCGATTGTCTACAACAAGGTTGGCGCCTTGTTGTCGATTGTCAAGGTATCGTGTCGCTCGTTGTTGTTGCTGGTGTTGATCCGTTTCCGATCCGTTCCATCCGTTCAAATCCGTATCCAGTTGCCGTTGCAGTTCAAACGGCGCAACAGCCGGCGTTGCGGAGTGCGGGGCGTGCGGCGGGAACTGACGAGCGGCGTGGGGAGAGGTGCGGCGGGGGGCCGTGCGGAGTGATTGACAGCGGACAACGGGAGCGGAGACGGGTGGGAAAGCGCGCGACGAACGACTGATGACGCGTTGGGCCGTCCTCCGTCTTCGGTCGCGCGCTTTCCAACCCGTTGTCCGTAGCCCGCTCTCAGACGGGCAAGGGCCTAGTGGCGATTCACATCCACTAGGCCCCTTGCGTTTGTGCTAATGCCTACCGGTGCAGATGCTACTGCGTGATGCTCCACTCTCCGAGCGACGAGAATGGCCGCGCCGGACATGCCGCGTTGCTGTTGACCGCCACGTCGACGAACTGTCGTGCCGTGCCAGCGGTGGTCGACAACGTGGCTGGACCCCGCATGAAGAAGTCGCTGCTCGCGGTCGCCACCGTCGCCGCGAAACGGCTGCCGGCGTTCCGCGCCGTTCCCTGGTCGATCGCGGGACCGTCGTACCAGAACCGGACCGTTCCCGACTTGTGGCCAGCACCGATGCAGGTGCGGCGCACGGAGGGGCGGAACGTCAGCACCGCGCCGGTGGGCACCGAGACGGCGCCGTTCATCGCGAGGTCGATGGTCCGAAGCACGGCGTTGTTGAAGCCGGAGCTGCCCCCGGGGACGTCCTGCAGCTCACCCGAGCCGACGACGACGCCGTTCAGCAGCACTTCGGCCCGTATGTCGAGCCGGAGTCCGACGTCATCACTGTTCTTCAATCCGATCCAGAGCTTCGCGTCGCCGAGGGTGAGCGGGCGAGTCACGCACTGTGCGGATGACGTCGCCCCTACCGCGGCCGTGGTCGAGCCCGCGGGGCAAGCGGTTGCTGCCGCCGCTCCCTGGAAGGAGACGTAGGTCCCGATCGGCGCCGGAAGGCACGACGACTGCCCCGTCAGTGGCTGGTAGGTGCCGATGGCGCACACCGTCGCATACTGCGTCCCGGTTCCCGGGATGTAGGTCCCGGCCGGCGCGGGAGTGCAAGACGTAGCAGCGTACACTGCGTAGTAGCCCGCGGGGCAAGTGTAGACAATCCTAGAGCCCGAATAGGGCACGAAGCTCCCCGGAGGTGCAGCGATGCAGGACGATTGCCCTTCGGCCGGCTGGTAGGTCCCTGGCGTGCACAGCGTCGGACGATCTGCGCCGAACCCAGAATAGTTCCCGGCCGGAACCGGTAGACAGGCCGCCCATCCTTTGAACACAATCGCGTTGTCTTGGACGACCCAGTCCGCGGAGCCGGACCACGTCCCAGCGTTACAGTAAGGCTGGGAGAAGTTCATCCAACCCGGTTCGGGTATGTAATGCCCGGGCGTGTTGCCAAAGCACTCGTCCTGGTTGGAGTAAGGCTGCCACAGACCCGCAGGGCACGGCGTAATCTGGTGCGTCTCGTGACTCACGTATGACCCGGCTGGCGACCCCACATGACACTGAGACTGCTGCGTTGAGCCGTAGCTGGCGGTCGTCCACGGCAGCGGGCATTCGAAGGCGTACGTGTAATTGCTGTACGGCATGTAGTAGCCAATCGGCGCGTAGTAACAGACAAGGCCGGTTCCAAAATCGGTCTCGTATGCGCCCGCCGGGCAGTTGAGGGTCCCCTGCGGGCCTCCCACGACGTCAGCGGCCACGGTGTCGGTCGGGGTTCTCGGAGCGTCGGGTGCAAGCGGGGCGTCAGGCGAGCAGGCCATGATGGCCAGCGCCGCGATCGGCACGAATGTGCGCAGCAGGGAATGTCGGGTTGGCATCGTTCGTTGTCCGGAGGGTGAGCGGTCGTGGAAACGCCTCAGCGCCGCAGAGACTACAGGTCTCGGACATGTCGTACCGACCAACCACGTTGCGACTTCATTTCATTGGAGTTGCGTGCACCGCGAGTGAAAACCTTTCACTGGCGGTGACAGCTCAGCCGGCGCGATGGCCCCCGTCCAGCAGCGCGGTCACAACCTCGAGCAATTCCGCGCCCTGGAACGCGCCACGGAACACGACGAGCGGCGCCAGCCGGCCCACGTTGACGGCGCTCGCGAGCCACGCGTCGTCGGAGAGGAGCACGGCGGCGACCGCCGGGAGATGCCGGACCACGACGCCCATCTCGTGGGTCGCCACGACAACGCGTGGTGCGCGCCGCACCGCGGCCTCGAGGGCCTCGGCGACCGTCGTGGCGGCAACGACGAAGAGGTCGGCTCGCTGCCGCAGCGCGTCGGCTACGTACGCACGCTCGTCGTCGTCCGACGCCACCACCAACGCCACGGGCGCGTCGGACGCGGCATGCTCGTCTGATCTGAGCAGGGCAACTTCGAGTGCGACGAGTGACGACGGTGCGGGAGGCTGGTCGCCGCGACCACGATCGGATTCAGAATGCACAGCCTCCAACGTCACACGATTGTCACGCGCGACCTATCACCCAAGTTGCACATCGCGTTCAGTGACGTTGCGCGCAACCTCGCGCGCCCTGAACGCCGATGGCGACACGCCGTATTCGGCCAGGAACGCACGCGAGAAGTACGACACGCTGTTGAACCCGACCCCGTAGGCGATCTCTGCCACCGTTTCGCGCGATTCGGTGAGCAGCGTCGCGCCACGTTGCAACCGAGCCTGCCGAAGGAAGTCGGACGGCGCCATGCCGGCCACGTCGCGCGTACGCCGGAATAGGTGCGAGCGATCCTGCGCCATCGCATCGGCGAGCTCTCCCACGCCGAAGTCCGGGTCGGCGAGATGGTGTGCAACCGTTGCCTGCAGCTTTGCCAGGTACACGCGGTCCACACCGTCGAGCGCCGAGTCGTCCGGCACCGTGACCCGGCTGTCCTCTTCGGCCGGAGCTGCGCCTCCCTCTTCTATATGGATGGGACGCGCCGCCATGTACCGCGCGCGCAGCCGTCGCCTGAGTGCGATGAGATTGCCAACGCGTGCGTCGAGCTCGCGCATGTCGAACGGCTTGGTCAGATAGTCGTCGGCACCGCCATGCAGGCCGGCCAGGCGCTGTTCGATCGCGGTATGCGCGGTCAGCAGGATGATCGGCAGGAAGTCCGTGTCAGGGCTCGCGCGCAACGCGCTCACGAGCGCGTGGCCGTCCGTGTCCGGCATCATGAGGTCGCTGACGACGACGTCGGGGAGCTCGCGTCGAGCCGTATCGATGCCTTCGGCGCCGTTCGCAGCCTCCAGCACGCGGAACCTCGACCCCAAATGATCGCGCACGTAGGCGCGCAGGTCCGCGCTGTCGTCGACGATGAGCAGCGTCGGGACGTCGCCGCCGCCCGATTCTTCGGCGGTCCTCGCATCCCGACCATTCGACGCGGTACGCTCGCTCTCCCGGCCGTCGATCACGACCGCGCGTGTTTCTTCGGTGACCACGTCGGGCTCGCCCAACGGGATCACCACGGTGAACACGGCGCCCGGCGCGAGGTCGCCGCTCGTTACATGGATCGTACCGCCGTGCAGCGTCACCAGCTCCTGCACGAGCGCGAGCCCGATCCCGGTTCCCGCCTCGGCGCGGGTGAGCGTCTCGTCCACCTGGTAGAACCGCTCGAACACGTGCGGCAGGTGGTCGGCCGGGATTCCGGGCCCCGTGTCCGCGACCCGGAGCATCACGCCGTCGCTCACCTCGTCGAGCGTGATGATGACACGCCCACCCCCCGGTGTGAACTTGAGGGCGTTGGAGAGCAGGTTGGTCACGACCTTCTCGAGTGCATCGCTGTCGAACGCGCAGCGAAGCGACTGCGGGGCGTCAACATCGAGCACGACGCCCTTGTTCTCCGCCGCGGGCGCGAACGCCTCGACGATGCTGCGCACGAACGGCGCGAGGTCGAGGGCGCGACGGTTGAGGCGCATCTGGCCGGCCTCGAGCTTCGCCACGTCGAGGATCTGGTTGACGAGCCGCATGAGCCGCCGCGAATTGCGGAGCGCCATGTCGAACGCGCGCGCGACGCGGCCATCGACGCCCCGGAGTTGGTCGGCAATCCCCTCGAGTGGACCGATTGTAAGAGTGAGGGGGGTGCGGAACTCGTGTGACACGTTCGCAAAGAAGCGCGACTTGGCGCGGTCGAGCTCGGAGAGCTGCACGTTCTGCCGCGCGAGCTGCTGCTCGCGCTCGCGCAGTATGGTCGTACGCTCGGCCACGATCATCTCGAGCTCCGCGGCGCGCCGCCGCACCCTGCTGGTCCACGAAACGGCGCCGCCGGCCGCGGCAACGAGCAGCAGCAATGCGCCGCCAAACCGGAAGGTTCGCGTCTCCCACGGCTGAAACGCCAGCGACAGCGGCAGCTCAGCGCCTGACGAAGTCCATTCCGCGTCCGGCGACGACGCCTGCACGCGGAACGTGTAGCTCCCCGGCGGTACGCGGGTGTAGAACGCAGTGCGGCGGTTGCCGGCGTCGACCCAGTCAGGATCGTACGGGTCGAGGCGATATCGGAAGCGAAGGTTCTTCGGCTCGAGCAGCGACAGCGCGGTATACTCGATCGTGAGATTGCGCTGATCGACGCCGAGGCTCACTCGAACGCCCGAAGGAATCACGCTGGAGTCGCCGGCGACGATCCGCTCGATGGCCGCGGGCGCCGCGACGCGTCGAGCGGTGACGGCGCGCGGGTCGACGATGGCGACCCCGTCCTGGGTCGGGAACCAAAGGCGCCCGTCCTTGGTGCGCGTTCCCGCCGACTGCACGCCGCCGTTGCCCTCGCGATTGCGCAGCCCGTCACGCTCGGTGTACGCGGTGGAGTGCACTTCGCGCATGCGCCCCTCGGCGAAGGCCGTGAGTTCGGGGCGGGGAACCCAAAAGATCCCGCGATTCGTGTTCATCCAGAGACGGCCGGCGTCGTCGGCGAGGATCCGATGGATCGCGCCATCGTAGAGGCCGTGCTCCGTGCCGACGCGAACGATGCGGCGATTGCGCGTCGAGTCGCTCCACGCGCGCGGATCCAGGCGCGCGAGACCGCGTCCTTCGGTGCCGATCCAGAGGTAGCCGTCGGGATCGACGTACAGGGCGCGGACGACGTTGCTCGGAAGACCCTCGGCGACGGAGACCTGTGTGAAGCGGTCGCCGCGGTACCGCACCACGCCGCCGCCGCCCGTGGCAATCCAGAGGGCGCCATCGGGCGTGTTGACGAAGGCGCGTGCCTGTATGTCCTTGAGTGGCCACCCCGATACAGGCTGCCACTGCCCCTCATCGAGGCGAAAGACGCCGCGGTCCGCGCCAGCCCACAAGCGTCCCTGCGCGTCGGTCTGCAGTGCGTGCACGTACTGGTCGCGCCCAAGCGCGGGGGCTGCGGACCGGGTGCAGCGGAACGCCGGAAGGGTGCACGAGCGAATGCCATCGAGCGCCGCGATCCAGAGTCGATCGGGGCGGTCGGAAAGAAAATCGCGCGCGTGCGGTGGATAGTCATAGCCGGCAGGAACGATCGGCGTGGGGGTGAAGGTGGTGACCCGCCCACGACCGTCGACGCGACTCACACCGCCGCCCAACGAGCCGACCCAAACGCTTCCCCAGGAGTCCTCATAGACCGGGTACACGTTGCCCGACCCGAGTCCCTCGGGCACACTGACGACGTTGAAGAGCGAGGGCTTCAGGCGGTGCAGTCCCGAGGCTCGGGTGCCAACCCAGACGCTGCCCTCCCGATCGATCGTGAGGGCGATGATCGCGCCTGGCGCGAGATGGTCGCCCGGCGCTCCATCGAAGACGGCGATGCGTTTTCCGTCCCGGAAAAGCTCCGGACCGTTCCCGTACCAGGCGGCCCCGGCCGAGTCGACCACGATGGCCGTCGTGACTCCACCTCGAGAGCCGGCGAACTGCGTGACGATTCGGGCGGTCGTGTCCGTGACGAGATCGACGGTGTTCAGGCCGATCACCCACGTGCGTCGGCCGACGGTATCGAACGCGAACTTGTCGGCGCTGCGCAGCGGGCCGTCTGCGCGCTGAACCTGGTGGAGTTGCCCGTCGCCGGTGAGCACGCCTGAACCTTCGGTGATCCACAGGCGGTCGTCGGCATCCAACTCGATTCGCCCGAATGCCGGGTTGCGAATGGCCGGCGGCGTGACGTTCTCCACGCGCCCATTCGCGACTCGCCAGATCCGGTAGCGTCCCAGGATCCACATGCTGCCGTCGCGCCGTCTGACGGCGCCTCCATAGCCGTTATCCATCGTCAGGCTGTCGGCGATCGGCGTGAATCGTGACCCCTGAATGATCCCGGCACCCCGCATCGTGGTCAGCACGAGAGTTCCGTCGCGCATCTCGCTCAGCCGAAGCGCGCCGGCCTTGAGCCCATGCTCGGCATCGATGTGCGTGAAGCGGCCACCCGCGTAGCGGATAAGGTGTTGCTGCTCCGTGAGTATCCAGAGCACGCCCGCCCGGTCCTCGTGGAGCGAGGTGATGCGGTTGCTCGGGATCTCCCGCGTATTGCCGGCGTTGTAGACCGTGAACCGAACGCCGTCGAAGCGCGCGACGCCGTCGTTGGTGCCGAGCCAGAGGTAGCCGTCGCGTGTCTGGACGAGCGCGGTGATTGTATTGATCGGCAGCCCGTCGGCGACCGTCCAGTTCTCGCGCACGTACGCCGCTGACGGGGCCACCGCCTGAGCGTGGGCCAGCGCCCGGGGGCCGACTATCAGGGCGATCAGCGCGGACAAGCGCCGGAGGCGGACGAGCACGATGGTCAGGTCGGGGCGGGAGGGTCGGGTCGGCGCGTCGGCAGGGGAGTGGAGCCGATCGTCGGACGAGAAGATACCGATCGCCCGAGACGCCGAATATCACTCATGTTGTACGCTGCGTCACGCCTTGCGCAACATGGGTACAACAGTTGGACAGTTGGACAGTCGGAACAGCGGCGCCGGGTGAACGTCTGGGCGGCCTCGCGCGCTCACCGGCCGCCCGCTGCCTGATACGCCGCTCGGGCGCGCGACACGATCGGTTGGAGGTCGGGATCGGCCTTCGCCCACAGATCGATGAACTGCTTGTACCGGCGCTGCGCCTCGACTCGCTCGCCGAGGGCAGCCGCCAGATCGGCCCGGAGCAGCATGGCGCGCGGCCAGAGCATGGATACTGAACCCTGCGCTCCATATGCGCCCGCGCCATCCATCGGTGTAGTGCGAATGAGGTCGAGCGTGGTGCCCACCGCCCGATACGCCGCCGCCGAATCGCGTAGAATGAGAAAGGCGTCGGCCGCGATCATGCCGGACCCGTCATCCGCTCGCTCATAAGTCGCGGCCGCACGGGCGACGGAATCGAGGCGGATGGCCGCCACTCGAAGCGCCGCGGTGTCGCTCCGCGACAGCGCCACGGCCGGTCCGAGATGGATGTTGGTGGCGGTGGGGGGCATGGCGGGCCATGAACTCCTTTTGCGCCGCAGTCCGTAGTACAGCGTCGACGCGAACGGCGACGTGAACGTGCAGAGTCCAACGCAGACCGAATCCGGTCGAGGAGCCGCGCGGACCTCGACGCCGACGACGGAATCCGGTGCTATCCCAAGCAGCAGACGCGTGTCGTTCAGCATGGGCGCCGCCGCCGCTCGCATGACGCTGTCCGAGGTGGCGGCGGGAGCGGGCAGGGATTGACCCCTCGCGCGGAATGCATCGGCCGTGAGTCGCGTCGATTGCTCCACCATCGCGCTCACCATTGCCGTCATGACCGAATCGAACGACCGCACTCGGCCCGTGATCGGTTTCATCGACGCCACGTTCGCGCCTGCCTCGCCCGTCTTGAACACGGACGCGAGCGAGTCGATGATTCGGACCACGTCGCTCGTGCGGCCCTGGCGGAGCGCCACCTCGACGCGATACGCGCCGAGCGACGGATCCGCGTCGCCAAATTTGGCGGCGGCGAAGAACTGCGAGTCCGCCGATGCCAGAAGGCCCATGCGCATCAGAATGCCGCCCAATGTCCGGCGCGCGCGCGCCTCGGCTGGGCCGGCTTCGACCCAGGCGTCCGCGGCCGCGCGGGCTTGCGCGAGACTCTGTTTCCGCGCTCGGGCTCGTTCTTCGTCGCTCACTGGTGACGTTGGACCCGTCGTCGTGGCCGTGGGAACGAGTCGCAACGAGTCGCCCTCCCAGCGCATGGGGGCGCTGAACCGCACCCGTCCGAGGATGCGCTGCATCATGGCCTGACGTTCCGCCGGCGATGCGCCGGCCAACTCCGTCATCATACTCGCCATATCGAAGGCGCACGTGCTCACCTGCGGCGGCGGACGACAGCCCGTTCGCGCCGTGGTGGTCAGCATGCGCAGGATCGGTTCGAACGCCAGGTGAAACGTGGGGTCCACGGCGAGGGCGCGCCGCAGCACGCGTAAGGCGACATTCCAATTGGCGCGGAACCGGAATCGCGTCGAGTCGCCCGGCATGGGCTCCACCACGTCGTCGGTCGACAGGCACTGGCCGAGTCCATACAACGCGTCGATGTCGCTCGAATCCGCCGCGACGAGCCCGTCGTAGGCCGCGCACGCGGTGGCATACTCGCCCTTGACCTGGGCGAGCAGCCCGTTGATGAGTGTTCTCTCACGCCCGGGGAGACCGGTCGAGAGGCGGGCAGCCGCCGTCGCGTGCTGCGCGCGGCCGGGATCCTCGCGCGTGAGCATGAACGACGGAATCCCCGTTTTCATCCGCTCCGCCTGAGCCGCCTCGTCGTACGCAATGGCGATGGCGAGCTTGTAGTGCGCCAGCGCGAAGGCGCTATCCAGGTCGAGCGCCCGCTCGAAACGAGTTCGCGCCGCGGCGGCATCGAATCGATTGAGCAGCTGGCTCCCGGCGAGATACTCCTGGTACGCGTCAACGCGCGACGTACCGATCGCGCCGAGCCTGGCGCCCGGAGGCGGCGGCACGTTGAGGATGTCGCGCGCCAGGATCCCGAAGATCGAGGTTATGGAATCCATCGCCGTCTGGCGCTCGAACGACTTGAGCTGCTTGCCAGCGCGCACGTCGTACACCGTGGCTGTGACGCGAGCCCGGCGGCCGAGGCGCAGGAGATCTCCCATCACCAGCCGACCCGCGCCTGCCCGCCGCGCGACGCCCAGCCCATCGTTCAGCGAGAGTGCCTGGCCGCCGCGCGCGGTTGGCATCTCGCGAAGGAAATCGGCAACCCGTCTGTCGTCCACGGTGCGAACGTCCTGCCACTGAGACAAGTCGCGTGACAAGAGGTCGACGCTCCCGTCGCGCAACCAATCAATCTCGGCGTCCTTGGACACGTTCTTGAACGGCACCACGATCCACGTGCGATCGTCCAGCGTCTCCACGCGCTTGGCGGCGGCGTTGCGCGAGTTGCTGCACGGTCGTGGCGTCCCGTCGGGACACTGCGCCGCCAACCGTCCGGCCAGGCACACCATCACTGCGAGCTGTATGGAAGTCCGCATGGTACCCCCTGGAACTCGCTCCGCTTCGCCATCGGGATCACGTGTTCGACTGATCACTCCGCGGTCCGGGGCAAGTCATCACAATCGTGTAATTCGCGGCCCGGAAAGTCAACGCGAGCCGTCTGGACCTAGGCAACCCGGCGCGTTTCAGTAGCCGAGCGCCAGCCCGTGGCCGCGCGGCTCCGGGACGCCGTACCAGCGGCCGTCCGCGCGCAGGATGCTCTGGACCCACCCGTACATGTCGACGTCGTACGGGTAGTTGCGAATCTCCGGGTGTTGCCCGCGCCCCGCGAGCGCGCGAACGAGCGTGTCCCCGTAGCCGCCGCGTTCCAACTCGAGCACCACGGGATAGTCCTGCGTGTGAAAGCGCGGCGCCGTCGCGGCGGTGCCCAGGGGCATATGGTAGTCCAGCACGTTGATCAACGTTTGGAGCACGCCCGTGATGATGCGCGGGCCGCCCGAGGCGCCGGTGACCAGCATCGGCGCGCCGGCGGAGTCGAGCACGATGGTCGGGCTCATGCTCGACAGCATACGCTTGCCGGGCTGGATCGCGTTGGCGTCGCCCTGCCGCAGCCCCATGGAATTGATGGCGCCGACCTTGGCGGTGAAGTCGTCCATCTCGTCGTTGAGCAGGAAGCCGGCGCCCGCGACGGTCACGGCAGAACCGAATCCGTTGTTGATCGTCGTGGTCATGGCCACGGCGTTGCCCTTGGCATCCACGACGCTGAAATGTGTCGTGTGTCGTTCCCGGCTCGCGACGCGCGGTGAGTCGGCGACGTCCGCCGATCCGGACATGATCATCGAGCGCAATGCGGCGGCGGTGTCGGGCGACAAGAACGCCTCGGTTTGAATCTTCACGTAGGCCGGATCGGCCAACAGCGTGTTGCGCCGGGCGAACGCCATGCGTTCGGCTTCGGCGATGACGCGGATGGCCTCCGGGGAATGCCAACCCATCGCGCGCAGATCCACGCCCGAGAGAATGTTCGCGACGAGCGCGATCGTGAGCCCGCCCGAGGACGCCGGCGGCATCGAGATCACGTGGTGTCCGCGGTAGTCGAACTCCACTGGCGCGCGCCACAGCGGCTCGTAGCCTTTCAGGTCCGCGTGCGAGATGATCCCGCCGCTCTTCCGCATCTCGGCGACGATCAGGTCAGCCGTGGTATCCATATAGAAGCCGTCGCGTCCGCGTGCGGCGATGCGACGGAGCGTGGCGGCGAGATCGGGGTTGCGCCACGTGGCGCCGTAGCCGACGGGCGCGCCGCCCGGCAGGAACAGCGCTGCGCTGGAGGTGAAGCGGCTCAGCCTTTCGCTGTCGCCCTTGATGTCGTTGACGAACTGGGAGTCAGCGACGAAGCCCTTGTCCGCCAGCTCGATCGCGGGTTGCAGCAGCTCGCGCCACGGCCTCGACCCGAACTTCTGGTGGGCGGCCCAGAGGCCCGCAACGCTCCCCGGCACGCCCGCGGCGAGCGGCCCCGTGAGGCTTTTGTCGGTGACGTTGCCGGCTTTGTCGAGGTACATGTCGCGCGACGACGCGGCGGGCGCGATCTCGCGGAAGTCGAGCGCCGCGGACTGTCCGCCGACGCGTGCGACGATGAATCCACCGCCGCCGAGGTTGCCGGCTGTGGGATACACAACGGCGAGGGAGAAGGCGACAGCCACGGCCGCGTCCACCGCGTTGCCGCCGTCGCGCAGCACCTGGACGCCGGCACGCGTCGCGAGCGGGGCCGCGGTGACGACCATGGCCGACGACGCCGTGGCGACGTTGGCCGGGTGCGCGTCGCGATATGCGGCGGGAACGGATTCCGGCGCGCGGTGGTTCGGCTGACTGCAGGCCGCGAGCAGGAGAGCAACGCTTGCGCGGTGCGTGAATCGCCTAAGGCGCATGGAAGACTGTTTGAGTGAGCGACGAACATCACACGCCACACAGTTCCGCGCCAGCTTGCGAGTGATGCCTGCCTGATCACTCCGGGAGAACGGCGCGCCGGAAGACGAGCGGCTGGCGCGTGACGCGCGATTCATCGAACGCGATCCCGGCGTCGTCGATCGTGCCCACGAGGTGCGGTGGCGCGATACACGATGCGAGCACGGTGTCCTGGCAGAGGAACGACACCGAGATCCGGTTGCCCGATACCGTGTAGGTCATGGGTGAGCGCTCGGACCGCGGAGCGCCGCCGGCTTGGTCGCTCTCGATCCAGGCGCGCCACTCGGCGGTGCCGTCGCTCGCGAGGACGAGCGTATCGGCGAGCATCCTGGCGTGGTAGTCGGGATTCGCGGCGTACTCGGCGGGAAGGGACTTGCCCGCGATCGACTGCAGGACGTACACGTCGCCGATCCGGAACGGATCTGTGGTGGTCGAGCAGGCGGCGATGGCGGCGGCGAACACGAGCGTCGGGGCCAGGCTGAACTTCATCGATGCGTCGCGATTAGGGTCTTAAGCCAAACCGCGCGAGTCAGGGCCACGTCACCTCCGCCCAGAGCGGCGAGCGGCGTCGCCACGTTGCCAATTACATTCGGGTCATGAAGCTCTACACCCAACTCAACTTCGGCGGCAACTGCGCGGAGGCATTCCGTTTTTACGCGGAACACCTCGGCGGGAAAATCACGATGATGATGACCGCCCACGAACTGCCGCCCAACGTGAAACCGCCCGGTTCACTCGACGCGGTCATTCACGCGCGCATGACCGTGGCCGGCGTCGAGTTGATCGGCAACGACGTACCCGCGGAGTACTTCAAGCCGATACGGAGCTCGTATCTGTATCTATCCGTGGATTCCGCCGAGGACGCCGAGCGAGTCTATGGCGCCCTTTCGGCTGGGGGAGAGGTGAGCATGCCGATGGCGCCAACGTTCTACGCATCACGCTTCGCGCAGCTGCGCGACCGCTTCGGCACGCTGTGGACGATTCTGCACGAGCTGCCGCGGTGATCGGTTGCCGGCGGTCAGCCGACCTGAGTACTGCTCACGCTACCCCTTGAATGAGAATGAGTTGGACGCGTCTGAGCGCCCGCGCGCGCAGCGTCCATGCGCACCGCGATAATAGATTTGTGATGTCACGGAGTCGTCGCACGAAATGACGTAGTGATCGAGGCGAATGACGCGGTGACCGCTGCGAACGACGGAACCACCGTCGCGAAAGACCGAGCGACTCTCACGAAAATCGGAGCAGCCGTCACGAATGGCGGAGCCACCGACCGCAAAAGCGGGGAGGCGTTCGCGAATGACGCGCTCGTCACGACGAATGACGCAGCAGCTTCAGCGAAAGACGGAGCGCCTTCCGCGAAAGACGAAGCGCCCTCCGGGAACCACGCAATCGCCGTCGCGAACAACGGAGTGATCGCTCGCTACGTCCGGGTCATCGATGCAGATGACGCGATTGTCGTTCGCAAAGACGGAGCGACATCGTCCAAAGACGGGGTCATCGTCACGAACATCCGGGCGATCGATGCGACTGACACAACGACCGATCGGCAGGACGGGGTGGTCGTCGACAAAGACGCGGCGGTGTCTACGTCAGACGAAACCGCCGGCGCGAATGACGCGACGACCGTCGCAATTGGCGAAGCCGCATAAGCGAACGACGGAGCCCCCGCAGGAACTGACGCGACGATGGGAGCCAATGACGCGACGGCCGATCGGTTGGTCGGCCTGGCCGTTCAGAAAGACGCAGCCGGCATGACAAAGGTCGGAGTCACTGATGCGATTGACTCGCTGACCGTCACAAGAGACGTGATCGTCTCGCCATTCACGACGATCACGTGGCCGGTTTCTGGCCCGTCGAATGGCCGCGCAGTAGATTCGTCGCGGCCACCCTCCTCTCGCCCGCCGACGATGTCTCCGGCTGACACGACCGCTCCCGAACTGCGTGCCGCGCTTGCCGATCGCTATCGGTTCGAGCGCGAGTTGGGCGTAGGCGGCATGGCCACCGTACACTTGGCCCGTGACCTCAAGCACGACCGCGACGTCGCGATCAAGATTCTGCGCGACGAATTGGCGATGTCGATCGGCACCGAGCGCTTTCTCGCCGAGATCAAGACCACCGCACGGTTGACGCACCCCCACATTCTCCCGCTCCACGATTCGGGCGAAGCTGGTGGGGTTCTGTACTATGTGATGCCCTTCGTCGACGGCGAGACGCTGCGCGGACGCTTGGATCGGGAGCGGCACCTGCCGCTCGACGACGCCCTCGCGATCACGAAAGCGGTCGCCGACGCGCTCGGGTACGCGCACGCCCACGGGGTCGTGCACCGGGACATCAAGCCCGAGAACATCTTTCTCCATTCCGGACACGCGCTGGTCGCCGACTTCGGCATCGCGCGCGCGGTGGGCCACGCGCGAGAGAGCGCGACGCTCACGGGCGAAGGCACCTCGCTCGGCACGCCGGTCTACATGTCGCCCGAACAAGCGATGGGGGACCGCGAGGTGGACCATCGC
>Ga0137427_10000710_pt1 | contig 16244 bp, 12 predicted proteins | sample EasRivERMZT700_2_FD_102309 | JGI IMG/M metagenome (GOLD analysis project Ga0137427, IMG submission 102309) | Soil microbial communities from meander-bound floodplain in the East River, Colorado, USA - East River MetaG ERMZT700_2 | ecosystem: Environmental > Terrestrial > Soil > Floodplain ...
ATGTCACTCGACGACGTGAATCGCTCGGCGGCGCTGAAGCCGGTCTTCTTCGCGCTGGACGGCGATCAGCTCGACGAGGCCGCGCGTCTGGTCCTGGCCGAGAACTTTCAAGTCCTGAAGAAGTACGCGAACTGGGTGGTGACCGTCGAGGGGCACTGCGACGAGCGCGGCTCGGCGGAGTACAACCTCGCGCTCGGCGATCGTCGAGCGCAGTCGGCCCGCAGCTATCTCATCTCGTTGGGCGTCCCGGCGGAACGGCTGCGCATCGTCAGCTACGGCAAGGAATTCCCCTTCGATCCCGGCCACGATGAAGGCGCGTGGACGAAAAACCGCCGTGCGCAATTCATGGTGACGGCAAAGTAGTCAGGAGGACTTCATGGTCGTACGTTGGCGACTGATCGCTCTGCTGCTCGTCATCGCGCTCGCCCCCGTGTCCGTCGGCGCGCAAAGCCGGCAGGAATCGCAAATCCTGCAAGACATGCGCATCCTGCAGGAGCAGGTCCAGCAGTTGCGCCTGGCCGTGGCCGCTCTGGCCGAGCAAACCAAGGCCGCGATCGCGAAGGTCGACAGCCAGACGGAGTTGCTCCGCACGAACTACGCCAACGAGAGTCAGACGCTCGGCAACGTTCAGAAGGACGTCGGGGCGATGGTCGAGCGACTCAATCTCTACTCGCAGCAGGTCGGACGGTTGGGCGCGGAGATCCCGGCCATTCGCCAGGGTCTGGATCAGCATCAGAAGACGCTGGAGCAAATCCTGGCGCGGGTCGACGTGCCCTCGCCCACCCCGACCGCCAACACACTCAGCGGCACGCCACCGGCACCGGGCACTCCCCTGCCGCCATCCCCCTCGGCGGCGTTCACGCACGCGAAGGGCATCTACGCGGCCGGGCTGGACTATGAGCTGGCCGCGAAATCGTTCGAGGATTTCCTGCAGAGATTCCCCGACGCGATCGGATCCGGCTATGGCGGCGAGGCGAGCTACCTGATGGGCATGTCGTACTTCAGGCTCGGCCGAAACTCGGCGGCGCTCGCGGCCTTCACCAGCGTGATCGAGAAGTACGCGACGTCAGAGAGCGCCCCCGACGCCTGGTTCCAGCGCGCCGAGTGCTATCGAGTCCTGGGCGACACCAAGAAGGCGCAGGACGGGTACATGCAGACCTTCAAGCAGTTTCCGGACACGACCGCGGGGATGCGCGCCAAGCAGATGCTGGTTGCGATGGGCATCGTAATTAAGTAACGTGCAGGACCGCGTCCGGAGGACCACGACATGGGCAGTTTGAATAAAGCAATTCTTATCGGCAACCTGGGTAGAGATGCCGAGATGCGATTTACCGCCGGCGGATCCGCCGTCGCCAATTTCAGTCTGGCGACCACCGACAAGTGGACCGACAAGGACGGCCAGAAGCAGGAACGCACGGAGTGGCACCGCGTCGTATTGTGGGGCAAGACGGCCGAGGCGCTGCAGGAGTACCTGACGAAGGGCAAGCAGATTTACGTCGAGGGGCGCCTGCAGACGCGTGAGTGGACGAACAAGGAGCAGCAGAAGGTGAAGACCACCGAAATCGTCGCCGACAAGGTCGTGCTACTCGGCGGCGGTGGCGGTGAAGGTCGCGCCGGCGCCGCACGTCCCGCGCGGGATCGCGAGACGGTCCCACCCGACGTGAGCCAGGTGGACGCGCCCAGCGACGACGACATCCCGTTCTGACAAAAAAGACCTCCGAGGTCTTTATCTCGGCCCGGAGTCTCGCGTCGCCGCGGTGTGCACCGCGGCGACGAGCGGTTCAACGAGCGCGCGGGCGGCATCCGTCGACGTCGCCTGTCGCGCGCGACGCGCCAGCACCGCCGCCTCGCGACTATCCAGCGACGACAGGACCCGCTTGACCATCGGAATGGCCACCGGCGTCATGCTGAACGCGCGGAAGCCCAGTCCGACGAGCAGCGCCACCATCACTGGATCGCCGGCCATCTCGCCGCACACCGACAAGTCCGCGCGCGCGCGCCGTCCCGCGAGCGCGATGCCGCGCAACAGCCGGAGGATGGCGGGCGCCCCGGGGTCGTACGGACCGGCGCGCCGCTCTTCCGTCCGGTCGATCGCAAACGTGTACTGAATCAGATCGTTCGTGCCGACGCTGAGGAAGTCGGCGTGGGCGGCCAGGTGATCGACCGTCAGCGCGGCCGCCGGGACTTCAATCATGGCGCCGACGGGCACCGGCTCGGCGCCGAGATCGCGGCCGATTTCGGCAATGAGCGATCGCGCCAGTCGCAACTCCTCGCTCGTCGTCACGAACGGCAGCAGAATGCGCAGCGTTCCCGCGGGTGCCGCTCGCAGCAACGCGCGAATCTGGGTGCGGAACCGCTCATCGTTTTGCAACGCCGCCCGAATCCCCCGAAGGCCGAAGCGCTGCCGGTGGCCGCCAGTGCGGGCGGGGTTCACGCGCCGCTCCTCGCCGGTGTCGAACGTGCGGATGGTCACGGGCAGCGGCCGCATCGCCTCGAGTAGCGCGCAATACGTCGCGACCTGCGCCGCCTCGGTCGCCGCTTCCGGATGCGCGTCGAGCAGGAACTCGGACCGATACAGTCCAATCCCCTCCGCACCGGCATCCCGCACGCGGCCAACCTCTTCGGCCATTTCAAGATTCGCTTCGAGGCGGATGCGAACGCCGTCGGCCGTAATCGCCGGACGGGTCCGGAACTCGTCGAGGCCCCGCAACGCGGCTTCGGCGACGACCGCCCGCCGGCGCCAACGCTCCATCGCCTCGTCGCTCGGTTCGACGACCACCTCGCCGGTCGTGCCGTCGATCGCCAGCATCTGTCCCGGCGTCAGCACCTGCGTCGCGCCGCCGAGCCCGACGACGGCCGGCACGCCGAGCGATCGCGCGAGGATCACGGTGTGATGGGTCGGACTGCCGACGGCGCAGATGAGCCCGCGCACGCGCGACCAGTCGAGCTGCGCCGCCACCGATGGCGGCAGTTCGTCGGCGACGATGATGAGCGGCGGCTCGAGTTCCTGGATCAAGGCGACCAGCGGATCGCGGCCGGGCCGGATGTTGCCCTGCAGCCGTCCGCCGACGTCGGCCAGGTCGCCGACGCGATCGCGGAGCCAGGCGTCGCCTTCACGCGCGAACACCTGATGCAGCTCGTCGATCGCGCGCTCGAGGGCCCAGTCCGCGTTGAGGCGCTCGGTGCGGATGAGCTCGTCCGCGCGCTTCGTCAGGAGGGGGTCGTCGAGCATCAGAATCTGCGCGGCAAAAATCGCGGCCTGGGCCGGCCCGACCGTGCGCGAGACGCGTGAGGAAATCTCTTCGAGCTCCGTCCGCGTGCGCTCGCGCGCCGCGCGCAGCCGCTGCCGCTCGCGATCCACGCCGCTCGCGGCCAGCCGGTAGCGCACCTGCCGCGCGTCGCGCACCGCCACCACGGCGCGGCCGACGGCCGTTCCCGGCGCGACACCGCGGCCCATCAGCGTGGTCATACGTCCTCGAATCCGCGCGCCGCCAGCGCGCACAGCGCGGCGACCGCGTCCGCCTCGTCCGGCCCGTCGGCCGTGATGTTCAGCTCCGTGCCGCGCGCCGCCGACAGCAGCAGCAACCCGAGGATGCTCTTCCCGTCCATCGTACGGTCTCCGCGGGTCACCCGGATCTGACTGCGGAACTTGCTGGCGAGCTCAACGAACCGAGCCGCCGCGCGCGCGTGCAATCCGAGCACGTTCACGACCTTCACCTGCTGGCTGACCACCTACGCCTCGGACTTCTTTGGATCGGCGCGGAGGAGATCCGAGGCCACCCGGATCGCCGCCTTCCCGTGCGCGCTCAGGTCCCGGGCGAGCACCGTCAAGTCCGCCCCTTCAGCCGTCTTCGCCAGCTTGATCAGCATCGGGAGGTTCACGCCCGTCACCACTTCCACGCGACCGGCCTCGAGGAACGTCAGACCCAGATTCGACGGCGTCCCGCCGAACATGTCCGTCAGCAGCAGCACGCCGCTATAGCGTTCCCGGGCTTTCGCGATCGCGCGCTCGATGGCGTCGCGCGCGATGTCGACATCGTCGTGCCAGCCGATCGACACCGCGGCGAAGCCCGGCAAATCGCCCACGATCATCTCCGCCGCATTCAGCAACTCCGTGGCGAGCTGGCCGTGCGTGACGACCACGACGCCGACCCCGCGTGTTTTTCCTGCGCCGGCCACCTCGTCCTCCTCAGTATCCGCTCAGTATTCGCTCAGTGTTCGCTCAGGATTCGGCGGCGTCACGATGCCGGACCCGAATCTCGGTGTTCCTGGTGCCTTTGAGACGCTTGCCGAGCGCTTCCGAGATGGCCACGGAACGATGCCGGCCACCCGTGCAGCCGATCGCGACCGTCAAGTACGTCTTGCCCTCGGTAACGTACTGCGGCAGCAAAAAGCGCAGCAGCGACGCCGTCAAACTCAGAAACCGCTGCGCGCCTTTCGCGCGCAGGACGTACCGCGACACTTTGCGGCTCTTCCCCGTCCAGGGACGCAGGGAGGGTACGAAGTGCGGGTTCGGCAGGAAACGGACGTCGAACACGAGGTCCGCTTCCGGCGGTACGCCGCGCCGGAACCCGAAGCTGACGACGTTGACGGCGAGCGGCGCCGTGGAACCCGCACCGCCGACCGTTGCCAGGATGCGGCGTCTCAACTCGTGCACGTTCAGGGCGCTGGTATCGAGAATCCGGTCGGCCAGCCGCCGAATCGACTGCAGCACGCGGCGCTCCTCGCGAATGGCCTCGGCCACGGACCGATCGCCGGCGAGCGGATGCGGGCGCCGCGTCTCGCTGAAGCGCCGGAGAATCGACGTGTCCCCCGCCTCGAGAAACACGAGCCGGACGGCCGCGCCGAACTGCTGCTTCAGCCGGCGGTAGACAACCGGAAACATCGTGAGCGATCGGCCTTCGCGCACGTCGACGACCACCGCCGCGCGGCGTCCGTCGCCATCGCTGGAGAGCGACAAGTCCGCGAACGACGGAATCAGCAGGATCGGCAGGTTGTCCACACAGTAGTAGCCCAGATCCTCGAGCGCGCGAATCGCCTGGGACTTCCCTGCACCCGACATGCCGGTCACCACGACGAAGCGTGGCGCGCGGGAGCGTGCGAGTACCGTGCGTGAGCGAGCTGGGGGCATCAGAGCTCCTCGACCTCCTGGTCGTCCGGCGCGCGATCGGCGAGCTGCTCGAGGCGCCGCTCCAGCCGTTCGGCGAGCAGCTGCGCGGCGTGACGGCCGCGTGTGCGGAGCAGGTGGTTCCGGGCCGCGACCTCGACGAGCATCGCCAGGTTGCGTCCGGGCGCCACCGGCATGGTGACGAGTGGCACCCGCGCGCCGAGGATCTCGATCGCGTCCGACCCGAGTCCGAGCCGATCGTACTCCCGGCCGCTCTCCCACCGCTCGAGGTGCACGACGAGCTCGATGCGCTTGGACGCGCGCGTCGCCGACACGCCAAACAAATCCGTGACGTTCACGACGCCGATGCCGCGGATCTCGACGTGGTGCCGCGTCAGCTCCGGACACGTCCCCATGAGCGTGGACTGATCCGAGCACCGCACCTCGACCGTATCGTCGGCCACGAGGCGGTGTCCGCGCACCACGAGATCGAGCGCGCACTCGCTCTTGCCAATGCCACTCTCACCGGTGAGCAGCACGCCCAACCCCAGGATGTCGATCAGGACGCCGTGCCGCATCTCCGTCGGCGCGAGGCGATGCTCGAGGAGGGCCGTGAGCCGGCCGATCGCGACCGGCGTCGACAGCGCCGTTCGCAGCACCGGGACCGACGCGCGCTCGGCCTCGACCGCCAGTTCCGGCGGTCCGTCGAGCCCCATCGTGATCATCACGCACGGGAAGTCGCGAGCGAAGAGCTGCCGCAGGGTACTCAGGCGCGCGGGCGGGTCCATGCGCTCCAGGAAGCGAATCTCGCTCTCGCCAAAGATGAGCACCCGTCCCGGCCGGAGGTACTCGTCGAATCCCGCGAGGGCCAGGCCGGTCTTCTGAATGTACGGGACGGTGACGCGGCGCTCGAGGCCGGCCGCGCCGGCGAGCAGATCCAGATCGAGACCGGTGCCGGCACCGCGCGCGCCGAGCAGCGCGGCCACGCTGACTCCGCCGCTCACCTCAGGCCTCCGGCTCGACGAGGCCGAAATGTCCGTCGTCGCGGCGGAACAGCAAGGCCATCCGCTCGGACGTCGCCAGGCGGAACACGAGGAAGGTGCGGTCGCTGTTCTCGAGCGCCAGAACGGCATCGTCGAGGGTCATCGGCTTGATGTCGCCACCCGACGCGCGAATGACACGCGGTCGTGGCGCCGCGGACGTCGATTCAATGGTCGTCACCTCGTCGAGGCCCCGCGCCGATCGCCGCCGCGTGCGCTGGCGATCGGCGAGCCGGGCCGCCTGCTGCGCGACCTTCTCGACAGCCCTGCCCACGGCCGTCATCAACCGCGCCTCGCGAGCCACGGCATGCAGCGGCTGCCCGCCCGCGATTTGCACGGTCAGCTCGCAGACCTTGCGCTGGCGTTCTTCGCCTACGACACATTGCGCGGAGACGGCGCGGTGCTGCAACAGGCGCTCGAGGCGCCGGACTTTTCGATCGATCTGCTGGCGGGTCGCTTCGGTCACCGCGAGGCGGCGGCCGGTCACGGTCAGCTTCATCGCGCTTCCGATCTGAACGTCGGACGTCAGTACAAGACCTTGCGCTGATTCGAGGTCGGGATCTTGAGCTCCTCCCGGTATTTCGCGATCGTACGCCTGGCCAGCGCCAGACCTTCCTTCTGCAGGATGTTCATGATCTTCGAGTCGCTGAACGGACGCCGCTGGTCCTCGGCTTCGATGATCTTCCGAATCCGCTGCTTGATCGTCACCGAGGACACGCTCTCGCCGTACGAGCTGCTGATCCCGCTGTGAAAGAAGAACTTCATTTCATACACGCCTTGCGGCGTGTGCATGTACTTGTTGTTCACCACGCGCGAGACCGTGGACTCGTGCATGCCGATGTCGCCGGCGACGTCGCGCAGCACGAGCGGCCGGAGATGCTCGATGCCCTGATCGAGGAACTCGCGCTGGAACGTGATGATGCTGGTGGCCACCTTCAGGATCGTCTTCTGGCGCTGGTCGACCGACTTGAGCAGCCACAGCGCGGACCGGAACTTGTCCTTCACGTACGCGCGCGTTTCGTCCGTCGCTTCCCCGCCCTTGTCCAACAACCGGCGATACACCGGGCTGATCCGCAATTGCGGCAGGCCGTCCTCGTTCAGCACCGCCTTGTACCCGTCGTCGGTCTTGATGATGTAGACGTCCGGAATGACGTACTGCGAGTCGGCCGGGCTGTACCGCGCGCCGGGCTTCGGATCGAGCCGCTTGATGACCTCGATGTGCTGCTTGACTTCTTCTGGCTCGAGACCCAGCACGCGCGCGAGCTCGGGGATCTTGTGATTCTGGAGCAACCGGAGATGATCCCGGACCAGCGCCTCGGCCGGCGTGCCGCCGAGATCGTGGTGGCGCAACTGGAGCAACAGGCATTCCTGCAGGTCCCGGGCCGCGACACCGATCGGATCGAATGACTGGACGTGCTCCAGTCCCTTTTCGACGATCTCCACGTCCCACGGGCCCAGGGCCGCAATCTCGTTCACCGAGGCCACGAGATACCCGTCGTCATCGATGTTCCCAATGATCGCCGCGCCGATCTCGCGCAACGTCTCGTCGTTCGTCTGGAGATTCAACTGCCACGCCAGGTGATCGGCGAGGGAACTCTTCGTGGACAGCGTGTTCTCGATCGGGGGAAGCTCTTTGACTTCTTGCGGCTGACGCGGCCGGTAGCCCTCGTCGAGGTACTCACCGAAGAAGTAGGCGTAGTCGGCGTCGTCCCAGGTCTCGTTGCCTTCGTCCTTCTTCGTGGCTTCCGGCTCCGGCTCGGCGGTCGCCGCGGCATCCGCCGTCTGGTTCTCCTCGGTCGGAACCTCTTCGAGCATCGGGTTCTCGACCATTTCCTGGTTGAGCAGCTCGGCCAGCTCGAGCGTGGTCATCGGCAGCAGCTTGATCGCCTGCTGCAGGGATGGCGTCAGAATGAGCTTCTGCACCAACCGCGCGTGGAGTTTCTGCTGGATTGCCATCCGCTCTCAGGTCCCTGGGTTCTGGTCCAATTCTAGGCCGGTTCCACAAACCGTACCAACGGAAATCCGGGTTGAATGCGCGTCAAACCCCGCCTCTCCGGGTCCGATCCCGGGCGCTCCGCTGGAACAGACCTAGTCCAATCGGAAATCGGCACCAAGGTAGATCCGCTTGACATCCTCATCGGCCGCGAGGCTTTCGGGGGTGCCACTGCGGAAGATCACGCCATCGTGAACGATGTAGGCCCGATCGGTGATCTTGAGGGTCTCGCGGACGTTGTGATCGGTGATGAGGACGCCGATGCCGCGGTCGCGCAGGTGAAAAATGATCTTCTGAATGTCCCCAACCGCGATGGGATCGATGCCTGCAAACGGCTCGTCGAGCAGCATGAATTTCGGCTGGTTCACGAGCGCGCGCGTAATCTCGACCCGGCGCCGTTCGCCGCCCGACAGCGTGTGCGCCTTGGCACGCGCCAGCGGCGTGAGATTGAGCTCGGCGAGCAAGTCGGTCAGTCTGCGGCCGCGCTCTGCCGCACTGATCGGCTGCGTCTCCAGGATCGCGAGCACGTTCTTCTCGACCGTCAACCCGCGGAACACGGAGGGTTCCTGCGGCAGGTAGCCGATGCCCTTCCGCGCTCGCACGTACATCGGGTCGGACGTGACACGTTCATCGTCGAGCAGCACCTGCCCGGCGTCGGCGCCCGTCAGTCCGACCACCATGCTGAACGTCGTCGTCTTGCCGGCACCGTTGGGACCGAGCAGTCCGACGATCTCGCCGGACGACACATTCAGATTGACGTCGCGCACCACAGTGCGTCCGCCGTACGACTTCGTCAAGCCTTCGGTCCGTAGAATGGCCATGGGCTTCGGTTCCTTCTTGTAGGGCAGCTTCGTATTGCACGGCAGCGATTTGATCCCAAACGTCCCTTGCACTGCCCCGCTTGTGCGCTCAAAGGTCAAGACGCCACCGTCCGCGAGGTCGCATCCCCGACCGTCGTCGCTCGGTGACAGCACCTGCGCCGGGGACCCGGCCAGCTCGTACCGGTCTGTCGCAGCATCGTATTTGAGCCGGTTGCCGACGCCCTGCCGCCGCCCGGCCATCTCGGCTCTGACGTCGCCTTCCCACGTCAGTTGCTGCACGGCGCCTGAGTCTTTGGAGAACGTCGCCGCGAACGACCTCGCGGTCGTCTCCCCGTCGGGGTTGCGTACCCTGACGCGGTCCCCTTTGAACAGCGCGTTCCGTGACTCGTCGTCGTACACCAGCGAGCTCGCGTCGTCGACGTTGTACTGCGTGTCCGCGGCAGGTTTGGACTTGGCATCACGCTTCTCGGCCAGCATGACGGCCGTGACGTGCCGGGTCGCTCGCAAGTCGCTCGTGTCTCGGTTGAAGACGATCACGTCGCCCGTCACGCGGCGGAGGTCCTGCCTCAGCTGAGCGGGCGTGCCCTGGTCACCGGTGTATGTCGCCTCCGACCCTACGAACCTCAGCTCCGCGCTCGTTCCGATGATCGGCGCACCCGCCTCGAACAACGGCGACGACGCGCGGCCGGAGGCTGGTGAAATCGTCGCGCTCGTCTGCACGTTGCCCCTCGCCTCGAGGTCGCTCGAATCCAGGTGGAGATCGATCTCACGCGCGATGACCTGCCGATCTCCATGGCCGGCCCACGACCTGCCCGACCCATCGCGCGCGGGGAGGAGGTACATCCGCTTCTTGTCTGGAGCGTGTTCCGCCCGCGGCGCCCCGGCGTTGCCGTCGCGGTCCTTGAGGTCCACCCCGCCGTCGAACTCCGCCCGCTCGATCGCATCCAGCTGACCTCCGAGGGTGAGCTGGAGTCGCTTCGAGGTCAGGGTTCTCGCGCGGACGCCGGAGCCCGTGCCGGGTGGAAGCTCCTCGGTGAAGATCACCAGCCGGCCCTCGAAGGTTGCCGCCTTCAGCCCTCCGGGATCCGTGCCCGTCGCGCGAAGGACGTCCGATTCAATCTTGCGGGCGCCGCTGGCGGTCCCGGTCTTCGGCAACGCCGCGGTGACCCGCTGATCGGCATCCAGTCGGGTCAGCGTCTGGCCATCGCGCGCGAGGTCGAGGGAGACCGTGACGCCCTCAATCACACGGCGCCCGCCTTCGTCGGCCATCTCGACGACCGCGACGCCGTTTCGACTCCGCAGTGCGGCGTTCCGGATCGTCTGCCCATCGTCGTAGAGCGTCAGATCGATGTCGTCGGCCCGCATGTCGTGCGATGCCGCGCCTTTCCCCGGGCCCGGCTCGACATGCGCGCGTTCACGCAACTCGATCTTGGTCAGTCGCGATTCATCGTCGGTCATGTGCAACACGGCGATGTCGGCCGAGAGCGTGTCGGCATCGCGCACGATTCGAGCCTCGCGCTCGAGACGAACCACGTGCGCGGGGCGGAGAAGCGTCAACTGCCGGCTGACGGCCTCGAGCGCGCCCTTCCCGTGAGGATCGGCCGCGACCTTCACCTGCGCGCGATCGACGATCGACAGCACATCCTGCCGTTCGTCGTACGTCGCGCCGTCACCCTCCCCCGACATGCGCTGCTTGGTGAACGTCAGGTGCCCCGGCGTCACGAGCATCCCCGATGCGTCGTCGTAGGTGGCACTGTCCATCTGCGCTTCGAGGCCGTCCTTCGTCTTGAGCCGAACGTTACCGGTTAGATTCAGCTGCGCCGGGTTGTCGGTCTTGCCGCCCTTGCCCTTGGACTCCACGACGTCCGCCCAAATCTCCAGCGGCCGTTCCCCGAACGACTTCATCTCCGCCCGCTCGAACTTCATTCGGCCGTCGGCGTAGGTCGTCCGGCTCGCATACCGGATCAGCAGGGTGTCCCGGCCGTCCTTCGTGCGGCGAAAATCACCGGACGGCGCCTGGGAGACCGTCGTGGGCTCGATGATCGGCGGCGGCGCATTGCGCGGCGGCTCCTTGCGTTGACCGTAGAGCATGTAGACGGCGACGGCGCAGCCGACCCCTCCGATCGCCACGACGCCGCGCGCCCACTTCTGCCACCTCACGACGCCGGCTCCCCCGCGGTGCGGACATCGGCCACGGTCAGCTCGGTGAAGCGCTCTCCGCGGTACTCGGACTCCTCGAGCGAATACGCCAGCTCGAGACCGAACCGGTGCGTGGTCAGGTATTCCTCACGATCGGCGGCCCGCCAGGCGATGGCGCGAAACGCGCGTCCCTGCTGTTTCACGGTCAGCGCCAGGTGGCGTTCCTTCAGCTTGCGGGGCGCATCGATCAGGTCCACGGGCGATGCACGGAAGACGGGCTTCGGATTCATCGAACCGTACGGGCCCAGCCGCGCGAGCCCCGCGATGACTTCTTGCGAGATATCGCGCAGGCCCAGGGGCGAGTCGATGCGAAGGCGCGGCACCAGGTCCTCGGGCGTCAAGCGCTCGTTGGCCCAGGCGGACAGACGCCGCCTGAGCTCGCCCAGGCGCCCGCTCTCGAGTGTGACGCCCGCAGCCTGCCGATGGCCGCCGAATTTCAGGAACACGTCTGCGCAGGCCTCGAGGCCTCCGAGCAGATCGAACGCGGCGATGCTCCGGCCCGACCCATGTGCGATCCCGTTGTGAATGGACAGGACGAGGGCCGGCTTGGCGTACAGATCGACGAGCTTCGACGCGACGATCCCAATCACGCCGCGATGCCAGCCCTCCCCGGCCACGATCATCATGTTCTGCGCGCCGACTTCGGGATCGTGATCGATGACGCGCCGGGCCTCCGTCAGGATCCGGGCTTCCTCCTCCTGCCGACGCGCGTTCTCGGCCGACAACTGCCGCGCCATCTCGCGCGCGCGCACGCGGGTACTCTCGTCTCGCCCGCGCAAGAGCAACAAGTCCACCGCGAGGTCCGGCGCGCCCATGCGGCCCGCCGCGTTGAGCCGAGGCGCCAGCCCGAACCCGACATGAAAGCTGTCGAGCGATCGTCCCAGCAGGCCCGTCTCCTCGAGCAGGGCCTCGAGGCCCGCGCCATGCGGACCGCGCGAGAGCTCGCGCAAGCCATGATGCGCGATCACCCGGTTCTCGCCGACGAGCGGCACGACGTCCGCCAGCGTGCCAATCGCCGCGATCTTCAAGAAGTGCGGCAGCGTCTCGGCCCCCCGTCCACTCGCGGACAACAGCGCCTGCACGAATTTCAGCGCGACGCCCACACCCGCGAGCATCTTCTCGGGGTATCGGCAATCCGCGCGCTTCGGATTGATCACGGCCAGCGCGGGAGGCAGCGTGTCGCCGGGCTCATGATGGTCCGTGATGATCAGGTCCACGCCGAGGTCGCGCGCCTTTTCCGCCGCCTCGACGGCGCGAATGCCGCAGTCGACCGAGACAATCAGCCGGGCGCCTGCGCCGTGAAGCCGTTCGACCGTCGACGCCTGCAGGCCGTAGCCGTCGCGGTGGCGATCCGGCACGAAGTGCGTGACCTGGCCGCCGAGCAGCTCGATCGCCCTTCGCACCATGACGGTCGCCGTGATGCCGTCCACGTCGTAGTCGCCGTGAATCACGATGGACTCGCGCTTCGCGATCGCGGCGTGCACGCGATCGACGCCTTCGCGCATGCCGGTCAAGAGGAAGGGATCGTGGAGCTGATCGATGTCGGGAGAGAGGAACCGGCGCGCGGCCTCGGGCTCGTGCAGACCTCGCTGACACAGCAGTCGGGCGATGACCAGCGGAATACCGAGCGCGCCGGCCGTGCGCGCGACGCGCGCCTCGTCGGCCGGCACGTCCACCCAGACGCGCCGGGCCATCAACGTCCCTGGCCGGCCTCGGCCTCCGCTTCGGTTTCGGCGACCGGCGGTGGCTCGGGTGCGGTTTCCGCCGGCGGCGAACCGTCGTCGACAAAGGCCTGCCCGGCGCGGCCCATCGCCCGGAACTTGCGATAACGCCCGTCGAGCCGATCGGCCGACGACATCAGCTGCAACTCTGCGAGGTGCCGCGAAATCGCGTCATCGACCAGCCGGGCGGCCTCCTCGTAATCGTTGTGGGCGCCGCCAATCGGCTCCTTCACGATCTCGTCCACCAGGCCCAGTTGGACGAGATCCGGAGCCGTGATCTTCAGCGCCTCGGCCGCTTCAACCTTACGCTTGGCATCGCGCCACAGAATCGCGGCGCAGCCCTCCGGTGGAATGACGGAGTAGACGCCGAACTCCTGGATCAGCACACGATCACCGACGGCGATGCCGAGGGCACCGCCGCTGCCGCCTTCTCCGCACACGATCACCACGATCGGCACGTCGAGCAGCGCCATCTCGCGCAGGTTCACCGCGATGGCTTCCGCCACGCCGCGCTCCTCGGATTCAATACCCGGATATGCGGCGGGCGTGTCGACGAAGACGATCACCGGCCGGCGGAACTTCTCGGCCATGCGCATGATCCGTAGCGCCTTGCGATAGCCCTCGGGCTTCGCATAGCCAAAGTTGCGAAAAATCTTCTGCTTGGTTTCGCGGCCCTTCTGGTGCCCAATCACGGCCACGGCCTCACCGTGGTAGTGGGCCAGGCCGGTCACGATCGCCGTGTCATCTGCGAAGCGGCGGTCGCCGTGCAACTCGGTGAAGTCCGTGAAGAGCCGCTCGACGTAGTCGAGCATGCACGGCCGGTTCGAGTGCCGCGCCACCTGCACGCACTGCCACGGTTTGAGGCGGGTGAAGATCTCGGCGCGAAGCTCGGTGGCCCGCGCCTGGAGCCGGGCGATGGATCCCAGCCGGTCGGGCGTCGGCGGCATGAGCCGCAGCGCCTCGATCTCCTTCCAGAGCACGGCGACGGGTTCCTCGAAGTCGAGCAGTTCGGGCGGCATCGGTCTCCCCTCAACCGGCGTCTACTTCATCACAACCGAACCGGCGCCGCACACGGCTTCGACCGCCCGAACAAACTCCTCGGTCGGCCGAATCCGCCGCGCGGTCACGGCGCGAACCCGCAAATTGCGTGCGCCGTTGAGCTCCACCACGACGGACACCTTGCGGTCGCCGGGATGCCGGTCGAGGACACCCGCCAGCAACCGAATCGCCGACCCGCCCAACCCGGCACCCTGCAGCCGGATCTCGACCTCGCGGACCTGACGCTCGCGGATGGTTTCGATCGACGTCATCTCGCTCACGAGCAACCGGCTCGACTCGTCGTCCTTCTCGTACTTGCCGCGCACGAGCAGCATCGCGTCGTCGACGACGAGGTGGCCGTACTTCGCGAACGCCTCGGGCCAGACGACCGCCTCGACCTTGGCGGCCTCTTCCTCGAGCATGAACACGGCCATGCGATCGCCGCGCTTCGTCTTGAGCTGGCGTAGTCCGGTGACCACGCCGCCGACGGCGCAATCGGCTTCCGACTGCGTCAGGTCGGCCAGGCGGCGGGCTCCGGCGGCGGCCAGCACCTCGGCATACCGCTGCAGTGGATGCCCGCTCATGTACAACCCGAGCGCTTCCTTCTCGAACGTGAGCGCTTCGGTCTCAGTCCACGCGCGGACGTCTGGCAACGACGCGCCATCGTCCGGCGATTCGGTGACCGCTTCATCGCCGCCAAACAACCGTGACTGTCCCTGCTCGCGATCCCTCTGCAGCCGCCCACCGTGGTCGAGAATCCGATCCAGTCCTGCAAGCACGCGAGGCCGCCAGCTCAGGTAACTGCCCGGGCCGTTCGGCGACAAGTTATCGAACGCGCCCGCCTTCACGAGACACTCGAGCACTTTCTTGTTCACGAGCCGCAGATCGATCTGCTCGACGAGCGCGAAGATCGACGTGATCGTGCCGCCGATGTTCTTGCGCGCCTCGATGAGCGACCGGATTGCGCCCTCCCCTGCCCCCTTCACGGCGCCGAGGCCAAACCGGACGCCCTCCGGCAGCACGACGAACTGCAGCTGACTCAGATTCACATCGGGCGGCAGGACCGGGACGCCGAGATCGCGGCACTCGGCCAGGTAGAGCGCCACCTTGTCGGAGTTCTGCGATTCGATCGTCAGCAGCGCCGCCATGAAGTGGCGGGGGAAGTTCGCCTTGAGATAACCGGTGTGGTACGCGAGCAGCGCGTACGTCGTCGAGTGCGACTTGTTGAAGCCGTAGCCGGCGAAGTACTCGATGAACTCGAAGATCTTGTTGGCCTTCTTCTCGGCGATACCGTTCTTCTTGCAGCCCTCCATGAAGCTCGCGCGCTTGGCCGCCATCTTCGCGGCGTCCTTCTTTCCCATCGCGCGCCGGAGCTCGTCGGCCTGGCCCAGCGTGAACCCCGCCAACTCGCTGGCGAGACGCATGACCTGTTCCTGATAGGCGATGACCCCGTACGTCTCTTTGAGCACGGGCTCCATCTGCGGCACGTCGTACTTGATCTCGGTCCGCCCGTGCTTCCGGCTGATGTAGTCGTCAACGACCCCGCCGCGCAGCGGTCCAGGCCGATAGAGCGCGTTCAGCGCGATCAGATCCTCGAGACACTGCGGCTTCGCCTTGCGCAGCGTCTCGCGCATCCCCGAGCTTTCGAACTGGAACACGCCGTGCGTCTGGCCGGTCTGGAAAATCTGTTGATAGGTCTTCGCGTCGTCAAGCGGCAGGTTCTCCAGGTCGACCACCTGCCCGGTCGTCTCTTTGATGTGCTTGACGGCGTCATCGAGCAGCGTGAGCGTGCTCAGCCCAAGAAAGTCCATCTTCAGGAGGCCGACGCGCTCGATCTCCTTCATCGCCCACTGCGTGGTGATTTCGCCGTCGTCCTTCTGGCTGCGGTACAGCGGGACGTACTCGGTGAGCGCCTTCGGCGCGATGACGACGCCGGCGGCGTGCACCGAGGCGTGGCGGGTCATGCCCTCGAGCCGGCGCGCGACCTTGAGGAGCATCTGCACGCGCTCGTCCTTCTTCTCGAGGTCCGCGAGCGCCGGGCTCTCCTTCATCGCAAGGTCCAGCGTCATGTCGAGCTGGTTCGGGATGAGCTTGGCGACCTTGTCGACTTCCGAGATGGGCATCTCCATCACGCGGCCGACGTCGCGAACGGCCGCGCGCGCCTTCATGGTGCCGAACGTGATGATCTGCGCGGCGTTCTCGCAGCCGTATGTCTCGCTGACGTAGGTGATGGCCACGCCCCGCCGCCGCTCGCAGAAGTCGATGTCGATGTCGGGCAGCGTCACGCGCTCGGGATTGATGAAGCCCTCGAAGTAGAGGTCGAAG
>Ga0137427_10000711_pt1 | contig 16212 bp, 15 predicted proteins | sample EasRivERMZT700_2_FD_102309 | JGI IMG/M metagenome (GOLD analysis project Ga0137427, IMG submission 102309) | Soil microbial communities from meander-bound floodplain in the East River, Colorado, USA - East River MetaG ERMZT700_2 | ecosystem: Environmental > Terrestrial > Soil > Floodplain ...
ATAATAGTAGGCGCCGACCACGCTGGCGACGACGCCGATCACGGCGAGCGGATAGAGACCGGCCTGCACCGCGGCGAGGAAGACGTAGAACTTGGCGAAGAACCCGGCGAGGGGCGGGATGCCTGCGAGGCTGAACATCAACATGGCGAAGACGAAGGCGTAACCGGGCTGCGTCTGGGCGAGGCCGGAGAGGTCGCTGATGTTCTCGACCATGTTTTGGCCGCGGCGCATGCCGAGGATGCAGGCGAACACGCCGACATTGGTGATGAGGTAGATCGCCAGATAGATCAGCACGCCCTGCACGCCCTCGGTCGTGCCGGCCGCGAGCCCCACCAGGATGTAGCCCATGTTGGCGATCGAGCTGTACGCCATCAGACGCTTGATGTTGTTCTGGCCGATGGCGGCGAACGCGCCCAGCACCATGGAGAGAATGGAGATGAAGATGACGATCTGGCGCCACTGGTCGATCGCGTCCGGGAACGCCTCGATCATCGTGCGGGCGAACAGCGCCATCGCCGCGATCTTGGGCGAAGCGGCGAAGAACGCGGTGATCGGCGTCGGTGCGCCCTCGTAGACGTCGGGCGTCCACATGTGGAACGGCACCGCGGAGACCTTGAAGGCAAGACCGGCGATCAGGAACACGAGGCCGAAGATGAGGCCGATGGAGGGCTCGCCCGCGCCGACGATCATCGCAACGTCGGCAAAGCCCGTCGTGCCGGTGAATCCGTAGATCAGCGAGATGCCGTAGAGCATCATCCCCGACGACAGCGCACCCAGGACGAAATATTTGAGGCCCGCCTCGGTCGAGCGGACATTGTCGCGGTCGAAGGCGGCGAGGACGTAAAGAGCCAGACTCTGCAACTCCAGACCGAGATAGAGCGTCATGAAGTTGCTCGCTGACGCCATCAGCATCATGCCGAGGACGGAGAAGATCACGAGCACGGGGAACTCGAAGCGGCCAAGCTTCTCCCGCTTGAGGAAGCTCTGCCCCATGATCAGAACGAGTGCGGCACCGCCGAGCACCAGCACCTTCACGAAGCGCGCGAAGTCATCAATGACCAGGGCGCCATTGAACGCCGCGCCGCTGCTCTCGGTCACGACAACAAGGCCGCCGACAATGACGAGCAGCACGACGGAAAGATAGGTCAGCGCCGGCTGATGCCTGTCGCCGGCGAAAACGCCGAGCATCAGAAGCAGCATGCCGCCGACCGCCAGAACGAGCTCGGGTGCGAGGCTTGCGGCTTCCATGAGCACGTTCACGGCTGTATCCCCGCCGTGGCCACCGCGACGCCCTGCTGGTGCAGCTGGACGAGGTGCGTGGTCGAGGCGCGCGTCACGTCGAAGATGAGGTTGGGATAGATGCCGAACAGGAGTGTCGCCAGCACCAGGGTGACCATGAAGCCGGATTCGCGCAACGTGAGATCGCTGATCGACTGGAGACTGGGCTTCACCAATGGCCCGAAGATCACGCGCCGATAGAGCCACAGCGCATAGGCGGCCGACAGCACGATGCCCGTGGTGCCGACGATGGCGAGCCAGGTGTTGAAGCGGAAGGCCGCAAGCAGCGTCAGGAACTCGCCGACGAAACCGCTGGTGCCCGGAAGCCCGACATTGGCCAGCGTGAACACCATGAAGCAGGCGGCATAGACGGGCATGCGCTTGACGAGACCGCCATAGGCAGCGATCTCGCGCGTGTGCATGCGGTCATAGATGACACCGACGCAGAGGAACAGCGCGCCCGAAACGATGCCGTGGGAGAGCATCTGGAAGATGGCGCCGTCGATCCCCTGGATGCTGAAGGTGAAGGCGCCAAGCGTGACGAGGCCCATGTGGGCGACCGAGGAATAGGCGATGAGCTTCTTGATGTCCTCCTGGGCGAGCGCGACGAGCGAGGTGTAAACGATCGCGATCAGCGACAGGACGAACACGAACGGCGCGAATTCGACGCTCGCCTCCGGGAACATCGGCAGCGAGAAGCGCAGGAAGCCGTAGCCGCCCATCTTCAAGAGGATGCCCGCGAGGATCACCGACCCGGCCGTCGGCGCCTCGACGTGGGCGTCGGGAAGCCAGGTGTGCACCGGCCACATCGGCAGCTTGACGGCAAAGGAGGCGAAGAACGCCAGCCACAGCCAGCGCTGCATCTCGACCGGGAAACGGTGCATGCCCTCGTACAGCGCGACGATGTCGCTGGTGCCCGCCTGGACGTAGATCGCGAGGATCGCGAGCAGCATCAGCACCGAGCCCAGGAGCGTATAGAGGAAGAACTTGAACGTCGCATAGACGCGCCGCGCGCCGCCCCAGACCCCGATGATCAGGAACATCGGGATCAGGCCGCCTTCGAAGAAGACGTAGAACACCACGAGGTCGAGCGCGCAGAAGACGCCGATCATCAGCGTTTCCAGCAGCAGGAACGCGACCAGATATTCGCGCAGGCGGGTGTGGATCGCCTCGCTGGCGAGGATGGAAATCGGCATCAGGAACGCGGTCAGCACGACGAAGAGCATGGAGATGCCGTCCACGCCCATCTTGTAGGTGATGTTGCCGCCGAGCCAGACCGAGGATTCGAGGAACTGGAAGTCCGCCGTGCTCGGGTCGAAATTCGCCCACAGCACCAGAGACAGCACGAAATCAACCGCGGTGGTTGCGAGCGCGATCAGCCGCGCGGTCTTATCGCTGCCGCGCACGAGCAGAATGAGCAGCGCGCCAACGACGGGGAGGAACGTGATGATCGAGAGGATCGGCAAGCCTTCCATCACGCCTGCCCCGAGAACAGGAACCAGGTGGCGAAGGCGGCGGCGCCGACCAGCATCGCGAAGGCGTAGTGATAGACGTAGCCGGTCTGCAGCCTCACGGCGCCGCGGGTGACGTCGAGCACGCGGGCGGCAATGCCGTCAGGGCCGAGCCCGTCGATGATCCTGCCGTCGCCGACCTTCCACAGCACGCGGCCGAGCCAAAACGCCGGACGCACGAACAGGAAGTCGTAGAGCTCGTCGAAGTACCATTTGTTGTAGAGGAAGGTGTAGAGCAGCCCCTTCTTCGCGGCCATCCGAGCGGCCAGCTCGGGATGCACGATGAAGTAGTAATAGGCGATCGCGAGGCCGAGCACTGAGGCCAAAAACGGCGCGAGGATGACCCCCGCCGGTATCGCCTCCTCGGCGTGCTCATGGACGACGACGGTCTGGCGCCAGAATTCGAGAGCGCCCTCGCCGACAAAGACGCCGTAAAAGGCCGCGCCCGACAGGACCGCGCCAAGCGCGAGCAGGACCAGCGGAACCATCATCGAGGGCGGCGCCTCGTGCGCGTGCTCGAGGGCGTGGTGATCGCCGCGGAAACGGCCGTGGAAGGTCAGGAACATCAGCCGCCAGGAATAGAACGAGGTCATGGCGGCGGCGGCGACGCCGAGGATGAACGCGTACGTGCCCGGTCCGGTGTGGGCCATGTACGCGGCTTCGATGATGGCGTCCTTGGAATAGAACCCGGCGAAGCCGATGCCGGTGAAGGGAATCCCGAGACCCGTGAGCGCGATCGTGCCGATCAGCATCACCGCCCAGGTGTAGGGCAGCTTGTTCCACAGCCCGCCCATGTTGCGCATGTCCTGCTCGTGATGGAGCGCATGGATCACGGAACCGGCGCCGAGGAAGAGCAGCGCCTTGAACGAGGCGTGGGTGAAGAGATGGAACATCGACGCGCCGTAGGAGGACACGCCGGCGGCGAAGAACATGTAGCCGAGCTGCGAGCAGGTCGAATAGGCGATGACGCGCTTGATGTCGTGCTGGAAGAGGCCGACGGAGGCGGCGAAGAACGCAGTCGTGGCGCCGACGATGGTCACGACATCGCGCGCGGCGGGCGCGAGCTCGAACAGCGGCGAGCAGCGGCAGACGAGGAAGACGCCGGCCGTCACCATCGTCGCGGCGTGGATGAGGGCCGAGACGGGGGTCGGGCCTTCCATCGCGTCGGGCAGCCAGGTGTGCAGGCCGATCTGGGCCGACTTCCCGCAGGCGCCGATGAAGAGAAGAATGCAGAGCGTGGTCAGGATGTCGGCGTCCATTCCGGCGAAGGTGAAGGTCTGGCCGGCGACCATCGGCGCCGCCATGAAGATGCGGCTGAAATCGAGCGTGCCGAACACGGCGTAGAGGCCGAAGACGCCGAGCGCGAAGCCGAAATCCCCGACGCGGTTGACGACGAAGGCCTTGATCGCGGCGGCATTGGCGGACGGCTTCTCATACCAGAAGCCGATCAGGAGATAGGACGCGAGCCCGACGCCTTCCCAGCCGAAGAACAGCTGGAGCAGATTGTCCGCCGTGACCAGCATCAGCATGGCGAAGGTGAAGAGCGAGAGGTAGGAGAAGAACCGCGGCGTGTGCGGGTCGTCGTCCATGTAGCCGATCGAATAGAGATGCACGAGCGAGGAGACGCCGGTCACCACCACCAGCATCACGGCGGTGAGCGTGTCGATGCGGAGCGTCCAGCCGACCTGGAAATCGCCGGAATTGATCCAGGGCGCGATGGGGATGATGGTGCTGTTTCCGAGCAGCGCCACGTCATAGAAGGCGTAGCAGGACAGCAGGGCCGAGGCGACGAGCAGCGCGGTCGGAACGATCTCCGAGAGCTGCCTGCCGATGAAGCGGCCGAACAGGCCTGCGATGATGGACCCGAGCAGGGGAAGAAAGACGATCGCGGCGTACATGCTGGGTCGCTCAGCCCTTCATCAGATTGATGTCTTCGACCGCGATGGTGCCGCGGTTGCGGAAGTAGACGACCAGGATGGCGAGACCGATGGCCGCTTCCGCCGCGGCCACCGTCAGAATGAACAGCGCGAAGATCTGGCCGGTCAGGTCGCCCAGAAAGGCCGAGAACGCGACGAGGTTGATGTTGACCGCGAGCAGGATCAGCTCGATCGACATCAGGATGATGATGACGTTCTTGCGGTTGATGAAGATGCCGAAGACGCCGATGGTGAAGAGCAGCGCGGCAACGATGAGATAATGGGTGAGGCCGATGGCCATGGTCAGCTCCCCTGCCCCGGCTTCACGTCGATGAGCTCGGACGCCGACGCCGGATTGCGCGCGACCTGACGCGAGATCGACTGGCGCCTGACGCCGGGACGGTGCCTGAGCGTGAGCACGATGGCGCCGATCATGGCGACGAGCAGGATCATGCCGGCGGTCTGGAAGTAGAAGATGTAGTCGGTATAGAGGACGCGTCCGATGGCCTCGGTGTTGCTCACGCCTTCGGGCAGCGGAACCGCCCGCACCGCAGTCACGCCGTTCCCGAAGGTCCAGGCGCCGACCGCGACCAGGAATTCGCTGAAGAGAACCAGGCCCAGCACGGTGCCGAGCGGCAGGTAGTTCATGAACCCGCTTCTAAGCGCTGTGAAGTCGATATCGAGCATCATCACCACGAACAGGAACAGCACGGCGACCGCGCCGACATAGACGATGACCAGGATCATCGCGAGGAACTCGGCGCCCAGGAGCACAAACAGCGCTGCTGCGTTGAAGAACGCGAGGATCAGGAACAGCACCGAGTGCACGGGATTGCGCGCGGAAATCACCATCAGCGAGGACGCGATGATGACCGCTGAGAACACGTAGAAGGCAATCCCCTGCAACATCAGACTCTGTCTTTGGTGGGTCCGTCCCTCGCCCTCGGGCAATCCAGGGTTCGGGACGATTTCAACGGTAGGGTGCGTCCAACTCCAAATTCTTGGCGATCTCGCGCTCCCAGCGGTCGCCGTTCGCGAGCAATCGCGCCTTGTCGTAATAGAGCTCTTCGCGGGTTTCGGTGGAGAACTCGAAATTCGGCCCTTCGACGATGGCATCGACCGGGCAAGCCTCCTGGCAGAGACCGCAATAGATGCACTTGACCATGTCGATGTCGTAGCGCGTGGTGCGGCGCGATCCATCCTCGCGCGGTTCGGCTTCGATGGTGATGGCCTGCGCCGGACAGACCGCTTCGCAGAGCTTGCAGGCGATACAGCGTTCCTCGCCGGAGGGATAGCGCCTCAGCGCATGCTCGCCGCGGAAGCGCGGACTGAGCGGCCCCTTCTCGAAGGGATAGTTCAGCGTCTTCTTCGGCCTGAAGATGTAGCGCGTCGCGAGGATGAAGCCCTTCACGAACTCCCAAAGGAAAATCGTGCGTGCGGTACGGCCGAGCCAGCTCATCGATACCTCACCCGGGGACCTTTCCAAGCGCCAGCAGGTAGCCCGCGGTCAGCACCACCCACAACAACGAAATCGGCAGGAACACTTTCCAGCCCAGCCGCATCAGCTGGTCGTAGCGATAGCGCGGCACGATGGCCTTGGCCATGGCAAAGAGAAAGAAGAAGAACCAGACCTTGAGCGTCAGCCACAACACGCCGGGGATCGCATTTATGGGCCAGATGTCGATCGGCGGCAGCCAGCCGCCGAGAAACAGAATCGACATCATCGCGCACATCAGGACGATGTTCAGGTATTCGCCGACCATGAAGAGCAGGTACGGCGTCGAGGAATACTCGACCATGAAGCCTGCCACGAGCTCGGATTCCGCTTCCGGCAGATCGAAGGGCGGCCGGTTGGTCTCGGCGAGTGCGGAGATGAAGAAGAGCACGAACATCGGGAACAGCGGACTGAACACGAACCAGCCGCGCATGTCGGGCCCTTGCGCGCGCACGATCTCGGAGAGATTGAGCGAGCCTGCGAACAGCAGGATGGTGATGAGGACGAAGCCGATGGAGACTTCGTAGGACACCATCTGCGCGGCCGAGCGCAGCGAACCTAAGAAGGCGTATTTCGAGTTCGATGCCCAGCCGCCCATGATGATGCCGTAGACGCCGAGCGACGAGATCGCGAAGAGATAAAGAATGCCGACATTAATGTCGGCGACCACCCAGCCGTCGCCGACCGGCACGACCGCCCACGCCGCCATCGAGAGCGTGAAGGCGACCAGCGGCGCGAGCAGGAAGACGCCCTTGTTGGCGCCAGCGGGGATGATCGGCTCCTTCAGCACGAACTTGATGAAATCCGCAAAGCTTTGCAGCAGGCCGAAGGGACCGACGACGTTCGGACCGCGCCGCATCTGCACGGCCGCCCACACTTTGCGGTCGAACAGCAGCAGGAACGCCAGCATGACGAGGAGGCTGACGGAGAGCAGCAGGATCGCGATCGCCTGAGAGATCACCCAGGCGGCTTCGTAGGGCATGCCGAGGCTTTGGAAGGCTTGGACGAACAGCATCCCCTCTACTCCGCCGCCAGTTTCGAGGTTTGCACGAACAGACGCGAGCACTCGGCCATCGTCTCGCTCGCGCGCGCGATCGGATTGGTCAGATAGAAATCGGCGATGGGCGATGAGAGCGGACGCTGGCGATCGACCGGACCGGACGTGCCGATCGCGGTCCAGATCGTCGGGTCGGCGCCCTTTTGCGCCGGCGCCGCGTCGCGCACGGCGAAGTGCGGCGCATCGGCGATGATCGCGCGGCGGACACCGTCGAGATCGTCATAAGGCAGCCGCCGTCCCGCAACATCGGACAGCGCGCGCAGGATCGCCCAATCTTCCTTGCCCTCGCCCGGCGGGAACGTGGCGCGTCCGGCGAGCTGAACGCGGCCCTCGCTGTTGACGTAGAGGCCGGATTTTTCGGTGTAGGCGGCGCCCGGGAACGCCACGTCGGCGCGGTGGGCGCCGACATCGCCGTGGGTGCCCTGATAGACCACGAACGCGCCCGCGAGCCGTGCCGTGTCGATTTCATCGACGCCGAGCAGATAGACGAATTCGATATCGCCGCTCGAGGCGCCGTCGAGGATCGCGTTTGCGTCGCGGCCGTCGGGCCCCGGAAGGAATCCGAGATCGAGCGCGCCGACGCGCGACGCCGCGGTGTGCAGGACGTTGAAGCCGTTCCAGCCGCCTTCGGCCGTGGTTCCGGCGGGACCGATCATGCCGGTCGCGGCGGCGATGCGCTGAGCCAGGTGCTGGATCGCAGCGCCATCGGGGCGCGCAAGCGCGCCCGCGCCGAGGATCAGAATTGGGCGCTTGGCGTCACGGAGCACCTGGGCGAAATCGTGGGTGCCGTCGGCGAGCTCTTCCAGCACGCCCGGAGACGCGCCCAATTGTTCGACGGGATAAGAGAGATCGCAGGGCTGGCCGATGCCGGCGATGGCAACGCTGCCGCCGAGCCAGGTCTTGCGGATGCGCGCATTCAGCACCGGCGCTTCCCAGCGCGGATTTGTGCCGATCAGGAGGATCGCATCGGCGGCTTCGACGCCGGCGAACGTCGTGTTGAAGAGATAGTTCTCGCGCGGCGCCGCGGCGATCTTCGACCCGTCGGTCCGGCAGTCGAGGTTGGGGACGCCGAAGGAGGTCATCAGGTCCTTCAGCGCTTTCACGTCTTCGGCTGCGGCGAGATCGCCCGCGAGCGCGGCCATCTTCCACGGCGGCGTCCGCTTCAACCGCTCGGCGACGACCTCAAACGCGTCGGCCCAGCTCGCAGGCTCCAGCCGGCCGGCCTTGCGGATATAGGGACGATCGAGGCGCTGGCGCTTCAGCCCGTCGCAGGCAAAGCGCGTCTTGTCGGAGATCCACTCCTCGTTGATCTCCTCGTTGGTTCGCGGCAGCACGCGCATCACCTCGCGGCCGCGGGAATCGATGCGGATGTTGCAGCCCATCGCGTCCATCACGTCGATGGACTCGGTCTTCTTCAACTCCCAGGGCCGTGCCGTGAAGGCATAGGGCTTCGAGGTCAATGCGCCGACGGGACAGAGATCGATCACGTTGCCCGAAAGCTCGGAAGCGATGGCCTTCTCGAGATACGTGACGACTTCCATGTCCTCGCCACGCCCGGTGGCGCCGAGATCGGGCACGCCCGCCACTTCGGTCGAGAAGCGAATGCAGCGCGTGCAGTGGATGCAGCGGGTCATGATGGTCTTGACCAGCGGACCCATATATTTGTCTTCCACCGCCCGCTTCATCTCGCGATAGCGGTTGAACGAGGCGCGGCCGTAGCCCATCGCCTGGTCCTGCAGGTCGCACTCGCCGCCCTGGTCGCAGATCGGGCAATCGAGCGGGTGATTGATCAGCAGGAACTCCATCACGCCCTCGCGCGCTTTGCGCGCGACCGGCGAGTTGGTGTTGATCTTGGCCGGCGTGCCGTCGCGGTTGGGCGGAATGTCCCTGACCTGAAGTGCGCAGGACGCCTGCGGCTTGGGTGAGCCGACCCACTCGACAAGACACATCCGGCAGTTGCCGGCGATCGACAAACGCTCGTGGTAGCAAAAGCGCGGAATCTCGGCGCCGGCCATCTCGCAAGCCTGGAGCAGCGTCAGCGATGGATCGGCTTCGATCTCCTTGCCGTCGATGATGAGCTTCGCCATGGGCTACTGCACCCCGCCCAATTGCGTCGATTGATCGTTCATCGAGATGCAGTCCTGCAGGCTGATCCAGTCCGTCGCGCCGCCGAGGCAGAACATCGCGAGTTGCGCCGACGACGCGAAGACCGGCGAGGTTTCGCCGGTCAGCGGATCGGTCGCGCCGCCGAGAGTGGGTGAGCCGAGCAACGGATCGGCGTTCGGGTCGAAGTTGGGATCCAAAGTCGGGTCGATCGCAACGCCGGGGTCGATCGTCGGATCGAAGGTGGATAGAGGATCGACGGCGTTGGCATTGTCGAGCTCCGCGATGAGCTGGATCTGTTCGATGTCGATGCCGCCGTTGAGGATGAACCCGTTCAGACCCATCCATGCGATCACGAACTCGCCGGCGGAGGATTCGACGGCCGTGCATTCCATCAGCGATTGTGGGTCGGCCGCGCCGAGCGCTGCGCACATCTCTTCGACGGTCGGGATGTTGAGCGTTGCGCGTTCGGAGGTCTCCGGGCTCGGCGCGGGCACGGGCTCGTGCATGAGCGTGAAAAACGCAAGCGCGGCGGCCATGGCCGTGCCGCCGATCACCGAGCCCATTGTTTCGCGCGAGAGCTTCATCCGATTACTCCGCCGCTTGGGGCATGCCGGCGTTGCGGCGCGCTTCGCGCACCGCGATGCGGCGCTCGATCTCGGGCCGGAAGTGCCGCACCAGTCCCTGGATCGGCCAGGCCGCGGCGTCGCCGAGCGCACAGATCGTGTGGCCTTCGACCTGCTTGGTGACTTCGATCAACTGGTCGATCTCGGCAGGCACGGCATCGCCGACGACCAGGCGATCCATGACGCGCCGCATCCAGCCCGCGCCTTCGCGGCACGGCGTGCATTGGCCGCAGGATTCGTGCTGATAGAACGCCGCGAGCCTGGCGATCGCTTTGACGATGTCGGCGGATTTGTCCATCACGATGACCGCCGCCGTGCCCAGCATGGACTGGACCTCCTTGAGCGAGTCGAAATCCATCAGCACCGTGTCGCAGATCGATTTCGGGATCAGCGGCACCGAGGCGCCCCCCGGAATCACCGCGAGCAGATTGTCCCAGCCGCCGCGCACGCCGCCGGCATGGCGGTCGATCAGCTCGCGCATGGAAATGCCCATCGCGTCTTCGACGTTGCAGGGCTTGTTCACGTGGCCCGAGATGCAGAACACTTTCGTGCCGGTGTTGTTCGGACGGCCGATGCCTGCGAACCACTCCGCGCCGCGGCGCAGGATCGTCGGCGCCACCGCGATCGATTCCACGTTGTTGACCGTGGTGGGGCAGCCGTAGAGACCGACATTGGCGGGGAACGGCGGCTTCAGCCGCGGCATGCCCTTCTTGCCTTCGAGACTCTCCAGAAGCGCCGTCTCTTCCCCGCAGATATAGGCACCCGCGCCGTGATGCAGATAGAGATCGAAATCCCAGCCGTGGATGTTGTTCTTGCCGATCAGCCGCGCCTCATAGGCCTGATCGATCGCGGCCTGAAGACGTTCGCGCTCGCGGATGAACTCGCCGCGGATATAGATGTAGCAAACATGGGCGCGCATCGCGAACGAGGCGATGAGGCAGCCTTCCACCAGCGTGTGCGGATCGTGCCGCATGATGTCGCGATCCTTGCACGTGCCGGGCTCGGACTCGTCGGCGTTGACGACGAGATAATGCGGCCGGTCCTTCACTTCCTTAGGCATGAAGGACCATTTGAGTCCGGTTGGGAACCCTGCCCCGCCGCGGCCGCGCAAGCCGGCTTTCTTCACGATGTCGACGATGGCTTCGGGCCCCTTGTCGATCATCGCCTTCGTGCCGTCCCAGGCGCCGCGTTTCTTCGCGCCCTTGAGACCCCAATCCTCGAAGCCGTAGAGGTTGGTGAAGATGCGGTCTTTATCCGCCAGCATTGGGGTCGCCTCCGTCCGCCAGCATGCCGGTCAATGTCGTGGCGCCGCCGATCGGCTCGGACGTATGCCGTCCGATTTGCGAACCCGGCTTGGGCGTCTCACCGCGACGGAGCGCTTCGATGATGCGCTCGGCGGTATGCCCGTCGAGGTCCTCATAGAAGTCCTTGCCCACCTGCATCATCGGCGCGTTGACGCAGGCGCCGAGACATTCGACCTCCATCCAGGAGAGCTTGCCGTCTGCCGAGACCGTATGGGCGTGGGGATGGATATGCTTCTTGCACACACTGACGATGTCCGCCGAGCCGCGCAGCCAACAGGGCGTGGTCGTGCACACCTGCACCAGATGATTGCCCACCGGGTGCAGGTTGAACATGGTGTAGAAGGTGGCGACCTCCAGCACGCGCATCATGGGCATCCCGAGCATCTTGGCGACGGCTTCGATCATCGGCTTGGTGACCCAGCCTTCCTGTTCCTGGCCGCGCCACAGGATCGGGATCACCGCGGAGGACTGACGGCCGAGCGGATATTTCTTCATCTCATTCGCGGCCCAGGCTTCGTTCTCCTTCGTGAACGCGAAGCTTGCCGGCTGTTCGTGATGGAGGCGACGCAGGGACATTTCAGTTAGACCCGTTAAGGCGCTTAGCCTCTAAGAAACACGAATGACAACGAAGCGTAACACCCATTTTTCGTTCGAAGTCTTCTGTCCAAGTGCCGCCCATTGAAATGCGGGCTTGCTCGCACTCATCGCACCAAGCATTGGCAGCGTCCCCGTCGTCAGACCAAAAGAAGCCTCTTGCCGTGCCATCACGCAACGTCTCCGCAACGTGTCTGCAAACGAAGGTCGCTCTTTCAGCTCCGTGCTCGGGACATTCAACTACACGGCTCACCGGTCGATCTCCCCGAACACGATGTCGATGGAGCCGAGCACGGCGGAGACATCGGCCAGCATGTGGCCGCGGCACATGAAATCCATCGCCTGCAAATGGGCGAAGCCCGGCGCGCGTATCTTGCAGCGATAGGCTTTGTTGGTGCCGTCGGAGACGAGGTACACGCCGAATTCGCCCTTGGGCGCCTCGACCGCCGCGTACACGTCGCCGGCGGGCACGTGGTAACCCTCGGTGTAGAGCTTGAAGTGATGGATGAGCGCTTCCATCGAGCGCTTCATCTCGGCCCGCGTGGGCGGGACCACCTTGCTCTCCCGCACATTGACCGGACCGGCGGGCATCCTCTCGATGCACTGTTTCATGATCTTGTTCGACTGGCGCATCTCCTCCATGCGCATGACGTAGCGGTCGTAGCAGTCGCCGTTCTTGCCGATCGGAATCTGGAACTCGAGGTCCGAGTAGCACTCGTAGGGCTGGGCACGGCGGAGGTCCCAGGCGAGACCCGTGGAGCGCAGCATCACGCCGCTCATGCCCCAGGCGAGTGCATCGTCCCGGCTGATGATGCCGATATCGACATTGCGCTGCTTGAAGATGCGATTGCCCGTCAGCAGCGTCTCGATGTCGTCGAGCACCTTGGGAAAGTTTTCGCAGAACGCATGGATGTCGTCGAGCAGCGCCTGCGGAACGTCCTGGTGCACGCCGCCGGAACGGAAGTAATTGGCGTGCATGCGCGCGCCCGATGCGCGCTCGTAGAACACCATCAGCTTCTCGCGCTCTTCGAAACCCCACAGCGGCGGGGTGAGCGCGCCGACGTCCATCGCCTGAGTCGTCACGTTCAAGAGATGCGACAGGAGCCGCCCGATCTCGGAATAGAGCACGCGGATATATTGCGCACGCGGCGGCACCTTCATGCCGAGCAGCTTTTCGATGGCGAGCACGAAGGCGTGCTCCTGGTTCATCGGCGCGACGTAATCGAGCCGGTCGAAATAGCCCAGGGCCTGCATATAGGTCTTGTGTTCGATGAGCTTTTCGGTGCCGCGATGGAGAAGACCAATGTGGGGATCGACGCGCTTGACGATTTCGCCGTCGAGTTCGAGCACGAGACGAAGAACACCATGTGCCGCAGGGTGTTGCGGCCCGAAGTTAAGGCTGAAACTTCGGTCTTCGGCGGCTGCCGCTTCGATGGTCATCGTGGCACCAAGCGAATAGCGAATGGCGAATGGCGAATAGGGAATCTCGTCATTGCCCCGTCTCCCTTTCTTGTAGAGACCGGATTAGTGCGCGCAGCATTTTTCCCAGGCTCTGGCAGTGCTCCATGATGGGAGCAACGCTCTGAGCATTCGCAATGCTTACGCGTTCTGCGAGCAAGAGATGCGTTTCCAGTTCTTTGAGAGAGCCTTGCGATATGCGCAGGTACTGAATGAACGACCGCGTATGTTCCCGGCCATGTCCCTCCGCGATGTTGGCGGCAATGGATGCCGCAGATCGCCTTATTTGTGCGGTGAGGCCGAACAGTTCGTCGCGTGGAAATTCTCGTGTCAGCCGATAGCAGGTTTCGGCGAGAGTCATGGCATCCTGCCACACTCGCAAATCGCGGTAAGATGTGATCGGCGTATCGCTCAAAACGCATCCCTATTCGCCACTCGCTACTCGCCATTCGCCTATTTCTTTGCCTCGGGGTTCATGATGTAGGGCGCGCCTTCCCAGGGGGAGAGGAAGTCGAAATCGCGAAATTCCTGCACGAGCTTCACCGGCTCGTAGACCACCCGCTTCTGCTCGTCGTCGTAGCGGACCTCGACATAGCCGGTGAGCGGAAAGTCCTTGCGCAACGGATAGCCGGAGAAACCGTAGTCGGTCAGCAGCCGCCTGAGGTCGGGATGATCCGCGAAGAGGATGCCGTACATGTCGAACGCTTCGCGCTCGAACCAGTTCGCGGCCGGAAACACCGAAACCGCGGACGGAATCGGGTGGGTTTCGTCGGCCTCCAGCTTCACGCGCACGCGTGAATTCTTCGCCACCGAAAGCAGATGATAGACGACGTCGAACCGGCGCGGCCGGTTCGGGTAATCGACGCCGCAAATGTCGATCAGCACCTTGAATTGGCATTCACGGTCGTCACGCAGGAAGGTCAGCAACGATACGATGTTGGTGCCTTCGGTGGCGATCGTCAGCTCGTCAAAGGCGATGCGTGTGTCGGCTACCGCGTCCGCGAGCGCGGTCTTGACGTGCGAGGCGAGGTCTTCGAGCGTCGCCATGTCAGCGGTCTATGTTTCCCGTGCGGCGGATTTTCCGCTGCAGCAGCATGATCCCGTAAACCAGGGCTTCGGCCGTCGGCGGACAGCCGGGCACGTAGATGTCCACCGGCACGATGCGGTCGCAGCCGCGCACCACGGCGTAGGAGTAGTGGTAATAGCCTCCGCCATTGGCGCAGGAGCCCATCGAGATCACGTAGCGGGGCTCGGGCATCTGGTCGTAGACCTTGCGCAGCGCCGGGGCCATCTTGTTGGTCAAGGTCCCTGCAACGATCATCACGTCGGATTGGCGCGGGGACGCACGCGGCGCAAAGCCGAAGCGCTCCAAATCGTAGCGCGGCATGGAGGCCTGCATCATCTCGACCGCGCAGCAGGCGAGACCGAAGGTCATCCACATCAGCGAACCCGTGCGGGCCCAATTGATCAGCTCGTCGGCGCGCGCGACCAGGAAGCCCTTGTCCTTCAGCTCCTCGCCCATGGCGAGGAAGTAAGGATCGTTGGGCGCAACCGGCCCTGCGCCCTCGACGCCCGCGCGGGCGCCGCTGCCTGCCGGGATCACTCCCATTCGAGCGCTCCCTTCTTCCACTCATAGATGAAGCCGACCGTCAGCACACCCAGGAACACGACCATCGACCAGAAGCCGAACAGGCCGATTTGGCCAAGCGAGATCGCCCAGGGGAACAGAAACGCGACTTCGAGGTCGAAGATGATGAACAGGATCGACACCAGGTAGAAGCGGACATCGAATTTCATGCGGGCGTCGTCGAAGGCGGGAAAGCCGCATTCGTAGGCAGACAGCTTCTCGGGATCGGGCTTCGCGGGCGCGAAAACGAACGGCATGAGCATGAGCGCCAGCCCCAGGCCCGCGGCGATGCCGAAGAACAGGAGAATGGGCAGATATTCCAGCAGGAACGCGTTCATCGAATGCTCTTGTGCCCTATGGCTTCGGGCGGCGATTCGGGGCCAATTCGGGGATAGGATGTGGCGTTGTGCGCCGCAACCGAGGAGGGAGTTCGGTCCTATCTAGCAGGTGCAGTATCATAGGCGCAGCCAAGCGCGCAACGCGGGCGTTAGAGCAAGATTCGAGCGGGAAAGAAAGGCCAAAGGCCGGTCTTTTCGGGGGAAATGGCGGGAGCGACGGGGCTCGAACCCGCGACCTACGGCGTGACAGGCCGTCACTCTAACCAACTGAGCTACGCCCCCGCTTGGGGCACTTTCGCCTTTGGGCGAGGGAGCGATGTAAGCGGGCCGGGTTTGGGTGTCAAGCGAGGTCGAAACGGCAAGCGGGACGTTGGAATTTTGCCCGCTACGGAGGCGGCGCGCCTCGCCGGGACGCGGCCGATCGCAGCTCGTGCTCGATCCTTGCGAAGACCGGTTTCCAGTCGCCGGCGGTTTCCTGCCGGAACAGGCGCATCGTCGGATACCAGGGGCTGTCGTCACGATCGAGCAGCCAGCGCCAATCGGGGACATATTTCAGGGCAACCCAGGTCGGGCGTCCCGACGCGCCCGCCAGATGGGCGATCGACGTGTCGGAGGTGATGACCAAGTCGAGAGTGCTCATGACCGCCGCGGTATCCACGAAGGCATCCGGGCCGGCGTCGAACTCGGCCAAAGTTTCGACCTTGGCGTCGGCAGGCAGGCCGGCGAACTGATCCAAGCCGTGAGTTTTCTGGAGGCTGATCAAGCGAACGCCGGGGAGCCGAGAGAGCGGAACAAACTCGGCCAGCGGTATCGACCTGCCCTGATCGATCGCCGCCCCCGGTGCGCCTTGCCAGGCGATCCCAACCTTGAATCCGTGCCCGGCCAGTTTCTTCTTCCAGCGGGCG
>Ga0137427_10000713_pt1 | contig 16181 bp, 14 predicted proteins | sample EasRivERMZT700_2_FD_102309 | JGI IMG/M metagenome (GOLD analysis project Ga0137427, IMG submission 102309) | Soil microbial communities from meander-bound floodplain in the East River, Colorado, USA - East River MetaG ERMZT700_2 | ecosystem: Environmental > Terrestrial > Soil > Floodplain ...
CCGGCCAGCCGCCTCGCTGGGGCTGGTTTGCGCCGGGCCGCATCGAAGTCTTCGGGAAACACACCGACTACGCCGGTGGCCGCTCGCTCGTCGCGGCCGTGCCGCGCGGTTTCGCGCTCGTGGGCGCGCCGCGCGATGACGGCCGCGTGCGCGTCATCGACGCCCGCTGGCACGATGCAATAGAGATTGACGCGGCCGACCGGACGACCGAGTACCGCGGTTGGGCCAATTACATCGCCGTGGTCGTACGGCGGTTCGCCTACAACTTTCCGGGCGCGGCGCTCGGCGCCGATCTCGCCATCGCGAGCGATTTGCCGCGGGCGGCCGGCGTCAGCAGCTCGAGCGCCCTGGTGGTGGCGGTCGCGACCGCGCTCACCCGGCGCGCCGGCTTGGATCGCCGTGACGACTTCCGGGCCGCGATTGCGACGCCGCTCGACCTGGCGGGATACCTCGGCGCCGTGGAGAACGGCCTGACGTTCAAGACGCTCGCGAGCGTGGACGGCGTCGGCACCCACGGCGGCAGCGAGGATCACACGGCCATCCTGACGTGCCGGGCGGACCGCCTGAGTGCGTACTCGTACGTCCCCGTGCGCCACGTCGGCGACGTCGTCATGCCCTCCGGATGGTGCTTCGTGGTCGCGAGCAGCGGCGTCCACGCCGACAAGGCCGGCAGCGCGCGCGATCGCTACAATCGCGCCTCGCTGCTGACACGTGCACTGGTCGACATCTGGAACGCGGCGTCGGCCATGCCGGCGCCCACGCTCGCCGCAGTGTGCGCCGCCCCGGGGGCCGAAGGCGAGCTGCGGCAGATGGTGACGCGACAGCGGCGCAGCGAGTACAGCGCAGACGACCTCCTCCGGCGCCTCTCCCACTTCGTTGCAGAAGACGGCCGGATCCCCGACGCGGTCGCCGCATTCCGGGACGCCGATGCCGGGCGGCTGGGGACCATGTCCGATGGCTCACAGCGCGACGCTGACGAGCTGCTCGGCAATCAGATCCCAGAAACCCGGACGCTCGCCGCGCTCGCTCGCGCGAACGGCGCGGTGGCCGCCAGCAGCTTCGGCGCGGGATTCGGGGGGAGCGTGTGGGCGATCGTGCCGAAGGCTGACGCGCCGGGTTTCTCCAACGCGTGGGTCGCGGCCTATCGCACGGCGTGCCCGGAGGCGACCAACGTCGAGTGGTTCGTGACCCGGCCGTCGCCGGCGGTGACAGAGATCATTTCGTAGGGCGGGGTAGGGGTCAGGTTGGGCGTGCACAGCGCGCCTCCTGGAAGCTGGCGCTCGAAACCGATCGCTCCGTCCGCTCAGGTTTCATGCTTCGCGCCTCGGGCGCGTGCTGGCCGGATAGGAGTCGCGCGATTGGAATTCTCGAAGCCTGAGCGGATGAAGCGATCGGTTTCGAGCGCGAGCTTTGTGAGGCGTGCCTCACTCTTCCAAACCGACCCAGTGCAGGACGTTCGCCCGTCACGCCGCTTGACGTCGGCGCACGGCACACGTCCAACCTGAGCATTACCTAAGGCGGGGTACGGTCAGGTCCGGAACGCGAGGGCAAGGCAGCGCTGTTGCGATCGTTCCGGCGTCCTCGGAACGGCACCGATCCGAAGCACCGTCGGTCCCCCAATCACTGCAAACGGCGCCTCAACCCGCTCCCGGACCTGACCGGCCACGTTAGAGCAAAGACAGTGCCGAGGCGAACCGAATCATGGCGTCGTCTTTCGACGCGAGCCAGCGCGCGGGCTTACGTGTCGCGTAAGGAGTTACGTGCTTCGGCCCGCCTTCGCCGCGGCTTCGGCGCGGCAGGCTACTTCCCGGGGTCTTCGAGCCGGTGCTTCGCGAGGTAGTAACTGAGCGCCCGCTGGCTGATGCCCATGCTTTCCGCGGCGTCCTTCTTCACGCCCCGGGCGGCGTCCAGCGCGCGCCGGAGCGTTTCGCGCTCCGTCCATTCCATGTTGTTCTTGAGGGAGAGCGAGGGCAGTCCTGACTGCGTTCGGGGCCCCGCTGTCGTCACGATGTCGCGAGGCTGGATGATCGGCTGGGGCGCGAGGACCACCGCGCGCTCGACCGTGTTCTCGAGCTCCCGCACGTTGCCGGGCCAGGCGGCTTCCACGAGCATCGACATCGCCTCCGGCGAAATCCCGTCAACGCGTTTGGCCACACGCGGCGCATGGCGCCGGACGAAGTGTTCGACGAGCAGCGGGATGTCCTCGCGGCGATCGCGTAAGGGCGGAATGCGAACCGGGATGACGTTGAGCCGGTAGAACAGATCCTCCAGGAACCGGCCGTCCTCGACGAGCTGCCGGAGGTCGCGGTTCGTGGCGGCGATCACCCGGACGTCCACCTTCACCGTCTGTTCGGAGCCGAGAGGCTCGAACTCGCGTTCCTGCAACACGCGCAGCAGCTTGGCTTGAACGGGCGGCGAAACGACGCCCACCTCGTCGAGCAGCAGCGTGCCGCCATCGGCCAGCGCGAAGCGCCCTTTCTTGGCCACCAACGCGCCCGTGAAGGCACCCTTCACGTGGCCGAACAGCTCGGACTCGAACAGCGTCTCGGGCAACGCCGCGCAGTTGACGCGCACGAGCGGCCGATCGCGCTGCGCGCTCCAGTCATGGATCGCGCGCGCGACCAGCTCCTTGCCCGTACCGGTCTCTCCGGACAGCAACACGGTGCTCCGCGACTGCGCGACGAGTCTCGCCGTCTTCACCACCTCTTCGATGGCGCGGCTACCGCCGACGATGCCGTAGTGATCGAACTGCTCGTCGCGCTCCGTGATGAGGTAGTCGTGGTGCGTGCGCAGGCGTTCATGCTCGATGGCCCGGCGCGCGACCACCAGAAACTCGTCGATGTCGAAGGGTTTCTGGAGGTAGTCGATGGCACCGAGCTTCATCGCATCGATCGCGCTCTCGACCGTGGCATGCGCCGTCATCATGACGATCTGCGGCCGGTCGGCTCCCGCCGTCGTCTGAATGACCTCGCGAATGAGGTCGAGTCCGTTGAGCTCGGGCATCAGGTTGTCGACAACGAGCAAATCGAACGGCCGCTCGGTCACGAGTCGCAGCACATCACGCGGGCGGCCAGTCGCCGTGACGTCGTGGCCCTCGTCGCGAAGGGCCTGCGCCAGCGCCTCCAGAATCTTCGGCTCGTCGTCGACGAGCAGCACCGATCCGCGTGTCACGTGTGTCCCTCGGCGCGCACGGCTTGCTCGGGCAAGTCGATGCGCACGGTCGTTCCCGCGCCCAGCCGGCTCTCGGCGGTGATGGTGCCGCCGAGCCCCTCGATGATATTCCGGGCGAGCGCGAGGCCCAGCCCGGACCCGGTGCGCCGCGTCGTGAAGAACGGCTCGAACAGGCGTGGCAGGTCGGTGTCCGAGATGCCAATGCCGTGGTCCACGACGGCGATGCTCCAGCGGTTGGCGCCGGGGCGCTTCTCCTTCTCATTCTCATTCTCATTCTCAATGAGCAGCCGGATGGCCGTTGCGTTCGCGCGCTCGCCAGGCCGGGCCTTCACGGCGTGTTGCGCGTTCGTCAGCACGTTGACGAGCACCGAGCGCAGCCGTTCGGCGTCCGTGACAATCGGCACGCGGGGGAATGGGCACTGGACGAGGACCGGCGCATCGTCGGCGCTGGCTTGGACGGCCTGAGCCGCATTCCGGCAGATCTCACCCAGGTCGGCCGGCGCGAGGTCGAACCGGATTGGCCGGGCGAAGTCGAGGACGTCCGCCACCACGCCGTTCAGGCGGTGCACTTCCTCGTCAATGCTGGCGGCGAGCTCGACGGCTTCAGGGCCGATGCGCTTCCGCAACGTTCGCGTAGCGGACTTGATGATCATGAGCGGATTGCGAATCTCGTGCGCGACGACCGTGGACCATCGGCCGAGGGCGGACAGCCGTTCGCGCTGCGCCGCCTCGCGCCGGAAGCGATCGAGCGCGGTGGTGAGCTGACGAAACGTGCTCGCGAGGACCTGTGCGTCCTCGTCGTCCCAGCGGCCGGCGCCGGGGACTTCGCGGGCCAGATCGCCTGTCGCCGCCATGTCGCGCATCGTGGCGGTGATCGCTCGGACGGGACGGGTCACCGTACGGGCGATCGCGTACCCGACCAGCGTCGCCAGCAACAGCGCCGCGAATCCGGCGATCGCCAGTTGCCAGCGCAGCGCCGCCAGGAAGCGTAGTCGCTCGGTCCGCGAACGCAGCACGAACGCGACCGGGTCCTCGGGGCCGCCTTCGGCGCCGAGCGGCTGCACGCGGCCGACGTAAATCTCGTCCCCGAGCTGCCGCACGAACGCCGCGGCGGGAGCGGGCAGCGCCGCGAGCTCGGCCGTGCGCCGCTCATCGAGCGTCGATGCCAGGATCGTCGACCCGGCCGCCAGGGCGATGTCGCTCTTCGTGACCACCTTGATGCGGTCGGCAAACTCGCGGTCAAGCGTGAAGCCGGCGAGCAGTGTGCCCGACGATGACGCGCCCGCTTCGAGCGGCAGGGCGATCGCATGAATCAGGCTGCCGGCATACGGCTGGAACGCGATCCCGTCCGGCCGGCGGCGGCACGCCGCAACCATGGCCGCGATCGCCGCGTCGTCCAGCCGAACGCGACCGGCGTTGGCCAGGACCCGGTCGGCGCTGCTGAGCACGACGAAGACGTCCGAGCCGATCTTGGGTTGAAACTCGCGGGCAATGGGCGCGACGGTTGGCGGGTCGTCGGTCGCGGCCGCGCCTTTCAGCCGCGGCAAGTCCGCGATGAGCGACGCGACGTTCACGAAATCGGCGAACTGGCGCCGGCTCAGATCGTCGACGAGCGCCGCGGCGTCGGCGAGACCGCCCTGCAGGTCGGATTCCGCCTGCGCGGTCACCGACTCGTTGACCCGATACGCCGCCAGGCCGATCGAGACCGCCACGAGCGATGCGCTCGCCACGAAGATGCGGTTCGTGAGCGAGGAGAGCAGGCTCATTCGCGTCGCTGCCTCAGCCGGAAGGCGGCTTCGACCAAGCCGCCCTCGGCCACGATCACGCGCTGGGGGTCGCTGCCGCCGCTCTCGCTCCACACGGCGACGGAGTAGCTGCCGGCCGGCACGCCGGTGATCGTGTAGTGGCCCTCGTCGTCGGTCAGGGCGAAGAACGGGTGGCTGAAGACGAGGATGTACGCGCTCATGTGCGAGTGGATGTCGCAGAACACGGGCACGTGGCCCGCGCGATCGAAGCGCACCGAGCGCGACTGGCCGACCGGATAGCGCCCGAGGTCGAACGTCTTCACCGGCGAGAGCGAGAACACGTTGTGAAAGGTCAGATCGTTGTTCGGAAAATCGACCGTCGTGCCCACCGTGATCGCGAGCACGTGCGGCACGAATTGCTCGTGGCGCTGGTCGAGCCGTGCGCGGCCGGCGGGCAGATCGGCGAAGGCGCCGCGCGGCCCGCTTTCGAGGTACACGACCGATTGCCGGCGCGTCAGGTGATCGGGCGAGAGGGAAGGCGACGCCGAGACGTCCCCGACCGACGGGCGTGGAACCGAGCGGGGCGGCGTCGTGGGTGTTTCGACGCGGCCGCGGATGGTCCCGGTGCCTTGCGGCCCAGCGCCCGCGCCGATTGAGATTGAGATTGAGGCTGAGATTGAGACGGCGAGCGCCGAGACAGTGACCACCGTGCAAAGCCAGCGGGCGGGAGCCATCAGAACCTGACGAGTGCCTGCAGCGCGGGATATCCGCGCTCCCGAATCCGGCCGCCGGCGCGCCAATCCTGCTGCCAGCCGGCCCGCAGATCGACCGTGCGGAGAACCCGGAATCCGACGACGGTCTCAATGCGGCTGACGGGCGCATCCCACGGCGTGAGGCTGCCACCATCGAGCGCGTTCGGCACGTGGGAGAACGCGAGCCGTTCGACGCGCATGCCGACCTGCCAGCGCGGATGCGGGCGATATCGAAGCTCGGCGAATGCCGAGGCGGCCGTGAGATGTGCGACCGCCGTCGGACCGCTCGCGAGCGGCACGTCGAAACCCGCGCGCAGCCATTCGCTCCGCAACAACCATCGTCCGCGGCCGATCTCGACGTCTGCGCCGACCAGCGACTGCGACGATCGCCGCCGATCGGCCGCGACGAGCGCGAGCACGCCGCGATCGAGCCACGACCCGCGCGCGCCGGATACGGCGGCGGTGATGCCAGCCGGAAAGTGCCACGCGGCTCGTCCGGACCATTGCCGTCCATCGTTCGTCGCGCGGAGACGCGGCTGCGATGGTGCGCCCATCGTGATCGCGCCCGACACTTCGAGCGCGGACCGGCGCCAACTGGCTTCGATGCCGGTATCCCACCGCGGCGACACGAGCGGCACGCCGGGGCGCAGCGCCGCAGATCCGACCGGGAACGACGGCTGCCACCCACGCCCGCGCATACGCAGCACGTCGTCCATCGTCTCGGGCAGCGCATCGTTGCGGAGCAGCGTGAGGTATTGATACGCGAGCGGCGAGCCAATGACGGCGTTGTCCGCGCCGTACGCACGCCGCGCGTAGGCGCCCACCACTGGCGGGATCCGTCCCGCCTGAACGACGACGCCGCGATGGGTCCACGGACGCCACCGGACGTACGCTGCGATGACGTCGACATCATCGGTGTTTTCCGCCTGCACCTGTCCGAGGAACGACACGCCGCGTCGAACGCGCCACTCCGCGGCCAGTCGTAACCGCGCCAATCGCAGGAGGTTGTGTCGGTAGTCGGTGTAGTTGAAGAAGGCGTCGGCGTCACGCGGTCCCCAGACCACCGAGAAGTCGCCGGCGGCCTTCAGCCCGCGGTCGATCTCCGCCGGCGGCGCGGATTGTGCGGCGGCCGTCGACGCGACGCACGCCGCCGTGAGCAGGCTCGCCACCAGTACGGCGGCCCGGCGTTGGGACATGGTGCTCGCATCTTATACAATGCCAGGGACTCCTCGTCTGCCGAGACGCGGCGGGCGGGGACCTTCGAAGGAGAGAGAATGGCTTACGTCATCACCGAGCCGTGCATTGGCACCAAAGACAGCGCGTGCGTCGATGTCTGCCCGGTGGATTGCATCCATCCACGTAAGGACGAGCCGGCGTTCGAGTCGGTGAAGATGCTGCACATCCATCCCGACGAGTGCATCGATTGCGGCGCGTGTGTGCCGGCCTGCCCGGTCGAGGCGATTTTCGCGCTCGACGAAGTTCCGGAGAAGTGGAAGAGCTACATCACGGCGAACACGGAGTACTACAAGAAGTAGATCGGGTCCATCCCACGACATCCGCCACCGGCGGTTCGATGGCGTCTCCTTACCTCGAATTCGATCGGGCCGCTTGGGCGCACCTGCGGGCAGCGACGCCGATGACCCTCGGCGAGCCGGATCTCACGGAGCTGCAGGGCCTCACGGAGCGCGTGTCGCTCGCAGAGGTCGAGGCCATCTACCTGCCGGTTTCGCGCCTTCTCAATTTGAAAGTCGCCGCGGCCCAGGCCCGGGATGCCGCCATGGCCACGTTCCTGGGGGCCGATGCCGAGCGTCCTGGCCCCTTCGTCATTGCCATCGCCGGCTCCGTCGCCGTCGGCAAGAGCACGTTCGCCCGGATTCTGCGCGCGCTCCTCGCGCGCTGGCCCGCGCATCCCCACGTCGACCTGGTCACGACGGACGGCTTCCTGCTGCCGAACCGCGTCATGGCCGAGCGGTGCGGCCTCGAGAAGAAAGGCTTCCCCGAGAGCTACGACGTCACACGGCTGCTGCAATTCCTGACCGACGTGAAGGCGGCGCAGGGGCCCCTGAAAGCGCCCGTCTACTCACACCAGTCGTACGACATCGTGCCCGGAGAGTTTCAGATCGTCGATCGTCCCGACATCGTCATCGTCGAGGGATTGAACGTTCTGCAGATCGCCTCCGGCTTCTTCGACTTTTCCATCTATCTGGATGCGGACGAGGCCGACGTCGAGTCCTGGTACGTCGCGCGCTTCCTCAAGCTGCGCGAAACGGTGTTCCGCGATCCGCACTCGTACTTTCACCGCTTCGCCGCCCTGAACGACGCGCAGGCGATCGAGACCGCGCACGAGATCTGGCGCACGATCAACGGCGTCAACTTGCGGGAGAACATCCAGCCGACACGAGAGCGGGCGCGGCTGGTGCTCGAGAAGGGGCCGGACCACGCGATCCGCCGGGTGCGGCTCAGGCGTACGTAGGGCAGACCTTCAGGTCTGCCGAGTCGCGATCTATTGCCCGGCGCTGAGGCGCTTCTTGGCTTCGAGCCGCGCGGCACGGCGGACGGCCGCTTCGCGCGCCTTCTGCCGTTGCGCGTCCGTGTCCAACTTCAAGGGCGGCACCGGGACGCGTCCACGTTGCCGGTCGATCGCGACGAAGGTGAGGTACGCGCGGCTCGTCATCTTCCGCTCGCCGGTCAGCGTGCCTTCCGAAAACACCTCGACCTCGACCTCGAGTGATGTCTGAAAGGCCGCGGTCACCGTGGCCTGCAGGATGATCATGTCCCCGACTTTGATCGGGTGCAGGAACTGCAACCCGTCCACCGCGGCCGTCACGAGCAGACTCCGCGTGTGACGATGACACGCGATGGCGCCGGCGATGTCGATGAGGTGCATGACGGTGCCGCCCAGGATGAACCCGAGCGGATTGGCGTCATTGGGCAGGACGACCTGCACCATCTCGGTGTAGGACTCGGACGGGGATTTGGGAGATAGCTCGGGCATCGGCAATCTGGAATCGGCAATCGATAATCGATTAACGGATTAGCGGGTCATCAGGCCATCGGGAATCGAATCGGGAAACCGATTGTCCGATTCGATTCCCCGATTCCCGATTCCCCGATACTCAGTTATCGATTCTCGATTGCCGATTCCCGATTATCGATTCAATTAGAAATCGTAGCCGATCCAGAAGCTGAACTTCACCTGGCGGAGGTAGTCGCTGCCGCTCATGCCGCGCAGCGCGCCGTCGTAGGCGAACATCACATTCTCCCACTCGCGATTGAAGAGCGTGCGCCAGGACCAATCGAAGTGCATCGGGAACCCGAGCAGGAAGCTCTCGAGCCCGAAGCCGTACGACGCCCGGCCGTCAACGAGCCGGAAGCCGTCGATCTGGATTGGGGGTCCGAACACCGGCGTATAACCGCCGAACTGATCGACGATCTGATAGTTGATAATCGGCGTCAGCACTTCGGACTGCCGTGTCCAGAACTTGAAGCCCGGGTAGTCCCCCATCGCGTCGAATCCGGTCCCGCCCATGTTGAAGAAGAAGACACCACGCAGGCCGCCGACGACGCCAATCGGCGTCAGCATCGCTTCGATGAGCGGGAAACGCAGCTCGGCGTTGGCGAAGAAGCCCTTCTGCCCGTTGAAGCTGAGGTAGTCGTACCCGCGCATTTCAGAGTTGCCGCCGAAGCGGAAGTAGTCGGGGTTGCGGCCCCAGCTCTTCATGCCCTTGAGGCGCAGGGCGAGCACGCCGTTGGCCCCCAAACGCGTGTAGTGCCGCACGTCGCCGTCGATCGTCTGCCGCGACAGCCAGTTGTTCGAGATCGCCGGGGACGTCTCGTAGCCGAAGCTCATCGTGCTGCCGGCCAGTGGTCCGTACTCACGGAAGACCGTCGTCTCCTTCACGAACGCCGCGCGCAGGGGCAGCATGTTGCCGTTGCGGAAGAGCAGCGAGCCGTACTGCTGCATCTGGTACTGCTCGCTCAGGAGCTGGAGGTTCGGGTCGTTGTACGACTCGGACATCCGGATGTATCCCGACGACAGCTCGGCGCGGGCGTAGCGGTTGAAGGGATAGATGCCGTAGGCCAGGAAGCCGCGCTGGCTGGTCACGGCCTGCACGAGATCGCGCGAGTCGACCACGTAGGGCGCGAGGCTCGGGTCGTAGAAAATGGCCTCGTTGGCGCCGTAGTAGAACGAGTCCTGCGAGAAGCCCTGCAGCGCGTACTGCAGGCGCCGCTCGGAGTTGACGTAGGTCAGCGCCGTCGTGCGGAACTGGTTGTAGGACTGCGCGAAGAAGTTGATCGTCTTGTCGCCGAGCACGTCGGTGAACGTGATCTCGGTGTTGCCGTAGAAGTAGCCGCCGCTCGTGACGCCCAGGTTGACGGGCGGCCGTCCCGCCAGCGTCATCTTCTCGAACACACCCTTCTTGTGGATGTTGTCGGGCAACAGCGTGTGCGACACCTGCGGCACGAAGTCGAAGATCGGGCCCGGGCTGCCGAAGTCCGCCGAGTCGACGGTGGCGATGGCCTTGTCGCCCGCGATCACGTGGACGCCGTACTCGTCCTTGTAGTTCGTGATGAACGCGATCTTCGTCCCCGATGTCTGCTTCAGCACGACCGGCGACACGTTACCCGTGACGACGTCCGTCAACTGCTTGAGCACGTTGGTGTTGAGATCGAGCGTCCAGACGTTCGGGATGTTGCCGTTGCGCGCGACGGCCGGGTCCAGCGGCACCTTCGGATCGGTCGCCATCGACGTGAACACGATGGTGTGGTCGTCGATGAACTTGGGTCCCTCGTCGTCGTGCGTGCCGAACGTGATCTGCTTCTTGGTGCTGGTGGCCAGATCGACCTGGAAGAGCTTGTCGTTGCCGCTGATGCGCGCCGAGTACACGATCGTCTTGCCGTCGGGCGAGAACGCCGGGGCGTAGTCGGCGTACTGATCGTTCGTCACGTTCGTGATGTTCTTCGTGGCGAGATCGACGATGAAGATGTCGCCCACGGCGCCCTGCATCGCCGAGAAGGCAATCGTCTTGCCGTCCGGGCTGTAGGCGGGCGACTCCGGTCCGTCGACGGTGTTGAGCGGGATCTTCAGCCGCGTCCGGGCGTTCACGACGTTCTGAATGATGAGCGTGCGGTTCTTCTCGGTCCGCACGAAGTAGGCGATCGTGTCGCCATCGGGCGCGTACGCGATCCAGGGCACGAGGTTGCCGCGCATGCCACCCGGCGTGGCGATGTACTCGAACCCGCGGCTGTGATCGAGCCCCTTCGTCAGGTTCTGCACCACCTGACCGTCCTTCGCCGAGATGATGGCGATGTCGAGCTCCTGATCGTGCCGGTTCCCGACGACCGCGGCCAGCAGGTCGCCTTGCGGGGCCGCGTCGACGGAGATCGTGACCGGGAACCTGGTCCGGCGCGGATTCGGCGCGATGCTCCGGCCGTAGTCCGAGGGCCGCTCCTTGTCGCGGAACGGCTTGAAGCGCTCCTTCAAATACCGATCGAACTGCTCGTCGAACTCATCGGGGCTGATTTTCAGCGCCTCCTGGTACGCGCTGTCGCCGCCACCGATCACGTTCTTGCGGAGTGAGAACAGGAAGGCCCGCATGCCGTCCTTGCCCCACTTCGACTCGATGAATTCGAAGGTGGCGTGACCGAGCGTGTACGGTGTCCGGCCCGACAGCGGCTGACTCTCGAGCTCGCTCATCTTGGGCACGGAGTCCGAGATCGCCACATCGCGCACCGACATCAGATCCAGCGGATTCCAATTGCCCGTCATGTAGTCCGCCAGGCCTTCGTCCATCCACAGCGGGAGGTTGTTGAGGAGGCCCAGGCCGCGCGGGATGATGTCGAACTCGAAGACGTGCGTCAGCTCGTGCGTGATGAGGTCGTAGAGCTGGTCGCTCGGCAAGTCGATCGGCAGGACCATCCGGTTGCGCTCCGGCTCGGCGAATGCCAGCACGCCTTCAGGGGTCTCGCCGCCAATGATGTTGTTCTCCTGAAACTCGCTCGCGGTCTTGAAGAGGATGAGCGGGACTTTCTGCTGAAGGTCGTGCTTCAGCTCGGCGCTGATGTGTTGATAGGCGCTCTCCGCGTACGAGGCCGCGCGCTCGAGGTGCTTCTGCAGCTCCGGGTAGTAGTAGATCTCGAAGTGGTCCGTCTTGTAGATGTGCCACTTGAAGTTGTCGTACCGAGGACGGTTTTTCCCGTAGTACGGCACGTACGCCGTCTGGGCCAAAGCCGGTTGGGGCTCGAGGCCCACGAGACTGAACGCCACGGCGCCCAGGAGCAGCGGAAGGATGCGGGGCGTGCGCCTCCACATGGTGTCACCTCGATTGATCTTCTGTTGAGCGGTTGTCGCCATGGGACCGTTTCCGAATCTTACACTGGCTGACCGGTCACAGCCGGGCGGACTCGGCGTCCTTGGGGCATTCTGGCGAGTACTCCCGAGCAAAGTGCATGCCCGTTACGCCGCTGTGAAAAACCGGCCGTTGCATCCAGCGTCCGTGTTCAGCCGAGGACACCCGCTGCCCCCGCTGGATGGCGGGGTCGGTCGAACCGATGTAGTACTCTGGACGGCGATCGAGAGCGGTTGTGGTGATGACGGCGAGGCGTTGGACGAGGCGGTGGCTGGCGGCGGGTGCTGTGGCGGCGTCCGTGGCCACGTGGCCCGCGTGTGAGCAGCAGGATCGACCCTGCGCCGAGGCGGATCCGAGCGCCGAAGCCGCCAATTTGGGCTTTGCCCTGAAAGACATGGCCGGCAAGGACGTTCGGCTCTCCGACTTCAAGGGCCGGCCCCTCCTCGTGAACTTCTGGGCCACGTGGTGCGGGCCCTGCAAGACAGAAATCCCCATCTTCAACGACCTCATCGAGAAGTACCGGTCCAAGAACTTCACCGTCCTCGGCATCTCGATCGACGACTCGCCCGAGGAATTGAAGGACTTTGCCGCCCGGTACAAGGTCAACTATCCCTTGCTCGTCGGCTCTGGTCAGGACGCCCTGCTCGAGGCCTATGACGCCGAAGTTGTGGTGCCGGTGTCCTGGCTCATCCGCTGCGACGGGACCGTCGCGGCAAAGAAAAAGGGGACGGCCTCACGAGAGTGGTTCGAAACGCAGGTCAAGGCGCTATTCTGAGCACACGATGGCGAAACAGGAGCCCCCCAAGATCGAACAACCGGTGACGGCACGGCTGGCCTGCGGCTGCAAAGTCGGATTCCGCGCGGGCGTCGAGGGCAGTCCAGTCACCGTGGTCCTCCTCACCAAGGCCGGAGCGTGCACGATCGGCATCCACGTCGGTGGCGTTCCGTTGTTCGACCACCGCGAGGCGCTGCGCCCGGCCACGCGGCCGGCCGCGGCACCGCAGCCTGACTTCGAAGAAGAAGGTTAGGTACTTCCGCGACAAGACGCGAAGGGCGCGAAGGCGCGAAGCATTGGAAGCTGTTCAGACTTTGATTCTGATGTCCGCCACTAGCGGCAAGTGGTCCGACGCCACGAGCGTCCGTCGCGTGCGCGGCAGTTCGATGTTGCGGACTTCGATCTCACCGTCGAAGTAAATGTGATCCAAGTGAAGCACCGGGAAGAAACCCGGATAGGTTCTGCGCCGGCGAAGGTGCGGATACAGGTCGACACTCTGCAGCCGTTCCCTGAGCACGTCCCTCACGAAACCTCGTGACCACTCGTTGAAGTCGCCGAGGACGAGTTTCGGCCCCGGCGCCCGGCGGCCGTGCACCCAGGCCGCGAGCCGGCTGGCCTGATACCGGCGCTCGAGCAGCGCCGTGCCGAGGTGCACGTTGTACACCTGCAGGAAGCGCCCGCCGCCGAGATCGATGGCCACGCGCTGACTGTTTCTCGCCTCGCAGGTCTTCCAGCTGAGATCGAGCTGCACGTGCTCGCGAATCGGGTAGCGGCTCAGCACGACGTTGCCGAAATGATGCCGGCGCAGCTCGCGCGTGGGCGCCATCACCCAGCCCATACCGAGCGCCGCGCCGATGAGCTCGGCGTGCCCGGGCCCGGAGAGCCCCGGACCGATCACTTCTTGCAGCGCGACGATGTCCGCGCCGATCGTCGACAGCACCGCGGTGATGCGCTCCGGCCGCACGCGCCGATCGAGGCCGCGGCACCGGTGAATGTTGTAGGTAACGACGCGCAGGTCCAAGAATCGGTATCATATCGAACAGCGCCATGGGGAAACTGCGAACTGAATACGACGTGACGTGCCCCTGCTGCCAGTCGACCCTCGTGATCGACGAGGGCCTGCGGCGTGTCATTCGGCACACCGAGCCGGAACGCGCCGACAAGCCGAAGCTCGACGACGCGCACAAGATTCTGGCGGAGGCGAAGGCCCGCCGCGACGCGTTGTTCGATCAGTCCGTCGCGTCCGAGAAGACCCGCGGCGACGCCTTGTCCAAGCGCTTCGAGGACGCCCTCAAGCAGGCCAAGCAGGAACCGGTCACGAAGCCGGCACGGGACTTCGATCTGGATTGAATCAATTTGGGGATTTGGGGATTTGTGGATTGGGAGATTACGAACTTCTTAATCTCCCAATCTCCCAATCTCCTAATCTCCTAATCTCCTAATCTCCAAATCTCGGAATCTCCGTCCAGTCCCGCCGATCGTAGTACGTCGGCCTGCGATCCGGATGCTCGCGCTTGAACGCGTGGTACGCCGCGCGCAGACGCCGGACGCGCTGCGCTGACGATCGGATCGGCCGGTGCGGGATCTCGTATAGCAATCTTGCGACCTTCCAGACGTTCGTGGTCGACAGGCGCCAGTCGTAGGTGCCGAGCACGCGCAGATCGACGGCGCCGTACGCCTTGATGCAGCCGGTCGCATCGACAAACGGATCGACGTAACTCAACGCCAGATCGCGGAGCGATCGAAACACCGGCCGCCGGCCGTGCAGTCCCGGGTCGCGCGACCGGGCCACCGATCCCCAGCGGCCGCGCCGCCGGTACACGAACACGACGTGGTCGAGGCCGTCGATCGATTCGAGGCTCATGACCGTCGGCGGATAGCCGTGCTGCTCGAGGATGACCGCGGCGCTCGTCGCCGCCTCGAGGCAGTGCGCCGTGTGGTGCCGCACGACGCCGCGAAACGATCGCAGCAGTGCCCGTCCCGGCGGCGGCTCCGTGTTGTAGGGCAGTGAATTGAGGTAGCGCTGCACGGCGTCCGGTGTGCGGAGCTGCGAAATCAGCCGGCGCTCGCGCGGCGTGAACGCCGGCGCGGTGTCGCCCGGCGCGCGCATCAGGGCGTGCGGACCGCCGCGCGCAGGTCCGTCAGAACCGTGCCCGGCGTCCAGTCGTTGCTCGCGTAGATCTCGATGAGCCGGCCGTCGGCGCCGATGATGGCCGTTACGAGCCGGTGGGTGATCTGCGCGGGATCGTCCGGCGATCGAAACGCGCCGACGCCAAACCGCGACGCGACGCGCTCGATCGTGACACGGTCACCCGTCAGGAACGTCCACACCGTCGGGTCCGCGCCGAGCTTCTTCGCGTGTGCCGTGAGCACGTCCGGCGTGTCGTGCTCGGGATCGAAGGTGATCGAGATGAGCTTGACGCGGCCGCGCAGGCGCGCGTCTTCGGCGACCTCGCTTTGCACGGTCCTGAAGTTCTGGTCCATCAACGGACAGAACGTGGGCAGCGGGCACCGCGTGTAGATGAAGGTGATGACGGTGGTGCTGCCGCGCCACTCCGAGAACGCGCGCCGCTGGTTCGACTGGTCGATCAGTGCCGCGTCCGGCAGCACGTCGCCCACCGCGAGGGGAGCCGTCAGCGCGGCAGCGCTGCCCTCGGGCAACGGCGCCGTGCCGACGTGCGTCAGCGCCACGAGCCGGCCCAGCGAGTTGTCCACCTCGAGCGTGCCCGTGACGAGCTCGCCGGGCGTCCGTCCCTCCATCAGCTTCGCGTTCGCGACGGGGAAGGTCATCGTCATAGCCGGCATGAGGCCCGCGATGTCGCCGTGCTTGATCGTGAGTTGTTTCTCGGCGGCGGCGACGGCCAGAATCTGGCCCTCGATGGGATATTGCTTCGGCGCCGGCTTGCGGTTGCACGCCGGTACGAGGGCGAGGGCGAGCACCCACGCCAACGCGCGGTGGCGTGCCGTCATCGTTCAGTCCACCACCCAGCCGTCCTTCAACTGAATGACGCGCGACCCGTACCCGGCATTGGTCTCCGAGTGCGTGACCTGGACGATGGTCGTGCCGATGTCGTTCAGCCGTTTGAACAGCTCCATGATTTCGCGGCCCTGGCTCGAATGCAGGTTGCCGGTGGGCTCATCGGCCAGGACAACCTTCGGGTTCGCGATGACCGCGCGCGCGACCGCGACGAGCTGCTGCTGGCCGCCGGAGAGCTGGTTCGGATACAGGTCCTTCTTGCCGACGATGTTGAAGCGGTCGAGGATGTCGCAGACCATGCTGTCGCGCTCCGACTTGCGGATGTCGCGATAGGAAAGCGGCACGTCGAGATTCTCGTAGACCGTCAGGTGATCGAGCAGGTGGTAGCTCTGGAACACGAAGCCGATGTGC